>LNFM01000030.1_pt1 | contig 347460 bp, 276 predicted proteins | sample 596031 | NCBI WGS metagenome assembly LNFM01 (sample SAMN04254537, study PRJNA301005) | activated carbon metagenome | isolation source: dual media filters at the Ann Arbor, Michigan drinking water treatment plant | place: USA: Ann Arbor | reverse complement strand
AGCTGTAGAAAAAGCCGTCTACGCGGCCAGACAGTAGTGATCATACGTCGCCCCCGTTTTCGGTCAATTCCGACGGTAGTTGTCCGGTCTCCGCTCTGGCGTCGGCCATTCCGAGAAGGTCGTTCCTCTCCGCCCCTTTCCTCATTCCGCATACCTCGCCTTCATCAGCTTCTCGATGTTGTGCACCAGGCAGTACAACCTCCACTGCCCCTGCACCTTCTTTCGGCTTCGCAGCGTGAACCGGTCGAGCCCTTTGTTGTACCGCAGATTGGCGAACACCGGCTCCACTGTCGCGAAGCGACGGGTGATCATCTGTCGGCCTGTCTCACTGTCGAGCTTGCGCCGCATGCGCTCGATCGGCCTTTCGAGCGCGTTAGCGTGTCGGCCTACAAACACGGCGATCGATCGTGGTGAGGTCTGGTCCGGGTTGCGAAGACAGCGCGGCCTCATCGAGCAGCTCGCGCAGTTTCCTTGCGCCGCCTTGAACTTGATCGCCTGCTGACCGCCGATGTTGCAGTTCGCGCCACTGCGGTAGAGCTTCTTGCCGGCAGGGCATACGGCGTGGGTCCGATCCTTCGCGACAGTGAACGCACTCACCGCGAATCGTCCCTTCTTCGGTACCTTCGGGCTCTTGTCCCAAAGCGCATCATCCTTCGCCTTGTGTTTGGCCTGGCCTTCGTATCTCTCGTCCCGGTCCCGGTACCCGCGATCGGCGATGTAGGCGTCGATCTTCTCGGACTCCAGGTGCGCCAGGTTCGCTTCGCTGTGGTAGCCAGCGTCGGCGACGATCACACTCTCGGGTTCCAGGACCGGCTTCAGGTCTTCCACCATCCCGGGCAGCAGTGCCTGCTCCGATCCCGTGCCGTGCGCTTGCGCAGCCACGATGATCTGGTGCTTCTCGTCCACCGCCGCCACGGCGCAGTAACCCTGTACCACGCCCTTGTCCGTGGACATCTTCGCCGACTGGTTGTCCGTCCGGTTGCTCAGCACCGGCTTGCCGCTGGCGCCGATACGATCCTCCGGGTTCTTCTTGAGCCACGCCCGGAGCTCCTGCGCGTGGGCCTTCATTCGGCTGACCTTCTCCAGCCGCTTCTTAGCCTGCGCGGGTTCGGCTTCTACCTTCGCTGCATCCTGCCGGCGGTGCTCGGCCACCATCTTCTCCACCGCCTTCTCGATCTTCTCCGCCTCGCGCTCGAAGCCCTCTCTCAGCCCGCTCTTCGCCTTCGCGGCATTGCTGGGAAGCTTCACCCCGTCGATGGCGAACATCTCCCCACCGATCAGCCCCTCTCGCTCGCAGATCATCAGCACCTGCGTGAACAGCGCCTGGATGGCCTTGTCGTGGCGGCTCACGAACCCGGCGATCGTGCTGAAGTCAGGCTGGCTGTCGCCGCTCAGCACCATGAACTGCACGTGCTGGCGGCACGCCGTAGCGATGGCGCGTGAGCTGATCAGCCCACGGCTGTAGCCAAACAGGATGACCTTGAGGAGAACTCCTGGGTGATAGGCGGGAGCGCCCGTGTCGTCGTTGCGATACGTCTCAACGAACGGCGTGAGGTCGAGTTCCTCGTCGACCAGCACGCTCACGGCGTGCTCGAAGGTACCGGGAAGCAGTTGCGCTTCGAAGTCGATGGCGAGGAACTTGAGGTGCCTCTCGACGGGACGGAAGTTCGGCATCGGCGACCACTCCGCAGCAACGCTGTTGCGACGATGATGCCGAGGGGGAGACCCGGGATCAAGGGGTGGGAGGGGGTTTTTCTACAGCTTCAACGTGAAATCTGTGCGGCCGGACGCCGCAGGCGGACGGTCCGAACGAGCGTTGGGTTGGGCTGCAACTGCTGCCTATGCAGCCTGTGCGGTGAATTTGACACCGAGGGCCCTTGCGACTTTCAGCACCGTGTCGAATCGGGGTTTAGCGCCAGGCGCAAGCGCCTTGTATAGACTTTCTCTCCCCAGCCCAGAATCCCTTGCTACCTGAGCCATGCCCTTGGCTCGTGCAACATCACCGAGCGCCGCCAGCAAGAGATCGGCGTCTTCGGTTTCGAGCACTGCCGTCATGTACTCGGCAATGGCTTCGTCGTCATCCAGATAACGTGCGGCATCAAATGCCAACAGCTTTCGCGGTGCCTTTGCTTTGGTCATGACTCGTCCCCAACCTCCGAAGCGATCTTGAGGGCTCGACGAATGTCCCTCTTCTGGGTGGCCTTGTCGCCTGCAGTGAGCAGAACAACGATCACGTTCGCGCGACGAGTGAAATAGAGGCGATACCCAGGGCCAAAATGAACACGCAACTCGGATACCTCTCCCTGAACAGGCTGCCAGTCACCCAGGTTGCCGGATTCGACCTGGCGCAGGCGTGCGGCAATCCGAACCTGAGCCCGCTTGTCCTGAAGCGCGTCCAGCCAATCGACGAACTCCTGTGTTTGCCGGACGATGAACATGGCCTGATAGTATCCACACGGATACTGTTCGTCAATCTGGGAATGTGCCTCTCAAGCAGCCCAACTTGCGGGTGACCGGCGACTTGAACCAGGAGGGAGCGCAGCGACCGGACGCCGCAAGGCGTCCGCGACGACTAGCGGGTTAGACCGCACGGCGAGTCTAGTCTTCATACTTCAGTGCCGTTGGCTTGCACTTCTGCGTTTCATGGCTCCAGACATGCACCTGGGAGCCTAGCCGTCCCGACCCGGCTTCCTGAAGCAAGACCAGCAAGTCGCCCGACCCGTTTGACGCGATCGCGACAGCTCCATTGGGAAAACCATCCCACTTTCTGGCGTCATCATTTTCCAACACGATGTGGCCCGCCGACCGACCTGCAGTCTTGCGGTTCGTCGCATCAAACACGGGGAAGACTTGCCAGTCATCGCCGGCCGTCGACAGCTCACCGCCGTTGCGGGAGAGCAGCCGCTCTCTGTACTCGCGCGGGAGTCTTATCCCCAGCTCGCGCTCGGCACTCACAACGTGTTCTTCAGTCGTGGGAAACGCAATCAAAGCATCCTCCGCGGTCTAACGAGGGTGTAGAAAAAGTCGCCAAACTCGAAGGAGGGAAGACAACGGGGGGGCCGTCTACCCCTCCCGCGGGTCGTAGCGTTCGATAGAGCGCGTCCTGCGAGGTCAATTCTGGTCTCATTCTCGACGTGCCACGAAAGGGAGACTTTTTCTACAGCCTCAACGCTCAGCGCTGTGCGGCTGGCCGCCGCAGGCGGCCAGTCCGAACGAGCGCGTGGTTGGACACCATTCCTCTATCCACTTAATTCTCCTCGAACATCCGTCGTTCAGCTTCGGTGTATCTGCTTAGATCTTCAAGCTTACGCGGTGTAACCAGAGATACTGAGATCTCCCGAAGTCCATCCACTGAAGCTACGTGCTCGTGGTCGTTCGCTTCTGGATCGTTCAGCAGACGGGTGAGCGCAGCAACAACCTGGTGCGCCTCGGACGTCGTCAAGTACAGCTGGACGTTCCAGAGCGGCAGCTGTTGGTCGGCGTCGAGGAATCTCATGGCGTGGAGGTCCAACGTTTGAGCTGAGCGGAGAGCGCCGGGATAGCGCTTGGCCCGCGAGGCGAATGATGACAGTGAGCGCCGCGCGGGCCAAGTGCTATGCCGGTGCGAGTCCGCTCCAGCGAAGGGTTGGACGAAGCCGCTACGCGGAGGAAACCGCAGCACCGTTCCGAATCCACAATGTAGCCTCCTCCCCTCGACCGAGGGGCTGTTCGATCACGAACCACGAGGTTACTTCACGATGGAGACTTTGTCCGCCCCCACCTTTGAGCCCAACTATCAGGCCCACCTCAAGCATCTCAAGCTCAAGGGCCTTCAGCCCAAGACCATCGATGCCTACGCCCGCGCCATCCGGCGCATCGGCAAGCGCTTCGACGGGCACATCGACGCCCTCACCGAGCAGCAGCTCACCGACTACTTCACCGAACTGATCGCCTCCCACTCCTGGAGTGCCGTGAAGCTCGATCTGTATGGCCTCAAGTTCTACTACACCCACGTCCTGCACAAGCCCTGGGTCGCCCCCGGTCTGATCAAGCCTCCGCGCGGACAGCGCCTGCCCGACATCGTCACCGTTGCCGAGGCTCAACGCCTCTTCGCCTCCACCCGCGTCGCCAGCTACCGCGTCCTGTTCTTCACCCTCTACAGCCTCGGCCTGCGCCTGGGCGAGGGCCTGCGCCTTCAGGTCGGCGACATCGATGCCGTGCGCTGGCGGGTGCACATCCGCGATTCGAAGGGCAACCGCGATCGCTTCGTGCCCCTGCCTCAGGCCACCCACCAGTTGCTCCAGCGCTTCTGGCGATTGCACCGCAACCCCGTACTGCTGTTTCCCAACCGCCACGGCGGCGCCAAGGGCGCGGCCACGGCTGGCTCGCCGCTCGATCGCGGCGGCGTGCAGAACACCTTGCGTCGGGTCGCTCTGGGCTGCGGACTAAAAAAAAGATCACGCCCCACAGCCTGCGTCACAGCTACGCCACCCATCTCATCGAGGCCGGCGTCGATCTGATCGAGGTCCAGAAGTTCCTCGGTCACCACAGCATCCTCACCACCGCCCGCTACACCCACCTCACCGACCAGACCAAGCACCACGCCCTCGATCGCATCAACGCCCTGATGAGCGGCTTCAGCGTTCAGTGGGGGGCGCTCACATGATCCGGCTCGCGTCGGTCGTCCGCTGCTTCGAGGCCGCCTTCTTCGCCCAGTACCGCGAACGTCTGCGTCCCGAACACACCCGCGCCCTGGCCGCCATCAAGCTCTGCCGCTCCCAGGCCAGCCCCAAGATGCACACCGCCTGCTCCGAGTGCGATCACCACGCTCTCGTGCCCCATTCCTGCGGCCACCGACACTGCCCCCACTGCCAGCACCACGACAGCCAGCGCTGGCTCGATCGCCAGCTCGCCAGGCAGGTCCCCGCCCAGTACTTCCTGCTCACCTTCACCCTTCCGGCCGAGTTGCGCCCGCTCGCCTGGACCCACCAGCGAGTCGTCTACGAGCTTCTCCTGCGCTGTGCCTGGGACACAGTGCGCACCTTCGCCCAGAACGATCGACATCTCCACGGCCTGCCCGGTGCCATTGCCGTGCTGCACACCAACACCCGCGAACTCGCCTTCCACCCTCACGTCCATCTCGTCATGCCCGCGGCCGCCATCGACACCGAGCGCAAGCTCTGGTGCACCAAGGGGCGGCGCAACAGCAAGGCCGCCTACCTCTTCAGCCACAAGGCGCTCGCCAAGGTCTTCCGCGCCAAGGTGCTCGCCGGCTTCGAGGCGGCCGCCCTATCTCTGCCTGCGCGCCACCCCGCGAAATGGGTCGTCGACTGCAAATCCGTCGGCTCCGGTAGGCCCGCCCTGATCTACCTGGGCCGCTATCTCTACCGCGGCGTCATCCGCGAGAAGGACATCCTCGCCGTCGACGACCAGCACGTGCGCTACCGCTGGCGAAACGCCAAGACCGGCAAGTTCGAACAGCGCACGCTTCCCGGGGCGGACTTCCTCTGGCTCATCGTCCAGCACGTCCTGCCCAAGGGCTTCCGGCGGGCCCGCAACTTCGGCTTCCTCCACCCCAACTGCAAGCGCCTCATCGCCCTGCTGCACCTGGTGCTCAAGGTCGACCCCGGACGACCCGCCGAATGGTTCAAGCCGCGTGCGCCGATCCTGTGCTCGTGCTGTGGCGCGGTGATGACGATCGTGCGAACGAAGATCCCAGCCCTGGCACCGACGCACGTCACGACACCGATTCCCACCGGAGGAAGCCGCTGATCATGTGACCGACCGTCAATTGCCGGGTGTCTGGAGTTCAGTGTCCGAAAGCTGAGCCACGCACTCGTCCAGAATCGTGAGCGATTCACGCGCAATCGCCGGCAGCACGGACTCGGCACCGTAACGACATCTCAAACGCGCGCGATCTCGCGCTCGACATCTCGCTCAGCTCGACAAGCCGGGCTCATTCCTCAAGACATATCTTCTGTGAACGCCGAGCAGCGTCGCTCGTGGCACGGGCTCGTCCAACAACCGGTTCAGATCGCGGCGTCGCTTCGCTCGCACGATCTAACCTTATTCGTTAGGCCTCGCTCGGCCCGCCGCGCAGTGCGGCTTGACGGAGAGCCGCTACTAGCGCCGGAAGTTTGGCCTCAAGCTCGGCAAAGAGCTCCTGAGTAACGTGAGGCCACTCCTCCGACGATAGGGCCTCGGGGCATAGCGACGCCTCTGACTTGCCTGAAGGATGGCCCCAAACAACCGCGGCACACAAGCGCGGCACTCGGTCGAGGTGGCAGAGATCGACTACGAGAGCAACTTCGTCCGGGAGGGAAGCCTCCCGATTTGGGAGCAGACAGGACAAGCTGAACTGAAACCCCTGATAGCTAGTGTTCGAGCCGACAGCTTGGGCGCCAACCGAACAGTGGATGCCAGGTAGGGCAGTAGCCAAGTCGTTGGCACTTTCGCGGAACAAGGGCAGGACGAATTGCTGCAGTTGCTCGACAAGTGGAGGAACATGCTCGGTCTTCACTGCGAGGCCTAACGCAGTAGTTCAGGGGCCGCCGCGGCGCGAGGCGCGGAGGGGACCAACCAGCGGACCGAAGGCCGCTGGTTGGCGGTCCCCTGGAACGCTGGGTTCGGCCTCATCGCTTGCACAGCTGCGCCTCCCAGCCACTGTATTCACCTCCGCACTCGCGCGCCTGTCGTGCAAGAAAGATAGTGAAGCTGTTCATCGAGATGTAGTCCGGTAACCCTGTGTGGTGGAGAGTGACTACAAAGCCAGGGCCGGATGACCCTGGAGCTTCAGGCTCCCGGACCGAACTAAAGCGACTTCCGACGATCGAGATGAACCGGCGGCGGTCATCCGCTGAGTCGAAGTGGGCCCAATGTGTGATTGGCCGCGCTTCTTCCAAGGAATCACCGGAATCGCGAAGGGCTTGTTCGACTCGAAGATCTTGAATCACCTGCCAATCGTCCTGCGTCGGAAAAAGCTCCGACCAGTACGCCCTGCGATCCGTATCCGGTTCATGGGCCAGCAGAAGTTCATAGCCGGTTTGCTCCGCGACCTGCGAAGCCAGTGCATCGCATTGATCCTCATCCGCGCTCGTATAAAAGAAGTAGTAGCGCGATCCGTTGGTCGTGATGCGCCCTATTTGCGCACCTCCGAGGGCCTGCATGCCCGCCGAAAGGTGATCTTCAACATCCCGAAGGAGAGCGAATTCATCCTCTTGAGGTAGGCCCCTATCATCGGGCTCACGAATGAGTGCTTTGAACTTGGCCGCGAATGGGAAAGGCCAACGCTCGACTTCTTGGCGGATCCCATGGTCGTAGCTGATCCACGCTGTGCGGCCACCCATATCGCACGGAAAAGACTCCCAGTGATCACTCATGATGATGCCGAACGTGATTTAGGGAGACAGGTTTGCGCCACAACATCGCCCCCGGTTAAGTATCAAAGACGCCCTATTCCCGACAGGACAAGAACTTAGCAACATTTCTTGAGAACCGAAAGCCCCATAACATCGCCCACTCGATTGCATCCCCTCGGCCACGTTTCTTAACGCCTTTGGCGGCTTTCCCAAGTCCGGTTGGCTCTCTGTCACACACCGACCACCTCCGCGCGCGCCCGAATCGAGCCCCCAGCATGTTGGTGACTTTCGGCGCCAAAGGCCCTCCCAGCGCCCAGTCGCCTTCTCCGCGGCGGCTCCCGGTCACGGGGACCACCGGCAGAAATCATCTCCGCTTCTCCAGCAGAGGATTCCTCTTCTGCAGGAGTGCCCTGGCGTCTTCGAGGATCGCGGCAGGTACGCTCGCCAGCCGGACTGACTTCGGGTCCAGGTACAGCGCGACGGCCGCGGCCTCCGTTCGGACGGAAGGCTCCTCGGCGTACTTTGCGATGAACGCGTACGCCCAGCTCGTTGGCCATGTGCGTGCGCTTCGCGCGGCGAGGTCCTGCAGCAGAGCGAGATACCGTTTGTCCTGGCTCTGCAGGTAGAGGTCCTCCGCAGTCTCGAGAACGAGGTAATGCGGCGGCATCGGCATCGAGCCGAAGGCCGGCACATCGACGAAAGCTTCCCACAGAGCTTGCACCGCCTGCTCTTGCTGACCTTGCGCATGCGCGACCAGCGCTTTGCCCAGGTAGTAGTGGCTGTCCACATATCCCACGTGGCGGCGGTCATCGAGCAGCTGTCTGGCCGCATCGAGCTTGCCGGAGTTCACCAGCGCGCTCACGAGGGGCGGTAGTGCGTAACCCCACAGCTGGGAGATGGCTTCCTCTGACCGAGATGAGGGGTAGACAGGCCGCAGCAGGCGCAGCGCCGCTTCCAGATCTCCGCTTCTCTGGGCGGCACGCCCTCGGGCGATGGTGGCGTGGACTTGCGCCGTGGAACCGGAGGCGTTCCGGATCAGCTCCAGGTCTTCGGTGCTTGGCACGCGATCTACAGTCAGCGATTCGACCGCGAGCCACGATCGCATCCACTCCTGCGTCTCCGCGTCGACCTCGGGGAAACGCCACACCTCGATGGCCTTGCGCGTCGCGGCTGCATCGCCGCCTGCCATTCGAAGTCGCATCGTTTGCACTCGCCCGGGCCACGCCGATCGGTCTTCGCGAAGGGCCGTCCGGAGGTCTGCGTCAACGTCGGACTTGCCCATGATCTGCTCGAACCAGATCGCGATCGCGAGCCCGGTGAAGTCATCGTACCGATCGTAGAGTCTCCTTTCGACGAGGGCGGCAGCGTTCCAGTCCTGGTCGAACACGGCGAGCAGTCGCGCCGAGCGGATCGCCTGCCACGATCCGGACTGATATCGGTCGGACCATTCCCCGAACAGTCTGCCCAACGCTACCTCGCCCACTTCCCAGAACATCGATGCCGCTTCACCGGCATAGTTCGAGAGAACGATAGGGTTCTCGCTCTGCTGGTGGCGCGTCAGCCACTCCTCCAGAACGCGGCGCGCGTCGTGTGGCCGTCGCAATCGCAAGAGCACGTGCGCCGCGCGGGTGCGGGTCCGCCAGTCGTTCGCGCCCGTGTCCATCTGCTGCTGGAGGAACGCGAGCTCGCGGGCCGGGTCGTCCCAGCCATCCACCACCATGTTTTCCAGGGAGGTGCGGGACGGGTGCCCGCGAAAACGCGTCCCCAGCCCAGCGAGCATCTCGGCGCGCACGCGCTCACGCTCTTCCTCCGGTGACAGCTCGGTTGCGTGGCGCAGGTACTCGAATCGCACCGGGCTCGTTGTGCCCGCACGGATGTATAGCCGTCTGGCTTCGTCCCGGGTTTCGCTCTGTCGCCAGAGCCCGTTTGCGCGGGCGACAAGCTGCGCGGGCGCTTCGGGCTCATCGCGCCAGTCGATGGTGATGTTGTGTTTGTCCGCAAGGTACTCGCCGATGGGCGAGTAGGCGTCCTCGAACGCGAGCTGCTTCCTGGCGATCTCGAAGGCAGCGCCGCGGTGCAGCGAATCGAACCAGCCCGCATTGGGGCCACCCGCTCGGGACGCCGCCACGGTGTACTGCGAGAGGATCGCGGGGTGGCGGCGCAACGCCGGCTCGAGGGCCGCAACCTCTGCCAGACCAGCATCCGGCAGCCCCTGCATCGTCACTGTCGTGGTCAGATCACCGTATGCCGAGTCGCGGCTGATGGCGAACAGCACCTCGATAAGATCGCGACGCGAGACGCGGTCGATCGACTCGCGGCGCCACTCCTCTGCATGGGTTCGCCACGCCGGCTCGAAGAGGAGTTCCGTGCTGCCGGCCTGGTTCGGGTACAGCCGTCGGACCCACGCGAGCCACGAAATGCGCGTCAGGAAACGGAGGGCGTACGTCCGTGCAGTCACCAGATTGTCGGCGATGCCAAGGTGCGCGAGTTCCTCGGCCACGAGGGCCGCCGCCTCGCCATGGCCCCAGTCTTCGGTACCGAGTTCGTGATGAAGGAACGCCTTGTAGCGGGGCATCGCGCTCAGCAGTTCCGTGCGGCGATCGTCTGCACCCGCCTTCTGGTCGTACCACCAACGCAGCCGCTCGAGCGCAATGCGATCGATCAGTGCCGACCAGGGCGAGGTGATGCTGGCGGCGGCCTCCATCGAGCCGGGCAGATCGCCTTGGGACAAGGCGAGTACCGAGCGGGCTTCGGGCGTCGCGACCGGGGTGACGAGGCTCTCCGCCACGAGTCTTCGGCCCAGAGCCAGCCACGCCCTTGCCGAGCGCATCCGAACCTCCGGATCATTGCTGTCGGCATTTCGCAATGCCACGATCGAGCGGAGCCAGAGGGCGCGCGCCTCCGGCATGTTCTGCGGCGTGTAGGCGGCGAGCAGTTGGAGACGCTCGGCCCGTTCGCGGGCGTCGCCGGTGTCTGCGGCCAACCCGGTCGGATCGGGAGGGACACCGCTTCTCGCCTTCGGCGCAGGGACAGCGGCCGTTGCTGGTGATCGCGCCGGGATCGGCAGCTTGAAAACCGCATTGGCGAGCTCCCGCCAGGCCGCTTGCTCGGGCGGTGACTCATCCGACCACGGCAGGCGCTGCCATCGGGTCTCCGTGGCGGGCGTCCATTGGCCGGAGGCATCCCGGGCTGTCGTCCGCAGCGAAAGCGTGAAGGCCTGGCCGTCCCGGGTGAGATTCGCTTCGGTCCGGAGAATCCACTTCGCGTCCACTCGCTTCGCCAGCGCCTCCACCGCGGAGTCTTCGAAGCGTCGGCGATGTTCTCCGAGCGCACGACGCGCGAGATCCGGATCGGTGACGCAAAGGCTCGTGCGGTCCGCAACCCGCGCAGCCAACATGAACGTGATCGCATCACGCCCGATGCGGTCCACGGAACGCGGGCCCGCTTCGGTCGGCACCACGAGAATGTCGCATCGGCTCCCCGACAGCACGTCGGAGAACAGCTCCTGCCTCGCGTCGTACCAGGGTGACCGCCGCGGCTCCTGCAGCATGAACCAGAGGGACCGGTAGCCGTCCTCCGGCATGTAGCCCATGAAAGCCAGGACGATCGCGGACCCGAACCACTCCGCCATCACGCGGCGACGCCACCCGGACGGCTGCGGTCGACTACGTGTGAGGGTCGCGGAAAGAAAGAGCGCAATCGGCACGATGACGACGACCGCCCCGAGTGCGGCGCCGGCCACGAGAATGACGAGCGTCAGCAATGCTGGCCAGAGCGGTACGGCACCCGCAGCGAAGATGAACACATAGCGCGCGAGATACACCGCGGCCACGAGCGTTGGTGCCCCGAGCAGAACCGTGAGGAGTCTCGCGTACCGTCCGCCGAGCGCGGGTGACAGCCGCTGCCGCGAGTAGAGCGACACCACCAGACCGGACAGCGCGCCACCGCCGCCGAACACCAGCCAGAGACGCTCGGTCTCTCCGAGCGGATCCCACGCGAGCAGCCAACCCGCCACGCCGCCGAGCACGAAACCGGCAAGGGTCGCGAACGCGACGAACCAATTCATGGGCGGTGACGCCCTGATGAAACCCCGCTGAGCGGCGCGCCGACGGACAACGTCACGGGAGGTTCACGGTCTTCGACCGACGGACCTCGGCCGGAACACGCGTTGGCGAAGACTGCCCTGCGTCGAAGGAGCGCGGCGGTAACCATATCTGGTGACAGCCTCCGGTTGCGGTCGCCACGCGATGGGCACGCTGCCCCGGGCGATGACACCAGAGGATAAGGTTCGCTCGCCGTTCGGGCAACTGCATGGCATGAGCATTCCGGCTCCGCGGCGATGGCCGCCCGGCTGCCTCAGTATTCTGCGTCCTCCTCGCTCCACTTCGCGAGCAGCTGATCCAGCAGCATGTCCTGCGACGGCAGGGTCGCGTACGGCGCCAGCCCCGACTGCGGCGGCGGCACGGGCTTGCGCCGTTCGTAGAGCCGCTGCGCGGCGGACTTGGGCGGCATCACGTCACGCGTGGGGTCGTGATACGGGTTGGCGTCGAACATCCCCTGGAACGCAGGGTCGTCGAGGTAGTTCGGCAGCTGCGCCACGACCGCCTGGTCGCCGGCAATCTGCAGGACCATCTCGTTGGTGGCGAGATCGAGAATGGCCGCACCGTCCTGAAAGCCCGTCAGGCCCGCCATGTCGTCGGCCGCCACCTGGTTGAGCGCACCGAAGCACTGCAGCACCTTGCAGTTGTTGACCATCGTCTTCCAGTCGCGCGGATACAGCAGCTGCAGCTGGCTCACGTCCTGCCAGAAGCTCCAGGTCTGCAAGCCGTAGCCGCGCAGCAGCGTGATGGCCTGGCGGAGCTGCGGCAGCTCGCCCAGTTGCGCGGCTTCGTCGAGGATGAACAGCGTGGGCTGCGGCGGCCTGCCCCGGCGGCGGGTGATGCACGTCATGATCGCGCTCAGCCACAGGCGCAGGAGCCGCCCGTGGGATTCCAGCATGTGCGGCGGGAGCACGAGGTAGATCGACAGCGGCGCCCCGCTCGTGAGCTGGTCGATGTCGAAGGTGGTGGTCTCGATGCATGCCGGCACGCGGTCGCCCCGCAGGAAGTCCACCGCCTCCTGCGCGAAAGAGATGATGCCGCCCAGCGTCTCGGGTGCGCCGATGTTCAGCATGCGCGCGATGCGCTGCACTTCCGGATGACGCGACTGGCCCATGAACTCGGCGAGCTTTGCGGGATTGGCCGCGGCGTCGTTGATGATCTTCCGCACATCGGCGAGGTTGGCGCTGCGCGGCTTGCCCGCCTCGTGCGCGTCGAGCAGGGTCTGCAGAATGGCGCCGATGGCGAGGTGCATGCCACGCTGGAGCCAGTAGCCGTTGCGCTCATCGCGGATGCTGCCGATCAGCGACTGCGCGATCACCGTGACCTCGTCCACCGCACTCGTCAGGGTGATGTCGATCACGTCGAGCGGGTTGAAGCCGTCGCTGCGATGGTCGGTGACGCTCATGGGGTCGATGATCACCACCTGCTGCCCCATCTCGCGGCGGCGCCGCGCCGTGATGGCGGCGTTCTCGCCCTTCGGGTCGATGACGATCACCGGCCCGGGGTAGCGAAGCAGGGCCGGCACGATGCAGCCCGTGCCCTTGCCAGCACCGGTAGGCGCGATCGTCAGCAGGTGCCCCTCTCCGTGAAGGAGGATGGGGTCGAGGTAGCCCGTGGCCGGCACTTTGAGCGGGTTGCCGTAGTTGAAGCCGATCGGGATCTTCGGCCGGTGGGGTTCGAGCGACCAGCCCACGAGCAGGCCCGGTTCGTCGATGCGATCGGGCTGGCGGAGTTCGGCGGCGGATTCGAGAAAAGGCATGTCAGTCCCCTCCCTTCCGGACAGCAGCGGCAGACCGCAGGTGACGGAAGATCTCGCGCGTCTTTTCGGGTTCCGCGATGCCGGTGGCGACCGACGTGTCCTCTTCCATCGTCACGCCGCCAGAGCGGGTGACGCGAAACGTGGCGTCGAACAGATCGCCGCCATAGAGCACCGCCGCCTGCGCGATGAGGTCCTCGCCATCCTCGCGGACCGCGACCGGGCGCAGATACTCCTGCCAGAGGTGCGAAGGCGAAGTGACGCCACACAGCAGCATGTCCTCCTGGGTCTCCACGAGGCGGAATGCCCCCTGGTCACCGCGGACCGCGCCGCAGAAAAAGTGCAGGTAGTCAGCGCCGCTGGTCTCGGCTCTCAACTGCGTGAGCGGGCTCGAGTAGAACGCCGGCTGATCGCCCTCGGACGCCGCACCGTCACTGCGAAGCGGCAGCGAGCCGTCGTTCAACTGGTGAATCATGCGCGACTCGCCGTCGATCGCCCACAGGAAGCCCGGGCCGTAGAGCGCGTCGAACGTGCCCACCATGCCGCCACCGAGATCGGCCTCGCCCTCCACCAGCAACCAGCCGGGATAGAAGGTAAGCGGCACGGCCCGAAGATCGCGCATCGGGTGACGGCGCGCGCCATGGCCGCCGCCGAAGGCAGCATGCAGGTAAGTGTCGAACCGCTGCAGGAACGCGCGGCTCTCCGCGGCATTGAGGGGCAGCCAGCGCCCGGGGACGAGGGGAAGTGTCGTGTTCATGATCGGAAAGACGCCGGATGGCGCTGCGTGTCAGGGCTTGAGATGCGTGTCGAACCAGTCGATCGCGAGCTTCGTGGCCTGCTCCCGCGCTTCGCCGTAGATGCCGTAGTGCGGAATGCCCGGGATTTCGACGTAGCGCTTCGGTCCCGGAGCGCGCTCGTGCGCGAGGACTGCGTGGTCGCGGTTGTCGAACAGTTCCTCCTTCTCCGCCACCACGAACAGCATCGCGCAGCCGGCAGCGCGCTCGATGCCTTCCAGCGCCGAGAAGCGCAGGAACTTTTCCAGGATGGGGCCGCCGCGCAGATTGCCGACTTCGCGCGCACCGGGCGGCGGATAGCCGCGCTCGCCCCGGGCGCGCTGCGTCCCGGCACCGATGGCGGCCTGCACCCAGGCCGGGGGCACCCGTCCCGCCGTCCAGCCCATCGCGCCCACCTGACTGAAGAGCGCCTTCACCCGCGTGTCGCGCGCTGCGACATACACCACCAGCCCGCCGGAGAAACTCGTGCCCCACAGACCGATGCGGGCCGGGTCGACCATCGGCTCGCCCGCGGCCCAGTGGATCACGTTGAAGATATCCTCCGCCTGGTCGAGCGGGTCCACGACTTCGCGGACCTCTCGCACTTCCGCGGTGAACCGGTTGCCGGTCTTCGCCGCCTCCGCGGGGGCCGGCGCCGTGAGGATGACGCGGGAATCGCTCTGACCCCAACCGCGGTAGTCGAAGGCGATGACCAGGTAGCCGGCAGCAGCAAGGTCCGTGGCCTGCGCGCGCAGCATGGCGGCCGTGCCGCCCCAGCCGTGGGACATGATGATCGTCGGGAACCGGGCGCCCTCCCTTCCGCTCGGGTAGTAGAGGTCGGCATGAAGCCTGACTCCCTCACTCATGACGGTGGCGGTACGGGTCGACACCTCAACCGCTGCGGCAGGCAAGGCCAGGGCGGAAAGGAGCAGCAACACGGCAAGGCAGAAACGCGGGAGTCTCATGGCGATGGAATCCTCGAATCAGGGGCGTGCGGCAGTTTGCGAACCGGCATTCTGACAGCATGTCGTCGTTCCCCGGACCGACCCCGGGGAAGCGGGCACAATCGCTGTCCGATCCGCTGAGGGAGATTGCAGCATGCGTCCCCGTTCGACCTTCACCCGCCGGCTCCTGTCGTGCACCTCATGCCTGCTGGCGCTGTTGGTTTCGCTCGCCCCGGTCGCCGCGCAAGCCGCCCAGCCGGAGAAGGAAGCTCACCACCGCCGCCACACCCACTGGCATTCCAAGGCCGAAGCCGTGGCGGCGCTGCGCCTGCTGCGAGAAGGCGGCAACCTGATCTTCGTGCGCCACGCCAAGACCGGCATGCTGGAGAAGGACAAGGCCAGCGGCGACTGGAACGACTGCGCGTGGCAGCGCAACCTGTCGCCGATGGGGCGCGAGGCGAGTCGCGAGATGGGCGAGGCGTTCCGCCTGCTGAACATTCCCGTCGGCGACGTGCTGAGCAGTCCGTACTGCCGATGCATGGACACGGCGAGGCTCGCCTTCGACCGCGCGACGGCCGTGCCGGACCTAGCGCCGAGCCCGAGCGGGGCGCCAGGGTCGGGCATGCGCGCTGCGGGCGCTGCGCTCACGGCACTGCTCGCCCGCGACGTCCCGGCCGGCACCAACACCGTAGTGGTGGGCCACATCTTCAACGCTCTGGGGGCACTCGGCCAGATTCCCGAGGAAGGGGAATCGTTCGTCATCCGCCGAAAGACGGGCGGCGAGCCGGAAATCGTCGCGCGGGTGACGATGACGCAGTGGGGCGACCTGGTGCGGGATCTCCTCGTGTTCGGCCTCGATCCGGCGGACGACAAGCGCATGACCGGGCATGGCACCGAAGGCCATGCGCCGCATCACGGCGGAGATCCGCACGCCCGCTAATGACGCGATGCCCGTGATTCGACTCGGATGGCCACGGCTTGGCCGAAGTGAAGAAGTCGCGGCGGCGCCCGATATGGCTACTACCTGTTCTTCGAACCTCTTTCTCCACACGCAGCCGATGACTCTTCGCTTTTCCCCGGCCGTCGGTCGGGTACTCGCCGCCTTCGTCCTTGCCGCGTGGACGCAGATATCGTCCGCTGCCGACGTGCCGCGCCTGCCCACCTACGACGAGATTCCCCTTCCCGCCGGCGAGGCTTACGACATCGCCGAGGACGGCACAGTGTCGTGGATCGGCGGTCGGCCGGTTCCGGGCGCGTCGTTCGGCAAGGGCAGCGGACCGGGCTGCTGGAAGTGGGAACTGGTGAGCCGGCGCTGGTCGCCGGCAACCGGCGCACGATCGGAAGCGGCACTGGATCTGCCGGGCATGGTCATGGCCCAGGTCGCGCTCCCCGGCGGCGTGCTGTCTCTGTCGACGGTAACGTGCGAGAACAACGACCGGTTGCGCTGGCTGCTGCTCACGCGAGACGGCAGGAAGATCGCTCTGGAGACGACCGAGAAGCTGGGCGAGTTCGCGATGCGCCTCCTGCCGCTCGGCGCCGAGGCGGCCGTACTCGTGACACGGACTTCGCGCACACGCCATATCGTTGCCTACGTCATCCGGCGCAATGGCGACCGGCTCATGTTCGTGCGCATGGCCGAACTCCCCATCCCGTATCGGGGAGACTTCGCAGCGGCTGTCACGGCCGACGGCCGGCTCATGATTCTTGGCGGCTCCGACGGGGAGTACCGCGGCTGCAACCCCTGCCGCAACGAGACTCACTTCCTAGATCTGGCCGCAAACGTCTGGCGTGCCGGTCCGCCGATGGTCGAAGCCCGGTCCGAACTCGCGGCCGGCCGACTGCCGGACGGCAGCATCCTCGTGTCCGGCGGATGGACGAAACAGGCCGGCTGGGGGCTCGGTCCTTCGGCGACGGCCGAGCTTTGGGACCCGCGCACGAATCGCTTCGAAGCTCTGCCGCCCATGCCGTCGGGCACATCACGCCATCGATTCGTCACGCTGCCCTGGGCACCCGGTCGGGTCTATGCCGTCGAAGGCGTCAACGGCAGCGCTCACGTGCTCGATCTCGCCTCGCGAACGTGGCGCACCGCCGCTGTGTGGACAGAGGGCAGCGAGGAAGGCGGCTGCGGGTTTTTCCCCTTCCGCTTCGAAGGGCATACCTACGCGTGGCTGCTGAACAAGACCGACGGTCACTACTCGTCGAAGTCATGCATCGAACAGAAGTACGCGAGGCTTTCTCTGGTACGCCCGTTCGGCACGGACCCTGTCGCTCCCGCTGCGCCACCGCCGTCTGCGCTCATCACGTTCCGCGGTGGCGCGGCGTTCGTTCCCGAATCTCGCTCGGGCAACACGATCCGGCCCGCGCTGCTCATCGGCGGCATCACTCACGCCGGCATGAACAACCACCTCATGACAGCGACGGTGGAAGCCGTCGATCGCCAGGGTCGTCTATGGGCGTTGCCTTCGCTGACTCACGCGCGGATGAACGCGCAGGCCTTCCGGGTCGGCGACGGCATCCTGGTGATCGGCGGGACGGCGGCCTGGGCGCACCTCGACCGTGAAGGCGCGGCGCGGGTGCTGCCGATGGAGTGGCTTCCCGATTCGTCTCCCAGCGGAGCGACAGGTTGGGTGGAAGTTACCGGGCCGGCGCCCGCCGCGGGCAGCGTGCTCATGCAATTGACGGACGGCACACTTCTCGAGTTTGCTCGCGCGGGGGCGAACGTCACGCAGTGGAAACCCTCGGTGCGGGAGGGCCGACTGAGCCTGGAGGCCGTGTCATGGCCACCGCTGCCTCGCGCGCGGCAGTCGGAGCCGCCGCAGGAGATGCGCGCCCTCCTGCTGGAGGACGGTCGCGTGGTCGTGGCCGGCGGCCTCGTGCAGGCCGAGAAGATTGCGCTCTACACACCTGATTCCGACCGCGCGGATGCCCCGGACAACTACATCGGCATCGGGCCGTATCTGCCCTCGCGACGACACGAGATCTTCGATCCGAAGACGCGGCGGTGGACCACCAGCGCGGCCTCGACGATGGCCGGCGGCAGTGTCTTCCTGTTCCCCGATGGTCGAGTCCTGAAGACCGTCACCGAAATGCTGCCGGACCCGGCGAACCGTGACAGCGTGATCCCGCGGGTCACCCACGAACTTGCCTCGGCGGACGGCTCGAGCTGGCGCACGCTGCCGCAGGGCTGGGGCACCGGCTCGCGGCTTCTCGCGAACGAGCGCCATCGGGTGTTCGTCGTCGACGGCGAGGTGTTCGCTGCAGGCGAGCTGCCCGGCCCGGAGACGGGCTACACCTCGGCGGCACTCGAATGGCTGAATCCGGAGGGTGACCGATGGGAGCCGGTGTGGACCGCAGGCGAGCGGGAGAGCTGGCGCATTCACCTGGGCCGGGTGCTCGTGCTCACGCTGCCGAACGGCAAGAGGGTTGTGCTGCCGGTGGAGGGATTCTGATGCGACCGGTGATTAGAACGCTTGGAGCGATCGTTCTCGGGATCTCGATCGGCGTGCTGCCGAACGTGTCTGCGATGGCGACGCCACCCGCGAAACCCTACGAGTTCGTCGTCGACAACGACGTATGGCAGGCAGGCCGCCGTGCACGCAACGGCTCGGACTGGCTGGCGTTGCACTGCCTCGGGGCCGCGTGCCGCTTCGCCCCGGCCCGGCTGCAGGTCAAGGCGGAGTCCTGGCAGGGACACTACGACGACCGGCCCACGCGCGGACAGCGGCTCAGCTTCCGGCTCGTCACGCCGGCACCGGGCCGGACGATCGCGTGGTTCCGCGTGACGCCGAAGCATCCCCCGCTATCCGCGGGCCCGGTCACCACTTACGCATCGGCCGCCACCCCGTTCAAGCGGCCGGCCTCCGAAGGCACTCTGGAAATCGCGGTGGACTTGCCGGATGGCGCCCAGGCCACGCTCGTGCCGATGCTCGACCGTGAGGCCGGCGCGTTCCGGCTGCAACTGCGTGCCGGCGGTCGGCGGCAGCTCCTCGGCGAACTGGGGCAGTGCTCCCGCGAGGTCTCGCGAAACTATCTGCTTTGGGCAGGCGAACTCGACGGCGACGGCAAGCCGGACTACCTTGTGTCGTTCGCGGATGCCGATGGCCAGGCCATCCTGCTCCTGTCCGGCGCGGCGAGCGGCCCGGAGGAACCCCTGGTCGGCGTCGGCGGCACGTACTCGTATCCGCCGTATGGCGGCGAGTGCGACTCGCAGGGCTGGCTGGCGCAGTAGACGGAAGCGCCGTCAGTTGTTCATGGCCTGCAGCGGCGCAGGGATGCGGCCACCGCGCGCCACGAACTTTCCGGACGTCTCGGGATTCACCGCCATCACCGGCGCGTAGCCGAGCAGCCCGCCGAACTCCACGCGATCGCCGACCTTCTTGCCGGGCGCGGGAATGAGCCGCACGGCGGTGGTCTTGCGGTTGATCATGCCGATGGCGGCTTCGTCCGCGATGATCGCAGCCAGCGTGGACGCCGGCGTGTCACCGGGCACGGCAATCATGTCGAGCCCGACGGAACACACGGCCGTCATGGCTTCCAGCTTCTCGATGGTGAGCGTACCGGCCTGGGCCGCCTCGATCATGCCGATGTCTTCCGACACCGGGATGAACGCGCCGCTCAGCCCGCCCACATGACTGGACGCCATGGCGCCGCCCTTCTTCACCGCATCGTTGAGCAGTGCCAGCGCCGCCGTGGAACCGTGTGCCCCCACCCGCGACAAGCCCATGGCCTCGAGGATGCGCGCCACGCTGTCCCCGACCGCGGGCGTGGGCGCCAGAGACAGATCGACGATCCCGAACGGAATCCCCAGCTTCTCCGACGCCGCACGCCCGGCGAGTTCGCCCATGCGGGTGACCTTGAACGACGTGCGCTTGATGATGGAGGCCACGGTGCCGAGGTCCGCCTCGGGCGCGGCTTCCACCGCGCGCAGCACGACCCCGGGCCCGCTCACGCCCACGTTGATGACGCAGTCGGGTTCGCCCACCCCGTGGAATGCCCCGGCCATGAAGGGGTTGTCTTCCACGGCGTTGCAGAACACGACGAGCTTCGCGGCGCCGATGCCGTCGCGGTCCGCGGTGAGGCGGGCACAGTCGAGGATCACCTCGCCCATGCGCGCCACCGCATCCATATTGATGCCGGCACGCGTGCTGCCTATGTTCACGGAAGAACACACCCGTTGCGTCGTGGCCAGAGACTCGGCGATGGAGTCGATGAGCGCCTGGTCGCCGGGTGTGGCGCCCTTTTCCACGAGAGCCGAGTAGCCGCCGATGAAGTTGACTCCCACCTCGGCGGCTGCGCGATCGAGCGCTTGCGCAATACGCGCATAGCCCGAAGTGCCCGTGCCTTCGGCGACGATCGCAACGGGCGTCACGGAAATCCGCTTGTTGATGATGGGGATGCCGTACTCGCGTTCGATCTCGTCGGCGGCGGCGACGAGCCGTGCGGCGCGCCGGCAAATCTTGTCGTACACCTTGCGCGCGAGCGTTTCCAGATCGTCGCTCGTGCAGTCGCGAAGGCTGATGCCCATCGTGATGGTGCGGATGTCCAGATTTTCCATCTGGACCATGCGGATCGTCTCGACGATCTCCTGGGGAGAGAAGCGCTGCATCGTCAGACCCGATGCATGTACTTGAAGACGTCCTCGTGCTGCGCGTCGATGCGCAGCCCCATCTCCGTGCCCTTGGCGGCGAGCCGCTGCTTCAGCTCCTCGAACGGGATGGTCGCCTTCTCGAGGTCCACCATCATGATCATGACGAAGAACTCCTCCATGATGCTCTGGGAGATGTCGAGGATGTTGGCGCTGGCCTCCGCGAGGATCGTGGCAACGCCGGCGATGATGCCGACGCGGTCCTGGCCGATGACGGTGACGATGACGCGGTTGGCGCGTGGGGGGGTGTTCATGGGGGCGTCCGTGGTGGCAAGGTGGGCGGGCGACCTTCACCAACTCTGCGAAGCGCAGAGCGCGGAGGTCACTTTACCGAAGGCCGGAGTGTAGCTGTCTGGGCCGGCCGCAGCCCCTTGGGAATACGGGCTTCGCGGCTATGCGGCGCCTGCGGGTACTCATGCGCCAGCATCAGCAGCAGTCAGGTGGGCTGTTTCAGACATTCTGGACGAGGGCGGAGGTGTTTATTCGGCGTCTTGGCTCAAGGCAATTGCGCAACCAGCGGTTGCAGCGATGGGATGGCGACGTCGGCCATTTGTGCAACCACCGGTTGCGTAAAGTTGCCGTCCGCTTCGAGCAGCTGCGGATATGCCCGGTAGAACTGCAGCATCAGCCGGATGTTGCGCACCGAAAAGCCCTTCACCTCGGGCAGTTCGTTGGCCAGATCCTGAGCCAGCCGGGGAATCACGGCTGCCCCCCAACCCTCGTCCGCCTGCCGGGGGTCCAGCAGCTGGCTTACCTGCCAGTACAGTCGTATGAGCTCCCTGTTGGCAGCGAAGGCCGCGCGCAACTGCGCCTGCCGGATGCGCGCTCTGACGTCGGACAGGAGCGCCGCGTAATCTGCCGGCACGGTCATGCCGCCTCCTCGGACTTGCGCCCGCGCGGCGGTTCTTCCGCCCCACGCGCCACCCGCTCGGCAGGGATGGGATACGCGCGTGAGACGACGCCAATACCCGCGGAGAAGTCGAGCTGCTTCAGGTCCTGCAAGACCGAGCCGGCTTGTTCCAGTTTCCGGTCGAATTTCTGGCGTGACTTGGTCCCCGGTGTCACGCGCGCATCCCCTGCGCGGGGACCGGGCTTATCGCACGCGCGTTTCGAGTAGTGGTTTGCTGCGACTTACCATCGGGGGGTTGGCTTTCCGGGCTCACGAGTCAGATCCGCCAGCATCCTTTGAGTCAGCTCAACTGCAGGACAACAGCTTGAAGCGCGCGCCCGAGAATCCAGGTTGTCCCTCGGTCGAATTAGACCTTCCAGAGGAACAATGGACGGACTTCCACGCGACCAGGACGACAGTGCGGAAATGGTAACTCGATCGACTGGGCGCTAGACCGGGGAAGGTATTCGACCGGGGCCGTTTGGTACTTGTGAACGTGACGATGAGGTTGTGCCGGGCTCGCGTTGCAACCGCGAGCCCATCGGGTGCTGGCCTGCCTGGCCGATGGAGGAGGCATCACGCCCCCTCCGGCAGTTCAATCGCACCCATCCAATAGCAGAGCAACGGCGCCGGGATGCGCATGATCTGCGTGGCCGCCGTACTTGCACTCGGTGCCGATTCGGCTGCGGGCGCTGGCAAACCCTGCATCGGCCCGAAGTCGTCCAGCGACTTCGTTACCACGTAGCCTCGCGCGATGTGCTTGGTTCTGCACAGTTCGATCAGGCCCTTCAGTTCACGGGCACCGGTGTGCTGCGCACGGTACTTCACCTCGAAGGGAATCAACTCCCCACACACCTCGGCGACGAGATCGACCTCGTGATCCCGCTTGCCGCGCCAGTAGGAAAACCGCACGTTCTGCGCATAGTAGCGGGCGAACAAGTGCTTGAAGACGGCAGTTTCGGTAGCCACCCCGAGCGCCGTTGCGTCCTCCAGGATCGCCTTGCCCTTGAGCATCACCGCCGGCGCGATGGCGGCGTCGGCCAGGTAGATCTTGAACCGCGCGCGCAGGACGTCCTTGCCGTAGCCATGCGGCGCCAGGCGGTAGATGAGGTGTGTGGCTTCCAGCAACTCGATGAAGTTCTGCGCCGTCGGGCGCTTCACCTCCAGGTTGGCGCACAGGTCCACCATATCCAGCAGCCCGCCATCGTGCATGCACAGATAAAGGAAAGTGTGTTCCAGGTCCAGCACGCGGCGCACACCGAACAACGCAGTCATGTCGCGCTTGAGCACCTTGTCGATGATGTCCTCGCGCAGAAGTCGCTGCGCCTGCGTAACGCTTTCCACCTGCGCGGTCTGTGGAAATCCGCCGCGCACGAGGTACTCATGAAAGTGGCCGACGTAGGCGCTCGCGAGGTCTGTAGTGCGATAGAAGTCCGCAGGCCTCCAGTCAAAGAGATCGCGCAGGGTTCGCAGCCTGGGCAGTTCAGGGAGCTGCAGGCGTTTGATCTGCAGGTACTCGTAAAACGACAGCGTGGTCAGTCGAATGGTATGCCAGCGGCCCACGCCGGATTCCTGGTCAGCCTCCACCAGCGGCATTGCCGACCCAGTGAAGGCGATGCGCCGGTCCTTGCGGAAGTCGACCTGGTGCTTGACCCAGGTGCCCCAGTCGCGGACGAACTGGGCCTCGTCGAGCAGCAGGTACTCCGGCCCCTCGGCGCGCGGCTCACGCTCGCGCCATGCTTCGATCACGGCATCGATGCCGGCCAGCTTCAGGATCGGGTGGTCGAACGTGACGTAGAGAATGTTGGCGGCGGGTACGCCGGCGCGCAGCAGAGCATCTGCGGCCTGCAGCATCAGGGTGGTCTTGCCAATCTGCCGCGCACCGGAAAGCATCACTGCGCGGGGTGCGGGCGGTGCGGTCAGCCACGCGTGAAGCTCACCGAAGGCCGCGCGCCGCCACTTGGGCAGGTCCGCGATGGCCTCGCCTCGCCACCAGGGGTTGAACTGGGCGAGAACGGCGACGAGTTCTTCCTTCGAGACTCTCATGGGCGAGATTCTATCTGGAAGATGTGTTTAGTTAAAGTGCAGTTTACTTGAATGTCGATCGCAGACTGATTTTGTCATCCGTTGGCGCTTGTCTGCGAGGCCCGGCAATGGGTGAATCGCGTCATCGCGAACACCCCGGAGCTCCGGTCCGTCACACCGACCCCCGCACCGCCTATACCGCACGCACCACCTTGTCCTTCGCTCGCGTGCGGCGTGATCTCAACCAGAACCGCACGGTCGTCCAAGGACTCGCATTTCGAGGCGGGAGAAGGTCCTTGGGGAAGGTCCGCACAACGAAGAAAACCCCAGGGAACCGGGGCCGTGGAAGACTCCTGGTGCAGACGAGGAGGATCTCCACCAACTTTCGCTCGAGCCAAAACATCAAGGTATTTGCCTGGCGAACGTCAATTCGTGAGCGGAATATGGGCCACCATTGTGGCTCACGGTCAAGTCAGGTTGGCTGCTGTTTGTATCGCTGCGAAGGCGACCGTGTGTAGGCTGCCGGCCATCAGCGACTCGGGATGCCTGGCGCGCTTGCAGCCCTGGCGGTGAGGTCGGTTTCGGCGCAAGGCTGACGGGCCCACCAGCACCAGCCGGCATCGGCAAGATGCCTATGTCCGTGTCAGCGACACAGCGCTCGAAAGCGCTAAACCACCGAACCGTCGAAGGATCTTACAGCACCCTGCCCGGCAGGGAGATAAATGTCAGCATACGTTTTGTTTTCACTCAGAAAAATCATGCTGGAATACACGTTGCAGAAGCGGGGTTTTCCCACTGGGGTAGCGACGATTTGCCGTCGGTTGCAGGCGATCGCGCTGCGCACAGTGACCCACGCGATGGTTTGTAGTGTTTCTCATCGGAGAACAAGCATGAAGCTCAAGTCCCTGGCCGCCGCTTGGGCGCTGGCCGCAGGTTGCCTGTCATCGGCCCAGGCCGCACCGGTACTGTCCATCCTGCCGAACCAGCAGAACGTGGCAGTCGGCGACTCCGTCGCCGTTGACATCGTCATCAGCGGCCTCACCGGCATCAACCAGATCGTCAGCGGCTTCGACCTGAACGTCTCCTACAACACCTCGTTGCTGACATGGGCCGTCATTAACGTGGACCCTGGTGCTAACTCCATGGGTGGGATACCCAACGTCAATCTTGCATTCGACGGTGACGACTCCGATGGCAAGATCGGCGCCAACGTGAACTCGCAATTGAATGACAACGACCTGGACGCCCTGCAGGGCGATAGCGTCTTGCTGATGAGCCTGCTTTTTCGGGGCCAGGCGAACGGCGTCAGCTTCCTGAACTTCGGCTCCGACCCGTTGCTGGAACGGCTGGTCACGGGTCGCCAGCTGGCAACCGGCAGCCGCGGCGCACTCGAACTGGATTACCGCGGCGCCTGCATCGCCGTGGGCGACGCGGCCTGCCCGGGCCGGGTCCCAGAGCCGGCGAGCTTCGGCTTGGTCGCCCTGGCCCTGCTGGGTTGCGGCATCGCAAGCCCGCGCCGCCGTCGCAGCGAAAAAGTAGTCGCAACCGCCTGACCCACCGAACTTGACGCGCAACATCCCGGCCGGCTCTTGCCGGCCTTTCTTTTTCCGCCTTCGACCATTGCACCTGGCGCTCCATTCTTCCACCGCTCCCAGGCTGGCATGGTTGCCATGGCGCGAAGGCCTCCTTGACAAACGGGCGGCTGAGAAACGGGAGTCTTCTATCCTCGGACTTGGCAGGACATCACGATCGACCAATTCATCCAGGTCGTCGACCCCTGTATACGCTGTTGCAACGAATAGCGAATCAAAATTTCTCTTGGCTCGCGTAGCCCCATCGAATACCCAGAGAGCCCTGGGTTCACGGCATAAACCAGTCCAGGCTTTACGCCGCATCCCCCTGGCTCAGCTTGCATGTGGAATCAACGGCCAGCCGACAAACATCCGAATTAGGCACCACCAGCGAAACCCCGCCACGACTGGCGTTTCGCGAACATGAAAAAGCCCGGAACATGTCCGGGCCTTGATGTTCTGGTGGAGACGAGGAGGTTGTGCCGGGCTCGCGTTGCGGCCGCGATCCCGTCATCCCGCCGATTCTCGGCGGGACCGCCCGCGCCGATGGCGCCGGCGTCCTGCGGGCGCGGTGCGCCCTGGTCGACTCCCTTCGGGAGTTCGCTCCTCGCGAGCGCCGCAAAAACAAAAGGCACCCGGTGGGTGCCTTGTTGTTGATTGGTGGAGACGAGGAGGATCGAACTCCCGACCTTCGCATTGCGAACGCGACGCTCTCCCAGCTGAGCTACGTCCCCACGGTTCGTCACCGGTTGTGTCACTTGATGACGAGGGGCGGGAGTTTAGCCGAAGAGTTCGGCCGCGACAATTCCCCTCGCAAATTCCGGCGCTTTCGGGGTCCTTTCGCGGTAGGGATTTGAAGGTCCCTGATATCGCACGAATTGCTCGCTTTCCCGATGTCCTCACTCGGGAATTTCCCCTTTTGGATCAGGCCTGAAATTCAAGTTTTGATCGATTTGGGCCGTTAGCGTGACGGCGTAGCTGAGGTTGGTTTCGCTGTTCGATTCTTCGCGGTTCTTTGATTCGCAGGTGTCGCACGGGCAGCTCATCGCGGCACCACGCAACCACACGACAGAAATTGATCGCCTCGCGGCACCCGACGGTCCGGGATTCCGGACACGGCCGCGGGCAAATTGGAGCAGGGAAATGACGGCATTTACAGTCAGCAGCGGAACCACCATCCTGGGCAACGACAGCATCCAGGGGACGTCGGGCACATCCGACTCGGTCACTCTGCTCAACTCGGGAGGAGACATCTCCATCTCGGCGATGGAAAGCGTCGTCGGGACCGGAGGCTCCAACGACGTTGCCGTCCTCATCGGCTCGAACGCCGAAGACGTCTCGGTCAGCGCGGTCGAATCGGTCCTCGGGCGGGCGGGGGTCACCGATACGGTCACGCTCCTCGACGGCGCCACATCGGTCGCCGTGAGTCTCGTCGAATCTGTCGTGGGTACCACTGCAACGAGCGATGTCGCGCGGATGCTCTCTGCGGGCACGCTCAGCATCTCCGCCCTCGAATCGGTCGCCGGCTCCAGCGGCGCCGACACGGTCGCTCTGCTCGACAACGGCGGCGTCACGGTCTCGGGTGTGGAAACGGTCATCGGCGCGTCCGGAGCCACCGACACGCTGACCCTGGCGGCAGCCTCCACGGTGCGCGTTTCCGCGATCGAAGAGATCGTCGGCAGCGGCTCCAATGACACGATCCACCTGCTCGCTGCCGAGAACGTCACGGTGAGCGGCATCGAAACCGTCGTCGGCGTGGCCGGCGCGGAAGAGGTCACCCTCGATGCGTCCGGCGCGACCACGCTCGCGATCTCCCGCATCGACACCGTGCTCGGCAGTTCGAACAACGGCGACAACGTGCGCCTGCTCGGTGCACAGACCGTCGATGTCAGCGCAGTGGAAACGGTCTTCGGTACCACGGGTGCCGGCGACACGGTTCGCATCATCGGCAATGACGAAACGATTGCCGTTTCGCTCGTCGAAGTCGCTGTCGGCACGACAGGTACCGCCGACACCGTCCGCATCCTGAGCGCCGGCTCACTGTCCGTCTCCAACATCGAGGAAGTCCTCGGCTCCGGTGGTGTGGACGTCGTCTCGATCACGGGCCAGACCGACGTTTCCGTGTCCACGGTGGAAACCGTGATCGGCACCAGCGGCACGGGCGACTCCGTAACTCTGCTGTCCGACACGGCCGTCGCGATCTCCGCGATCGAGAGCGTGATCGGCGACGCGGGCACGAACGACACGCTGCGCATCATCGGCACGGGCACCGTCGCGGTCTCCGTTTCCAACATCGACTCGGTGCTGGGTTCCACGACCACCACCGAAATCGTGCAGCTGCTCAACGCAGGCGACACGGTCGGCGTGAGCTTCGTCGACACCGTGCTCGGCACGACCGGCGCGGGCGACACGGTGCAAATGCTGGCTTCGGGCTCCGTCGCCGTAAGCAATGTCGAGGAAATCGTCGGCACGACAAGCGCCGACACTCTCACGCTGCTCTCCGCTGCAGGCCCGGTGTCGATCTCCGCGATCGACACCGTGATCGGCACGGGCGGCACCGACGGCGTCGAGCTGATCGCAGCCCTCTCGGGTGGCAATGCGCTGGCCGTCACTGACGTGGCGACGGTCATCGGCACCTCGACGAACAACGAAACCGTCCGTCTTCTCGGCGCTGGCGACTTCTCGCTCTCCGCCATCGAGTCCGTGATCGGCTCGGCTGCCACCGGCGAGAACATCGAGCTGATGGCCACGCAGACCATCAGCGTCTCGAACGTCGACCAGGTGCTGGGCACGACTGCCACGACCGATGTCGTCCGTATCACCGGCGCCGGTTCCATGGCCGTGTCGCTGGTCGACACGGTGGTCGGCAGCGCCGCCGCCGAAGTGATCACGATGCTGAGCGACGACGTGTCGCTCGGCGTCTCCCTCATCGACAGCGTCATCGGCTCCAGCGGCACCGACACTCTCAATCTCTTCGGCACCGGCACGGTCAGTGTGTCCGCGATCGAGAGCGTTCAGGGCTCGAGCGCCCTCGACTCGGTGGCGCTCCTGGCCTCGGGCAACATCGGCGTGTCTTCCGTGGACACGGTGATCGGCACGACGGGCAACGATTCCGCCACTCTGCTCGGCTCCGGCGGTGTGCTTTCGCTCTCCGCCGTCGAGAGCGTGATCGGCACGACCAGCACGAGCGACACCATCCGCCTGATGGCGGCAGCCAGCGTGTCCGTCTCCGATGTCGAGCAGGTGCAGGGCAGCACGCAGTCGGGTGACGCCGTCGTGATGCTGAGCGACTCGTCCATGGCCGTCTCCACGACGAACGTGGAGTACGTGCTCGGCACCACCGACACCAGCGACGTGCTGAAGCTGATGGGTGGCGGCACGATGTCGGTGTCCGCCATCGAGAGCGTGATCGGCTCCGCGGGCGGGGATGTGATCACCCTCACCACCGCCGGCACGACCGTCGTCGTTGACGACATCGAAACCCTCATCGGTACGAGCGGCGCCGACACCGCGGAGATCATCGGCGGCGGCACGCTCGCCGTCAGCGTCATCGACTCGGTGGTCGGCTCCACCAGCGCAAGCGAGATCGTGCGCATGATCGCCGCCGGCGGTCTGTCGGTGAGCAACATCGACACGGTCATCGGCTCCTCGGGAACCGACGTGGTCACGCAGCTGGGCGAGGAGTCCGTCGGCGTAAGCCTGGTCGAGACGGTGATCGGTACCGCCGGCACCGACGACACGGTTCTGGTCCTGGGCGGCGATGTCGCGGTCTCGCGCATCGAAACCCTGATCGGCACCACCGGCACGGAAAGCGTGTCTCTGCTCGGCTCCGGCGTCACCGTCAATGCTGCCGAACTCGACACCCTCATTGGCTCGTCCGGTACGGACGTTCTGACGCTCCTCAGCAACTCCACCATTGCCGTGAGCACCGTGGAGACCGTCATCGGCGGCTCGGGCGCGGACGCGGTTCGCATGATGGGGGCAGGCGCACTCGCTGTGTCCGAAGTCGACACCGTCACCGGCAGCACCGGGGTCGACAGCCTGGCCCTGCTCAACACGACGGCCAACAACATCCTGGTGAGCGCGATCGAGTCGGTCGTCGCCACCAACTCCGGCAGTGAGGACACGATCACGCTTCTGGCCACCGGCACGCTCTCCGTGAGCGGCGTGGACAGCGTGGTGGGTACGGCGGCGTCGACCGATGCGGTCCGGATCCTGTCTGCCGCGACGCAGATTTCCGTCAGCGCCGTCGATACGGTCGTGGGTTCCGGCGCAGGCGGTGGCGACATCGTCACCATGCTTGCCGACGACATGCTCACCGTCTCGAATGTCGACTCGGTGATCGGCTCCGGTGGAATGGATTCGGTACGGATCCTCGGTGGCGGCACCGTGACCGTCGACCAGATCCAGGTGATCGTCGGCGGCACGAGCACGACCGACGTCGTGACGGTCGCGCAGGCCTCCACGGTGTCGGTGTCCAACGTCGACACACTGATCGGCAGCACCGACGCCGGCGACATCGTCCGCATGCTTTCCGCCGGCACGATCGCCGTCAGCAACGTCGAAACGGTGGCCGGCACGTCGGGCAACAGCGATGTCGCCCAGCTCGCAGGCAGCACTGGACAGACTGTCGCGGTCAGCGCCGTCGAGACCATCCGCGGCACCACGGCGACCGACACCGTATCGCTCCTGATGAACGGCGCCCATGCGGTGTCCGGCATCGAAACCGTGATCGGCCGCGTAGGTGCGGATTCGGTCAACTATCTCAGCGGTGGCTCGGTTGCCGTCTCTGCCATCGAAACCGTGAGCGGTACGACCGGCACCGCGGACATCGCACAGATGATCGCGGCCACCGGCACGACGCTGAGTGTGTCCGCCATCGAGACCGTGCTGGGCACCACCGATCAGACGGACATCGTCCGGATGATGCAGCAGGGCGGGCTGTCGATCAGCAATGTCGAGACGGTGATCGGGACGACCGGCACAACCGATGCCGCGACGCTTCTCGGCGCGACGACTCTGTACGTGAGTGCGGTCGAGACGGCCATCGGCTCCTCCGGCACCGATACGGTCTACATGATGGGCACCACCCTGTCGGCCTCCGCGATCGAGACGGTCATCGGCACGGCCGGCACCGACTCGGTTCGCATGCTCGACACTGCGGTGGCTGTGTCGGCCGTGGAAACGGTCCTCGGGTCCTCGGGCGCCGACACCCTGAACATGCTCGCGAGCGGCACGATCGCCGCCTCGGGCGTCGAGATCGTGATCGGTCTCACCGCCGCGGGCGATGCCGTCCGGATGATGTCCACCGGCGCCATGTCCGTGAGTGAGATCGAGTCCGTCATCGGCACCACCGGCTCCGATACCCTCAGCCTGCTCGGCACCGGCGTGGCCGCCAGCGTGTCGAACATCGAAACCGTGATCGGCAGCAGCGCGGTCGGCGACAGCATCAAGATGCTTGCCGGCGGCACGCTCGCAGCGTCCGCCGTCGAGAGCGTCGTGGGCACGCTCGACAGCGACACGGTCCGGATGATCGCCGCCGCCGCCTCTACGCTGTCCATCAGCAGCATCGAGACGGTACTGGGCACAACCGGCCAGACCGACACGGTGGAAATCATCGCGGGCAGCGCGCTCGGCGTGAGCAATGTCGAGTCCGTCGTCGGCACCACGGGCAGCGTCGAGACCCTCTCGCTGCTCGGCACCTCCGGCGCCACGGTGAGCGTGAGCAACGTCGACGTCGTGCTCGGCTCGACCGGCAGCGATGTCCTCAACTACCTCGGCAGCAGCACCGCCAGCGTCAGCAACGTCGAGACGGTGATCGGCACGACCGGCACCACCGACTCCCTGCGCGTACTCGGCTCGGGTGCCGCCACCTCGGTGGCAGTGTCCGCGATGGAGACCGTCATCGGTACGGCCGGTCAGTCGGACACGGTCCGTGTGCTGACCGACCCGACGGTGTCGGTGAGCGCCGTCGAAACGGTGATCGGCACCTCGGGGACCACCGACACGGTCCACCTCATCGGTGGCGGCTCGGTGGGCCTGTCCGCGATCGAGACCGTCGTCGGCAGCGGTGCGACCAGCGACACGGCTCGCATGCTCGCCTCCGGCACCCTGTCGGTGTCCGCAATCGAGAGCGTGGTCGGCACCACCGGGGCCGGCGACATCGTTCAGACCCTCGGCACCGACGTCACGCTGTCGACCAGTAACGTGGAGACCGTGATCGGCTCCACCGGCACGGCGGACGTCCTGCAGCTCACCGGCGCGCAGACGGTAGCGGCTTCCGCGTTCGAATCGGTGCTCGGTTCCTCGGGAACCGATGTCGTGAACATGCTCGCGAACGGCACGCTGATCGTGTCCGGCGTCGAGACCCTGATCGGCAGCGGTGGCGCGGATGTCGCCACGCTCCTGGTCGAAGGCGGTCTGGCGGTCAGTGCCGTAGAACAGGCGATCGGTACCGGCGGCAGCGGTGACTGGGTGCGCATGCTCGGCAGCGGCACCACCACGCTGTCCGTCTCCGCGATCGACACGGTGCTGGGCGGCGCCCAGACCGACGTCGTGAGCCTGGTGGATGCGGGCCAGATCTCGGTGTCGAACATCGAGACCGTGATCGGCACGACCGACACCGTCGATGCCGTGCGCCTCCTGGGCGCCGGCACTGTCGCCGTGTCTGCGGTCGAGTCGGTGGTCGGCACGGCCGCAACGGGTGAAGTGGCGCGCCTCCTGGCTGCGACCACGGTGTCCGTGTCCGGCATGGAAACCGTCATCGGCAGCACCGGCACCGATACCGTCGAACTGATGGCAGGGGCCGATGTGGCCGTCTCCGCGGTCGAGTCGGTGGTCGGTACTGCAAGCACAGAGACGCTGACCATGCTCCAGAGCGGCAACGTGTCGGTGAGCGAGATCGAGACCGTCGTCGGCTCCACTGGAACCTCCGACGTGGTCACTTTCCTCGGGGCCACCACGATCGGCGTGAGCAACATCGAAACCGCGCTGGGCTCCGGCACGGCGGGTGAGGACATCCTGCAACTGATCGGCTCCGGTTCCTCGGTGTCGATCTCGAACATCGATACAGTGCTGGGCACTACCGCCGCCGGCAACGTGGATGTGGTCACGCTGCTCGGGGCCGCGTCCGTCGCCGTGTCCCACGTGGAGACGGTCGTCGGGTCTTCGGGCACCGACTCGGTGTCGATGCTGCGCACCGGCACCATCGCCGCGAGCAGCATCGAGACGGTGATCGGTACGGGCTCCTCGACGGCCGACGTGCTGCGCCTGATCGGCGCTTCGACGGCGTCAGTCTCGGCGATCGAGACGGTGATCGGCAGCACGGGCACCGACACGGTGATGCTGATGGCGGATACCGCGCTGGGCGTGTCCAACGTCGAAACGGTGATCGGCAACGGGGCGGCGGAAACCGTGACGATGCTGAACACGGGTACGGTGGCCGTGTCCGACGTGGCAACGGTCGTGGGTTCTCAGGATGCCGACACGGTGCGCCTGCTGAATGCCGGTGTGGTGGGCATCTCCCGCATCGAGTCCGTGATCGGTCTCACGACGGGTGGCGACATCGTCCGGATGATCGGCAGCGACGAGCTGACCGTGTCCAACATCGAATCGGTCATCGGTCTCACGACCAGCGGCGACGTGCTCACTGTGCTCGCCTCGAGCGAGACGGTGACCATCACCAACATCGAGACCGTGCTCGGCAGTGCGGGCACCGACTCCGTGGCCATGGCCGTCACCGGCAACCTGGCGATCAGCGCGGTCGACAGCGTGATCGGCGGCAACGGCGCCGGCGACGTCCTCACCCTGCTCGGCGCATCGACGCTCGCCACCAGCGCGGTCGAGACGATCGTCGGCAGCCGCGAGACCGACTCGGTGACGATGCTGAACGCCGGCACGCTCGCCGTGTCCCGGATCGAAACCGTGGTGGGTACCGGGTCGACGGTCACCGCGGATGTGGTCCGCATCATCGGCGGCGGCTCCGTCGCCCTGTCCGCGGTCGAGACGGTGATCGGCTCCGCCGCGACCAGCGACGTCGTCCAGGTTCTGTCGGCCGGGACGATCTCCGCCTCGGCCATCGAGACGCTTGTCGGCTCGACCGGAACGGACGTCGCGGCACTGCTGTCCGCCGGCGCCATCCGGGTTTCGACGATCGAGACCGTGATCGGCACGGCCGGGACCGAATCGGTCACTCTGCTCGGCAGCGGCGGTACCGTCGCGGTGAGCGGCATCGAGTCCCTCGTGGGCACGGCCAGCACCGACATCGCCAACATGCTCGGCGGCGGGACGATGGTCGTGAGCGCAATCGAGACCGTGGTCGGCTCCACCACCAGCACGGAAGTCGTCCAGCTTCTGGGCGTCGGCACCGTGGCCGTCTCGAACGTCGAGACGGTCCTGGGCGCGTCCGGCAGTGACATCCTCCGCATGCTCGGCACCGGCACGCTGCAGGTCTCGGGCGTCGAGACGATCCTGGGCACCACGGGCACCGACACGGTGAACGTGCTCGGCAACGGCACGGTGGCCGTGTCCCAGGTCGAGTCCATCGTCGGCACGGCCGCCACGGGCGAGACCGTGGCCATGATGCACCCCAACTTCACGTTCTCCGTGAGCGCCATCGACACGGTGATCGGCACGGTCTCCAACCTCGACCGCCTGCAGCTGATCGGCGCGACGTCGGTCGCCGTGAGTGAGGTCGAGACCATCACCGGCTCCACGGCCGCCGGCGACATCGTCCGCATGCTCGGAGAGGACACCCTGTTCCTGAGCGAGATCGAGACGGTGATCGGCTCCACCGGTTCCGACCAGATTTCCATGGCCGACGGCGGCACGGTGCTGGTGAGCGCCGTCGAGACGGTGATCATGACCACCGGCACGACGGACATCGTGCAGATGCTGAATTCGAACACTCTGCGGGTCTCCGCGGTGGAAACCGTGCTCGGCACCACCGGCAGCCAGGATGTGGTCTCGCTGGAAGGGGCTACGGCTCTCGCTGTGTCCGAGATCGACCGGGTGATCGGAACGACCGGCACGGGCGATGTCCTCACCGTGATCGGCGGCAGCGCGGTTTCCGTGTCGGCCTTCGAGACGGTGATCGCCTCCGCCGCCACCGACACGATCACGATGCTCGCGAGCGGCTCGCTTGCCGTGAGCCGCGTCGACACCGTGGTCGGCACCACCGGCACGGACACGGTCACGCAGCTCCAGAGCGGCACGACGCTCGCCGTCGAGGATGTGGAGACGATCGTCGGCACCACGGGTACGACAGATGCGCTTCGCCTGCTCACGGACGACGCCAACGTCGGCATCTCCATCGTCGAATCTGTGATCGGTACGCGCGGCAGCGAGACCGTCCGCATGCTCGACTCGGGCTCCCGAACCCTCTCGGCCTCCGCAATCGAAACGGTGGTGGGTACGGCGGGCACGGCGGACGCCGTGGTCGTCCTCGGCACCGAAGGGCTGTCCCTGCTGGTCTCGAGCATCGAGACCGTGGTCGGCGGATCCAGCTTCGACGCGGTCCGGATGCTCCAGGCGGGCAATCTGTCGGTGAGCGCGGTGGATCGCGTCATCGGCAGCACCGGCACCGACATCGTCGTCGCCCTGGGCGCCGATGGCATCAATCTGTCGGTGAGCGGGATCGAAACGGTACAGGGCAGCACCGCTGCCACCGATGTGGTCCGCATGCTGAACAGCGGCACGCTTGTCGTGTCTGCGGTGGAAACGGTGGTCGGCTCCGGCGCAGGTGATGCCGTCCGTCTCGCCGCGAGCGGCGCCATCGCGGTCTCCGACGTGGCGACCATCATCGGCAACACGGGCACGGATGTCCTGACACTGCTGCGCGCCGCTGGCGACACCTCCGTCGTGAGCATCAGCGCGGTGGAGACGGTCATCGGCAGCACGAACTCCGGCGACGCTCTCACGATGCTGGCCACGGGCTCGCTGGCGGTCTCCGAGGTGGAGACGGTATTCGGTTCCAGCGGAACGGACACGGTGCAGATGCTGGCGGCCGACAGCCTGGCGGTGTCGAACGTCGAATCGATCGTGGGCAGCTCGGGTACCGACACCATCACGATCCTCGGCACGACGGCAATCAACGTGGCCCTCTCGGGAATCGAGTCGGTGGTCGGCACGAACGCCAACTCCGACATCCTGCGCTTCCTCGCGAACGGCGACGTGGCGGTGCGGAACATCGAAACCGTGATCGGCACGACGGCAGCCACCGATGTGCTGCGCCTGTCGACCTTCGACACGGTGGCGGTCTCGGCGATCGACACCATCATCGCCAGCACGCAGGCCGGCGACATCGTCCAGATGCTCGGCAGCGGCAGCATCTCGGTGTCGAACGTCGAGACGGTGATCGGCACGACAGCCTCGGGCGACTCGGTCACGGTGCTGAACGGCAGCAGCGTAGCGGCTTCCAACATCGAGACGGTGGTCGGTACCACGAATACCGGTGACGTCCTCCGACTCCTGGGTGGCGGCACCATCTCCGTATCGGCCCTCGACACCGTGCTGGGCGGTTCTTCGACCGACACGGTTGTGATGATGGCCGGCGGCACCATCGCCGTGGGTGCGGTCGAGTCGATCGTCGGCACGACGGGTACGACCGACGTGCTGCGGATGCTGGAAGACGACCGCGTGTCCGTCAGCGCGATCGAGACGGTGATCGGCACGAGCGGTCGTGAGGTGGTGTCTCTCCTCGGGACGAACGCGACGATCGCGGTGTCCGGGATCGAAACTCTGCTCGGCACTTCCGGCGTATCCGACGCGGCCACGATGCTGGCGACCGGTCTGCTGTCGGTCTCGGGTGTGGAGACGGTCATCGGCACCACGGGCGGCGGCAACGTCGTCCAGATGATGGCGGCCGGCGCTCTGTCGGTGAGCAACGTCGACACAGTCGTCGGCGTGGCGGACGGTGCGACGAGCGACGTCATCACCCTCCTGGGCGGCGGAACCTACGCAGTCAACGAGGTCGAGAGCGTCATCGGTACGGCGGGCAGCGCGGATGCGATCCGCCTGATCGCCGCCGAGACAATCTCGGTCAGCCGCATCGAGACGGTGGTCGGCAGTGCCGGCGCCGACACGGCGATCCTGCTGGGTAACGCGACTCTCGCGGTCTCCGGCGTGGAGACCGTGGTGGGCGTCTCCGGTGCGGATACGGTCACGATGCTGGCCGCAAGCACGGGCACCTCGCCGCTTCGCGTGAGCAACATCGAAGTGGTGATCGGTTCGACCGCCACCACCGATGTGGTCGCCGCCCTCGCGGCAGGCACCCTGTCGCTGAGCGCGGTCGAGACGGTGATCGGTTCCACCTCGACCACGACCAACGACGTCGTCCACATGCTGTCCGGCGGCACCTTGGGCGTAAGCCGGATCGAGACGGTGATCGGCACGACCGGTACAACGGATGTAGCACGGATCCTCGATACGGGCAGCACCAGCATGCTGGTGTCCGCAGTCGAAACCGTGCTGGGCGGCGCCGGTTCGGATGTCGTCCGCCTCGCGGGCACGGGCGGCATCGTCTACTCCGCCGGCGGCGGCACCGACACCATCGTCGGCGCCCAGGCCACGGACGTTCTGACGATGCTCCAGTCCGGTCCGATCGCCGTGAGCCTGCTGCAGACTGTGATCGGCTCCACGGCCTCCGGGGATGTGGTGAGCATGCTCGGCGCCGGCAACCTCTCGGTGTCGAACGTCGAGACAGTGATCGGCACGGCGTCCACGACGACAGACGACGTGGTCCGGATGCTGAGCGGCGGATTCCTCGGCGTGTCCGCGGTGGAGACAGTGATCGGCACCACGGGCACCACGGACGTGGTCCGGTTCTACGGCAGCAACGTGGATGTCGCGGTGAGCGCCGTGGAAACCCTGATCGGTACGTCGGGGACGGCAGACCAGTTCAAGCTTCTGGCGGCCGGCACGGTGTCGGTCTCCGGCATTGAGACCCTGGTGGGCAACGCCGGCACGGACGTGGCGGTGATGATGAACGCGGTGCTGATGGCGGTCTCGGAGATCGAGACGGTCGTGGGCACCTCGGGCAACGCCGACGCGATCCGCTTCATGACCAGCGAAACCATCGCGGTTAGCAACATCGAGACGGCACGCGGCACCACGGGATCGGGTGACGTGATCCAGCTCTTGGAAGCGGACACCATCGCCGTGTCGCTGGTAGATACGGTGCTGGGTACCACCGGCACCGATACAGTGACACTGCAGTCGGCCGGCACCCTGGCCATCAGCAGCATCGAAACGGTCACGGGCGGTTCCGGCACCAACGTCGTGAGCATGCTCGGCGCCGGGACCCTGGCGGCAACCCTGGTGGAGAGCGTGATCGGGTCCGCCGGCACGGACGTGCTGCAACTGCGCGGCTCCGGGTCGGTGTCAGTCTCCGAGATCGAGTCGGTCCTCGGTACGGTGAAGAGCAACGAAGTCGTGCGTCTCCTGGCGGCGGACACGTACGCGGTGTCGGCGGTCGAGACGGTGGTAGGTTCCTCGGGCACGGACATCGTCGACATGCTCGGCGCGTCCCTGGTCCTCAAGGTCTCCGATATCGAGACGATCCGCGGCTCCGCCGGAACAGACGCCGTCACGATGATCGCGGCGGACACCATGGCCGTCAGCGAGATCGAGACGGTGACGGGCACCAACGCCACCACCGACGTGGTGGTGCTCCAGAGCGGCGACATCCTCGCGGTGAAGCTGGTCGACACGGTGATCGGCACGACCGCCAACGCGGACACGGTGCGGATGATGTCCAACTTCGTGTCGGTGTCCGAGATCGAGACAGTGATCGGCTCGACCGCGAAGACGGACCGGGTGTTCATGCTGGAGAACGGCACGATCTCCGTGAGCGGCGTCGAATCGGTGGTGGGTACCGCGAGTGGCGGCGACCGGGTGGTGATGATGAGTTCCGGCGCGGTCAACGTCTCCAACGTCGAGACGGTCGTGGGGACCTCCGGCGCCGACACCTTCGTCTTCAGCGGCACGGTGGGCGTCAGTGTGACGGGCGGCGGAGGCGCCGACACCTACACGGCCGGCGGCGGCAACGACGTCTTCATCTTCTCGAACACGGCCGACTCCTTCGGAACCGCGATCGACACGATCAACAACTTCGCCGCCGGAGCCGGCGCCGGGGACAGGATCGACCTCAACGCGATCACGAGCGGCACCGGCGCCCTGGTCACCGACGCCACCACGTACGCCAACGGCGGAACAGCCCAGGCCATCGTCCGGACGGCCGGGGTGCTGGAAGTGGATACCGATGGCAACGGCATCACCGACATGCGGGTCAACCTGGCCGGGATCGGGGTGAACGGCCTCAACAGCGACGACATCCGCTGGTAGCGACCCGGGGTCCGGGCCGAAACAGGCCAGGACCCCGGAGCGAGTCCGCCCTCCCGGCAGACCTTCCCTAAACCCACGCCCGCCATGGCCGTAATAGGCCTGGGGTGGCTCCTTCCGGAGTCTGCCCGCGCGGGCGTGTGCACTTTGCCGAACCGGTAGTCCGTCGTCGGCCCACGTCCTTATCCCTCTTCCGAGCAAGGACGGCCAGGACGTGCAGGACACCGGGGTCAAGCAGATCTTCGCGGCGCTCGAGCGCAAGGACCATCTCGCGGCGGCACAGGCCGCCCGCGCGAGGATCGCCGACCATCCGACCGATGGCGAAACATGGTTCCTCCTGGGCATCGCCGAGCGCGCGCTGGGCAGCCCCAAGGTCGCGGCCGGGTGCTATCGCCGGGCGCTCGTCACCCATGCCGGACACGCCGACGTCTGGTTCAACCTGGGCAACGCCCTGCTGGAAGGCGGCGATCCCGGCGAGGCCGTCGAGGCCTACCGCGAGGCCATCGACCGATCCGAGAACCATACCGGCGCCCTCGAACAGCTCCTCAAGGTCGCGCCGGGAGCCGGTCGCCACGATCTCGCGGCCCGAGCGGCCGCCCGTCTCGCTTCCCTCGACCCCTCGGACCCGGAACGCCAGGCCGCGCGCCTGCGCACGCTGCGCGAGGCGGGCGAATGGGACAAAGCCTTCGACGTCTTCCAGGCGTCGCTGCCCAACGGGCTCCAGCACGCGGGTTTCCTTCTCGAAGGCGCCCAGATCCTCGAACAGCGGGGCGATTACCGCGCCCTCGCCGTGCTCTACCAGCGTCTCGACGCGCTGATGCCGGACAACACCGTCGTGAAGTTCCACCTGGGGCTCAACCGGCTCCGCATCGGACAGAACTCTTCCGCGCTGACCGTGCTGCTCGAAGCCGAGAAGCTCGGTCTCACCGAACGCGCCCTCTGGGTCAACCTCGGCACCGCACTGGCCCGCGCCGAACGCGTAGAGGAGGCGCTCGTCTATCTCCAGCGAGCCGCACCTGACTACGCGACGGACCCGAGCGCGTATGTCTATGCCTTTGCGCTGAAGCAGAAGCTCTGCGACTGGCGCGGCTACGAAGAACTCGACACCAACCTGCTCGCGCCCGCCGTCGCGGGCATCGGCGGCGAGAGCTATCCCGCGCTGCCCTTCCCGTTCACCGCCTTCCCTGGCGCAATCGACGAAGGGCAGCAGCTCACGATCGCGAAGCGCTTCGCGGCGTTCGTCAGCCGCGGCATCCGCCCGTACACCACCCACGGCCGCAAGGGCCCGCACGCGCGGGTCCGCGTGGGTTACCTGTCGGCGGACTTCCACGACCACGCGACCGCGCACCTCATGCTCGGGATGTTCAAGCGGCACGATCGCGGCCGCTTCGAGGTCTTCGCCTACTCGTACGGCCCCGAAGACGGCTCGGACTACCGCGCGCGCATCCGCGCCGAGGTCGAGCACTTCGTCGACCTCGCGAACTTGTCGGACCGCGAGGCGGCAGCCCGCATCCTCGAGGACGAGATCGACGTGCTCGTGGACCTGAAGGGCTACACGCGCGAAGCCCGCACGGCGATCCTCGCCTACCGGCCCGCTCCGGTGCAGGTGGCCTGGCTCGGATACCCGGGCAGCATGGGGGCGAGCTTCATCGACTACGCGCTCGTCGACGCCTCGGTGGTGCCGCCGGATCAGGCTCACCACTACAGCGAGCGGCTGATCTACATGCCGCACTGCTACCAGGTGAACGACGACGAGCAGGCGATCGACCCGCAGACGCTCACGCGCGAGAGCGCCGGGCTGCCGGCCAATGCCGTCGTGTTCTGCAGCTTCTGCGCGCACTACAAGATCGAGCCCCGGGCGTTCGATGCCTGGATGCGCATCCTCAAGGCGGTCCCCGGCAGCGTGCTGTGGCTGATCGACGGCTATCCCGCCGCCCGCGACAACCTGCGCGCCACGGCACGTGCCGCGGGTGTGGATCCGCAGCGTCTCGTGTTCGCGCCGAGGCAGCGGAAGTCGGAGCATCTCGCCCGGCACGCGCTGGCCGATCTCTTCCTCGACACCCTCGCCTACAACGCGCACACGACGATGAGCGACGCGCTGTGGGCCGGGCTCCCTGCGATCACCTGCCCCGGCAGCGCGTTCGCGACCCGTGTGGGCGCCAGTCTGCTGCGCGCGGTCGGCATGCCGGAACTGATCACCGCGGACATCGACAACTACGTGCGCCTCGCGGTGGAGCTCGCACGCGATGCGAAGCGCCGCAAGGCGCTGCGCGAACGACTCACGGCGCTGCGCGGCACCACCCCGCTGTTCGACACGACCGGTTTCGTGCGGGACTGGGAAGCGCGGCTGCTGGATATCGCACCGCCGACACGCACGGAACTGGACCGGCGTGCTCGCGAGGACGCCACGCTGCGCGGCGCCATCGAGGCACTCGACCGCGACGACACCGCCGAGGCGACGAAGCTCACCGAAGCCGCGCTCGAAGCGGGCTGCGACCGCCCGGACGCCTGGAATCTCTATGCCGTGGCACTGCGCCGGCAGAAGCGTTTCGACATGGCCGGCAGCGCCTATCGCCGCGGTCTGGGGTTGAAGCCCGACTTCTCGGATCTCATCGGCAACTACGCCAACCTGCTGCGAGAGCAGGACCGGATCGACGAGTCGCTGCCGCTCTATCGCGAAGCCGTGCGGCTCGCACCGAAGAGCCGGACCGCCGTGTCGAACCTGGCCGCAGCACTGTCCGCGGCCGGCCGTCCGGAAGATCAGCTCGAGGTTCTCGCTCAGGGCGAGGCGCTCGACCCGAACGACGTCGATGTCCACTGGGACAAGGCGCTGGCGCTGCTGATGATCGGCCGTCTGCGCGAAGGCTTCGCCGAGTACGAGTGGCGCCACCGCCGCAAGCAGCCGCCGCCGCGGGAGTATCCGCAGCCGCGCTGGCAGGGCGAACTGCTCGAAGGCCGCCGCATCTTTCTCCACTGGGAACAGGGCTACGGCGACGTCCTTCAGTACCTGCGCTTCGTGCCGATGGTCGTCGCCGCCGGCGGGCAGGTCGTGCTGGAAGTGCAGCCCGGGCTGAAGCGCTTCGTGGAAGGCATGGCAGGTGTGGTCGAAGTCACCGAAGCGCCGGCCCCGCCGCCGCCCTTCGATGTCTGGCAGTCCCTGCTCTCGCTGCCGCTGGTGCTCGGGCTCGATGAAGCCACGCTGCCCGCGGCACGCCCGTATCTGTACGCTTCATCTGAACTGCGGGACCACTGGCGCAAGCGGCTCGGCCGCGCGTCGGGTCCGCGGGTCGGTGTGGTGTGGGCCGGCAACCCGAACGTGAAGAACGACCGCCTTCGCTCGCCCCGCCTCACGCCGCTGCTGCCGCTGCTGGAGCACAAGGACGTGCAGTGGGTGCTGCTGCAGCAGGGCGACGGGCGACGGGATCTCGCCGCCCTCCCTGCACGGAAGAACGTGCTGGATCTCGGTGCCGAAGTGCGCGACTTCGCGGACACCGCCGCCATCATGAGCGAGCTGGATCTCGTCATCAGCTCGGATACCTCGACCGCGCATCTCGCCGCGGCCCTCGGCTGCAACACCTGGGTGCTGCTCCACTACGCCTCCGACTGGCGCTGGGGACTGGGCGAGTCGACGCCGTGGTATCCGGGTGTCCGGCTGTTCCGGCAGAGCGTCTTTGCGGACTGGGGCAGTGTCGTCCCGCGCGTCGAGGCGGCCCTCACCGAACAGTTCGAACTGGAACCCGTTCGCCGCAAGGCAGGCAGCAAGGGACACGACGCGGAAGAACCGCTGCCGATGCTGCTCTCCGAGGCCTTCGACCTCTACCAGCGCGGCCAGTACCGGCTCGCGCGGCAGGCCGTCCGCGAAAGCCTCGCGAAAGCGCCCGAACGGCCCGATGCGTGGTGTCTGCTCGGCGTGGTGGAACGCAATCTCGAGGACGCGCCCGCAGCGGAACGCGCCTATCGCCAGGCGCTGTCGATCCTCCCGGACTACACGGACGCCTGGTTCAACCTGGGCAACCTCCATCGCCACCGCAAGCAGCTCGACAAGGCGAAGGCCGCGTATTCGGAAGTCATCCGCCGGCATCGCAATCACGCCACATCGCTCAGCCTGCTGTCGGATGTGCATCGCGAGCTGAACGAGCTCGCCGAGGCCGAGACAATGGCGCGGCGCGCGATCGCGGCGAAGCCGGACTTCGCGGAAGCGTGGGGTCACCTGGGAAACGCGCTCAACGATCTCGAACGCTTCGAGGAAGCCGCGCAGTGCTATCAGCGCGCGCTGCAGCTGCCCGACTGCCCGCCCGAGACGCACTACAACCTCGGCGTCGCGCTCCAGCGCGCGCGTCAGGTGGCCGAAGCCATCCGTTGCTACCGGCGCATCCTCGAGACCCGTCCGCAGGAAACGCACGCCCACTACAACCTCGCGACCGCACTGCTGACGCTGGGTGAGTTCGGCGAGGGCTTCCGCGAGTACGAGTGGCGGCTCGCCAAGCCGGACCTGCGTCCGCGTCCTTACCCCCAACCCACCTGGAACGGCGGGGACGTGCGCGGCAAGCGCGTCCTCCTGTACTGGGAGCAAGGCTACGGCGACACGCTGCAGTTCCTGCGCTTCGTGCCGCTGCTCGCACGTCAGGGCGCCCGCGTGATCCTCGAACTGCAATCGGGTCTGAAGTCGCTGGCGGGCACTCTGCCCGGCGTGGAAGCCGTGTTCGACGCCGGCGAAACGCTCCCGCCATTCGACTTGCATGCGCCGCTGCTGTCCGTGCCGGCAAGGCTGGGCATCGGTCGCGACGAATTCCCCGCGACGCTGCCGTACCTGTCGGTCCCCGCGGAAGCCGCTGCACGCTGGCGTCCGCGAGTCGGCGCCCGTGCCGACGCTCTGCGCGTGGGTCTCGTGTGGGCCGGCAACCCCAACGTGCGCAACGACCGTGTGCGCTCTCCCCGGCTAGACCCGCTCCTGCCGCTGTTCAGCTTGCCCGGCATCGAGTGGCACGTGCTGCAGCAGGGCGACGGCCGGACGGATCTCGAACGGCTGCGCCCCGGCGGCCGCATCGTGGACATCGCCGCCGACGTGAGGGACTTCACGGACACCGCAGCCATCATGAACGAGTTGGATCTGATCCTCAGCAGCGACACCTCGACCGCGCACCTGGCGGCCGCCCTGGGTCGACCCACCTGGGTCCTGCTGCACTACGCGGCGGACTGGCGCTGGATGTCCGGCAACGCCACGGCGTGGTACCCGTCGACGCGGCTGTTCCGTCAGGCGGAACCCGGCGCGTGGAAGCCCGTCATCGCCGATGTGCGTGCCGCCCTGGCCGGCGTTGCCGTGCCGCAGGCAGCCGAAGTCGCGGAGGTCGCATGAGCACGCCCCAACGTACCGTCCTGCACGTGGGCTGCGGTCCGCGCCTGCCCGACAAGCTGCCCTCGTTCTTCCGCGAGCCGGGCTGGCGCGAAGTGCGGCTGGACATCGATCCCGGCGTCGAACCCGATGTCGTGGCATCGCTCACCGATCTGCACATGGTGGGCGACGGAAGCTGCGATGCCATCTGGTCCTCGCACAACCTGGAGCATCTCTACGCCTACGAAGTCCCGGTCGCGCTGAAGGAGTTCCGCCGCGTGCTGCGACCCGAGGGCTTCGCCCTCATCACGCTGCCCGACATGCAGGCCGTGGCACGTGTGATTGCCGACGGCAATCCCGACGCGGTCCTGATGCGCACCCGGATGAACGGCGAGGACGGCCCGCCCATCTCGGCGCTGGACATCCTGTTCGGTCACGACTGGTGGATCGAGCGCGGACGCACCTACATGGCCCACCGCACCGGATTCACGAAGCAGACGCTCGGACGCAAGCTCGTCACTGCCGGCTTCGGCACGGTCGCCGTGAAACCGGGCCCCGCGTATGACCTCTGGGCCTTCGCCGCCGTCCGCCCGATGTATGCCGATCTCGGACTGCTGGAGCGGGCGATGAATCCGCAGCCGGCTGCGAGCAAGGTGGCCGCATGACCGTGACCTGTCGTTCCCTGCGTTGCCTCCCTGACGGAGCGGCCTCGCACTCATCGATCAGACTGCCCCTGGGAATCGCCCGATGAAGATCCTGTACGTGAACGCCCCGATGTACGACTACCTCACCGCTTCGCTCATCGAGGGTCTCGATGCGCTCGGGCACGAGGTGATCACGACCCAGAACGCCAATCGCGGGCGCGTCGCCGCGGACGCGGAGGTGCGGGACATTGCCGAATCGGCCGATCTGATCGTCGTGGGGAGCAACGGCGGCGTCCGTACCCATCTCGTGCAGGACGTGAAGAACCCGCGCAAGGTGTTCGTGGACGGTGCCGACCTGCAGGAGTTCACGGTCACCAACAACATCCGCTACAAGCTCGTGTTCAAGCGCGAGCTGGGACGCGCCTTCCGTGATGCAGCCGCGCAGTTCGTCTTCCCGCTGCCGTTCGCGGCGGAGGAGCGGTACTTCACGAACGAGACGGTGAACCGCGACCTGCAGGTGACCTTCCTCGCGAACATGCACACCAATCCGCTGCGGCACTCGATCCACCAGCGGCTGAAGAACCTCCAGAGCCCGGCCATCGTTTCCGGCACGACGAACGAACGCGCCTACAGCACCGCGCAGCCGAAAGCCACGGCCATCGACACACCGCTGTACCGCCAGCTCCTGCGACGCAGCCAGATCTCGGTGAGCGTCGCCGGCGCCGGTTACGACACGGCGCGGTTCTGGGAGATCCTGGCGGCGGGCGCGATGCTGTTCACGCAGGAACTCGACATCGTGATCCCGCAGGGCTTCACCGATGGCGTCGACTGCGTGACGTTTTCGTCGATCCGCGAGTTCGAGGAAAAGCTGGTGTTCTATCTGAACCGGCCGGAACTGGTGAAGACGATCGCCGCGCGGGGACAGGCGCGCGTGCGCGAGGATCACACCACCAGGGCGCGCGCCGCACAGTTCCTCGAGGCCGTACAGGCGCACATCCAGCGCGACGGGTACTGCGCCCAGTTCCTGCACCCCGAGATTCGCGCCATCGAAGAGGTTTGCGTGGGACGCGGCCTCGACGTGGGCTGCGGCAGCAGCAAGACCACCCCCAACTGCATCGGCGTGGACCTCACGCCGGCCGGCGCCGCGGGCAGCGTGGGCTGCGAGAGCGGTCGCGTCTCGGTCGCCGAGATCGCGGCGAGCGGCGACACCCTCCCGATGTTCGCGGACGCGTCGCTCGACTTCGTGGTGGCCCGCCACAACCTGGAGCACTACCACGACCCTGCCAAGACACTGCGCGAGTGGAAACGCGTGCTTCGCCCCGGCGGAAAGCTGGGGCTCGTGGTGCCCGACCACGAGAAGGTGGACACCTACGCGCTGGACCCGACCCACTACTGCCACTTCACCCGCGACTCGCTGGCCGCGCTGGTGACCGAGATCGGAGGGCTTCGCGCGAGCAGGATCGACGTGTGCGTCCCGAACTGGAGCCTCGTGGCCATCATCGAGAAGGAAGCCGCCTGACATGGACCGTATCCGTTTCGTCTGGGAACTGCTGTCCGCCAAGGGCGATGCGGCGTTCTATCCCGATTCCGCCCGCCCGGAACTGGTCAACCTCGTCACCGGATCGCCGCAACGCGCGCTGGAGATCGGCTGCCACAAGGGCGCGATGGGCGCGGCCCTGAAGGCGAAGTTTCCGACGCTCCATTACACGGGCGTGGAGATCAACCCCGAAACCGCCACCATTGCCGCCGAGCGGCTGGACACGGTCGTCAGCGAGGATCTGCACACCCTGGACACGGACGCCCATCCGGCCTTCGGTCAGAAGTTCGACATGCTGCTGCTCGCCGATGTGCTGGAGCACCTGTACGACCCGTGGAAGATGCTGCTCAAGACCGGCTCGCTCCTGACGCCGGACGCCAAGGTCTACGCGAGCGTGCCGAACGTGCGCAACTACTGGCTGATCAGCGAGCTGATCAAGGGCAACTGGACGTATCAGCCCGCCGGTCTGCTGGACGTGACGCACATCCGCTTCTTCACGCTGCGGGAGTGCCAGCGCATGTTCGCCGAGACCGGGTACATCATCGAGAAGGTGGTGTCGGTGCGCGATCCGCGCGTGCAGTTCGACGGCAACTTCAAGCAGCCGGTCACGCTGATGGATCAGTGGTTCGCCCTCCACGACGTGGACCCGCAGATCGCGACCGAACTCGCGACGCTGCAGTTCCTGTTCGTGCTGTCGCGACCGCGCGCCACCGCGCAGGCATGACGGCCGCCTTCCGCGTCGTCATCGTCTCGCCGCCGGGCTACCGGCACTCGGCCGCCTTCCATGAAGTCGCCGAGAGTCTTCACCACGCGATCCGCAGCCTCGGCTACCCGTCGAGTGTCGGCTACAACCGCTTCGCGGCGGGCGCCACGCACATCGTCCTGGGATCGAACCTCGTGGGGCCCGACGCCGTCTCGCTGATCCCGGCGGGCTCGGTGATCTACAACCTGGAACAGATCGACGCGCAGTCGCGCTGGTGGCACGCCGGATTGCAGACGCTCGTGAGCACGCACGAGACCTGGGACTACAGCCGACGCAACATCGAGACGTTCGCCAGCCTGGGCGTGACGTTCCCCGTGCACCACGTGCCGATCGGCTACGTGCCGGAACTCACGCGCATCCCCGCCGCCCCGACGGAAGACATCGACGTGCTCTTCTACGGCTCCACCAACGAGCGCCGCGCGCGGGTGCTCGACACGCTGCGAACTCGCGGGCTCAATGTCGTGCAGCTCTTCGGGGTGTACGGACGGGAGCGCGACGCGCACATCGCCCGGGCCAAGGTCGTGATGAGTCTGCATCTCTACCCGGCCAAGATCCTCGAGACGGTGCGCGTGAGCTACCTGCTTGCCAATCACAAGGCGGTGGTGGCGGAGTGCGAGCCGGACACCTCGATCGATCCGGGCATCGAGGCAGCGGTGCGGCTGGCACCGTACGAGAAGATCGTCGAGGCCACCATGGCGCTCCTCGAACGTCCAGCGGAGCGCGCGCAGCTCGCCGATGCCGGGTATCGGTGGATCACCGGCCAGCCGCTGGCGGCCTCGCTCGCGCCCCATCTCGAACGTCTCGCCCGTGCGGCCGAGAGCGCGGGCAGCGCGGCCCGGCCCACGCGCCTCAAGCTGGGGGGGTTCCAGGCCCCGGTCCCCGACTGGCTGTGCGTGGACGAAGCCAACCCGGCGGCCGACGTCCGGGTCCGGGCAGATTCGGGCCTGCCCTTGAACGAGACCCGGGACACCCTGCGATTCGGCCGCGTTGCGCTCGAGGCGGAGAGCTTCGACGAGATCGACGCCGGTGACTGGCCCGCCCGGACGGCGGATTTCGAGGGCTTCATGCGGGACTGCGCCCGGCTCCTGCGCTTCGGCGGGGTGCTGCGGGTGCGCGTGCCCCACGACCTTTCCGCCGACGCCTGGGCCCGTCCCGGGACCCGCCGGGTCTTCAGCGAACGCAGCTTCAACGGCTTCGCCGATGCCCACATCGCCTTGTCATGGGGCGACTGCGCCTTGGAACTCAAGGACTTGCGCTACGAACTGTCCGAATTCGGGGCAACCCTAAAGGCGCAGGGGGCAGATGCCGATAACCTTGTTCGGACCCCGCGTACCGTGGATCGCATCGTGGCGACCCTCGAGCGACGGGGATATCGCGCCCTTCCGGGCGTGTGAGCGAGACAGAAGACCTACCGGAACCCCGATGCGCGAATTGCTGTGGTCACACCGCAAGCTGTTCTATGCCGTTGCGGTGTTCAGCTTTTTCGTGAACCTGCTGCAGCTGGGCCCGTCGTTCTATTGGATGGCGGTGTTCGATCGCGTCATGACCTCGCGCAGCGAGGCGACCCTGTTCTACCTGACCCTCGGCGTGGCGGGGACCCTCCTGCTCATCATGATGCTGGAGATACTCCGATCCCGGCTGCTCGTGGTGATCACCGTGTGGATCGACAAGAAGGTCGCGCCAGTGATCTTCGACGCGCTCGTGACCCAGGGCGGCCGCCCCGAGCATCCGGCCTATCCGGAAGGCATGCGCGACCTGCACACCTTCCGGAACTACATCACCGGCAGCGGCATCTTCGCGCTGTTCGACGCGCCCTGGCTGCCCATCTACCTGGCCATGATCTTCGCGTTCTCCACCATGCTGGGCACCTTCGCCCTCATCGGCGTGGGCATCCTGCTGGCCGTGGGCTGGGTGAACGAGAAGCTCTCGCGTGATGCCCTGGACACCATGTACCGCGAGATGGCGAGCTCGTCGCGCTTCGTCGACACCGTGTCGCGCAACGCCGAGAGCGTGCTGACGCTGGGCATGCTGCCCAACGTGCGCGACCGCTGGGCCGAACTCAATCACCTGTCGCTGTCGCACCAGACCATGACGGCCAACGTCGTCGGGTCCACGGTGAGCCTGACGCGGCTGGTGCGTCAGGTCATCCAGATCATGATGCTGTGCGCCGGCGCGTGGCTCATCCTCGAGCAGAACACATCGCCTGGTGTGATGATCGCGGCGACCTTCATCGCCTCGCGTGCGCTCGTGCCCGTCGAGATGCTGCTCTCCAGCTGGACCCAGTTCGCCGAGGCGCGCTCCGCCTATCGCCGGCTCGATGACTTCCTCGTGAAGGTGCGCAAGCCGCCCGAGGAGATCATGAGCCTCGAACCGCCCAAGGGCACCGTCAGCGTGGAGCGCCTGGTGTTCGTCGTCCCGGGCCGGCCGGAACCGGTGATCCGCGGCATGTCCTTCTCCGTGCAGCCGGGCGAGTCCGTGGGCATCATCGGCCCCTCCGGTTCGGGCAAATCCACGCTGGCGCGCCTGCTCGTGGGTCTCTGGACCCCCACCGCCGGCACCGTGCGCTTCGACGGCGCGGAACTCGACCAGTGGACCCGCGACGACCTGGGTCGCCACATCGCATATCTGCCGCAGACCATCGAACTGTTCGCTGGCACCATCGCCGAGAACATCGCGCGGATGGGCAAGGTGGACGCGAAGGAAGTGGTGAAGGCCGCCGAGCAGGCAGGCGTGCACGACCTCGTCGTGCGCATGCCGCGCGGCTACATGACCAAGGTGTCAGACGGCAACAGCGGCCTGTCGGGCGGACAGAAGCAGCGCATCGCGCTGGCTCGCGCGCTGTTCGGAGATCCGCGCATCGTGGTGCTGGACGAACCGAACTCCAATCTCGACGCCGACGGCGAGGCGATGCTGCAGAACGTGCTCGCGGACCTGAAGGCGCGCGGCGTCACGACCTTCATCGTGGCGCATCGGCCCTCGGTGCTGGCCACGGTCGACCGGATCATGGTGCTGCGCGACGGCATGATCGAACGCTTCGGCCCGCGCAACGAGGTCATGGGCCAGTACACCCAGGTGCCCAAGGCCGCGTGACGACCCGATGAAAGGTACCTTCCACAAGCTGTTCCGGATCGGCATCGCCGGCGAGCTGCCGGAGGACCCGTCGACGATCCTGAAGGTCGGGTTCTTCCTGATCTTCATCTTCATCGGCGGCGGGCTCACGTGGATGGCACTCGCGCCGCTCGAAGGCGCCGTCGTGGCGCAGGGCGTGGTGAAGGTGCGCAACGAACGCATTCCGATCCAGCACTCGAAGGGCGGCATCGTCAGCGCGATGCACGTGCGCGACGGCGCGAAGGTGAAGCCCGGGCAGCCGCTGCTGGAAATCTCCGAACCCTCGCGTCTCGCGGGGCTGCAGTCCACCCGCTACCAGCACATCTCCGAACTCGCCCGCAACGCGCGGCTGCGATCGGAGCAGCTCTTCTCGGATCGGGTCGTGTTCCCGCCGACCGTGCAGTCGAAGGCGGAGGATCCGGAGATCGCGCAGATCATCGAGCAGGAAGAGATGGTGTTCCGCAACCGTCGGGACGCGCTCGAAAGTGCCGAGTACGCCATGCGACGCGAGATGCAGCTTATCCGCGAAGAGCGGGTCCAGCTCGCCGAGCGCGCCGAGATGCAGAAGACGGCCGTCTCCCTGGCGAACGAGCAACTGAACGCCAACGAGGAACTCGTGGCGCTGGGCTTCGTATCCCGCCAGCGGGTCCTGGAACTCAAGCGCACCCAGGTGGCAGAGCGCGCGAGCGCCGGAGAATTGCAGGCCGAGCGACTGCGCGCCGACCAGCGCATCGCCGAGCTGGACCGGCGCATCGCCGAGCAGCGGAACCGCTTCCAGGAGAACGTCGCACAGGAGCTCAAGTCCAGCGACGACCGGCTGTATCAGCTGGAACAGCAGGTGGCGGCACAGCGGTCCGACGTGCAGCGCGACACCATCACCGCTCCCATGGACGGCACGGTGATGAACCTGCGGTCCGTCTTCGTGGGCTCCGCCCTGGGGCCGCTGCAGACCGTGATGGAGATCGTGCCGACCGACGACTCGCAGTTCATCGAGGTGCCGATCGAGCCGAAGGATATCCGGCACGTGCACATCGGCGGCCGCGCCGACATCCAGGTGACCGGCTGGAACCGGCGGACCATGCCGCTGCTGACGGCCACGGTGGACTACATCTCCGCAGACGCCGTGAAGGTGCGCGACACGATGACCGCCTATGTGATCCGCCTGAAGGTCGACAAGCCTGCAACCACGGGGCTGACCGAGCCGCTGAAGCCGGGCATGCAGACGATGGTGTATCTGCGCACGCCGTCGCGCACGATCCTCGACTACATGCTGGAACCGGTGATCGATTCGATGCGTACGGCGTTCCGCGAACCCACACAGTAGTTCGCACCGGCCGGGCCGCCCCCTGCGTCGGCTGGCAGGCGTTCGCCGGAACTCGGGAAGACTTCCCCGGAAGAAGCAGTCCTGCTTGCCATCGCGGTTGGCGGCAAGCTATCCTCGCCGCCGCGGTCAGGATGACGAAGACAAGACCAACAATGTCGATCACTTGCTCGCTGCGCCAGGGACCTCCGATCCATCCTTTGTGGCCGAGTCCTTCCATGAATCGCCTGACGCCCCGCATCCCCATCCCGTTCGCCGCCGCGTTTTTCTGCCTCCCCTTCGGGAAGCCGCGGGCGGGTGAAGCTGTCGCTTCATCCACGCCAGTCCCGGCAGCGCTCAATGCCTGACCGCCCCGGCCCCATGAGTTCCTCCGACCAGACCTGCGATCGGCGCCTCTGCGCAGATCCGGCAATCGGGACGCTCATGTCCGGGCCGATTGCCAGATGAACCCGCATCGTCGGGAACTCGCTTCCTGATCTCTGGTGTGTCGGCCGTGAGCGCAGCTCGGACCGACGCCACGGATGGAAAGGACTTGCGAGGCGCTCGTCGACACGACTCCCCCAGGAGCTTCCATGATTCTCATGCCTACCCTATCCAACAAGAACATCCGGCGATACGCGTGCCACAGCACTTTGGCGCTGCTCACGCTCGCGCCGTCCCTGGGCGTTGCTGACGATCCTGTCGAGCGCAGTGCCGAGTCCGCCGAGATCCGGGCGCTCGAGGAGCGCATACGTCGACTCGAGTCCGAAAGGACAGCAGCCAAAGCGCCCGCAAAGCCTGCCGACGGCAGTGTTCCACGAATCCGCGTGGCGGACGGACTGGTCCTCGAAGACCCGGACGGCAAGTGGTCCGTGCGGGCGACAGCGCGGGGTATGGCGGACTACCGGGATTTTCTCGATACCGATGCGAAGGCGGACACCTTCTCGTTGCGGCGCGCGCGGATCGGTCTCGGATTCACCGTGAACCGGGAGCTCACCGGCTTTCTCGAGTCCGAGCTGGTATTCGGCGCGAGCACACAGTCGGGCACGCCGGCGTCGGCAGGGTTGCTGCAGGGATTTCTGGAGTACGCCCCCTCGCCCAAGGCACGTATCCGACTCGGCCAGTTCAAGCCGCAGTTCATGCTGGAGTCCACGATGAGCCCGTTTCACGTGGAGTTCCAGGAGCGCAGCCTCATGTTCAATCTGCTGCAGAACTTCCTGTATGACCGCGGGGTGATGCTTCACGGTGCGCCGTTCGCCGGCACCTACTACGGCGTTAGCATCACCAACGGTACCGGCATCAATCTCGACGAGTTTCAGCGAAACGGTCCTGAGGGCGCCGCGTCGAGCAAGGACGTCACGCTGCGCCTCGTGGGCAACGCAGCCGCTTGGATGTCCCTGGAGAACACCGTCCTGCACTTCGGCGGCAGCTACAAGACCGGCTCGCTGGCGAACGGCGACGCGACGAGCGCGGGCTACGCGGCCGCGAACGGGCTGACAGAAGACCGGGGGCCGGTGTTCTTCAACCCCGTGCCGTTCAATACCGGCAGTGCTTCCGCATCACGCAGCATCGACCGCACCATCGGCGCGCTGGAAGGCGCCCTGTCATACCGTCAGTTCAAGCTTCAGGGCGAATACGCGCAGGCAAACTACACGGGAACGCTGCAAGGGGGACAGGCCTTCGATCGCGGAATCTCGTCGGGCTATGTCTCGGCGAGCTGGCTCGTGACCGGCGAGTCCTTCTCCGAGTTCTACCGCAACGGCGTCTTCGGCAGGATCGTGCCGCAAAGCCCGTTCTCCACCGCCGGCGGTGGATCCGGGGCCATTCAGGTGAGCGGGCGGTACAGCTTCTTCGATGGGGCCGACTTCACGACAACCAACCCCGCCAATTCGGGTGTGCTGGGGGGAAACACGCTCGCACCGGCAGTGACGCAATCCACGTCGCGCGCAGACGCCTACACGCTCGCCCTGAAGTGGATGCCCACGGCGCATGTGGCGCTCATGCTGAACTACGTGAGGACAGAGTTCGACTCGCCGATCGTGGTGAACGGTCAGTCGATGAACCGTACCAACAGCCTGACGCTGAGGGGGCAGTTCGACTTCTTCTGAGACGGCCGAGTCGGTTTAAGCAGCACGATCGGGCGCCTGCCTGGCGCGCGGATCGTGGTAGTGCAAGGCCCCGGAGTCGGCCCCTTCGGGGCCTCGTCCGGGCTACGGGGTGATGTCCCGATCGGCCGGTTCCGGGCGACTCCACAGCCACGCTGCCAGGACAGCCAGTCCGACGCCTACCGCGATCGTCACGGGTCGGACGCCGGCGAGCGCCAGAGTTACCGAAAAGCTCAACGCCATTCCCATCACCGCCAGGCGCTTGCCGCGACGGGTGATGGTTCTGCCGTTCTCCCAATGCCTAAGAGGCGGACCGTAGCGCGGATGCGCGAGCAGCCGCTCCCGCCATTCGGGCGCGCCCTTGCTCCACGCCCATACGCCGATGAGCAGGAACACCGTCGTGGGCAGCAGAGGGATGAAGGCATTGACGATTCCTATGCACACACTCGTCGCGCCGAGGATCCGCCAGAAGATCGCAGCCGCGGAAACACGCTGATCCCCCGCGCGGCGAGCCGAGTCGATCCCCGCGTCAGCCGGATGGACGGTCGAGGGGTCGGAGTCGGAGAGCGCTGGCGTCGTCATGGAGAAATCTCTGGGTGGGCCGCCCCGGAGGAGTGTCGCACCGCACGCCGGCGTTGCGGCCGGCAGGCACTCCGCATGGGTATTCCATCGATAACGGTGCGCCTGAGCCTGCCTGAATAGCGCCGTCAGGAAGACATTGTCGGTCGGCGCGGGAATCCGGCGCAACCCCGCGCAGTCGGCCGCAGTCGCGGGTCGTGCCACCGCGCGTGCCTTGCGATGCGCTCCGTCGTCCTTCTTGCCGGCGAACCCCGCCACGCCGGCACGATGCAGCCGTTGCCATCCCCGCTCCGCCGCATCATGAGCTCCCGCGTTACCCTCCCTCCCGGCCGCAACGGGACCAAGAAGCTCCTCCGCCAGTATGGCGACCGCCTGCTGCGCGTGCGCTACCGCTACGACTCGGAGACCCGCCGCCGACTCACCACCGTCGAACTCATCGTCGACGAGGTTCCGTGGGAGCCTTCGTCGTCAGAGCCACCGCAACAGCCGTCCGCACCCAGCGCCCCCAACGAAACACCGGGGTCAGGTCTAGATTCGTAGCATCCTGCCATCCCGAGAACGTCAGGGTCAGGTCTAGATTCGTAGCATTTCACGACAGGACTTGCGCTCGCGCCCGTGGCAACGATGCACCAGCACGCCAAGGGGACTATGCTCTCCTCTCCGGTCGCTGCAGCTCATCCGCAGTGGCTCAGCGCTGTTCCGATGTTCCGATGTTCCGGTACCTGTCGCATCGAATCCGGGGAGACGATCGAGATGAGTGGCTTCAAGCAGTTCGAGGACTACGACGCGATGGGCCTGGCGCAGCTGGTGAAGCGAAAGGAAGTCACTGCTGCGGAACTGCTCGACGCCGCGATCGCGCGCGTCGAAGCCCGCAACCCCGCGGTCAACGCCGTGGTGACCAAGCTCTACGACTACGGCCGCGACGCCATCGGCGCCAGCCTGCCGGACGGTCCGTTCTCCGGGGTTCCCTATCTCATCAAGGATCTCACTTCACCCATCCGCGGGGTGCGGATGACCCGCGGGTCGACCTTCTTCGCGGATACGCCTCCGGCCACCGAGGACAGCGAACACATAAAGCGGCTGAAGAAGGCCGGGCTGGTGATCTTCGGCCGCACCAACACCTGCGAGCTGGGTCTTTCGCTCACTTGCGAACCTCGCCTGCACGGACCGACGCGAAATCCGTGGGACCTCTCGCGCATTTCGGGCGGCTCCAGCGGCGGCGCGGCCGCGGCAGTGGGTGCACGAATGCTGCCTATCGCTCACGCATCCGATGGTTTCGGGTCGATCCGTGTGCCGGCGGCCTGCTGCGGCGTGGTGGGCCTGAAGCCGACGCGAAGCCGCAATACCTTTGCGCCCTTCGCGGGGGAAGGCCTCGGCGGTCAATCGACCGAGCACGCGGTGTCTCTCAGCGTGCGCGACAGCGCAGCGCTGCTCGACGCCACCTGCGGGGCAGGCCCTGGAGATCCGTACGTGGCGCCCGCGCCGGACGGGACGTTCCTCTCGAAAGTCGGCAAGCTCCCGCGCAAGCTTCGCATCGCCTGGACGACGCGCGCACCCAGGGGGGTCGCGATCCATCCCGACTTCCTCCGGACACTCGCCGAGACTGTGCAGCTGTGCATCGATCTCGGCCATCACGTGGAGGAGCGCGATCCCGAGATCGATGCCGCCGCCATCGTTCCGACGTTCCTGACCCTCGCCTCGGCGAACACCATCGTCAACCTCGCCGGCCATCCCACCGCAGGCCGCGGTCCCAGCGAAGACGAAGTCGAACGCATCACGTGGCTCACGGCCAAGCTGGGTGAGAGCGTGAGCGGCGCCGACTACGTACGTGCCACGCAGGCGGCGCACCGCCTCGGGCGACAGATGGCCGCATTTCATTCCGACTGGGATGTGTTGCTGACGCCCGGTCTGGCCGAGCCGCCGGTCAAGCTGGGCTGGCTCGACATGATGATGGACGACGTGCACGAGTACTGGCGCCGCGTGTTCGCGTTTTCGCCCTTCACCGTCTGGTTCAACCAGACCGGACAGCCGGGGCTGATGCTGCCGATGGGTCAGTCTGCCGACGGTCTGCCGGTCGCAGTCCAGCTGGTGGGGCGGTTCGGCGACGAGGCTACGCTGTTCGGGCTGGGCGGCGAGCTCGAGGAGGCGAAGCCGTGGTTCGGGCGGCGGGCGCCAGTGGCTGACGCGCAGCCGCCCGCGTAGAAGCGAGCCCAGGCACGCGCTCGCGCGGCCTGAGCCCTCCCCGTCAAACCACCAGCAGCACAGCGCCGTTCGTCTTGCGACCTTCGAGGTCCTCGTGGGCACGCGGCGCATCCGCAAACGAGTACTCGTGCGCCTGATCGGCGGTCATGAGGCCGGACTTCAACGCCTGGAAAAGCCGCGCAGCCATCGGTTCGCGCTCTTCCCCGACGAAGTAGTGGAACAGCGCGGGACGCGAGATGCTGTTGGACTTGCCGAACAGCTGCGAAATGAGGAACGGCGCGATCGGTCCCGACGACTGCCCGAAGTTGCACAGATGCCCGCGAATGCCGAGCACTTCGAGCGAGCCCGCAAACGTGTCCTTGCCGACGGAGTCGTAGGCGACGTCCACGCCACGGCCGTTCGTGATCTCGCGCACGCGGTCCACGAAGTTCTCTTCGCGATAGAGGATCGTGTGATGGCACCCGGCACTGCGCGCGAGTTCCGCCTTGGCAGCGCTGCCGACCGTGCCGATGACGGTGGCGCCCAGATGCCGTGCAAGCTGCGAAAGCAGGCGGCCGACGCCGCCGGCGGCGGCGTGGATCAGCACGGTCTGGCCAGCGCGAATCGGGAACACGGAGTAGGCGAGCATCTGCGCCGTAAGGCCCCGCAGCCCGGTCGCCGCGACGGTCCGGTCGTCGATGCCGTCGGGGATCTTCACGGGCAGTTCTGCGCTGATCAGTCGCGCCGTTGCATAGGACCCATAGGTGTTCGTGAAGTAGGCCACGCGATCGCCCACCGCGAACCCCGTGACGCCCGCGCCCACCGCTTCGACGACACCGACGGCCTCCAGGCCGGGAATGCCCGGCAGCGGCAACGTCTTGTAGAGACCCGAGCGCACGTAGCAGTCATGGAAGTTGACGCCGACGTACGTCTGCCGCAGACGGAGCTGACCGGCGCCCGGGTCGCCGACTTCGACGGACTCCACCCTCAGGACTTCGGGCGGACCGGGTTCGCGGAGAACGATGGCTTCTGGCACGACGTGATGAGCGGCTCTGAACGATAGGACCCGGAATGATGCCGCCGCATGAGAACTCCGGCAAGGCGGCGCGGGGCGATGCCCGTGGTCCGGCGCGGTACACTCGCCGCAGAATTCATCCACCAGCGAGGGAGGAGACAGTCGATCATGGCCAGCCACTCAACCGGTGACGGCGGCATTCCGCCGCGCGACGCCGCCAAGCGCGGACTCAAGCGTGTCATGTCCCTCGGGGGCGCCTACGGCACGCGCAACTACACCGTGAAGGACCTGCGTGACGTGAAGGGCAAGCGCGTGCTGTGCGAGACGCTCCCGTTCACGCCGGAAGAGGCCGCCGCTGCCGAGGAAGCCGGCATCGACACCATGAAGGTCCGCTTCGATCCCAAGCGTCCCGAGACTGCCGCCGCGATCCGCAAGGCGGCACCAAACACCTTCATGTCGTTCTCCGTGCCTCTCGTCGCCGCCGCCAGCGAGACCGAGGCGGTCCGACTCGCGTACACCGCCATGGAACTCGGCGCGGACGCGATCATGTGCCAGTGGTCGCCGCGCTTCATCAGCGCTGCGGCGGAAGCCGGCGTGCCTGTGCAGGGACATGCCGGTCTTGTGCCGCGGAAGAGCACCTGGACCGGCGGCTTGCGTGCCGTGGGCAAGACGCTAGAAGAAGCGCTCTGGATCCTCGATGAGGTGAAGCGCATCGAGGAAGCAGGCGCCTGGGCCGTGGAAGTCGAGGTGATCCCCGCGCCGCTGCTCGCCGAGATCACGAAACGCACGACCCTGCTCACGTCGTCGATCGGCGCGGGCAGCGGCGGCGACATTCAGTTCCTGTTCGCCGAGGACATTCTCGGCAACAACGGGCCGCCCTATCCGCGCCATTCCAAGCAGTACCGTGACCTGCGCAAGATGCAGGAAGCAATGCAGGCAGAGCGCATCGGCGGGTTCAGGGACTTCATCGCGGACGTGCAGTCTGGCGGATTCCCGGGCCCCGAACACGTCATCCAGGCGCCGGACGGCTTGATCAGCGCATTCCTCGAGAAGGCGGACAAGCCCCGAGGCTGAGGGCGATTGCGCACGACCGGCGCGACTCGCACCGGCATCGACGGGCAAACACGGAGGAAGTGAGATGAACCGACTGCGAAACCTGTTGGGAGCGTGGGTCGTCGCTCTCGCGCTGGTCTCCCCGACCCTCGCTGCCGACCTGCCCACCGCGGAGCCCGAGCGCCTGGGTTTCTCGTCGGAGCGCCTCGCGCGGATCAGGCCGGCAATCCAGCGGGAGATCGACAAGGGGCAGTATCCCGGCGCGGTGATGCTGGTCGCGCGCAAGGGGAAGATCGTCTACTTCGACAGCGTGGGTCAACTCGATCCGGCCGCCGCCAAGGCGATGCCGAAGGACGCCATCTTCCGTCTCTACTCGATGACCAAGCCGTACACCTCCGTGGCGATCATGATGCTGATGGAGGAAGGCCGGTTGCGAGTCACCGATCCGGTATCGCGATTCATTCCGCAGTTCGCGAATCTCAAGGTCAGTGTCGCCGCGACGGATCCGTACAACGGCGCCACGAAGTACATGGACGTCCCGGCGGATCGCGAGATGAACATCCAGGACCTGCTGCGGCACACCTCCGGCCTCGTGTACGGCGGCTTCACGTCGCATCCGCGGGTGAAGGAGCTGTACGCGAAGGAAGGTGTCGACTGGAAGGACCTCACCGCCGCGGAACAGATCGAGCGCCTTGCCAAGGTTCCGCTCGCTCATCAGCCGGGCACGACCTTCGAGTACGGGCTGTCGACCGATGTGCTCGGGCGCATCGTGGAGGCCATCTCCGGCATGCCCTTGAGCGAGTTCCTGCAGAAGCGCCTGTTCGCGCCGCTCGGCATGACGGATTCCGCGTTCATCGTGCCGCAGGAGAAGGTGGGCCGCCTCGCCCAGCCGTTCGCGATGGACGCCGCCACCAGTACCGCGATCAAGCTGCTCGACGTCACGGTTCCCCAGAAGAACGACGCCGGCGGTGCGGGCAGCGTAGGAACTGCGTCCGACTACGCCCGCTTCCTGCAGATGCTGATCAACGGCGGCGAGCTGGATGGCGTGCGACTGCTGAGTCCGGTCACGGTGCGGTACATGGCTTCCGACCACCTCGGACCGGAAACCAGGTTCTCCGGCGTGACGACCCTGCCTGGAGGAACCGGCTTCGGACTCGGCTTCGCAGTCCGCAACGAGACCGGCCGGTTCGAAGTCACCGGCAACGCGGGCGAGTATTTCTGGGCGGGTGCCGCCGGCACAGGTTTCTATGTGGACCCGAAGGACGAGATCATCTGCGTGTGGATGACGCAGGGTCAGCCGGGCATGGCGCGCCGCTACGACCGCTACCTGTTCAAGCAGATGGTGTATCAGGCCATCGTGAAGTAACCCCAAACCCCGGGGTCAGGTCTAGCTTCGTAGCATCGATTTTGGTAGCTTGCGCCCATGGCACGTCCCCTTCGCATCGAGTTTCCCGGAGCCCTCTACCACGTCACCTCCCGCGGTGACCGGAAGGAGGACATCTATGCCGACGACCAGGACCGGATGGCCTTCCTCGATGTCCTGGGAGAGGTCGTGCGCGATTTCCACTGGGTGTGCCATGCGTGGTGTCTCATGGACAACCACTACCACCTCGTGATCGAAACGCCCGACGCCAAACTGGGCAAGGGCATGCGACAGTTGAATGGCGTCTACACCCAGTTCTACAACCGCCGTCACGACCAATCCGGCCATCTGTTCCAGGGCCGCTACAAGGCCATCCTGGTCGACCGCGACGCCTATGCGATGGAGCTCTCCCGCTACGTCGTGCTGAACCCGGTTCGGGCCAGGCTGACCGCCTCCCCGGACAAATGGCGCTGGAGCAGCTATCGGCCGACCGTCGGGCTGGACCCTGCGCCGGCATGGTTCGAGGCGGATGTCTGCCTGGCGTTGTTTGCAGCGGGTCGAAGCGTCGCGCGACGCCGCTATGCCCGATTCGTCGCCGAAGGTATCGGCCGGGATAGCCCTTGGAAGGATCTGAGGGCGCAGATCTATCTCGGGGACGAGCGCTTCGTGACTCGCATGCAGGCGCGGGTGGATCCCGAAGCCAGGGGCAACATCAACATCCCCAGGGCTCAGCGGCGACAGCCGGTACCGCCGCTGAGCAAGATCGCCAAGGCCCATGCGGATCGGGACGATGCCATGATCGCAGCGCACGGCACTGGCGAATACAGCTATCAGCAGATCGCCGACTTCTTCGGCGTCCATTTCACGACGGTGGGGAGAATCGTGCGGCGGGGCCGAAAAGCCTCCGAGGCTTCGTGATGGATTACGGGGCTGAACGAAACCACCCGATGCTACAAAGCTAGACCTGACCCCGATGTTTCGGATTCTTCTGGTGCAGGGCGCCAACATGGTCCATCTCGGGAAGCGGGAGCCCGAGATCTACGGGACGACGACCGCGGCGGAGCTCGATGCCATGCTGCAGGAGCATGCCCGGGCAAAGGGCTATTCCCTGGAGATCTTCTATACGAACGTCGAGGGCTTTGCCATCGACCGCATCTACCAGGCGGTCGCCGATGGCGTCGACGGTCTCGTGATGAACCCCGCCGGCTTCAACTACGCCGGCTACGCGCTTCGCGATTGCGTGAAGGGCTCGGGGCTCCCCTACGTGGAAGTGCACATGAGCAACGTCGAGGCTCGCGGCATTCCGTGCGTGGTCGCGCCCGTCGCCCTCGGCATGATGTTCGGACTGGGGCTCCGCAGCTATGAGCTGGGCCTCGAAGCCATGCTGCACATCCTCTCCGGCAGAGCACGAGGCTGACGCGTCTCGTCGTCCGCCGACTCTCGTCTCGCAGGCGACGAAGGTCGGGACGGGGGCACGCCTGGAAGTCCCGCTCCGGGCGCTTTCCGCTACCTCGGAGGTAATTGCCGCGCCTACCGGCTCGCTGCAAAGTGCGTTCATGAATCTCGCCCCCACGGAGAACCCATGACCGCCTTTCGCGTCCTGCTCGTCGTCATCATTCTGGTTCTGTTCGGCTACACCGGCGTCGTCGGCCTGAACCACGGGTGGAATCTGCTGCCGATCTTCTTCGGAGACATTCTCGCCATGACGTGGCCCGGCCAGTTCAACCTGGACTTCACCTGCCTGCTGATCTTCACCGGCCTCTGGCTCGCCTGGCGTCACCGGTTCTCGCCCGGCGGCCTCGTCCTGGGGGTGTGCGGGCTGTTCGGTGGCACGGCCGTTCTGGCGCCTTACCTTCTCATCGTGAGCTTCCAGGCGAGGGGCGACCTGAAGGAACTCCTGCTGGGCAGGAGCCGCATGTAAAGAGGGCGGGGCGCCCCGAGAGACGCCCCGCCCCATCTTCCTCTGCCGGCTCTCCGCCGACCACGACTACTTGCTCACGACATCCCACCACTGACCGAAGGAGTCATAACGGACCGGGTCGTATCGCACCCCGGAGCGGTCCTGTTCCTCCGGGTCCCGCGTTCCCTGGCTGGCCAGCAGATTGGCTGCAAGGGGCCGGGTGTTGTCGACGCTCGACGAGGCGGACACCGGCTCAGGAACGTACTCCTGCGCACCACGTCCGTCCTTCGCGTCATTCTCCACGCTCTTCGGTCCCGACGGGATCGCTGCCGAACGCTCGAATGGCGCATTGCCGGAGCGATTCGCGCTCGGCAGCTCGACGTACGCCGACTGGTCCTTCGACGCTGCAGAGTCCGAACCGAAGGCGCCGCCCATGGACTGCAGCCGAGCCTTGATCGAATCCCACGAGAAGTCGGAGGCCGACAGTTCGATCTTGGGCGGCGAGTACTCCACGCCAGCGCGAGAGGTTTGGGGCGTTTCGGCAAAGGCAACCGCGCTCGAGGAAACGAGCACGGCGGCTGCGATCGGGCGCACGAGCCCGAGGAATTCATTCTTGCGTTGCTGATTCATGATTCACTCCATTTGCGGATGACTGCCACGCGTGTCCGGCAGTCGATTTCTCCGGGTAGCCACCGATCGGCTCGATCGCGGCTCGAATCGGTTCGACCCCAGAGCCTGTCGCATCGCCACTCGGGTCTCCGGAGCAACGGCTCGGGGCTGACGACGTCGATGCATGGACGCATCTTGTGCTTCCGGGGCGGATCGCGATGTAGGCGCAGAGCGCCTTCGCTTGTCGGCCGATCTCCTACATCTGCCCGCGTAGGACAAACACCCTGCTTGCGCGCCCGGAAGTCGCGGCCCAGTGTCGCTCGCTCGGCGCCCACCACTTCTTCGACAAGTCCCGTGAGTTCCTCGAAGTCATGCCGGCAATCGAGGCCTTACTGGACCAGCGCACCGGGTCCTGAGCGGCTCCGTCGAGGGGGTCGATCAGACGTGTGCGTCGTCTGCGATACTCGCCCCTTCCAGAACAGGTTGCGGAGGAAAGCAGGATGAGCTTGCTCGATGGTCGTATTGCTCTCGTCACCGGTGCCGGTCGCGGCATCGGTCTCGCCATGGCACTTCGGTTGGCCCGCGACGGTGCCACGGTCGTGGTCAGCGACATTGACGAGGCAGCCGCGGCGGCGGCCGCGAAGATGATCCAGACCGGAGGCGGCACCGCCGCATCGATCCGCTGTGACGTGTCCGATCCCGCGCAGACCACGGCCTCCATCGCGTTCGCCGTGCAGCAATTCGGCCGCCTCGACGTGATGATCAACAACGCCGGGGTCGTGCGCGTGCAGCCGTTCCTCGAAGTACAGCCGTCGGACTGGGACTTCATCCACGCCGTGAACTCGCGCGGACTTTTCTTTGCCGTGCAGGCCGCTGCGAAGCAGATGCTCACGCAGGAACCCCTGGCTCCCGGACGTCCGCGCGGCAAGATCGTCAACGTCGCTTCCATCGCCGGACGCAGCGGCAGACCGATGTTCGCCGCCTACGCCGCGAGCAAGGCCGCGGCCATCAGCATCACGCAGTCCGCTGCGCTCGCCTTTGCGCCCGAACTCACCGTGAATGCCATCTGCCCCGGCATCGTGGAGACGGAAATGTGGCGCACGATCGACAAGCAGTGGACAGAACACGACGGCCGCCCGGTGGGCTCCGCATGGAAGGATCGTCTGCAAGTCATTCCGATGCTGCGTCCCGAACGACCGGAAGACCTTGCCGGCATCGCTTCGTTCTTCTCAGGCCCGGACTCCGACTACGTCACCGGTCAGTCGTACCATGTGGATGGCGGCGTGCTGATGGCGTGACGGGAGCGGTTGGCCTCCGCACGAACTTGCCTGCTACCGGTAGAGGAATCCCCCGCCTACAGGAACGTCCTCGCGGGCGACGCGCGAAACCACCTCCTGCGCGTGGAACATGGCACCGCGCACGTGGTCGTCCTGGCTTCCGAGGGCCTTGCGCATCCGGGCGATGACGGTATCGATGGCCGGCTGGCGCTCGGCAAAGCGCCCGTCGCGGAACGCCTCGATGCGCCACAGGAACACGAGAATGAATCCGGTCTGCGCAAAGCGCCTGCGTCCGGTATCCGGCAGATCCGCAGGCAGCGGATCCGGCAGGCCCTGCCATGCGGACAGCAGCTTCTCTGCGGTGATCTGGATGCCCGGCAGATCGTTGGCGCGCCATTGGGCCCACCCGAGTTCGCCCAGCGCATCGACGGCTCCCGGGCTGGCAGCGCCCGACTCCGACACGAGACGCTGGTAGCGGTCCCGGAAGAGACTCGCCGCAGATGCCCAGTCGTCCGCGACCTGGAACTCCGAGAGGAGGACCTTGTGGATGTCTTCCCGCTGTTCAGGCGACAAGGCCCTGTCCAGGGACTGACTCAACTGCCGGACGGTCTGCACCCGCTCTCGCCGCATCGCCGCACGGGGATCGCCTTTCGGGAAAGGAGGCAAGGCACGCAAGTACGTGAGTGACGCTTCCAGTGCACGCACCGTCGCTCGCTGCCCGGAGGTGTCCAGGGCGGCGAACCACGCGGTGAAGAGCGCCTCCCGGTCCTCAGGAATGCGATCGAGCTTCACGAGAGCGGGCACGGCACGGGACAGCACCAGATCCGCTTCGCGCGGGGACACGGTGGCGAGAAGCTGTCCGATCTTCGCAGCCCGGCGGCAGAAGAGCGTGACGTCATCGAAGGCGCTGCGGTCGATGGCAGTGAGGGCCCGGGTCGCGCCTTCCGTCTTCGGCGTCGCCGCCATGGCTTCACAGGCCGCAGCCTGCACGCGGGCCTCCGTGATCTGGGCGACCGGCGGGGGTGGGACAACAGCGTCGAAGCGCATGCGATCCAGCATGTCCCACGCCGACGCGAACAGTTGCAGCCGCGCGAGTTCGCGACCTTCGCGCCGGCCGAGCCGGCCGAACTCCAGCTTCACCAGGCGGCCGTCGAACAGGAAGAACAGTTCGCACTGGTCGTCGGCCGAACAGTCCTGAAGCACCAGCTGCCGCTCGTAGCCGAAGCGAGCGGGCCATCGTTCCTCCAGCCAGCCGCTCGGCGTGAAGCACTGGTAGAGGACGTCGGGACGACCGGCCCGGACCGGGCCGAGCGGCAGCTTCTCCGGATGCGCCGCGCAGTCCCACCCGAGAATCTGCTGTCTGCCGCTGTCCGGGTCCCGGCGGATCCAGAACGCGTCCGTCGTCGGGCGGCTTGCGCCTTCCGCGGAAACTCGCGTCGTGGTGGTCGGCGCGCGCTTGCCGGTCAGCACATCGAAATGGTCCCAGTCGCTGTAGTCGCGCCAGACGTGCACGCGCGCGCGCACCGCGCGACATTCCGCCATGGTCCCCGGAAGCGGCCCGCAGAGCGGCGAGAGGCTTTCGGCAGGGACGGGGCCGGAGTTGGGAATCGCGAGATCGAACAGCAGCAGTTCCGGACCCCGCACGGTCGCCGTGTAGAGGCGAGGATCTCCGTCACTCGCCCACCATCCGTACCACTCGGTCGGGGTCACACGAAAGCGGATCGCTGCGGCTGACGGCGTCGCCGACCGGGCAGGCCAGGCCGCCACGACAGGCGACTGCCGCCGGTCGACCGGCTCGCCCGACGCGGCTGACTCGGGCTCGGCCTTCGCGGCATGCGGACTGAACGGAAGATCACCGCTCTCCCACATGGCGAGGAACACCGGCCGGAACAGGTAGCCCCCGAGCAGCAGCCCGACGAGCGCGAAGACCAGAGCACGGCGGGACGAGGTTTCGAACATGCCTTGTCGTCGGATCCGTCAGTCGTTGACCCGACTGCCGTACCGGAACGTCGGGTCCGTCTCCGAGAACTCACCCCATGGCGTGAGCATCACGGTCGTGCGGACCGGCGGCAGCAGCGCAGGCACACCGCGCGCCGGCACCGGGAGCTTGAGCGGCTGGGCAGCGGGGTCGAACGCCAGCGGATGCGGGTCGACTGCTTCGGCGACGTAGTCGACGCCGATCGCCATGCGCCCGCTGATGTTGAGCGCCGGCTGCGCCGAAGCGAGGTGATGCACCTTGGTGCGAGCAAGACAGAGGCGCGGCGCACGATCGCCGGAGACGGGGTCCTGCTCCTGCGTGTAGAGCGCCTTGCCCAGATCGGTGAGCTCGTAACGCCAGGCCACCCGCTCGGGGGTCGCCTCGGGGGATTCGCTCCGCGTGAGGAGTCCGGCCGCCTTGAGATCTTCGCAGCGCTGGCAGGGCAGGCGACCGCGCGCCGACGTGTCGAACGGAAAAGGCCCTTCGTGGATACACATCAGCTGCGACGAGATCTCCCGGTCGAGCCCGTGGACGATTGCGCCCTGGTGCTTGCGCGCGTCGGCGCTGACAGGATCTCCGGGCTGCTTGAGCCAGACCCAGATGCCAATGCCCGCCGCCGCGACGACGGCAAACTTGAGAAGACTCATCGGTGAGGAGGTGACTCTACTTTGGGGACACGGTTGCTAACGGCACACCGTCGGGCGACCTTAGGAACCGCCTGCTTCACAAGCGAAGTCATCTGTCGTGAACGCGACGGCCCTCACCAGACCGTATGATCGCCAGGGTCAACTGACGATGCTGGAGTGATGCGACATGCGAACGGTCTCCTGGTACTCGAATCTCGCCAAATCCACTTCCCGCTACTGCGGCCGGCCGAAGACATTCGCGCTGGCGGTCGGCGTGATCGCCGTCTGGATCGTCACAGGCCCCCTCTTCGGCTTCAGCGACACGTGGCAGCTCGTGATCAACACGGGCACGACGATCGTCACGTTCCTCATGGTCTTCCTGATCCAGAACACGCAGAACCGCGACACGGAGGCGATCCAGGTGAAGCTCGACGAACTGATCCGGGCAACGCGAGGTGCGCACAACGCGCTGCTGGATCTGGAGGAACTGGAGGAAGACGCGCTCGACGCATTCCGTCGGAAGTATCAGGTGCTGGCGGCGTCTGCGCGCGACGAGCTTCAGCGCGGCGCCGACGACACCGGCACGCCGGAGCCCTGAGGCTCAGACACCCAGCGCCCGCGCACGGAACTCCAGCGGCGTCATGCCCTCCAGCCTCCGGAAGAACTTCACGAAGTTCGTCGGCTCCGCGAAGCCGAGCTGGTGACCGATACCCACGACCGTCACGTCGCTGTGGACCAGGAGCCGCTTCGCTTCGAGGACCACGCGTACGTCAATCGCCTGTTTCGCCGTCCGGCCGATGGTCGCCACACAGGCGCGGGAAAGCGTGCTCTCCGAGTAGCCGAGCCGCCTCGCGTAGTCCAGCACCGTAAGGCGCTTGTGAAAGCCGGATTCCAGTTCGTGCGCGAACAACCGGTGAATCTCCCCCTCACGCGTGGCAATGGCCCTCGCCTGGTTCGCCCGCAGTTCCCGCGCGAGTCGGAGGAGAAGCGCCAGCACGGCATGCCGGATGATGGCCGCGTCGATCTCGCTGCCTTCGAATCGCTCGATGTCCTTTCGCATGCGGCGGACGTCCGCGGCGACCCCGCGGAACAGGGCGCGGCTCGGCACGCTGACCGCAGGCCATTCGGGTAGCGCAAGCAGCTTCATGTCGATCTCAGCCCGGGCGATGGACGGCGCCAGGGCCTCGGCGGAGATCAGCACGAGCTCAGCCCGCAGTTCCTCCTTCAGGAACCACTGCTGCACTTGTCCTGGCCGCACGAACACGACGGTGCCGGGACGCAGGCTCAAGTCCAGAAAGTCGACCTGGTGCTTGGAACGGCCGGCCTCGACGAGCATGAGCAGGTAGAACTCCAGTCGCTCCGGCTGCCCGAGCGTCTTCGGCGAGTACGCGCGAAGTCGGTCCACCGACAGCACATCCACGCCCACCCGGGTAAGCCTCGGGTTGTGAAAGCGCGTCTCGCGGACCGCAGCACGACTCGCGCTCATGCGCTTCCCGAGCATCGAAGATCGGTGAGACTCCCAGTTTTGACCATCATGTGCCTGCGATTGACCTTGTCTGTCCAGCGGGTGAGTTTACATTGCACCCCATGGAAGCGAACACCGAAAGCCGGGCTCGCTTCCTTGAATCAACCTCCCCTACGACAGGATTTGACCATGACCTTCCCTAGACGCGCACTGCTCGCCGCTCTCGCCGCCGCCAGCCTGATCGGCAGCGTCAACGCCGCAGAAACGCCCTCGAAACCCAGCAAGGACGCCCCCATGACCACCGAGAAGCAGCAGGTCGTCGACCTGCTCAAGAGCATCGAGACCGGCAATCCCGCACCGGTCGCCAGCATCAACCCCGGCAAGTACATCCAGCACAACCTCGCCGTCGGCGACGGGCTCGAAGGACTGGGTGCCGTGCTCAAGATGCTGCCGAAGGATTCCGCCAAGGTGAACACGGTGCGTGTGTTCCAGGACGGCGACCACGTCTTCGCGCATAGCGAGTACGACTTCTTCGGGCCGAAGATCGGTTTCGATGTCTTCCGCTTCGAGAACGGCAAGATCGTCGAGCACTGGGACAACCTGCAGGAAAAGCCGGCCGCCCCGAACCCCAGCGGCCACACGATGATCGACGGCCCCACGCAGGCCACCGACCTCGACCGCACGGCCGCCAACAAGGCGCTCGTAAAGGCGTTCGTGGACGACATCCTGGTCAACGGGCGCCTGGAGAAGCTGGCCGGCTACTACGACGGGAACAACTACGTGCAGCACAACCCCCAGATCGCAGACGGCCTGTCGGGCCTCGGCGAGGCGCTGCAGGCGTTGGCAAAGGCGGGCATCTCGCTCAAGTACGACCGCATTCACAAGGTGCTGGGGGAAGGCAACTTCGTGCTGGTCGCGAGCGAAGGCAACTTTGCCGGGAAGCACGTGGCGTTCTTCGACCTGTTCCGCGTGCAGAACGGCAAGATCGCGGAACACTGGGACACCATCGAGCCGATTCCCCCGCGGGCCGAGTGGAAGAACGGCAACGGCAAGTTCTGAGGTCGGATTCGCTCGGCATAGGGCCGACGCAGCCCCCCCGGCATGACGCCTGGGGGGGCTGCCGTTGCCGGCTTCCCCTGCCGGCGGACAAACTGGCATCGAGGCTGCTGGGCATCGGGCATGGCTCACGCAAGCCCCGCCGTTCCGACCGATCTCCGGGCGAAGCGGCGGCCCTTTCACGTCAACCGCCGACACGAATGCGCAGACCCCGACCGCCCGCGAAGCTGGAGCCGATGACACTGCGCTACTCGCGGCCGTTCGCCGGGTTCGTCCTCGTCGTCGTCACAGTCATCTCCGTACACCTCGCGACGACTACCTTCCGGGTTCTGGCGTTCGGCGGTGCGATATCTATCTTCGGCGTGCTCTGGACGCTCTTCTGGGCACCGTTTGCGGTGTCGCTCTATCGGCGCTACCTCCGGGCCTGGTCGTTCAAGGGCCCGGTGGTAACGATCGACGCCAAGGGCATTACGGACATCCGGGAGCCGCACCCCTTCGTGGACTGGGAGCATGTGGAGAACGTCTACCTCTCGCGCAGCGCCCCCATCAAGTCGGGAGCCATGATCCTCTGCATCGAATTCAGAAGCACGGAGGTCGCGAAGGATTACCTGCATGGCCCCTACTTTCTTCAGCGGGCCTACCAGAAGTGGCACTTCGCCGGCCACTGGAACGTGAGCCTGCGGGCTCTGTCCTGTTCCTCATTCGACGTGCTCCGGACCGCCGCGGCCTACCACCGCAAGTCGATCACCGACCGGGCAAGGCCTGTCGAGAGCGCCCCGAGAATCCATCTTCCGCCGACGCGACGGCCTTAAGCGTCCGGACACGGGGGCTGCCACGGATGCCTGGGAGGGTCCGCACAACCTACGCGGATTGCATCGCTTGTGCGGACCTTCCCCAAGTGGATTTATCATCCAGCCTTCCCCGTGGCCCGACCAGAGGAACTGAGCCCATGAGCACCCCCGCGTATCTGCAGTCGCTGTCTCCTGCCTCCGTACTGCTCGTCGCCTTCATCTTCGGCGTCGTATACCTGTTCATCAGCGTCCTGGCGTTCAGTCAGGGCCGCACCGCGGTGGCGGACGGCTCCAGCGCCCGACTCTTCAAGAAAGACCTTTGGTGGCCGTTCCGCCCCGCCGAGTTCGATGCCGCCGGGCAGCGACTCTGTGCACTCGGCAAGGCGCTGTTCGTGATCATCGTGCTCCTTCTGGTCGTCTGGGCCTGGCTCACTCTCAAGGTGCTGCTCGCCGGCAAGTAGACGCACTCGGCGGCGCCGGATGTCGGACGCCCCCGAGGTTCCGGACAGCGCCGCGGTCCTGAAGCGAGTCGATCGGGCGCCCGAGCCATGCGTGCCGCCGTCGTTCTAGAACGAGGCGTGGCACGCGATCCGGGACAACACAGCGTCGACTTTCCTGCGGTGGAACGGTAACAGCCGGTCCGTTCATGCGCATGCCGGGGCGACCACGCTCGAACGCCTCCGGCTGGACGCCCTTGCGGTTCTCGCGGGCCCCTGAGAGTCCGCAGCGGCATTTGGTAGAGTCGTCCGCTCAGGGAAAACCGGAGATGCGACGATGAACGTGTTCGTGTCCTACCAGCGCGCCGACACCGCCCTCGCGGCCCACGCCCTCGGCTATGCGCTGCGGCTCGCCGGTCACGAGGCCTTCGTGGACACAGGCAGCATCGGCGTCGGCGAAATGTACCGGCAGGTCATCGCGTACAACGTGGCCCGCGCGAACGTGATGCTCGTGCTGATGGGGGCGGCGTTCGACGCGAGCCGGCTCGGCGAGCCCGCGAGCGTCCTGGCCTTCGAATGGCAGCGCGCGCGCTTTCACAGCATCGGTATCGTGCCGGTCCTCGTCGAAGGCGGCCGGATGCCAAGTGGGGACGCCCTGCCACCCGAGTTGCGCTGGCTTCGCCGGCACAACGCCCTTTCGCTCCGGCGGGCATCCCTGCATGCGGACATCGAAGCCTGCGTGGCCGCCGTACCCTCCCTCGCTGTTACCCCGAGGCGCGCCGCCCGCGTGCTCTGGGTCGACGACAAGCCCGCCAACAACGAGAACGAGCGTCGCTGGCTGCGCCCTCACGGCATCGTGTTCGACTGCGTGGTCTCGACGGCGGAAGCCCTGGAGCAGCTGGCCAGCGAGAGCTACGACCTGGTGATCACCGACCTTGGCCGGAAGGATTCCTCCGATCGTTCCTGGAGCGCGGGCGCCGATTTCCTCGACCAGCCGGTCGTGAAGGATGGTGGCCCGCCGGTGATCGTCTACGCGGGTGCACTGGCGGTGTCGCGTCGCGACGAACTGATGCAGCGCGGGGCTTCGGAGGTCACACAGAGCACCTCCGTCCTTCTGAAGTCCGTTTTGGACCTGCTGGGGCGCAACACCGCCGCCGACGGCGCCGGCTGCGAGCTTTCCCCGCGCTGACGGGGTCGTCGCCGCGCGAGCCTTGTGGCATCCTGCCGCCGCGCAGCAAATTGCACGACGCGCATTCCCCTGAACAGAACGAGACCGTGCACGGCACGCCACTGCGGCCGGCACCGGTTCGCCCATCCGCCTCGGGAGGACGGAATGAAGCTCTACTATCACCCGGTTTCCACGACCAGCCGGCCCATCATGGCGTTCGCGGCCGATCATCCGCTCGACCTCGAATTTCAGGTCGTCGACCTGATGACCGGCGAGCACCTGCAGCCCGCGTACACGGACATCAATCCGAGTCAGCAGGTGCCCATGCTGGATGACGACGGGTTCCGCCTTACCGAGTGTTCGGCCATTCTCAAGTACCTGGCCGACAAGTGTGACTCTGCGGCCTATCCGAAGGATCTTCGGCAACGGGCCCGGGTCAACGAGATGATGGACTGGTTCAACACGGGTCTGTCCCGCGAGCTGGGCTATGGCGTCGTGTATCCGCAGGTGCTGCCGCACTACCGGCGTCCCGACCCCGCCGTGCAGTCGGGGCACCTGGAATGGGGCTGCGAGAAAGCGCGGCGGTGGCTCGCGATTCTCGACGGCAGAATCTTGGGCGGAGGACGACAATGGGTGGCGGGAGACACGATGACTCTCGCCGACTACCTGGGCGCGGGGATACTGACGCTCGGTGAGGTGATCCGCCTCGACTATGCGGGCTACCCGAACATCCAGCGCTGGCTGAAGACCATCAAGGACCGGCCCACCTGGCGACAGACCAACGAGGCGTTCTACACGTACTTCGTCGCGCCCTACCAGGACGGCGAGTTCGTGAGCCTCTGACAGGAAAGGAAGTGCCATGCTGAAGAAACTGCATCACAACGCCTACCGCTGCCGGGATGCGGAGGAAACCCGCCGGTTCTACGAGGACTTCCTGGGCATGCCGCTCGCCCTCGCTTTCCCGATCCGGGTGACCAAATCGGGCCGAGACACCAACGTGCTGCATTCCTTCTACCGCCTGGGCGACGGCTCGTTCCTCGCGTTCTTCGAGGCGCCGGACATGCCCTTCGAGTTCAAGGAGCAGCATGACTTCGACCTGCACATCGCCCTGGAAGTCGACCATCCCGTGCTCGAGACCATGCGGCAGAAGGCCATCCGGATGGGCATGGAGGTCCGCGGTCCGTCGGACCACGGATTCATCGAGTCGGTCTACTTCCGTGACCCCAACGGTTATGTGATCGAACTCACGGCACCCGTGGGCGAAGCGGGAGAAGCGGAAGTCGGCGAGAAGAACGCGCGGACGATTCTCGCGGAGTGGCAGGCGACCAAGGCCAGGAACTGACCCGCGGCCGGCCCTTCGGCAGCTCAGTCACCGGACAGCAGGAAGCTGTCCGCCATGTTCACAGGTGCGAGCGCCGGAACGCTCTCGTCCTTCAAGTCCACACCGGTGAGTTCGCGCTGCCGCGCTTCGCGCAGCAACCAGGCGAGCCGATCGGCTGCCGCCTGCAGGGCGAGCCCCTCCGGTCGCACATTGGAAATGCAGTTGCGCTCGGCGTCCACGCGCCCGGGACGCGGTGCCCACGTCACGTAGACACCCATGCTGTCTGGTGAGCTGAGTCCCGGCCGCTCGCCGATGAGAACGACGACGAGACGGGCGCCCAGCGCGTGGCCGATGGGGTCACCGACCGCCACGCGCCCCTGCCGCACGATGGCCACCGGTGCCCAGCGCCACCCGGCTCCGAGCGCTGTCCTCAGCAATGCCGCGAACGGCGCCGCGTGACTCTCCACAGCCAGCGCCGACAGACCGTCGGCGATCACCACGGCGACGTCCGGTCTGCCTTCCATTTCCAGGGCTTCCAGTCTGGAGCGGGACGCTTCGTCCAGGCGCCGACCAAGATCCGGCCGCTTCAGGTAGGTCGGGCGATCCGCTGCAGCGCTGTGCAATTGCAGCGTCGGCAAACCCAGAGCCTGCACCGCGACCTCCACCGCATCGTGATCGAACGGCCGGTGCACAGCATCCCGCGCCTGCGCGTGTGCCAGCTGAAACTCCAGCTGCACGGACGTAGGCTGACTGATACCGCTGCGCCCCAGGCCGATCCGGGCAGGCGTGTGCTTGCGGAGCACGCTCCACGGGTTCTTCGTGACGGCGTCGCTCATACCCGATGCTCCAGCATGCGTCCGAACGCGGGCGGCAGGGCATCCACCAGTCGGTCCGGGGAGCCGGGCTGCGTGATGCGCATCTTCTCCAGCCACTGCTCGAACTCGGGCGCCGGCTTCAGACCCAGTACTCGACGCGCGTAGAGCGCATCGTGAAAGGAAGTCGTCTGGTAGTTGAGCATCACGTCGTCGGAACCGGGGATGCCCATGATGAAGCTGCACCCGGCCACGCCCAGCAGCGTGAGCAGCGTGTCCATGTCGTTCTGGTCGGCCTCGGCGTGATTGGTGTAGCAGATGTCGCAACCCATCGGCAGGCCAAGCAGTTTCGCGCAGAAGTGGTCTTCCAGCCCGGCGCGGATGATCTGCCGGCCGTCGTACAGATACTCCGGACCGATGAACCCGACCACGCTGTTCACCAGCAGCGGCTCGAACCTTCGCGCCACCGCATACGCCCGCGCTTCGATCGTCTGCTGGTCGCACCCATGGTTCGCCTGGGCCGATAGCGCGCTGCCCTGCCCCGTCTCGAAGTACATCACGTTGGTCCCGCGCCGCCCGTCCGCGAACATCGCGCCGCGCTCGAGCGACAGCGCGGCGTCGCGCGCTTCGCCCAGCACCGCCAGATCGATGCCGAAACTGCGGTTGGTGCCCTCGGTCCCGCCGATGGACTGGAATACAAGGTCCACCGGCGCGCCGCGCTCGATGCACTGGATGGTGTTGGTGACGTGCGTGAGCACGCAGCTCTGCGTGGGGATCTCGTAGCGCTGGATCACGGCGTCCAGCATCTCGAGTAGCAGCGTGACCTGCGCGACGTTGTCGCTCGCGGGGTTGATGCCGATCACGGCATCGCCACTGCCGTAGAGCAGACCGTCGAGCACGCTCGCGGCAATGCCCGCTGCGCTGTCGGTCGGATGATTCGGCTGCAGGCGGGTGGACAGCCGCCCGGGGAGACCGACGGTGTCGCGGAACCGGGTCTCGACCCGGCACTTGCGCGCCACGAGGATGAGATCCTGATGACGCATGATCTTGCTGACCGCCGCCGCCATCTCGGGCGTGAACCCGCGCGCCGCCCTGGTCAGAGCAGCGCTGTCCGCCTGGTCGGACAGCAGCCAGTCCCGAAGGCCGCCGACCGTCAGATGAGCAAGCGGCGCAAACGCCCCGGCGTCGTGAGTATCGATGATTAGGCGGGTGACCTCATCCTCTTCGTACGGGACGACCGCTTCGTTGAGAAAAGCACGGAGCGGAACGTCCGCGAGGGCCATCTGCGCCGCCGCGCGCTCGGCGCTGCTCTGCGCGGCGACGCCGGCCAGCTCGTCGCCGGAGCGCGCGGGCGTGGCCCGCGCCATGAGCGTGCGGAGGTCCTCGAAGACGTAGCGTTGCGATCCGATCGAATGGGCGTAGGGCATGAGGTTATGCTACCGCTGACAGGGCCTCCTCGCGGCGTTTGCCGGTGAAGAGGAAGTAGGCGTAACCGATCGCGCCGAGCCCGAGGAACAGGACGGCGATGAGCGGGTTGTAGTAGATCATCGTGCCGAGGCAGATCACGGCTGCGACGAGGGCAAAGGCCGGGAACAGCGGAAACACCGGCGCCCGGAACGGACGCGGCAGCGACGGCTCGTTCTTGCGCAGGGCGAACAGGCTGGCCATGCTTGAGATATACATCACGATGGCGCCGAACACGCTCATGGTCACGATGTTGGCCGTGAGCGTCTGGCCGCCGAAGGAGATGAGTTCGTCGCTGAAGATGGCCAGAATGCCCACGACACCGCCGGCGATCACTGCCACGTGGGGCGTCTGGAACTTCGGGTGGACCTTGCCCAGGAATGCGGGAAGATACCCGGCCCGCGAGAGTGCGAAGATCTGACGCGAATAGCCGAGGATGATGCCGTGGAACGACGCCACCAGACCGAACAGGCCCAGCCAGACCAGCATGTGCAGCCAGCCGCTCGATTCGCCGACGATGATCTTCATCGCCTGCGGCAGGGGGTCGTTGATGTTCGCGAGCTTGGTCCAGTCACCCGCCCCGCCGGCGAAGATCATCACCCCGATGGCGAGGGCGAGCAGCGTGAGAATGCCCGCGATGTAGGCGATCGGAATGGATCGCTTCGGGTCCTTCGCTTCCTCGGCGGCCATGGCCACGCCCTCGATCGCGAGGAAGAACCAGATGGCGAAGGGGATCGCCGCGAAGATGCCGGAAATCGCCCCGAGGCTGAAGCCGTCCTGCCCGGACCAGCCGCCCTTCACGAAGTTGGCCAAAGAGAAGCCCGGTGCCACCACACCCATGAAGACCAGCAGTTCGAAGATCGCGATCAGTGTCACCACGAGTTCGAAGGTCGCGGCGATCTGCACGCCGAGGATGTTGAGCGTCATGAAGATGAGGTAGGCCCCGACGGCTGCGGTCTTCGGATCGAGGCCGGGGAACTGCACCGCCAGGTACGAGCCGATCGCGAGCGAAATGGCGGGTGGCGCAAACACGAACTCCACGAGAGTGGCATAGCCGGCTATGTAGCCGCCGGTCGGCCCGAAGGCCCGCCGGCAGTATTCGAAGGGGCCGCCGGCGTGGGGAATGGACGTCGTGAGCTCGGTAAAGCTGAAGATGAAGGTCGTGTACATCAGCGCGATGAACCCCGCCGTGACGAGGAACCCCAGCGTGCCCGCGCTCGCCCAGCCGTAGCTCCAGCCGAAGTACTCGCCCGAAATGACGAGTCCCACGGCGATCCCCCACAGCTGCAGCGTCGACAGCGACTTCTTCAACCCCGGTCCGGTGCCTGTGCTCATGGCTTTTCTCCTTTTGGCTGCGACACGCCGCAGGCGCGTCGCATGCTAGAACCAATGACGTCTGATGAAGCGTACGTAGGGTTTCCGCAGCGGGGTTAGAGAGAATTGGCACACTTCGCAGCGAACGATAGCACCGGTTCGGTGCATGCGACGCCCCCCGCGCCGGCGTCCTGGTGCGCCCGAAGCCTGGTTTCGGGGGACGTGGACGAACACGCCGCCAACCTGAGCGGCTGGCGCCAGGAGTACGACCAGCTGAGCGGCGGCGGCTTCACCGGCCGGCTGGACGAAGCCGTGTGCGACGGGGTGCAGGTGTTCCGCGAGCGCACCAGCCAGCTCCTTCGGCAGCGCTGCGAAGTCTGGCCCGGCGCCCTCTGGATCGGCATCACCGAGGCCGATGACGGCTCGCGGCTGAACGGCCGACGGGTCGGTGCAACCGGCGTGATGGCCTGCGGCACGGACGGCACCTTCGAACTCGTGAGCCCCGTGGGTCATTCGATCATCGGCTTCGTGGTGTCCCGGGCGCTGCTCGCAAGCCGTTGTCCGGCGCTCCAGCTCCCGACCGACGTCGACGCCCACTGGTGGTCGGTGGACGCCGCACAGCGCCACGCGGCTCTGGTCCACGCGCGCGCGATCCTCGTTCTTGCCGGGGCCGGAGGGAGCGAGTCATCGCTTCGCGGCGCCATGCTCGACATCGTCGCCGGCCTTCTGACCACGCGAGAGCCGCCCCCGCGGGAGCGCGGCAATGCCGCGTCGCGCCGCCGGCTGGTCGCCCAGGCGCACGAGCGCATCGAGGCGACGCCCGACCGCGCGCCGAGCGTTCCGGAACTGTGTGCCGCCCTTCACGTGAGCCGCAGGACACTGCAGTACGCTTTCGAGGAGGAAGCCGGTGTGAGTCCGCTTACCTACATCCGGAGCGTGCGCTTGAACGGCGTGCGTCGGCTCCTTCGGCATCCCACCCCGGGGATCACCGTGCATGGCGCCGCCGCGGAATGGGGCTACTGGAATCCGAGCGCGTTTGCCGCGGACTATCGCCGGCAGTTCGGAGAGCGCGCGTCCGAGACCCTGGCGCGTTCCCTCGGCATCTGCGCCGACTGAGGTCCGCCCGCGCCGTCACGGCGCCCCACCGGGCCGGCCGTATCATCCGTCCTCGATCAATACGCGACCGCACTGTGACGCGGGACGCACACCGGGGATAGGACGCCATGGCAGACGAGGAACAATTGGCCGCGCTAGGCCGCGGCCTGCACTCCTGGAACCTGTGGCGGCGGGCGAACACGGCCCGCCCCGTTGATCTCCGCCACGCCGACCTTCGCGGCTTCGACCTGAGCCTCATCCCCTCGCTGCGTGACGCGCAGGCGCAGGGGCTGATTCCGTCGGGGTCGTCGTGGGCCTTCGTCGCGAACGAGATCGTCGGTCAGGACGTCATGCCTCTCGACTTGCGCGACGCCGATATTCGCGGGGCCAGGCTCGACGGCATGGATCTTCGCTGCGCAGATCTCGGAGGCGCCGACCTCTCCGGCGCGAGCCTGCGCGGAGCGGATCTCGACAGAGCCGATCTCTCTCGCGTGCGCCTGTCGGACGCCGACCTCACCGGTGCGCGACTGCGTGGCGCCGACCTCTCGGGAAGCTCACTGATCCGTACGCGGCTCGAGGACGCGGACCTCGGCTACGCGCGCGTGTACGGCGTCGCGGTCTGGGACATGGCGGGCCGGCCGCGAGACGAGACCAGTCTGATCGTCACACCGCCCGGCGAGACTGTGCTGAGCGCCGACAGTCTCGCGCTGGCGCAGTTTCTGTACTTCCTCATCCGCAACGCCAACGCGCGCGAGGTCATCGACACGATCACGACCAAGGTGGTGCTCGTGCTCGGCAACTTCGGCGAGCGCTACAAGCGCGTTCTGGACGGCATGCGGGATCGCCTACGGAGCCTTGGTCTGATTCCGGTGGTGTTCGATTTCGCCGTCCCAGCATCCAAGGACACCACAGGCACGGTAGAGACGCTGGCTCGTCTGTCACGCTTCGTTGTGGCGGACCTCACCGCACCGAGCAGCATCCCCCACGAACTCGCGACGACGGTGCCCTTCCTGCGGACCACACCCGTCCTGCTGCTGCGGCAGACCGGGGCAACCGGGTACTCCATGGTGCGCGATCTGCAGGCCTACCCCTGGGTGCTTCCCGTCCACGAGTACGAGTCGGAGGAGTCCCTTCTCGCGCAAGTCGGCGAGGTGATCCGGCCGGCGGTCGCGCTGGCGGATCGGCTGCAGGGGCGCGGTGCCTGAGCATCGGCTGAGGAAGGCACGCCTCCCGCAAACCGATACCCCGGTGATCTGAGGCGCGCCACCAGGCGTGCTTTGCTCACGCCCCGTGGACCGCGCGGCCCGGGCGACCGGCAACCCAAATGTCATGCCGCGGATCGAACGGCCCCTGCTCATGGCGGTCCGCGACGTGCATCGCAGTCATCTCACCTCGTCACGCTTCGGGTCTCGTTGCTGTTTCGTCGAAAACCCCCGTGAGAGGAGAGCTTCCGTGACCGACTTTGCCAAGAAACGCCGTTCCTTCCTTCGTACCTCAGGTGCCCTTGCCGGCACTTCCCTGTTTCCGCTGTCGGGCTACGCGCCCGCGGTGCTCTCGGCCGTGGGCGAGAACACGCGGCCGATCCAGGAGCACGGCATCCAGTTCGCTGACATGGGCCTCGGCCGGACGATGGTGTGGGGGCGCGCAGACCGCCCGTCCCGCATGCACGTCGAGATCTCCTTCGACGAACAGTTCCGGACTTCGCGCAAGATCGTCGGCCCGCACGCCCTCGACGTCTCCGACTTCACGGCGAAGCAGGATCTCGTCGGGCTGCCGCCGGGACGTGACGTGTTCGTGAAGGTGTCCTTTGCCGACCTGTCGAACGCCCGCGTCATGGGCGAGCCTGTTCTCGGCCGCTTCCGCACTCCCGCTCTCAACCGCGACATCCGCTTCGTCTGGGGCGGCGACACGGCCGGGCAGGGATGGGGCATCAACGAGTCGTTCGGCGGCATGAAGATCTACGAGGCCATGCGTCAGGTGCGGCCGGACTTCTTCATCCACTCGGGCGACACCATCTATGCCGATGGCCCGATCAGCGAATCCGTGACGGCGGAGGACGGGCGACTGTGGACCAACGTGGTGACCCCCGAAGTGTCGAAGGTGGCGGAGACACTCGCCGAATTCCGCGGCCGCTACAAGTACAACATGATGGACGCGAACGTCCGCCGCTTCAACGCGGAAGTCCCGCAGATCTGGCAGTGGGACGACCACGAAGTCACGAACAACTGGAATTCGGCCAAGAGCGTCGATGCGGACGCCCGGTACACCGTGAAGGACGTGCCTCTGCTGATCGCTCGCGGAACGCGTGCCTTCCTCGAGTACGCGCCGCTGCGCCCCCACACGTCGGACGAATCGGAGCGCGTGTATCGCCATATCCCGTATGGCCCGCTTCTCGACGTGTTCGTCATCGACATGCGCAGCTATCGCGGTCCCAACACGTTCAACCGCCAGGAGCAGGAAGGCGCGGACACGCCGATCCTCGGCATGGAGCAGATGGAGTGGCTCAAGCAGGGACTGAAGCGCTCGCGCGCCGTGTGGAAAGTCGTGGCCTCGGACATGCCGATCGGGGTCAACGTCGGCGACGGGCGGGATGGCGAAGGGCGCAGCCGTTGGGAAGCCGTGGCCAACGGCGACGGCCCGGCGCTCGGACGTGAACTCGAGATCGCCCGCCTGCTCAACTACATCTCGCGCGAGAACATACGGAACGTCGTGTGGCTCACTGCCGACGTGCACTACTGCGCAGCGCACTACTACGACCCGACCAAGGCCCAGTACCGTGACTTCGCACCATTCTGGGAGTTCGTGGCAGGCCCCCTCAACGCCGGTTCCTTCGGCCCCAACACGGTCGACAACACCTTCGGACCGCAGGTGATGTTCGCCAAGGCCGGCCCGCGGGCGAATGCCTCCCCCTACGCCGGGGCGCAGTTCTTCGGCGAGGTGAACATTGGCAGCGGCAGCCGTTCCCTCACCGTGAGCCTCAAGGACATCGGTGGCGCGACGGTCTACACCAAGACCCTCAATGCCGAGTGAACGCCATGCAACCGAGACCTGAAAGGAGCCACAAGATGAAATCCGCACTCACGGCGCTCGCGGCGGGGGCAGCACTCGCGCTGTCCGGCAGCGCCTTTGCCGTCACCCTGTCGGACGTCCAGGCGAACGGCAATGTCTTCGACAGCAGCGCCTCGACCGCGGCACTCATCTCCCCGTCGATCGAACTGAAAGGCGCGGCGCCGATCGTCTTCACGCTCGTCGTGGGCGAGGAGGACGCGGGCGGTACCGTTGCGTTCAACAGCTCGATCGCGAACACGAGCGGGACTGCCTGGAGGTCGCTGGAGGTCGCACTGACCGGCGGTACGATCGTGCTGGCCGGGTCGGTCACGCCGCAGTTCGGCGCGATCGACGGGCGCAGCGGCGATGCGGTGACCGAGACAATCACGTTCGCCCCGGGGGAATCCTTCGGTGCGGACCTCGGCAATCCGTTCTCCCAGGCAGGCGCCCAGGATTGGCTGTTCGGACTGGAGGGACTGCGGGCAGGCGATCAGTTCACCGTGACCGTGACTGCCGGTCTCGTGCCGGAGCCCGGGACTTACGCCATGCTGCTCACGGGCCTGGGCCTGCTTGGATGGGGAGTGCGCCGGCGGAATTGAGAGGAAGGGCAGAACACCGACGGGCTGCGAGGTACGGGCCCGTCGGTTCGCTGACCGCGCGGGGCGTCAGCCTTTGCGCCAGTACACCAGGCTCGTGCCCCGGATGTTGCGGAGACCGTAACGTTCACGCGCGTCGATCTCCTCGAGCGCGCGGGTCACACCTTCCCAGACCCCATAGTCGTGCCAGACGATGACGCCACCGGGCCGCACCATGCTCATGGCGGCCTTGGTATCGGAATGCACGTAGTCGTAAGCGTGGGAGCCGTCAACGAATACCATCGAACATCGCCCGGCGTAAGACGAGAAATCGAAGCTGCCCGAATCCCCGAGCAACTGCGTGATCTTGCCGACGGCCGCAGGATGCTCGGTGCGATTGCGCTCGTAGCGAGCGCCCGAGCGGGCCTTGTTGACGAGCGAACGCTCGGCGCCTTCGATGGCAAACGCCGTCGACGTGTCGGGCGGCAGATCGAGCGTGTGCACCAGGCACGCAGCAGGCGAGTTCATCGCCAGATTGAAGGTCGTGCGACCGTCGAAGGTGCCGATCTCGAACAGGTCGGTGCCGTCCGCGCACTGGGTTGCGAATGCCGAGAGGATGGCGAGTTCGCTGAGCCGAACGTCGCCGTGCGATTTCTCGCCTTCCCACACGTCGAAGCGCCGTGACGGAGTTGCGTCGCTCCAGGACACCCGGGGCAGACGCCGAACCTGCACGGCGGGATCGTGCTTGCCGCGCATTCGGCGGGAGAACGCTCGCCAGCGGCTGGACGCGGCAGACAGGGGAAGATAGATCCGGGTGGCGTAGTAGCCGGTGAGCGCAGCGTTCATCGGGCGGCCCGCCGGCCGGATGGGGCAATGCCGGGGGCGCGGGCGTCGGAACGTGAGAGGCGTTCTTCCATCGATGCTCCGGTTGTAGTTGGTATGGACGAGCGACGGAGAAACGGTCGGCGTCGGCGACCCGGGGCGACTCCCCCGAACGCCGGGCCGGATGATGTCACGAATCCCGAGTCAGGAAAACGAGATGGCCAGACGGGGTATGCCCAGGATTCCGTAGTCCGAATCCCAGTTTTCGCCCGCCGCGATCGGCAGGGCGTCGGTGAGCGTGCCCGTGGTGACGATCTCGCCGGCAGCCAGAGGGGGAAACTGCGGCATGTCGGCAAGCAGCCGGGACACCTGCGCCAGCGCCAGCAGCGGACTGCCGAGGACGACGGACCCGCGGCCGGTCTCGACCACCTCGCCACCCTTGCGCAGCGTGAGCGTGAAGGACTCGAGCAGGGCGGCAGGATCGCGACCGGCAAATGCCGCCATCGGCACAGGCTCTCCGACCACCAGCGCACCGTGCAACCCGAAGCCCGCCGCGCAGTCCGGTGCCTTGAACTTCCAGTCGGGATAGTGGCTCTGGACGATCTCGAAGCCGGCGGCCACCCACTCCACGCAATCGAGGACCTCATGCGGGTCGTCCGTCACAGGCACCGCCGACCGCAGCTTGAACACGACCTCGGGTTCGATGCGCGGCTCACTGAACGGCGCCAGCGCGAACGACACCGGCAGCTTGTCGGCAAGCACCAGCGTCCGATCCCAGACCGCCGCGATCAGCGGTCGATCGATGTTGTAGCGCGGCCAGAGCGTGCGGTTGGTGAAGCCGATCTTCCGGCCAACAGGGCGCCAGCCCGCGGCCTTGCGACGCTGCTGGATTTCGTGGAGCACGGCGTAACCGTCGGCCATCGTGAAGCCCGGCTCCTGCTGCGTGAGGGGAGCGATGGTTTCGACACGGTCGTAGGCACCGATGAGCCGCGAGGCGAGATCAGAAACGTTCCTCATCGGATCGCTCCGGCACGGCCGGCTCCGGTCAGCGGAGGGAGGATCATCACGCCGCCCCCGGATTCATGAGCTTCCGCAAGACGTGCCGGTGATTGCGCACATGCGGGCGCACTTCCGTCGGCCAGCGGCCGGCGTCCACCGCCTTCGCCCACGCGTCGCTCACCAGCACTTCCGCACTCTCGAGTTCGTACATGGCGCTGTAGCGGGGCTCGCCTTCGACCATGATCTTCCGGATCGTGCCGGCAATCGCCAGCTCCAGCGGTTCGTTCGTGCAGCGCACAGCCGAGAGCACACCCGGCACCTTGAGCAGATTGGGTATGTGTTCCGTGTCGTACACCTCGTTGAACAGCGCTTCCTTCGCGGGGTCGACGTCCATGCTGGCGATGAACAGGTAACGGGCCTTCGGATGCATTGTCTTGTCCTCCTTCGTTGTGGCCGGACTCTGCGCTTCCGGCGTTACGGTGACAGGCTTTGCCGCACCAGGGACTGCTCGCGCAGCGCGACGCCCGGCGTGATGCCGAGGGCCGCCGCGAGCGCGTTTACATGATTCACGATCCCCTCCTCAAACGTACTGGTCGCGTAGCCGATCCGGGCGGAATCATGCGACACCGTGCAGGCTGCGAGACCCTCCGACTGCAGCAGCTCGAGCGCGGCGATCCCCGCACGGTCGAGGCCGATGCCTGCATCGTTGAACACGCTGAGCAGCGGCCGGGCCGCGATCGCGAAGCGACCGGAACTCACCCCGCCGTGGGACCCGCTGATGGCGATGCAGCCGGCATCCTCCGGGCCGAGCTGCGTGATCGAATCGACGAGACGGACGGGGCGCGGGCGATCGGTGTCCACGCGCGTAGGACTCAGATCGACAGGTGCCCGCGGACCGTCTCGGAGGTCACCTGGCCCGGTGGGATCTCGGCCATGATGCGCCCTTTCTCCATCACGTAGCAGCGTTCGCTGATGGCGAGAATCGTATCGAGGTTCTGCTCCACGAACAGGATGGTGGTGCCGAGTTCCTTGCGGATGGACTTGAGGGCGTCGCAGATCATCTGGACGATGGAAGGCTGGATACCCTCGGACGGTTCGTCCAGCAGCATGAGCGCCGGGTTGCCGATGAGTGCACGCCCGATGGCGAGCTGCTGCTGTTCGCCGCCAGACATGGTGCCGGCGAGCTGGGTGCGTCGTTCCGCGAGGCGGGGGAAGTACTGGTAGACGAGATCCTCGAGCTTGCGGCCACCGGGCCCGCCGATGAGTTCGCCCACGGCGAGGTTCTCCGCCACGGTCATGCGCGGGAACACGTCGCGCCCCTGCGGGATGTAGCCGACGCCGAGCCGCGCAAACGCATCGCTCGGCTGCCCGGTCATATCCTTGCCGAGGATGCGAATGCCACCGCGGTTGGCGCGGAGCAGGCCGATGAGGCAGCGCAGGGTGGTGGTCTTGCCCACGCCATTGCGACCGATCAGACCCACGATCTCGCCCTTGGCGATGCCCATGTCCACGCCCTGGAGGATCGGGGTGGCGCCGTAGTTGGCCCACAGGCCCGTCACCGACAGCACCGGCTCAGTGGTCATGGGTCTTCCCCAGGTAGATTTCCGCGACGCGCGGGTCCGCGAGGATCTCGCTGATGGAGCCTCGGGCGAAGACCTTGCCGAAGTGCAGCACCGTCACGCGCTGGGCGATCTGCCGGACGAAGGCCATGTCATGCTCCACCACGAGAATCGTCGTGCCGCCGCTGTTGAGTTTCTGGATCAGCTCGCCGGTGCGGAAGGTCTCCTCCGGCGACATGCCGGCCGTCGGTTCGTCCATGAGCAGCAGCGAGGGCTTGAGCGCCAGCGCCATGCCGATCTCCAGCCACTGCTGCTGGCCGTGCGACAGCGCGCCGGCAGCCTTGGTGGCATCACTCGTGAGTTCGAGCATGCCGAGCAGGCGGTCCTCTTCCGTCGGGAGCTGCTGCTTCGTCACGTGGTGCTGGAGCGCGATATGGATGTTCTGGCGTACCGGCAGCTCCTTGAAGATGCTGGGCGTCTGCATCTTGATGCTGAGGCCCTTCTTCACCCGCTGGTAAGGGCGCTCTTCGGTCACGTTGGTACCGCGGAAGGTGATCGTCCCTGCCGACGGCGGATAGGTGCCCATGATGAGCTTGAACAGCGTGCTCTTGCCCGCGCCGTTCGGCCCGATGAGACAGTGGATCTCCCCCTCTTCCACGGCGAGGTCCACACCCGAGACGGCAGCCAGACCGCCGAAGGTCTTGGAGAGTCCGTGAGTCTTGAGCAGCTCGGTCATGGTCAGGTCCCGCTCGCGCCGCGCTTGGAGAACAGCCTGCCGATGAGGCGGGCGACGCCGATGACGAATCCCTGCGGCGCGATCATCACGGTGGCGAGCAGCATGCCGCCCATGAGCACGAGTGCCGCCTGCTGGCTGTGAACGGTGATCGCCTGGAACGTGACGAGGATCAGGAACGAGCCCACCAGCGTGGCCGTGATGTCTCCGCGACCGGAGAACGCCACCCAGACGATCGGCATCGCCGCCGCCGGAAGACCCACGCTCGATGGCGTGATGAACTGTCCCCATGACGTGTAGAGCACGCCGCTGAGGCCCGCCAGCGCGGAACCGATGACGAAGGTGACGAGCTGATACTTGCGGACGTCGTACCCCAGCAGCTCGGCGCGCTGCGGGTCCTCGCGGATGGCGACGATCACGTTGCCGAACCGCGAATTGAGGAGCATGCGCAGCGCGAGGTAGACGATGAGGATCAGGCCGATGGCGAGGTAGTAGAGGCTGGAGCCCTCGAAGTAGATCGACTCCCCTTCGAACCACGGAATGTTGAGCGGGTCCATGCCCTTCATGCCGTTGAAGCCGTTGAGACGCGCATCGCCGATGCGCCACTCGGGGCCGGCGGTCTGGCCGAGGAAGAACGCGAGCACGAGTGTGGCCGACAGCGTCACGATGCCGAAGAACACGCCGCCGACCCGCCCCCAGATCATGAAGTACCCGAGGATGACCGCGCTCAGTGCGGAGAGTGCGATGGCGATCACCAGCGCCAGAACGGTCATGCCGCCGCCGCCGAAGTTGATCGCCAGCACACCGTAGGAATAGCCCGCGATGCCGAAGAAGAACGTCTGCCCGAACGACAGCATGCCGCAGTAGCCCCACATCAGGCACAGGCCCAGGGCCATGAACACCCAGATGAGGAAGTACGCGAAATTGCCGACGTCGTAGGAGTCGGCCACCATCGGATAGCCAAGCGCCGCGGCGAGCACGACGAGAAAGCAGATCCAGAAGGGCCAGCCGTTGCCGACCGTCTGCGGTCCGTTGATGAGCCTCAGCATGGAATGGCGTCCGATCCTGTCAGCGTTGCCTGCGGGTGAGGAAGCCGGAGATCCCCTCGGGGAGAACCCGGATGATGATGATCACGGCGATCAGCATGCCGATCTGGCCGATGATCTGACCAGCCCAGGCATTCAGCGCAGTGCGGACCGCAGCAAGCAGCACACCGGCTGGCGCCGTGCCGAGCAGGACGTTGGACCCGCCGACCACCACCGTGACGAAACTCTCGACGACGAACGTCGCCCCCATGGTGGGGATCAGCGTCATCGTGGGGGCGTAGAGGGCACCGCAGAATCCCGCGAGGGCCGCACCGAGACCGAAGCTCAGTGCATACACTCTTCCGACCCGGACGCCGAGTGCCTGCGCCATCTGCGGGTTCTGCATCGTGGCCCGGGCGTACACACCGAATCGCGTGCGCATGAACACGACGTAGATCAGGCCCAGCGCTGCGAGAGCGCCCGCGAACAGGATGAGCCGGTAAACCGAGAACGTGTACTCGCCCACCATGAAGCTGCCTGGAGGCGTGCCGATGCCGGACACCGAGGAGCCGACGAGGATCAGCATGCCCTGGGTCACCACGAGGCTCAGGCCCCAGGTGGCAAGCAGCGAATCGAGGGGGCGCTTGTAGAACTTGCGGACGATGGCGACCTCGACCAGCACGCCGATGAGTCCGGCGGCAATCGTGCCGCACAACTGCGCAAGCGGAAGCGGGAAGCCGCCGTGCACGAGCCCGACCGTGACGTACGCGCCGCACATGATGAACTCACCGTGCGCCATGTTGATCACGCCCATCATGCCGAACACGATGGCGAGGCCCGCAGCGGAAAGGATCAGGAACGCGAAGACGTCCGCGAACTGATACAGGACTGAAAAGATCTCGGCGATGATGCGCTCCGTTGCCGTTCAGCCAGCAAGAATCGTTGGAAACCCGGCGACACGCTCCGCGTGTCGCGCCGCCGGGGACTGCGAACCGCGATTACTTCTTGGGCAGATCCGTCGGGGTGTACTGCTTCTTGTCGTTGTTCTTGGTCAGGTCACACCCGATCTTGGCAAGCCAGTAGGGCTGGATCACGCCATAGTCCTTGAGGACCGTTACCTGGTGCTTCGCGTCGACCGAGATCAGACGCATGCGGTGGGACGTGTGCTGGCTCTTGGGGTCGATGCAGATCTGACCTTCGGGCGCTTCGATACAAGCCTTGCCGGTCGCGATAACCTTGCGCAGGTCGGCGAGCTTCGTGGACTTGGCCGTCTCGACGAGGTGCTTGTACATGTAGACCGCCGTATAGGCGTTGTAGCCCATGTCGTTGATGTACGTCTCGCTCGGGAACTTGGCGCGCCAGCGCTTCTTGAAGTCGTTGGCTTCGGGCGTGTCGATCTCCTCGAACCAGTTGGCGACGGCGTGCATGTTGTTGAGCGCGGGCGGTGCGAAACGCTTGTGCTCGAAGCCCAGCATGATCTTGATGGAGGAACCCATCGGCAGATTCAGCTTGGCAGCGGCAGCCTGTTCGAAGAACGAGTCCTGCGCGGCGCCGACGTTGATCGTCAGAATCCAGTCGGGCTTGGCCTTCTGGATGTTCTGGATGGTCTGCGCGAACTGGGACACGCCGAGCGGGATGAACTCCTCACCCACCACCGTGCCGCCCAGCTCCTTGATGATCATGCGGTTCCATTCGGCGGAGATCTGACCGAAGTTGTAGTCGGCCGCGATCACGTAGACCTTCTTGCCGAACTTCTCGACCATGTAGGGGATCATCGTCGAGAACTGCTGCTCGGGGACGGCACCGATGCTCACCATGCCCGCATCGCACACGCCGCCTTCGTACTGGTTCGTGTAGAAGTACGGGGTCGTCGTGCGGTTGATGATCGGACGCACGGCCTCACGGGACGCGGAGGTGATGCCGCCGATCAGCACGTCGACCTTGTCCTTGTTGAGCAGGCGCCGGGCGAATTCCTGATAGCGCGCGTTGTCGCCCTGGGGATCGAGATGGATGAGTTCGATCGGGCGGCCCATGACGCCACCGGCCTTGTTGATCTCTTCCACAGCCAGTTGGGAGCCGTTGAGTTTCGGCTTGCCGAGAACGGCAAGGTCGCCGGAGACATCTTCGAGCAGACCCATCTTGATGGGATCCGCGGCCGTGGCGGGGCTCTGCACTGCCGCCATGACCGACAAGGCACCTGCCAGTGCCAGAAGACTTCTGCGAAGTTTCATGTTCTGCTCCTTCTGTTTGTTGAACGGCGATCGTGGGCCGCCGAGAGGCGGCCTGAACCTGGATGAAAGGATGTCGTTGCTGTCGATGCCAACCGGACTGCCCGGACCTCTCTAGAGGGCCGGGTGTTTGCGATGCCAGTCGGTGGCCTGCTGGTAGGCCCAGCCTGCGCGCACGAGGAGTTCCTCCTCGAAGTGGCGGGACACGAACTGGAATGCCGTCGGCGTGCCTTGCGCCGTGAACCCCGAGGGCAACGTAATCGTCGGGCTCCCCGTCATGTCGAACGGGCAGGTGTAGCGCAGCAGGCCGGAAATGAGTTCGGCGTCCTCGCCCAGCGTGGCCATCTGGGCCATGGTGGGGGAAGCCACCGCGGTCGCGGGCACGAGGAGAAGGTCGATGCCTTCGAACACCTTCTGCACACGGCCGCGGAAATCGTTCCTCCGCAGGACGATCTTCTGATAGTCGAGACCGGTCTGACTGCGTCCGAGATCGATGAGGCCGGAGAGTCCGGGACCGTACTCGTCCTTGCGGGACGGATAGGTGCTCTCGTGGGCAACCGCTGTCTCTACACCGCAGAGGGGGAACCAGTCGGAGATGATCTGCTCCGGGTCGGGGAAGGTGACCTCACGGATGTCTCCGCCGAGGTCGGCCACGACCTTGAGAACCGTGGCCAGCATCTGCTTCACTTCGTCCTCGACGCGATTGGTGTTCCACTTCGTGTCGACACCGATGCGCAGGCCGCGCAGACCGCGCGTCATCCCGGCGAGATAGTTCGGCACCGGCTCGAGACTCGCCGTCGGATCGTTGGGGTCCTCCCCGGCGATGACCGAGAGCATCGCGCCGGCGTCCGCCGCGCTGCGAGTCATCGGACCGATGTGGTCGAGCGTGGCAGCGAGCTCGAACACGCCGAAACGGCTGACGCGACCCCATGTGGGTTTCAGACCGGTGCAGCCGTTGGCAGCAGACGGAAAGCGGATGGAGCCCCCGGTGTCGGAACCGAGCGAGCCGTAACAGAGGCCCGCCGCCGTGGCGACACCCGACCCGCTCGACGACGCGCCGGACCAATGGGCCTTGTTCCACGGATTGACCGGCGGCGTGATCTTCGGGTGGTGATCGGCGTAGGCGCCTTCGGTGAGCTGCAGCTTGCCGAGATTCACGGCGCCTGCAGCACGCAGCTTCTCGACGACGGTGGCGTCACGATCGGGCTTGAAGTCGCGGTAGATGGTCATGCCCGCGGCAGTCGGTACGCCCTTGGTCCAGCAGAGGTCCTTCACCGCGATGGGCACCCCGTGCAGCGGACCGCGAATCTTCCCTTGACGAATCTCGTCATCGGCCCGTCTCGCATCCGCAAGCGCGGCCTCCGGCATCGGCAGGGCGTAGCTCTTGAGCGCACCGTCCAGCTTCGCAATGCGGTCCAGCTGGGCCTGTGCGGCTTCGACCGAGGAGATCTCCTTCGACTGGATGCGCCGACCGATGTCGAGCAGTTCCAGGTAGTGCCAACCGTTGTCGCTCATTGCCAGACCGCCTCCTCAAGGAAGTGCACCGTATGCAATTAAGTTTAGTGCCGTTCTCTGTGCGTAGCAATGCTCGTCATGCCGACCTCATGAAAAAAAACGGGGGCGCGCGAAGAGGAGCTGCGCGTCGGCACGCACCAACTTCGTGGTGCAATGCATCGCATCGAGGTGCATGCGATGTCGCCAGCGCATGACGGGGGCGGGTACGACCCTTTGGTGGAGGCTGATCGGGGAAATGCGCACGCCCAGAGTGCTGTGCGCCCGATAGGATGGTGCGCCGCAAGTCGCTGCAACCTGCAACGCACCACGGGGCGTCATTTCATCGCGAGATACTTTTTGCTGATCGCGGCACCGACCGTGTACTTCGGATCGACGAAATTGCCGAGGCGCACCTTCCCGCACTGGCTCAGCATCATGTAGGCGTCCCACTGATCGAAGCCGTAGTCACGCGTCATCCAGTAGACGAGCTCGCGATAGGCGATGCGCGTGGCGTCTTCGAGCGGTCTGGTGCTGCCGATCGCCATGATGACTTCTTCGTTCTCGAGGCGGGGCCACTCGATGGTCCACCCCTTGATAAGCTCCACATGGATGGTGGTCACGGTCGGGAACTCGACCGCCACGCCGCACACCTCGCCGTCGCCCTGGCATGCGTGCGCATCGCCGATGAACAGGCGGGCGCCCGGCGAGCGGACCGGCAGATACGTGATGCTGCCGGGACCCATGTCGGGGAGGTCCATGTTGCCGCCGTGATTGTCCGGCGTGAGGGAGTTGATGGAGTCGATCTCGGGGGAACAGCTCAGCGTGCCGATGTGCGGCTTGTAGGGCAGCGTGACGCGGTCACTCCAGTAGACCCACTGCTCGTCGACGTTGATCTTGCGGACGATCTCCGGCAGGGGATTGTTGAGCGTCGCGGTGTAGTAGGTGCCGGTGAGCGCGCCGAACTCCGGGATCATGGCGCACGTGCCCCGCGGGTTCGGGCCCCGCGGCACCATGGACTCGATGTACACCGCGATGGCGTCACCCTTCTCGGCGCCTTCGATCATGATCGGGCCGTTCTGCGGATTGAGGAACGGCATCTTGAGTTTCTGGGTGGGGAGGTCCTGCTCCGTCTTGATCGCACCCTCGAATGCATCGCGCGTCTCCACCACCACGCGATCGCCTGGCCTAATGGTCATCACCGGGTCCGAGTAGGGTCCCATCGTGTAGTGGTAGCGCCCCTGACGGGCCTCGTTGAGGTCGTGGGTGGCTCCGACCTTCCCCTTGGCCACACCGCGCTGGAACATGATGGAGTCCGCCAGCCAGTTACTCATCTGCACTCTCCTGCATTCGGGTTGAGTTAGCTCACCATGGCGCGGGCGGATCACGTGATTGCGCACGCCATGCAAAGCTTGTATGAAGTGATGCGACAGCCGTCGCAACGATCGCTGCGCAGCGTCCGGATGTTCCAGGTTATGTTGCATGGGTATGGTGAGCCGCGCAAGCGGGGTCCCGCGCGCACAGCGCCGCGCCAGGACGACACGAACACGCGAGAGATCGTCGCGTGCGGACTCGGACAGAAGCTGTCGACCGCGATGCGCGGAATCCTGTCCGGGACATGCAGTGGTTCGCCTGGCCGATGGTCATGCGAACACGTCCTGGTCGGGTACTGCCCCTTGCGCCGGCCTGCAACCATGCTCGGGCCGGTTGCGTCCGCCGCTACGAGGCGTGAAGTCCCGCCGGCGTTGCGGCGGCGGAGTCCAGCGTCGACATCTCCGTCGCGACGCGAGGGCGGCACGGCATGCGAGGTGACGAACGGCCGCCGAAACTTCGGGCTTTACCGCCCCCCGGCGGACGGCCCAGAATCCGTCCCGCGGGAGCCCTTCCGCCGACCGCACCGATGGCATGATCAATGCGTCCCATTGGAAATCAACACTTTCGCCGGCAACGTCGACACCCCGAATGCAGAACGCCCGGACGCCGTCATGAGGATGACCATCACGCTCGTCGCGAAGGGTGACCGTCCGCTCGACGGGCCCTCGACCGAGTTCGACGAACAGGGCGGCACCATCGGCCGGCGAACGGACTGCACGCTGGTCCTCGCCGACGAACAGCGCCACGTCTCCCGCGTGCATGCGCTGGTCGAGTTCCGTTCCGACTATTTCTGCATTGTCGACAAGGGTTCGTACCTGCCCGTGATGGTCAATGGCATGCGTGTCGGCCGCGGGCAGGAGACCCCTATTTTCGAGGGTGACGAACTGCACATCGGCCCGTACGCGATGCGCGTGACCCACGTGGCGGCGGCGTGGGACATGGACGCCACCATGGCCGTTCCGGCGCTGCTTACGCGACCGGCAGCCGACCCTGCGACGGTCCCCGAACAGCCCGAAGCCGCTGCGGAGGTCTCGCCGGAATCCGGAGTTGCGGAAGAGCCGGCCGTAAGGACATCCGACGCGTCTCCGGAAGGCAACACCCCGAAGAAGCGCGCCTCCCGGTCGCGCAGACGCGCGCGCCGCACCGAGGCGCCGCTCGAATCGCTCAACGACAGCCCGACCCAGACACACGAACCGCGGCAGGGTATGCCTCTGGCGGAGAGCGTTGCGCGGCTGCTCGCCGCCGACATGGAGGAATCCTCTCCCGGACATCCGCGGGAACCCGCCGCGGTTCCGGCGCCTGGCGTCGAGATCGCAGCGGCCGACAGCGGGTCCGGCGACCGGCCGGGGTTCTCCACCTTCGATCTGCTGGCTGACCGGCTTCAGGTCAAGGGTGATCTTGCCTACGACCCTTTCCTGCCGACGGTCTGGGACGAGATCGCGAAGGGACCCGGCCCGCATTCGCCCGTCGCCCCCGTCCCGGAAGCACCGGAGCACGTCACCTCGGTCGTGGCGGAGGTTGCGGCTCCCGACGAGGCCAAGGCTGAGATCGAGGTCCCGGCGCCGGCCGAAGCGAGCCCTGCGGAAGTCGCGGAAGCAACCACGGCTGCCAGCGACATCGCCCAGGACCTCCACCCCGAAACGCTCCAAGCGTCGACGCCGGACAGCGAAGCCGCGCCCACGGTGACCGAAGACATCGCGGAAACCATGGAGCCGGCTCATGAAGCGGCCGTGGTCGAACGGGTCGTCCGCCGCCGGCGCCAGCGCGGCAAGCGCGAGGAGTCCTCCGTGGTCGTCACTGCCGGCCATGCCGAATCGCCGATGACCGAAGTGCCGGAGATCGTGCTGGTCCTCCAGCCGGTCGCCGCCGCCGAGACCGATGCCACCGGCCGGACGGATGACTACGTGATTCCTGTCCGCCGCCGCAACCGCCGCACCCAGTCGGCAGCGCGCTGAGCGGACCTTCCCTAGTACCCGCGGGCCCGATCCACGACGCCGCGAAGCGGCTCACCGTCGCGCAGCCGCCGCAGATTCTCGATTACCTGGGCTGCGGCATCCTCGGCCTGCGTTACCGCAGCCACGTGAGGCGTAACAACCACACGCGGATGACGCCAGAACGGGTGGTCGGCCGACAGCGGCTCCTTCGCGAACACGTCCAGCATCGCCCCCGCAAGCGCGCCGTCCTCCAGAGCGGAGAGCACGTCGTCCTCCACCACGTGGCCTCCGCGCGCGAGATTCACGAGGTACGCCCCGCGAGGCAGGCGCGCCAGCAACGCGCCGTCGATGAAGCCCCGCGTCTCCGGTGTGAGCGGCAGGAAGTTCACGAGCGCGCGGGTACCGGCGAGGAAGCGATCCAGTTCCTGCATCCCGCAGAAGCTCTCCACCCCCGCCAGCGATTTGCGTGACCGCGTCCAGCCGCGCACCGGGTAGCCCATCGCGACCAGCAGGGCGGCTGCCTGCGCCCCGAGCACGCCGAGTCCGAGAATGCCCACCGGAAAATCGCGAACGGCAACCGGTTCGAGCGGCGTCCATCGCCCTTCGCGCTGCGCCTGCGCGTAGTCGTCCATGCGCCGGTGGAAATGCATGACGCCATAGGCCGCGTACTCCGCCATCTGCCTGCCCATCCCGGCGTCGACCATCCGCGTAATCGGGATGCCCTCGGGCAATTCCGTGTCCTCCAGCAGGGCGTCGACTCCTGCGCCGAGCGACAGGATCGCGCGCAGGTTGGGGAACTGCCGGTGCCAACCTCGAGGCGGCTTCCACACCAGCGTGACGTCGATGTCCGAGGGATTGCCGAGGTCGGGCGCGATCCGGAAGTCGAGATCCGGAAGCGCGGCACGGATCGCCTCGCGCCAGGGGCGCGGATCGTCCGTTTCACTGTAGAACGCGAGAGCCATGATGAGCGGGTCCTGATGCGGGGACGCCGATGATAGCGGCCCGCGGTCTGCGACTCAGGGTCTGCCCAGGGATGTGCGGTACTCGATGCCGATGAACGTGACGCCGTTGTTGGGCGTGGCGGTCGCACCGTTGGAGACATGCTCCAGCCGGAACAGCACATCACCCCGCAGCGACTCACTCGCGAAGCCGGCTTCGAGGAACTCGCCGAACTGCAGATGGGTACCGAAACGCCGGACGCCTCCGAGGCTGTCCCGGGAGAGATAGTGGAGACCGAAGCCCACTGCGAGGAACAGCCTTCCGCCGGAGGCCGACGGCGCGGAGATCCGAAGCACGGGCGACACCGCGGTGTCCCACAGCGCATTGCCCGGGATGTCCTCGTATGGCATCCACCAGCGTGCGACCCGAACGTTCGCTTCGAGGGAGGCCGTGCACGGCTGCGGACACGGCAAGCCGTCCAGCACCGTGACCGATGCGCCCAGCCCGGCCGAGCGGACCCGATTGCCCTCCCCCAGGCCGAACGACAGATCGAGCGCCGGCGACGATCCCGACACCAAGGCGAGCAGGCCCGTCGCTGCGAGGCGCACGCGGACCGTGCCGCGGCCCGTCGTCACCACCGGTATCCGAGGCTCAGCACCAGGGAGCGGTCCAGGCTCCGTCGCCCCGGGGCCGGCTCGCCGTCCCAGTCGAGATTCAGGTGGACAGAGAATAGGAGGCCCGCCCGCATCGGAAACCGCAGTCCGGACTGCGAGCGCGCGAAGGACTGCTTGAAGTGCGCGAGACCGACGAAGACCTGGTTGTTGTGGAAGAGCTCGACGATGCCGTCGATCAGCGCGTGGTTGAACCGCGTACCGACCTGCAACGCCGAGTTCGATTGGTCGGGGCTCGCAATGTAATCCACCGTCACAAGATCGAGACCGGCCTCGAACGCGAGCGCGGTACGCCCGGAATCGATCACCGTATGCCCGAGCCCGCCACCGGCGGTGGTGCGCAGTCGCAGGTCCTTGAACCGGTCGTGTTCGAAGGTCGTTCCACCGTAGCCGTACCAGCGCTCGCTGATGAAGCGGTCGTACTTGAGACCGACCGTGGCATTGGCTTCCGTGTTCTCGCCGCGTTCGACACCCTGGTTGCCTCTTGCCGTGAAGCTCAGCCGGTCCCGGTTGCGCCGGGCGACAATCTCGGCATCGGCGTTGAGCCGGCGGACTTCCGTGTTGCCCTCCGTATCGGTGAGGCCGGCGTTCACGCGCCCGGTGATGCGCCACTGCGACTCATCGAGGTGTCCGGGCAGCAGGACCGAGACGCGAGAGACGGGAACGGACACGGTCTCGCCGCCGCCCTCTGGCACGACGCCGAGCGCTCCGATCACGGACGGCACGAGCCGGCCGATGTGCCGGGAGTAGTCCTTGAGGATGACCGTCACCGTGCGATCGGTGGTCACGCTGTCGACCTTCGACGCGTCGATGAACACGGTGCCGGCATCGGCCGTGATGAGCTCTATCTTGCCGGCCCGGATACGCTCGACCGAGCCCGTGTAGCGGTCGCCGTTGGCCAGGACGACCGTGTCCGCCCGGGCGCACAGCGGCGCCAGCATGACGAGCAGAACAACAGCATGGCAGGCACGCAGAGACGGAAGACGCATCGCAGCACGGTGGGAACGGTGGCGGATGTTCGCATGAAACGCATGCCGCCCGGGACGCGCTACCCTATCGGCATGCCGATACAAGGAGACGCCGATGCGCGAGACCTACGAAGGAAGCTGCCACTGCCGTCGGGTGCGCTTCCGTGTGACCGGTGACCTCGACAAGGCCACCATCTGCAACTGCTCGGTCTGCACGAAGAAGGGCATCATCCATCTGATCGTGCCGCCTGAGGACTTCGAATTGCTCGCGGGCGAGGACTGCCTCACCAGCTATCGCTTCAACACCGGGCAGGCAAACCACCTGTTCTGCCGGCACTGCGGCATCCACCCCTATTACATTCCCCGCTCGGACCCGGACAAGATCGACGTGAACGTGCGCGCGCTGGATGGCGTGGACGTCGACGGGCGCACGTACGCGCGCTTCGACGGGCAGAACTGGGAGACCGCGATGCAGACCCACGTTCCCTGGCGGTGAACCAGCCAGGGAACGGGCGCTTACCGCGGACGAGGATCAGTCCTCCTTGCCGTCGCCGTGGTGCGAGTCGTGATCGTGGTCCTTGTCCTTGCGCTTGCCCTGGTGCTGGCTCTTCATGAACGCGTGGATCTCGTCCATCGACACCGTGCCGTCCTTGTCCGCATCGATCTTGTCGAAGCTGCCCGCGACGCGCGGCATGGCCTTGGCCTCTTCCTTGTCGAGCGTGCCGTCACCGTCCTTGTCCGCGGCGGCAAAGCGGGCCTTGCCGTCCTCGTGCATGGCCTTCGTCTTGTCGCGCATGTCCTTGCCCTTGCCCTTCATCTTGTCCTTCGCGCCGGCCATCACTTCCGCCATCGACAAGGTACCGTCCTTGTCGGTATCGAGGGCATCGAAGTTCCTGGCGACCTTCGGTATGGCCTTGGCCTCTTCCTTGTCGAGCGTGCCGTCGCCGTCCTTGTCGGCACTCTTGAACGCAGCCTCGAACTTCTCGTGATGCATGGCGCTCGCCGGCAGCGCGACAGCGAGCCCGGCGGCGGAAAGGAGGGACAGGGTGATGAGACGAAGCTTCATGGTGACTCCTGGAGGTTCATGAATGGCGGGCTGCGCATGGGACTGCGACAGCACACGGTAGTGCCCAGACACGTTCGTACGTTGACGAGGATCATGCGGGGGCGATTCGCAGTGCCAAGCCGTCGAAAGCTTTGTACACTAGCCCCCAAGACCCGCGTGGACGCTGTCCGGCAACATCGGCCCAACGCGCGGCGCAACCCATCCGCTGACACGGATCCGATCCGGATCCACCGCCTCCGGCAGGGAGGCCTGTCGGAAGGCCACGGGTACCAGAACAAGCACAACAGGCGGGCGCCACGGCGCCATCGAGGGGGAGCCTTCGCCGATGCAGGCCCTGTTCGACAACTTCCAGGTGCTGTTCCAGGGCCTGGCGCTGGGGAGCATCTACGCCCTCGTCGCCCTCGGTTTCGTCCTCATCATCCGCGCCACCAACGTCGTCAACTTCGCCCAGGGCGACTTCGCGATGCTCGGGGCGTATGCCATGGTGCTGTTCTTCACGGGGCTGTCCTGGCCCTACTGGCTCGCCTTCGTGGCGTCGCTCGGTGCGATGGCCGTCTTCGGTGTCCTCTTCAACTACGGCGTGTACTACCCGCTGCGATACCGGGCGTTCCTGCCGGTGCTGATCAGCACGCTCGGCGCCTCCATCTTTCTGCAGAACACGGTGCTCGCGGTGTTCGGACCCCAGCCCCGGCCACTCGACAAGGTGCTGAACGCCGACGGCGTCACCATCGGCGGCGTGTTCCTGGACTCCCAGTACCTGGTCATCCTCGCCGTCACGATGCTGCTCGTGCTGTTCACGTACGTGTTCTTCGAGCACACGCTCCTCGGCAAGAAGCTGCAGGCCACCTCCCAGGACAAGGACATGGCGCGGCTCCTCGGCATCCCCGTGGCGCTGATGATCTCCATCACCTTCGTCTACAGCGCAGTGCTGGGCGGGATCGCGGGCGTCCTCGTCGGGCCGATCCTGTTCGTGTCGATCGGCATGGGCTCCACGATCGCGCTCAAGGCATTCGCCGCGACGATCATCGGCGGTTTCGGCGATGTCACCGGGGCGATCGTCGGCGGTCTGCTGCTGGGCGTGATCGAGAGCCTCGCCGCCTATCACATCTCCGTTCCCTACAAGGACGCCTACGCCTTCCTCGCGCTGTTCCTGTTCCTGCTGGTTCGGCCGCAGGGCATCTTCGGCGAGAAGGTCTCGGAAAAGGCCTGAGCGGAACGGTCCCATGCAACGCCTCCACCTCCCCACCCTGATCGTCGTCGGCGCGCTCGCGCTCGCGGCAGCCGTCGTCCCCTATCTGTTCGAGACCAGCGCGTACGTCGTGCAGATGTTCATGCAGGCAGTCACCTACGCGATCGCCGTGCTGGGGCTGGTGGTCGTGCTGGGCTACACGGGACAGATCAATCTCGCCCAGGCGGCGTTCTTCGGTTTCGGTGCCTATGGCGTGGCTCTCGGGTCGACCACCGCGGGTCTGAGCTTCTGGTCGTCGCTGCTGCTCGGCGCCGGTGCGGCCACATTGGCGGGCCTGGCGCTCGGGCTCACCACGATCCGCCTCGGCGGGCACTATCTCGCGATGATCACGATCAGCTTCCAGCAGATCTTCGATCTCGTGCTCGTGAACTGGATCGAGGTGACGCACGGCCCCGACGGCATCGCCGGCATTCCGCGTCCGTCGCTGTTCGGGTGGGAGATGGCGGAGGATCGCGACTACCTGCTGTTCTGCGCGATCGTCCTCTACCTGCTCGTGTTCGCGGTGTGGTGGCTTCCCGGCACGAGGCTCGGCCGCGCGATGCGCTCAGTCCGCGAGAACGAGCTCGCAGCGGAGGTCGTGGGCGTCCACACTCTGCGCACGAAGGTGACCGCGTTCTCCCTTTCCGCCCTGCTGGGATCCATCGGCGGTGGCCTCTATGCCGCCGGCTTTGCGTACATCAGCCCGGACAACTTCAACTTCGCGCGGTCCATCGAGTTCCTCACGGCAGCGCTGCTGGGCGGGTCGCAGTCGCCGTTCGGCGGTGTGATCGGCACGGTGCTGATCGTGCAGATGCCTGAATGGCTGAAGCATCTCCCCGAGGCGCTGTCCTTCGTCAAGGATGTGTACCTCGCCGTGTACGGCATCGGCGTGATCCTCATCATGGTGTTCCTGTCGGAAGGCATCTGGGGACTCATCAAGGTCGGCCGCGCCCGGTTCGCGAAGCCTGCCTTCACCGACACGACGGGCGTGCAGCCCCTGGAACTCGACGTGAGCGCCGGCGCCTCCGGTCCGCTGCTCACGCTCCACGGACTGGCCAAGCACTTCGGCGGGCTGAAGGCCGTCGACGGCATCGACATGGCCGTGAATCGCGGCACCGTGCATGCGCTGATCGGCCCCAACGGCTCGGGCAAGACCACGTCGCTCAACGTGGTGAGCGGCATCTACAAGCCGACCGCCGGCGGTGTCGTGCTCGAAGGGGAGGACGTCTCACAGCTGCGCCCGCACGAACGCGCGGGGCGGGGCATCGGCCGCACCTTCCAGAACATCCGCCTGTTCGCGAACCTGTCCGCCCTGGAGAACGTGATGGTCGGCGCACAGCGCGACGGCAATCCAATCCCATCCGGCAACCGGGCCCTCCGCGCTCGCGCAATGTCTGCGCTCGCCTTCGTCGGCCTCGCCGATCGCGCCCACATGATCGTGCGCAATCTGCCCTATGGTCACCAGCGGCTCGTGGAGATCGCTCGGGTGCTGGCGGGCCATCCGCGCCTGCTGCTGCTCGACGAGCCGGCCGCCGGGCTGAATCAGACCGAGAAGATGAACCTCGTCGAACTGCTGAGGCGGTTGCGCGGGCACGGGCTCACGATCTTCCTCATCGATCACGACATGGGGCTGGTGGAGAAGGTGTCCGACCGGATCACCGTCCTCAACTTCGGCCGAAAGATTGCCGAGGGCACGCCTCAGGATGTGCTGCGGCATCCCGATGTCGTCGCGGCCTATCTCGGCACGTCCGGACCGGTGAACTGACATGGCGCTGCTCGAACTGCGCAACGTCTCGAGCTTCTATGGCGCCGTACGGGCGCTCGAGGGCGTGAGCCTGCATGTGGAGGCGGGCGAGCTCGTGACCCTGCTCGGCGCCAACGGCGCCGGCAAGAGCACGACGCTGAAGACGATCTCGGGGCTGGTGCCCGCGGCGTCGGGCGATGTGCTGTTCGAGGGCAAGTCCATCGCGCGGAGCGGACCGGAGGCTATCGCGCGCCTCGGTATCAGCCACGTTCCCGAGGGCCGGCGGATCTTTCCGGGCCTCACTGTCCGCGAGAATATCCTGCTGGGCGCTTCGAACCGGCGCGGTGTGCCGAGACGGCAGCTGGAGGAGGAAGCCGACCGCATGTTCGGCATCTTCCCCGAGATTCAGCCGTTCGCGAAAGCGCTCGGCTGGACGCTCTCCGGCGGACAGCAGCAGATGCTCGCCGTGGCTCGCGGGCTGATGGCCAAACCGAAACTGCTGCTGCTCGATGAGCCGTCGCTGGGCCTCGCCCCGCTGATCGTGCAGAACCTCTTCGCGACGATCCGCGAGATCCGCACGCTGGGCATGACGATCCTGCTCGTGGAGCAGAACGCCAACATGGCGCTGTCGGTGGCGGACCGCGGCTATGTGCTGGAGACCGGCCACATCACCGTGGAAGGCACCCCGAAGGAGCTTCTCGGCAACGAGGCCGTCCGCGCGGCCTATCTCGGCGGGCACTGACGGAACGCAGCGCCCCCTTCGGCTTCGATCAGCGGAACTGGTTCAGGAGCGCGCTCAGTCCCTGTTCGAGTCCGGCGCCGGACTCCACCTGACCGTTAGGCGTGAGCTTGTCCACGACCTGCGGCAGCATGTCCGCCAACCCGCCCATTGCCTGATTCTGGTCCATCCCCAGCTGGGACATCATCTGCCCGAGCTGTCCGCCGCTGCCGCCGAAGACCTTCATCAGGTCCTCCGGCGAAACCGGCAGATTGGCGCCCGTGCTCACCCAGGACTGGGCCTGCTGCCCGAGACCCGCACGAGTGAACTGCTCGACGAGGCCCTGGAGCCCGCCCGGCTGGTTCTGAATCAACTGCATCACCATCTGCAGCAGCGGATTGCCCGCCGCCCCGCCACCTTGCGCATTTCCCATCTGTCCGGCCACCGCGCCGATCACCTGATCCAGCAGTCCCATGTCGAGCCCTCCGCGTGTTCTCGGGCACCCGCCCGACAGGAGGCCATCATGACACATGGGGCCGGCCTTCCGTAGCGCGGACCGGTAACAACCCTGCCCCTGATTTTTCGCCGATTCGCCAGTGTTTCTGCAAACGGCAGCCCGCTAGCGTGGTCTATCATCGTGGTGTTCCAAGCGAAGCCGCCACATCCGTCAGAGGTCCGCAATGATCCCTCGAAAGATGAGCGGGAGGATGGAAGCAGCGTGGGCAGCCCTCGGTTGGCTGGCGATCCTGTTCGCTTGCGAAAGCGTGCCGACCGACGCGAATGCCGCGTCCGAGGTGCTTACCGATCCTCAGCGTGCCTGGGTCGCCGGTCAGGCGCCGATCCGCTTTGCGCCGGAGCGCGATTACGGCCCCTTCGTCTACGTCGAGAATGACGGCACGCTGGCGGGGCTGTCCGTGGACTATCTCCGCGCCATCTCCCGCGTCACGGGTCTGCCGGTGGAGTACCTGCCGGCCGCGCCGCTGGACAGCAACCTGGCCCTTGCCCGGCAGGGGCAGGTCGACCTCATCTCTTCGGTCCGGCCGACGCCGGAGCGCTCCCAGTATCTCGGGTTCACCACGCCGTACGTCTCGATTCCGGCGGTCGTGGTGACGCGCCGCGACGGGAACGCGCCGGCCAGTCTCGACCGCTATGCCGGACTGCGCGTTGCCGTGGGTCGCAGCTACGCGGTCGAGAGCTTCGTGCGCTCCCGTTTCCCCGCCGTCGAATGGATTCCGGTTCAGGACGACCTCGAAGGACTGCAGGGCGTCCGGGAACGCCGATTCGCCGCCGCCGTGGCGGACACCGCGAGCGTTCACTTCATCCTGAAGCGTCACGGCATCGAGGGTCTCCAGGCCAGGGATCCGGTCGGCTTCGAGTATTCGCTCAGTTTCGCCTACCGCGACGACTGGCCGATGCTCGGCGCGATTCTCGAGCAGGGTCTGCGCGCCATCACAGCCGCGGAGCGCCAGAGCCTCCATGACAAGTGGGTGGCTCCCTATCGGCAGACTTCGGGCAGGAGCGTGGAAGAGAAACTCGTCGCCATCGGGACAGGGCTGATCGCCGCGGCGCTGATCGTCCGCTTTGGTCTGCGGCTGATGCGCGCCGGTCGGAAGGGGGCAGGGTGAAGCTGCAGGTTCCCACATCCGGTGAGACTCTCTCGGTCGAGGGCCCGGCGGAACCGGCGTTCGTCGCTAGCCGCCTGCGCACGGCGGCCCTGACTCTGTTTCTCGCCTACGGAGTGCTCGCGCTCGTTGGGCTCTATCTGTCCCGACAGCCCGGAAACATCGCGACGCTCTGGTACGCGAACGCGGCCGCCATCGCCTTCATGGTGGAGCAATCGCGTCGGCGAGCGGTCGTTCTGCTCATGGCAGCCGGGGCCGCGAATCTGCTCGCGAATCTGGCGTTCGGGGATCCCTGGCACACGGCCGCCCTGCTCATCCCCCCGAACCTTCTCGACATCATGGTCGGCACACTGCTGCTGAACCGCACCCGCCTGCACCGACGCCTGACCGACAGCCCGGCGACGTTCGGACGTTTCATGCTCATCGCCGTCGCACTGCCCCCGCTCGCGGGCGCCACGATCGGCGCCATCACGCTCCAGGCGTCCGGGGGCGGGGAGGCGCTGCGCGTCTGGTTCTCCTGGTACGGCGGCAGCGTGCTGGGCGGCATCGCGCTCCTGCCTCTTGCCATCAGCGTTCGAACGACGTCGTGCACAACGATTCTGCGCCGCCTCCGATCCGCCTCCACGTGGGCCTTGCTCATGCTCGCCGTGGGCACGACGCTGGTGGCCCTGCTTCGCTTGCCTTTCCCGTTCGTCTACCTCGCGCTGCCTCTCGTGATTGCCGCCGTGGTGGATCGTTTTCTGATCGTGGCGGTGTGCGTGTTCGCGACCTCGCTGACGGCCGGCACGCTCATCGCGCAGGGCCTCTTCCTGCCGCCGCCGTTCACCGCCGAATGGCAACATGCCTTGTTCTACCTGCCGCAGATCGCGACGGTCGTGCCGGCGCTTCTGCTGTCCGTGTCCGTCGAACAGGCGCGCGTCGCGAGCGAAGCGCGGTACCGGCGGCTCTACGAAAGGCTGCAGGTCACGCTGCACTCCATTGCCGACGCGGTCATCACGACCGACCCGGCCGGCCGGATCCAGTACCTCAATCCCGTCGCAGAGACGCTCACCGGCTGGGCCTCGGGCGAGGCGGTGGGTCGTCCGGTCGACGAGGTGTGCCGGGTCATCGGCGAGACCGACCGCCTGCCGGTCGGCGACACGATGAACCGGGCGCTCGGCGAGACTCCGGAAGTCGGTACAACCGAAGCGGTTCTGGTCGATCGCCTGGGTCGGGAGATCGCCATCGAGGAGTCGCTCTCGCCGATCCGCGATTCTTCCGGCGAACTGCTGGGTGTGGTGATGGTGTTCCGGGATGTGACCGACGCGCGGGCCACGGCCAGCCGCCTGTCCCATCTCGCGCGGCACGATGCGCTTACCGGCCTGCCCAATCGCGCGCTCATTCTCGACCGGCTTGCGCAGAACATCCGTTTCGCGCAGCGCGCCGGATCACGCTTCGCCGTGCTGTTCGTGGACCTCGATCACTTCAAGGAAGTGAACGACCACCTGGGTCATGCCGTGGGAGATGAACTGCTGCGGGAAGTGGCGGACCGCCTGGTCGCCTCGCTCCGGGGCTCCGACACGGTCGGACGGCTCGGTGGCGACGAGTTCGTGGTCCTGCTGTCCCATGTGGACGACGACCGGGATGCCGCCGACGTGGCCGCGAAGATTCTCGCGGCCGTGTCCGTTCCGCATCACATCGGCGGCCACGCGATCGTCGTGACGCCGAGCATCGGCATCGCGATGTTCCCGCGGGATGGTCAGGATGCGGCCACGCTGCTCGCCAACGCGGACACCGCCATGTACCGGGCGAAGACCGCGGGCAGACATCGGTGCGAGGCCTACGAGCCCGCGGTGTGAAGCATCGCAGAGCGTGTGCTGAAGCGCGTAGCCCGGGGCCGCGCAGGACCGGTCGCGAAGTCGTGCGGATCAGGCGACGGGCACGGCCCGAAGAATGCGCATCGCCGCGCAGGCCGCGCCGAAACCGTTGTCGATGTTGGTGACGGTGAGGCCCGCCGCGCAACTCGTGAGCATGGAGTGCAGGGCGGAGTGGCCGCCCGTGGCCACGCCATATCCCACCGAAGTGGGCACGCCGATGACCGCCCCCGCCACGAGCCCGCCGATGACCGTGGGTAGCGCAGCGTCCATGCCGGCCACCACGATCAGCACCGGCATGTGGCGGAAGTCCTCCACACGTTCGAGCAGGCGCCAGATGCCCGCGACGCCCACGTCGGTGATCTCCACGGTGGGCTCGCCGTACCAGTGCAGCGTGCGGGTGACTTCGCGCACTACGTTGATGTCCGACGTACCCGCGGCGACGACGGCCACGCGCGTGACGGACTTCGAGGACTCGGGCTGGCCGAAGTAGGCCGTGCGCGAGAGCGGCTCGTAGTCGAGAGCGTTGCGATGGTGCTCTGGCAGCTGCGCGAGCTGCTCCGGCGAGAGGCGAGTGAACAGAAATCGCGAACTGCGCTCTGCCGCCTCGTCGAGAATCGCCGCGAGGTGCGCGACAGACTTGCCGCTCGCGAGAATGGCTTCTTCGAGGCCCATGCGGTTCCGGCGATCGAAGTCGAGCCGGATGTCACTTTTCGCAGTCATGTCGTGATGAGTTTGATGGGATGGAGGAAGGCACTGCCGACACGGTACGGGGCGAACTGCACGGCCAGGTCGAAGCCGCCATCACGAAAGATCTGCGCGACCTTTTCGCCGAGCGGCACAGCCGTTTCGCCGAGCGCCGCGAGCGACTGCGCGTCGAGTTCGATCACGATGCCCGTGGCACGCACGCGTGCCCGCACGGTCTTCGCGGCCACGGCGCTGCCCACGAACTTCTCCGCGGCATGCACGCACGCCAGCATGGCCGGATCGATGCCGATGCCTGTTTCGATGCGGCTGGAGAGGCAGGGGGCCGATGGCAACTCCGCGACGTCGGGCAGGCCGAGCGACTTCGCGATTGCTCGGACGGTCTGCTTGTCAATCGCAGCCTCCACGAACGGATGGCGCACGTCGTGTTCCTTCGCGGCCTCGAGACCCGGCCGGTACTCACCGAGGTCGTCGAGATTGGTGCCGGACACCACCTGCGCGGTGGTGGCGGGCCGGATGGCGCCGTAGAGACTCGTCTTGCAGAAATAGCAGCGGTTCGACGGATTCGCGCGGTACTGCTCGTTCAGAAACTCGCCGGCATCGATGATGGTGAGCCGCCAGTTCTCCCGCGCAGCCAGAGCCCGGGTCCGTTCGGTGGCTTCATCGGGCACGGCCGGAGAGACCGCGTGGAACATCGTGACGGCCGCGGGGAAGCGGCGGTGAGCCAGGGTGGCCAGCGTCAGGCTGTCGACGCCGCCGCTCACCGCGCAGGCAATCGCCGGCATGGTGGCAAGTACGGCCTCGAGGCGCTCGACCGGCGTGGCGGCGGCGTTCAAGACGATTCTCCTTTCGCGTCACCGAGACCGGCTTCCTCCGCCGCGAAGCGGATGCGCGAGCGCACGCTCGACCCAGGCGTCTGCGCCGTGTCGTCGCTCTCGGCCTTGGCCGTGACGGTGTCCGGCCGGTGCGCGACCTTCACGCGGATCGAGTGGTTGCCGACTTGCACGACGCGCAGCTCACGCGGGAGGCGATGGCGATTCACGGTGTGGTAGCGCAGGCCGATGGTGGTGGTCTCGAGAAAGCAGGTCTCCACGACGCCGGACAACGCATCCGGTTCGGCGAGAACCTGGATGCGGGCGGTGATGCGCCCCTTCTTGCCGAAGACCGGCATCTGGATGACATCGAGAACGCCGGCACGCGCGCGGATCCGGTCGAGCCCGATGGCGAGATCTTCAGGGGTCTGGTCGTCCACGTCGAACTCGACGACCACGGCTTCCGAATTTTCCAGATCGCCTTCGACCTCCGCCGCCTCGAATGCGAGGACGCGCAGGACATTGCTCAAGCCGGGAAAGCGGCGGGTGCCGAAGCCGTAGCCGGAATGCTTGAGCTTCAGGGAACGGCCGGCACTCTTCTGCTGACGGCAGTTGAGGTGCCGAAGGATCGCCGCGCCGGTGGGCGTGATGCGCTCACCCGTGAGGCCGTCGTCGGCGAAGGAAAACCCTTCGAGGATCGCCGTGGTGGCTGGCACCGGCACCGGCAACCGGCCGTGGGCGGTCTGCACGAACCCCGAACCCAGAGGCAGCACGCCGACCGTCCAGGCCCGTGCGTCGAGCTGCGCGATCAGATAGGCAGCACCGACAATGTCGGCGATGGAGTCCCACTCACCCAGTTCATGGAACGACACTTCGTCCACCGGATGGCCGTGGATCTTGCCCTCGGCGCTCGCGAGCACCGTGAAGATGCCGATGGCGTGGTGCTTCACCTCGGCATCGAGACTCGACGCGAGGAGCGCTGTCCGCAGCTCGGCAAAATTGGCATGGGGATGCGCATGGGCGACACCATGGGGCTGGTCGTCATGATGGTGATGATGACCGTCGTGGTAATGATGGTGGTGCCCATCACCGTGGTCGTGGCCGTGATCGGCCGAGCGGGGTTCGTACGTCACCGCCCCCTGCGGCGCGGGCGGAAGATCGACGACGAACCGGCTGCCCGTGAGGGCGTGGTCCTTGTGCGGTTCGAATCGGCAGACGACTTCGGCAGGCAGCCCGGCAGTGCGGACTGCGGCGAGCATGCCTTCCCGCAGGTGCGGGAAGGCGTCGGTCACCGCAGCGATGAACATATCCCCCGCCACGCCGCCGACGGGGTCCAGGTGGATCTGCATACCGCTCCGATCAGGCGACCGCGTGCTCGTGGTGCTTGCCCAGCATGGGGTACAGCGTGCCCTTCGCGTCGAACTTGAAGGCCTCCGGCTCGCCGACGATCTCGAACATCGACGGGTTGGCCTTGATGAACGGCAGCATCGGCTCGGAGACCTGGATGTCCAGCACTTCGAGCGTATTGGCGATGCGGACGATCTTCGTGTCTTCGGGCTTCACGCGCACCACCGTCTTGACCGCGAGGCGGATGGCATCGTGATCGGTATTCATGATGATCGGGATCGCGCCGCCGTCCAGGTACGTGGAAGTGATGATGTTCGCGTACGTCTTGCCGATGTCGATCTCCTTGTACAGACGCATGGTGATCACATCGGCGCTGCCGACGCCCGTCGCGTTGCCGTGGGTCTCGGGGGTGAGGCCCAGCACGGCAATCTTCTTCACGAAGGGCTTCATGTTCCACTCGATGAAGCGGGCGTTGCGACCCGTGATGTTGGGGTCCATGCCGGAACCGGAAATGTTCTTGCCGATCTTCTCGACGACGAGCACGTCGATCTCGTCGAACTGCAGGCGCGCCATGAACTCCTTGGCCTTGGTCTGAAGCTCGGGCTCGCGGGTGAAGATCTGCTCGGCCGGCACGGCTTCGATCATGGCCGTCTCGTCCGCGGCGTTCTCGATCATGGCCACGCCAAGGAGGATGTTCTTCTTGCTCATGATGAGCTTCGCGGCCGCCGGCAGCAGCTCGCCGAACATGTCCATGCCCTGGGTGTGAAGCTCGGTGGCCCCGATGATCTTGCCCATGCCGATGGTCAGCATCTTGACGATGCCGGACTCGATGGGCGCGCGGAAGTTGGTGTGGGGCTTCACGCGGCAGATCACGACCACGCCGTCGGCGGCGGCCGCGAGCTTGTCCATATAGATGGGCATGCCGCCGTCGAGTTTGCCCAGTTCCACCACTTCCATCTGCGAGTGGATGGGGCAGCCGACGAATTCTTCGGTGATGCCGTAACCCTCCAGCACTTCGCGTTGGCCTTCGGCAGTGGCACCGCCATGGCTGCCCATGGCCGGGAAGACGAAGGGCTTGGCACCCAGGGCCTTCAGCTCGGCCACGACCTGGCGGGCGCTGTCGGCGATGTTGGCGATGCCGCGGCTGCCGCAGCCCACCGCGATGGTCATGCCGGGCTTGATCTTGGCGCGCACTTCGGGGCGCTGGAACTGGGCGGCGACGGCGCCCGGGATGTCGTTGAGGCGCGTGGTCGCGAACTTCTGGCGCACGTGCACCATGCGCGGCAGCGGGATGTCGAGCCCGCCAGCAATGTTCACTTCGATTCGATCACCGATCATTTGGCTGCTCCTCCGCTCGCGCACATCGAAAGAATGTATTGGGATACCGGCCTGCGGCGCACGGGCCGCGACGGGACAGGGATTGTGCCACCCTGAGACGGCTCTGGATACCCGTGCCTGTGGTCGAGCAACAGGGCGCGACTGCCCGGACCCGATGCCGAATCAAGACCTTGCCACGCCTCAGGTTGCTTTGCCCGGCTCGCCGGACAGCGCCTGGTACAGCGCCGCGTACTGCCCGGCCGCACGGGTCCAGGAGAAGTCCCTGGCCATGCCCGCCCGCTGCATGCGACGCCAGAGCCGCCGGTCGGCGTAAGCGGCCACTGCCCGGGAGATGGCTTCGAACAGGGCTTCGGGTGTGGGCTCCGTGAACAGGAACCCGGTCGGTGCCTCGCCGTCGACGGCCTGATCGCCATCCGTGACGCTGTCGACCAGCCCGCCCGTCGCCCGGGCCACGACCGGCGTGCCGTAGCGCTGGCTGTACATCTGGTTGAGCCCGCACGGCTCGAAGCGGGAAGGCATCAGGAACAAGTCGGCCCCGGCCTCGACGAGGTGCGACAGCGCCTCGTCGAAACCTACCTGGAGGCCGAACCGCCCGGGGTACTTCGACGCCAGGCCGCGAAAGGCGTGCTCGATCTCGGGGTCCCCGGAGCCCAGCACGGCGAGCTGCATCGGCAGGGCGAGGACACTCTCGGCACATGCAACTAGCAGGTCGAGACCCTTCTGGTTGGCGAATCGGCTGACCACACCCGCGACCGGCACCGATTCCAGGGCCTCGAGGCCGAAGCGCTCCCGCAGCGCCTTCCGGTTGAGTTCCTTGCGGGGGAGCGTCGTGGCGCGGAACCGGGCGGCGATCAGAGGATCGGCAGCGGGGTCCCACTGTTCCGTATCGATGCCGTTCAGGATCCCGGTCAGGTCCCCGGATCGCCAGGACAGCAGGCCCTGCATTCCGAACCCCAGGGGTTCGTGCTGGATCTCGCGGGCATAGGTGGGGCTGACCGTGGTGATCCGGTCGGCGAACTGCACGCCGGCCTTCAGGAAAGACACGTTGCCGTAGTACTCGACGCCATCCACACGGAACAGGTCCCACGGCAGGCCGAGCGCCGGCAGCACGCCGGGCGGGAAGATGCCCTGGTAGGCGAGGTTGTGGATCGTGAGAACCGTGGCGGCCCGACGACCGCCGGGCAGGGTCGCGTAGACGGGGGCGAGTCCGATCTGCCAGTCGTTGCAATGGAGCACGTCCGGCCGCCAGTCCAGCGGGGACGCCTCGCCGGCCAGGACCGCCGCTGCCCGGGACAGCAGCCCGAATCGAACATGGTTGTCCGGCCAGTCGTGGTGACTGTCCCGCTGGTACAGGCCGCCTTCCCGATCGAAGTACGGGGGGCAGTCGAGCACGAGCAGCGGCACGCCACCGGGCAACGTACCGCCGAGAATCCTTGCAGGCGCGAACGGCGGCAAGTCCAGGTGAGCCAGCACTCGCATCTCGCTTCCGAGCGTCTGCAGAACGGCCCGATAGCCCGGCAGCAGCACCCGCACGTCGTGACCGAGCTGGGTGAGCGCCTGGGGCAAAGCGCCCGAGACGTCGGCGAGGCCTCCGGTTTTCACCAGCGGCACGGCCTCGGAGGTGGCGAACAGCAACGCAGTCATCGTCGCACCCCTACCGTCCGAGAATGAGCACCGCCATCGGCGGGATGGTGAGCGTGAGCGAATGGTCGAAGCCCATCCACCCCGGCTGGGTCGCCTGGAGACCGGGCCCGTTGCCGGCGTTCGATCCGCCGTAGAACGCGGAGTCCGTATTGCAGAGTTCCCGGTACATCCCGCCGGCCGGTACCCCAAGCCGGTAGCCGTGCCGCGGGATGGGTGTGAAGTTGGCCACCACGACGACGAATCCGCCCTGCCGGTCCCGGCGCAGCCAGCTGATGATGGACTGCTCGGCGTCGTGACAGTCGATCCACGCGAATCCTTCGGGCTCGAAGTCCCGCTCGTGCAGCGCCGGCAGGTCGCGATAGAGCCGGTTGAGATCGCGTGCGCAGGCAAGCACTCCCTGGTGCCAGCCCTCGCCGAGGAGGCCCCAGTCGAGTTCGGCACCGTCGCGCCATTCCCGTCCCTGGCCGAACTCGCACCCCATGAACAGGAGTTTCTTGCCCGGCATCGCGGCCTGGTAGGCGAGCAGCACCCGCAGCCCGGCGAAGCGCTGCCAGGCATCGCCCGGCATCTTGTCGAGCAGGGAGCGCTTGCCGTGGACCACTTCGTCGTGCGAGAGCGGGAGCACGAAGTTCTCGCTGTAGGCGTAGAGCTGGCCGAAGGTCAGCTTGTCGTGGTGGTATCGCCGGTGGATCGGATCGTGGGAGAGATAAGCGAGCGTGTCGTTCATCCAGCCCATGTTCCACTTCATCGAGAAGCCGAGGCCGCCCAGGTACGCGGGACGCGACACCATGGGCCACGCCGTGGACTCTTCCGCGAAGGTCAGCGCCCCGGGGAAGTCCCGGTGGACGATCTCGTTCAGCTCGCGGAACAGGGAGATCACATCGAGGTTCTCCCGACCGCCGTACCGGTTGGGCAGCCACTCGCCGGCCTTGCGCGAGTAGTCGAGATACAGCATCGAGGCCACCGCATCCACGCGCAACCCGTCGAAGTGGAACTCCGACAGCCAGAAGCACGCGGACGAGAGCAGGAAGCTGCGGACCTCGCTGCGACCGTAGTTGAAGATGTACGTGCCCCAGTCCTTGTGCAGGCCGAGGCGAGGATCCTCGTGCTCGTAGAGCGCCGTGCCGTCGAAGGCCGCGAGCGCCCATGCGTCCCTCGGGAAATGCCCGGGAACCCAGTCGAGGATCACGCCGAGGCCGGCACGGTGGCAGGCATCGATGAGCGCACGGAGGTCGTCCGGCGTGCCGAACCGGCTGGTCGCGGCAAAGTAGCCCGTCGTCTGGTAGCCCCAGGACTCGTCGAGCGGATGCTCCGAAACAGGCAGCAGTTCGATGTGCGTGTAGCCGAGGTCGGCCACGTAAGGCACCAGATGCTCAGCGAGTTCGCGATAGGTGTAGAAGCGGCCGTCCGGATGGCGGCGCCACGATCCTGCATGGACCTCGTAGGCGTTGAGCGGCGCGTGAAGCCAGTCGCGCTTCGCGCGCGCAGCCATCCATGCGCCGTCCAGCCAGTCGTAGGCAGGCGCCGCCTCGACGCGCGATGCCGTGCCCGGACGCACCTCCGCGTACCGCGCGTAAGGGTCCGCCTTCACGAACACCGCGCCGCTGGCCCGATTGCGGATCTCGAACTTGTAGACCGTGCCGTGGCCGAGGCCCGGGACGAACAGCTCCCAGACACCGCTGCCGCCGCGGCTCGTCATCGGATGGGCCCGGCCGTCCCAGCCGTTGAAGTCCCCGACGACGCTCACCCGTTCGGCATTCGGCGCCCAGCAGGCGAAGCGGACACCCGCGACGCCATCGCGCACGCGGGCGTTCGCGCCGAGAACATTCCACGCCTGGATCAGGCGGCCTTCGTTGTAGAGATACAGATCGTCGTCGCCGATCTCGGGCGCGAAGGACCACGGAGACACGACATCCCTATCCGCGCCCCGATCGTCCGTCACGACGAACTGGAGGGGACCCTGCGGCGCCTCCGCCGACGTCAGTTCGAAGACAGCGGCATTCAGCCGGCGCAGCGGGCAGGTTCCGGAGGCGAGCCGCACGGCCACCGCCCGGGCATCCGGATCCACGTGGCGGATGCACCAGCCGCCGGGGGCGGGATGGGCTCCCAGGACCGAATGCGGATCGTGCAGGCGGCCTTCGATGAGGCCGAGGAGTCGCGGGTCGTTCAAGTTGCCTCTTTCAGTGTCGGGACGTTCGATTGGAGCGCGGCGGCACGGCCCGGCAGGTATCATACGGACGGGTTCGCCGGACAACGCCGACGACGCGCCTCCACGCTTCACTCACCGCCTTGCCGCAGGCCCGATCATGCAGAATGACCCGCGCTTCGTCAGCCGACTCACCAAGAACACGTATGCACTCATCCTGGCCGGAGGGCGGGGCAGTCGCCTGCGCCACCTGACCGACTGGCGGGCCAAGCCCGCCGTGCCTTTCGGCGGCAAGTTCCGGATCGTCGACTTCGTTCTGTCGAACTGCGTGAATTCCGGCATCCGGCAGATCGGCGTCGCCACCCAGTACAAGGCCCACAGCCTGATCCGGCATCTGCAGCGCGGCTGGAGCTTTCTCGACGGCCGCTTCAAGGAGTTCGTCGACGTGCTGCCCGCCTCGCAGCGCATGGACGAGGAGTCCTGGTACCTCGGCACCGCCGACGCCGTCTACCAGAACCTCGACATCCTACGCTCCTACGGGCCCGAGTACGTGCTCGTCCTGGGCGGCGATCACATCTACAAGATGGACTACGGCAAGCTTCTGTCCGATCACGTGCTGAGCGGAGCGGACGCCACCGTGGCCTGCATCGAGGTCCCGATCGCCGATGCGCGTGCCTTCGGGGTCATGGTCGTGGACGACGACTGGCGCGTGGTCGAGTTCGCCGAGAAGCCGGCCAACCCCAAGTCCATTCCGGGCCGGCCCGACGTGGCACTCGCGAGCATGGGCATCTACGCGTTCGATGCGCAGTACCTCTACCAGCAGCTCGAGCGCGACACCCTCATCGCTGACTCGAGCCACGACTTCGGCAAGGACATCATTCCGTACCTCGTCGCCAACGCCAAGGTGAAGGCGCACAGCTTCCGCGCTAGCTGCGTGGGCGTGAAGAACGACGTGCCCTACTGGCGCGACGTCGGCGAGGTGGATGCCTTCTGGGAGGCGAACCTCGACCTCGCCCGGATCGACCCGGAACTGAATCTCTACGATCAGTCCTGGCCCATCTGGACCCACCAGGAACAACTGCCGCCTGCCAAGTTCGTGTTCGACGAGGATGACCGGCGCGGCTTTGCGGTCGACTCCCTCGTGTCCGGCGGCTGCATCGTGAGCGGCTCGCGGGTGAGCGGCTCGGTGCTGTTCTCCAACGTGCGCGTCCACAGCTATGGCGACATCGAGGACTGTGTGATCCTGCCGGACGTGGTGGTGGGCCGCCGTGTGCGGCTGCGTCGCTGCGTCGTGGACAAGATGTGCGAACTGCCCGAAGGCCTGGAGGTCGGCTACGAGCCCGAGGTGGACGCCCGGCGCTTCCACGTCACGGCGTCCGGCATCACTCTCATCACACCCGACATGCTGGGGCAGCGCCGCTTCACGCAACGCACGGTGACGCCCGAGCACGAATGACAGCGCCCCGCCCCCTGGAACTGGTGCTGCTCTGGCACATGCACCAGCCCGATTTCCGGGATTGCGTGACCGGCGACTTCCGGCTGCCCTGGGTCTACCTGCACGCATTCAAGGACTACTCCGACATGGCTGCGCACCTGGAGCGGCATCCGGGCGTGCGAGCCGTGGTCAACTTCGTGCCTGTCCTGCTCGACCAGCTCGAGGACTACGCCGACCAGTTCGCCACGGGCCGGCTGCGCGATCCGCTGCTTCGCCTGCTGGCCCGCGAGTCCCTCGACGACGTCACCGCCGAGGATCGGGACCTCGTGCTGGACCGCTGCTTTCGCGCGAACCACGACAAGATGGTCGCACCGTTCCCGGCTTATCAGCGCCTGCGGGAGTTCTTCGAGTTCGCGGACGACCGCGGCGCACCGGGCCTCGGCTACCTCTCGGGCCAGTATCTGGCGGACCTCCTCACGTGGTATCACCTCGCGTGGTCCGGCGAGACCGTGCGCCGGGAATACGCGCTGATCCCCTCCCTGATGGCGAAGGGCGCCGGCTTCGACGCCGCCGATCGCCGGGCGCTGCTCGATGCCATCGGCAAGGTCGTCTGCGGCATCCTGCCCCGATGGAAAGCGCTGGCCGCGCGGGGTCAGGTGGAAATCTCGTCCACGCCCCATTACCACCCGATCGGCCCGCTGATGCTCGACTTCGCGGTCGCGCGCGAGACCCAGCCCGACGTCGCCCTGCCGGCGACGCCGCACTACCCCGGTGGCCGCCAGCGCCTGAAGACCCAGATCGCGTGGGCGCAGGAGAGCCACGCCCGGCGCTTCGGCGCCCCGGCGACCGGACACTGGGCGGCCGAGGGCGCCGTCTCCGAGGCGTTCGTATCGATGCTCGGCGAAGCCGGCATCCGCTGGACCGCGAGCGGGGAGGGCGTGCTGCGTGCCTCGCTGGGGCAGGGCACGGACCTGCCGCCGCGCAGCGAATTCCTGTATCGCGGATACCGCTCCGGCCAGAGCGACGTCGTCTGTTTCTTTCGGGACGAGCGGCTCTCCGATCTCATCGGCTTCGAGTACTCGCGCTGGCACGGCCGCGACGCCGCGGCGCACTTCCTCGCGGAACTCGAGCGTATCGGTGCCGAGGCTCCGACCGGTTCGACGCCGCTGGTGTCGGTCATTCTCGACGGCGAGAACGCGTGGGAGTACTACCCCTACAACGGCTTCTACTTCCTCGACGACGTTTACGCCGCCCTCGAATCGCACGCGTCCATCCGCACCACGACCTATCGTCAGGTCACCGGCGATTCCGGACGGCCGTTCGGCAGGCTCGATCACCTCGTCGCGGGCAGCTGGGTGTACGGCAACCTCGCGACGTGGATCGGCCACGCTGACAAGAACCGCGCATGGGATCTTCTGTGCGACGCGAAGCGCAGCTACGACCTGGTGATGGGCAGCGGACGCCTCGACGAAGCACAGCGCGAACGCGCCTCGCGGCAGCTCGGCGTGTGCGAGGGGTCCGACTGGTGCTGGTGGTTCGGCGACTACAACCCGCCGGAATCCGTCGCCGACATCGATGCCGTCTACCGCGCGAATCTCGCGCGCCTCTACGAACTGCTCGTTCTCCCGGTGCCGGGGGTTCTGGCGGAGCCGGTGAGTCGCGGCGGCGCGCAACACGGCCGCACGGTAGGCGCCATGCGTCGCTCGGCATAGGGAAGATCTGATTCAACGGCACTGATCGCGCCGATGGATCAGACTTTCCCCGGGGCCGCGTCCTTCTCCTTCATCTCAACGACATGCACATTCACATTCTCGGCATTTGCGGCACTTTCATGGGCGGCATCGCGGTGATCGCCCAGCAGGCCGGTCATCGCGTGACCGGCTGCGACGCGAACGTCTACCCGCCCATGAGCACGCAGCTCGAAGCGCAGGGTATCCGCCTCACGGAAGGCTGGGACCCGGAACAGGTCGGCCTCGAGCCGGACCTCTTCGTGATCGGCAATGTGGTCACGCGCGGCAATCCGCTCATGGAGCGCATCCTCGAACGCGGCCTGCCCTATGTCTCGGGACCCCAGTGGCTCGCCGAGAACGTGCTGCGCAGCAAGTGGGTACTGGCGGTGGCCGGCACCCACGGCAAGACCACCACCAGTTCGATGGCCGCGTGGATCCTGCAGGAAGCGAAGCTCGATCCCGGCTTTCTGATCGGCGGCGTGCCCCTCAACTTCGGCATCTCCGCCCGCCTCACCGATTCGCCGTTCTTCGTGATCGAGGCCGACGAGTACGACACCGCGTTCTTCGACAAGCGCTCGAAGTTCGTCCACTACCGGCCGCGAACGGCGATCCTCAACAACCTCGAGTTCGACCACGCCGACATCTTTCCGGACCTGGGCGCGATCGAGACCCAGTTCCACCACCTCGTGCGCACGATTCCCGGCAACGGCCTCATCGTGAGCAACGGCATCGAAGCATCGCTCGATCGCGTGCTGGAACGCGGCTGCTGGACCCCCGTGCAGCGCTTCGGCGTGAAGACCGGCTGGCATGCGGGCGAGACCAGCCCCGACGGCGCCTTCGATGTACACCTCGGCGACGTGCGACAGGGCCGCCTCGCCTGGGAACTGCTCGGGGAGCACAACCGGATGAATGCGCTGGCGGCGATCGCCGCGGCCCGGCACGCCGGCGTTCCGAGCGAGATCGGCATCGACGCGCTGTCGCGCTTCCAGAACGTGCGGCGGCGCATGGAGATCCGCGGGACCGAACGGGGCATCACCGTCTACGACGATTTCGCACACCATCCGACCGCCATCGCGACAACGGTTGCCGGACTGCGGACCAAGGTCGGCAAGGCGGCGCGCATCCTCGCGGTGCTCGAACCCCGCTCCAACACGATGAAGCTCGGTGTGATGAAGGCCCAGCTGCCGGGCAGCCTCACCGACGCCGACCGCGTGTTCTGCTTCACGGGCGGCCTGGGTTGGGACGCCGCGGAGGCCCTCGAGCCCATCGCCGCGAAGTCGAGCACGCACGAGGATCTTGACGCTATGGTGCGTGCGATCACCGCCGAGGCGGGTGCCGGCGATCACGTGCTCGTCATGAGCAACGGCGGCTTCGGCGGCGTGCACGGGAAGATCCTCGACCGTCTCGCGAATGGCTGAGTACGCGTTCCGGATCGTCAACGTGTTCGGCACGGAGAACGATGCGTTCTCCGGCAATCCGCTGTGCGTGTTCGAGGACGCCGCGGGGATGGACGACGCCACCATGCGGGCGCTCGCGGTCCAGTTCAATCTGTCCGAGACGACCTTCGTGCTGCCAAGCCGGACGGCCACGGCAAGGGTCCGCATCTTCGCGCCTTCCGGAGAGATGCCTTTCGCTGGGCATCCCACGCTGGGCACGGCCCGCGTAGTGCGGGAGCGGTCGGGTGCCGGTGACGAACTCACTCTCGAAATGCTCGCCGGCGTGATCCCAGTCCGCGGCGACGGGGACACCTTCACGCTGACCGCCGCGCCGCCCACGTGGCGCGAGACGGACGCCGACCGCGACGCGCTGGCCGCCATGCTCACGCTGTCTCCGGACGACATCGGGATGGGCGCACGGTGGGTCAGCACGGGTAACGAGCAGTTGCTCGTGCCACTCGAGTCGGAGGCGGCCCTGATGCGTGCGGTCCCGGTGCCGCCGCTCGTGTCCCGCTGGGCGAACGACCGCGGCATGGTGAAGGTGTACTGCTTCGTCCCTGGAACCGCGCCCGATGTCCCGGCGCGCTTCTTCTTCGAAAAGCAGACCGGCGTGATCGCCGAGGACCCCGGCACCGGCTCGGCCTGCGCCAACCTCGGAGGCTGGTTCCTCGCCGAGGATTGTGCACTGCCACACGACTGCGTTGTCCGTCAGGGCGACCACCTCGGGCGGGCCTGTCGCCTCACTCTGTCGATCTCCGGCAACGGTGCCATCGCGGTCGGCGGACGCACCCGCGAGGTCGCGCGCGGTTCGTTTCACACGGGCTGATGCACCTCCGGAGGCCGTTGCATCTGTATCTCGCTCACGCGATTTCCTACGAAGGCCAGAAACGTCTTACGCCGTCGTCACTTAGCGTCGAGAAAACCCTTTACAAGCGGTGGAGTGTTCTCCTATTCTCGCCCTGCGCTCGAATAGGGTCGGAGTTGCATATGACCGGTCGGGCCACGATGCAGGAGCGGGGCGCAATCCATCGCGACATTCGCTTCGAAGATTCGTTGTATCCGGGAGGATCTCCTCAGCCGTAGGCGCTTGACCCAGCCAGGGGTCGGGAAGCGCCGTCGGTTGGATAACAATGGGTCGCGCACGTGAGAACGTATGACCATACATTTGGAGAGAGAGCAATGAAGACTTCCAGCATCCTGAAGGTACTTGCCGGCGCAATCTGCGCAGTGGCTGCCTCCTCCGCCTTCGCCCAGGTCAAGGTTTACTGGACGACGAGCGGCATGTTCGGCCCCTTCGACATCCGCGGCCTCATCCCCGCCCTGCCCGCCGACAAGTCCCGCCAGATCACGATCCCCGTGAGCATGTGGGTCATCGACCACCCGAAGGGTCTGGTCGTGTTCGACACGGGTAACAACGTCGCCATCACCGAGAACTGCAAGGCCTACTGGGCCCCGGGCAACTGCGACTTCCTGAAGCCGAGCCAGAAGCGCGAAGACACGATCGACATGCAGCTGAAGAAGCTGGGCTACTCGGTCGACAAGGTCAAGGCCGTCGTGACGTCGCACACTCACCTGGATCACGGTGGCAACATCGAGATGTTCCCGAACGCGATCCACGTGCTCCAGAAGAAAGAGCTGTATCAGGGCTGGTGGCCCGAGAAGTTCCAGGGTCGTTCGACCCCCGGCAGTTTCGTGAACGCCGACCTGGATAACGCCCGTGAATTCAACTACCTCGAACTCAATGGCGACTACGATCTGTTCGGCGACGGCACCGTTCAGATCCTGAGCACCCCGGGCCACACCCTCGGTCACCAGTCGATGAAGGTGAAGACCGGCAGCGGTCAGACCATCATCATCACCCAGGATGCGATCTGGATGCAGGAAAACCTCGACGGCTACCCCGCGGGCCTGAACTACAGCGTCAAGGACTACACCGATTCCGTGAACCGCCTGAAGATGATGCGTGACCTCGAGAACGCCGACCTCTTCATGGCCCACGACGGTGACCAGTTCAAGGCGAAGGGTTCCCGCTGGTACAAGTAATCGACCTGTAGTTCTTCCGGTCGAAGAAGGCCCCCCGCGTGGGGGCCTTCTGTTTCTTGACTCTCCCTTCCGTCTCGAGCACCCGTGGTCTCAGCCATCTCGTTGGAGTCCGTCACCAAGCGGTACGGCTCCCGAACCATCATTCACGACATCTCCTTCTCGGTGGAGAAAGGAGAGATCGTCGGTTTTCTCGGCCCGAACGGCGCCGGCAAGACCACCACCATGCGCATGATCGCGGGCTTCACGACGGCAACGGCCGGGCGTGTGCGCATCGCGGGCTTCGACATGGCGACCGAGAATGCCGAGGCCGCCCGACGTCTCGGCTACCTGCCGGAAACACCGCCGCTGTACGACGTGCTCGACGTTACCAGCTACCTGAGGTTCGTCGCGTCAGTGAAGGGCGTACCCAAAGCGCGCCTGTCGGCGGACCTCGATCGCGTGATCACCGCGTGCCGCCTCGAGGCTGTCACCAAGCGCGAGATCTACAAACTCTCGAAGGGCTACCGCCAGCGCGTCGGACTCGCACAAGCGCTCCTCGGCGAGCCCGATGTGCTGCTGCTGGACGAACCCACCGCAGGTCTCGACCCCGGTCAGATCCAGGAGACCCGCGAGGTCATCCGCAACTTCGGTCGTGACCATGCCGTGCTGCTCAGCACGCACATCCTTCCCGAAGTGACACTCATCTGCAGCCGCGTGGCCATCATCAACCAGGGCCATCTGCTTGCGATCGACACCCCCGAGGGGCTGCAGCGCGCTTCCGAACAGACCAGCCGTGTGACATTGCTCGCGACCGGCCCGGCGGACGCCCTGCGGGACGCCCTCACGGCGCTGCCCGGCGTCCGTGAAGTGAGCATCACCCAGAGCGGGAACACCGGACAGCTCGCCATCGAATGCCGCACCGACGTGGTCGACGGCATCGAAACCGAGATCGCGCGCTGCGTTGCCACGCGCTGGTCCCTTCATCGTCTCCAGCGGGAGATGCCCACGCTGGAGAACATCTTCCTGCGCTATATCGAAGGAGGCCGGGCATGAACGGACTGCTCGCCGTCTACCGCAAGGAGATGCTCACCTATTTCCGCTCGCCCATCGCCTACTTCGTGGTGGCGGTGTACCTCATCGGCGCGGGCTACTTCTTCGCGTACAACGTGTTCCTCACCGGCACGGCCACCATGACCGAGACGTTCCGGAACATGAGCATCCTGCTGGTCACGCTGCTGCCGATGCTGTCGATGCGGCTGTTCTCAGCGGAGTACAACGGCAAGACGATGGAACTGCTGATGACCCTGCCGCTGCGCTCGTGGGAGGTGGTCGTCGCGAAGTTTCTCGGCGCCTGCACGATTCTCGCGCTGATGACGCTGGGCACCATGATCGACCTGGTGCCGCTGTACCTGTACGGTGAACCGCAGACCTCCACCATCCTGGCGGGCTATCTCGGCTTCTACCTGCTGGGCATGGCCTGTCTGGCCGTGGGACAGCTGTTCTCCGCCCTGACGCAGAATCAGATCGTCGCTGCGCTCCTCACAATCTGTGTGCTGCTCGGCTTCTGGTTCATCGGCCACCTGCAGGGGTTCCAGAACACCGAGGGACTGCGCGGTCTGTTCGGCTATCTGTCTTTCGCGCTCCACTTCGCGGACTTCGTCCGCGGACTCATCCGGAGCGAGGGCGTCGTGTTCTATCTGGTGATTGTGGCGATCGCGTTGACGCTCAACGCCTCCTACCTGCAGTGGAAGCGCTGATATGGACCGTTCCTTCCGCTCCGGAATCCTGCTGTTCGTCGGCATCGCCGTCATCGCCGGCGCGCTGGCGCTTCGCGCCATCCTGATCGACCCCGGTGTCTGGACCTGGGCTGTGGCAGCCGTCGGCCTCGCGATGGTGGCAGCCGGCGCCGTCGCGCTCCGGGCTGACATCGGTTCGTTCCTCCAGAAGCGCCGCGGCGAGATTGCTCTCTATACGATCGGTGCCATCGGCGTGTACTGCGCCATCGCCGCGCTGTCGCTGCGCTTCCCCGCGCGCATCGACATGACCGAGGAGGGCAGGTTCTCCCTGTCGCCTCAGACTGCCACGATGCTGGACCGGCTGGACAAGCCGGTGAAGATCACGTTCTTCCACGACCCGATGATGCGCGAGACCGTGGAACTGTACGAGCTGATGGCCGCGCGCACGCCCAAGGTCACGGTCGAATTCTTCGACCCCATGATCAACCCGGCGCAGGCGCGATTGATGGGCGTGCAGTTCGCCGGCACGGCCGTGCTGCAGAGCGAGAACCGCAAGGTCCAGATAAGCAGCCCTAGCGAGACGGATATCGCCAACGGCATTCTTCGGGTCTCGCGGGCCGCCACGCAAACCATCTGTTTCCTCGAGGGCCACGGAGAGCCTGACCCCTTCAGCCTGGAGTCGCACGATCACATGGAGGGGGAAGCCGGGCACTCCCACGGTCTCGGCGACAAGCTCGTGATCCACGAGCAGCACGGCATGGCAAAGGCACGCAATGCTCTCGAGGCAATGAACTACATCGTCGAGAAAGCGAGCCTCATGCGATCGGGTGCTTCGCTCGACAAGTGCACTGTTCTGGTCGTGGCCGGTCCGAAGACACCGCTGCTGGCACCCGAGATCGCAACCGTCCGCGCGTTCATCGAGAAGGGTGGCAACGGACTGTTCATGTTCGATCCTTTCGTGAAGACCGGCCTGGAACCGCTCATGCTGTCTCTTGGCGTGGTGGTCGACGACAACATCGTCATCGACGACGCCAGTCACTTCTGGGCGGACCCGTCGGCACCCGCCGTCAACGAGTACAACCGGCACCAGATCACTCGAGACGTACCGCTGTCCTTCTTCCCCGGCGTCCGATCGCTGTCCCCCACGGAGGAAAGGGTGCCGCACGCGTCAGCCATGCCCCTCGCGAATTCCTCCAAGAGCAGTTACGGCGAGACGACGACCGACCGTGCCGAGTTCACCGAAGGCAAGGACCTGCCGGGACCGCTCACCCTCATGGCGCTCGTCACGCGTCGCCCCGATGTGCAGGAGCTGAGCGCAGTCAAGAACGACAGGCCCAAGACCATCGACGAGCTCTCGGCCGAAGTCCAGAAACGAAAGGAGGAGGCGAAGAAGGACGGCAGCAAGGAACGCTCGAGGATCCTGATCGTCGGCGATTCCGACTTCGCGACCAACTCCTTCTTCAACATCATGGGCAACGGCAAGTTGTTCCTCAACGCGATCAACTTCCTCGCCGCCCAGGAGAACCTCATCGGCGTGGAGCCGCGATCGTTCGACACACCGCGGGTCAACCTGACGAACCGCCAGATGAAGGGCACGTTCTTCCTGTCGGTGATCCTCATCCCGGCGATTCTCCTGCTGGCCGGCACAATCGCCTGGTGGAAGCAGCGGTGAGCACCTCCCGGCGAAAAGGCATGCTCGCGGCGATCTGGGCCGTGCTGATCGCGCTCATCGCCGTCATCGTCCTGGTGGACCGCAAGGACGACCGCGAAGAGCAGGCGCAGGCCGAGATCGTCAGCCGCGGTGAGGATCGCGAGCGCAACATCATTCCGATCCCCATCGAACAAGTAGGTGCGATCGAGGTGGCGCATGCGGGCACGCTGCACCGTTTCGAGCGCGACCCGGAAGGTGTCTGGTTCTACCACGGCATTCACGCCCCGGTGGAAGGCACCCACGGGCACCAGACCGATCCGGCCCTCGCCGATCTCATTCGTACCAAGCTGCTGGGTCTCGCCCGGGCGCGCCGCGAGCGCGAGATTCCGTTGGACCCGAAGAGCAACGACTACGGCGTCACCGCGCCGAAGACGCTCGTGCTGGTGTATCGCATCAAGGAAACACAGCCGCTCGCGCAGTTCGCGTTCGGCGACAAGGTTCCGGACGGTGTCAGCCGCTACATGCTGGAGCTGGGCGCCAAGTCTGCATTCACTGTGGCTGACTTCCAGTACGACAACCTGATGAACCTGGTGGACGCCGTCGTCAAGGCGGCCGCAGCCACCAACGCCGCGCCTGCATCGGCTCCCTCTGCCGAACCCGCCCCTGGCAGTCCCGCACGCTGAACCCGGTGCCGCCGCGGCGCGCGGGCGCCATCGGCTGTCATGGCCGCGAGATTCGGCATGGTCGTTGTGGTGCTGGTACTGTTCGTTCCCCGTTCGCTCGAAGTGTTCTGACCTTCGACCCTGTCACCGGAGCTTTCGCCATGTCGCGCATCTTTCGAGTCCTGAGCCCGCTGGCCGTGCTGGCCGCAACTCTTCCTTCCGTCGCTTCCGCTCAGAACGACGGTTATCCGACCTTCCGCCCGGGACTGTGGGAGTACTCCCGCAGCAGCGTCAATGCGCCGCCCGGCGCAAAGCCATTCACGATGCGGGAGTGCGAGGACCCGGGCAAGACGATGCGTGAACAGGCCGAGAAGATGCGCAAGCAGGGCTGCAAGATTTCGCCGCCGAAGCAGAGCGGCAAGACCTTCACCTTCGGCGCGGTATGCAACTCGCCCAGCAACAAGATGACGACCAAGAGCGTACTGATGCGCGAAAGCGACAGCGCCCACGCGGTGATGATCGAGTCCGAAGGCACGATGGGCGGCCAGGCGATGAAGAGCTCCGAAGTCCTGACCGCGAAGCGCATCGGCGAGTGCCCGAAGAAGTGAGCGCGCCGGGGCGTGCCCCGGCGCTGTTGGTCGGCCTCCCGCAGTCGGAACCTCACCCGGCGCGGTGGAAAGGCATCACTTCTCGATGAACGACCTCGCAGCCACGTCGCTCAACGGGCCCATGAGGTACTGCAGGAAAGTCCGGCTGCCGGTACTCACCATCACCTCGGCCGGCATGCCCGGCAGGAGATCCAGCTTGCGGCCGTCGAGCTTGGCCAGGCCTTCCGGCGTGATCTGCACTCGCGCGAGATAGTAGGCACTGCGTCCCTGGTCCTCGACGAAGCGGTCGCCCGACACCGCGATGAGCTTGCCTTCGATGTCCGGCGTGGTGCGCGCGCTGAAGCCGTTGAACCGGATCTTCGCGTCCTGACCCACGCTCACGCGGTTGATGTCGGCCGGCGAGAGCTTGGCTTCGATGATGAGGCTTTCGTTCTGCGGCACGATGTCCAGCAGCCGGCCGCGTTCCGGGATCACCGCACCGATCGTGTGTACGGCAAGACCGATCACCACACCGGCGCTGGGTGCCTTCACGACCGTGCGGTCCACCAGGTTCTGCAGCGACCCGAACCGCTCGCGCAGCCGGAAGAGATCCGATTGCACCTCGCCCAGTTCGCCCGAGACCTCCTTCTCGAAGTCCTTGCGCAGCTGGAGCATCGTGAGTCTCGCCTTGCTGATCTCCACTTCCGTCGACGCGATCTCCGACCTCACGGCCTCGTGGCGGCTCTCGCTCTCGGTGGCGCTGCGCTCGATCTCGCGCACCTTCTGGCGCTGCACGTACCCTTCCTTCAGCAGGTCGCGGTAGTCGGCCAGCTCGCCGCGGTAGGAACCCATGAGTTGGCGGGACATCTGTTCCTGCGCGCGCAGGCCCGCGAGCTTGCCGGACAGCTCCTCGATCTGACGCTGGTAGAGCGCCACTTCGCCCTCCTGCGCCCGGCGCCGCGTCTCGAAGGTCTGGGTCTGCTGGCGCATGGCTTCGCGCGCCCGGACGTCGTCGCCGGACTGGGTCAGCTCGGGCGGAAAGGCGATCCGGGAGAGACCGTCGCGTTCGGCGACCAGTCGCGCCTCGCGCGCCGTGGCGATCAGCAGCATGCCGCGCGCTTCCGCAAGCTGGGCACCGGATTGCGCGGATTCGAGCGTGAGCAGCGTCTGACCCTTCTCCACCAGATCACCATCGCGGACGTGAATGGCCTTCACGATGCCGCCTTCCAGGTGCTGCACGGTCTTGCGGTAGTTCTCGACCGTGACCACGCCAGGCGCGACGGCTGCAGCGCTGAGCGGCGCCGTGGCGGCCCACGCGCCGAAGCCACCGAAGATCACGGCCACGATCAGCATCCCCGCTCGGCGATACAGACGGTCGTCGAGACGGAGAGTCGGCGCGGATTCCGCGGAAACCGGCAAGCCGGCGGGGGACAGGGCAGTAGCAGTGTTCATGTGAGCGGTCTCCGTTCTTATGCGAATTTCTGGTTGAACACGACGGGAGGGGAGACGGGACGCGGTGCCCCCGCGACCGCCAGCTTGCCGCCGCGTGCCTGCATCGCAGCCAGCACTTCGTCACGCGGACCGTAGAGCGCGGCTCGGCCCTCGGCCATCATCAGCACGTTGTCCACCTGCGCGAGCACGTTGGCCCGATGCGTCACGAGCACGACGGTGCAGCCGCGTTCCTTGCAGGCGGCCAGAGCAGCGATGAGCGCATCGTCGCCTTCCTGGTCGAGATTGGCGTTCGGTTCGTCGAGCACCAGGATCTTCGGGTCGCCGTAGAGCGCCCGGGCAAGCGCGATGCGCTGCTGCTGTCCGGCCGAGAGCATGTTGCCGTCGCCCTGGATCATCGTCTGGTACCCCTCCGGCAGTCGGAGGATCAGTTCATGGACGCCCGCAGCCTGCGCCGCGGCAACCACCCGCTCGCCGTCGACCTCGCCGAAGCGGGCGATGTTCTCGCCGATGGTCCCGTCGAGCAGTTCCACCTTCTGCGGCAGATAGCCGATGTGGCAGCCCAGGTCGGCGCGCGCCCACTGGTCGATCTCCGCGCCGTCCAGCCGCACAGTGCCGGCCATCGCGGGATACAGGCCCAGCAGAGCCCTCGCGAACGTCGACTTGCCGGCGCCACTCGGACCGATCACCGCCACCTGCCGGCCTGCCTCGATCTTCACGCTCATGCCCTTGATCACAGGCTCCACCGCACCGGGGGGCAGCACTACCAGCTTGTCGGCGAGCAGTTCGCCGGACGGCGCGGGTAGTGCCATCGGCTGCGCGGTCGAGCGGACTGCGCCCAGCACGCGATCGAGCCGGGCGTAGGCCTCGCGCGCCTGCAGCACGTTGCGCCACGAACCGACGAGCTGATCGAGCGGCGCGAGGGCGCGGCCGAGCAGCAGGGATCCGGCAATGACCGCGCCGGGGGTGATCTCCTGGCGGATCGCGAGATACGCGCCGAGTCCCAGCGCCAGGGACTGCACAGTGAGACGGAAGGTGCGCGACAGGCTGGCGATGAGGCCGGCCTTCTCGCTCGCCTTGCCCTGCAGGGCGAGGGACTCCACGTGCGCCTTCTCCCAGCGACCACGTAACGGATCGAGCATGCCCAGCGCGGTGATCGCCTCGACGTTGCGCAGGTTGCGTTCGATCGATTGCTGGTTCTGCAGGGCGCGGGCATTCGCGCGACGCAGATCCTCGCGGGTGGCCACCTCGTTCCACCAGGCCAGCGCGCCGATCACGAGGGCCGACAGGATCGCCGTCACGCCGAACAGAGGATGGAACAGGAACATGACCGCCACGTAGATCGGCAACCACGGCGCGTCGAAGAAGGCGAACAGCCCCTGGCCGCTCAGGAACTGGCGCAGCTGGAGCAAATCGGCGAAGGGCTGGGCTGTCGCGACGCGCCCGCCGCTCGCGTTGGCGTGGCGGTGTACGGCATCGAACACCCGCGCGCTCAGGGCCCGGTCCAGTCTCGCGCCGGTCACGATCATGATCTGCGAGCGGATCCACTCCAGCCCGCCCATGGTGGCGAAGAGAAACACGGTGATGAGCGTGAGCACGAGCAGCGTGGACTCGCTGCCGCTGGGGAGCACGCGGTCGTACACCTGAAGCATGTACACCGTGGGCACCAGGAACAGCAGGTTGATGCAGAGACTGAAGGCGCCCGCGGACAGGAAGGAGGAGCGTGCGCCCGAGAGCGCGGCGCGCAGTTCGCCCGGGTCGGGCGTCCCCTGGCTCGGACCCGCATTGCTGGTTGTCATGTCGGTCATCCTCGTATTGGTCTTGGAATGGTGAAGCTGCGGTGTGACCGAAACATACGGTGGGCGGCCTGCGCGAGTCTCTATGAGCATGCGTCTATGACATTTGCGAGATGCCGTCTGTAGAAGCCGCGACGCTCTCTTGCCACTGCACGCGCTTCTCCTATGGGAGAGCGCCTTCGCGGGCCCGATGCGAGCGAGCGGCTAGACCTCGGAGAGACCGGTGCTAATACATCCGTCATATCGAAGCATCCTCGCGATGCGGGCACCGTGGGCACCGTCAGGACCGGAAAGTCCGCAGCACGCAGCCACACTACGGACGCCGCGGCCCGGTTCTGGCAACCAACCAACACAATTCAGGAGACTCGACCATGGCTTCCATCTACAGCGGCGGCACCACGACGAACGTGGGCTCGGCCCCGACCGGCAATGCGAACATCAATGCGATGATCGGCGGGACGAAGTGGGGCGGCGGCGGAATGGGCACCGGTGCCACCGTCACCTTCAGCTTTCCGACGAACTTCTCTCAGACTCCCTTCGGCTTTGACTTTCTCTTCTCGACCGGTGCGTTCAACTACGGCAACGAGGCATCGACCGGACAGGCGCTCGACGCGACACAACGCAATGCGGCCCGGAGCGCCCTGCAGAAGTGGGCGAACGTGGCAAACCTGAACTTCAACGAGATAGCGGATACGCCCGACACCGACAACTTCCTCGACAACAGCTCGGTGGGCGACATCCGCTTCGCGGAGTCGAACGACCCGAACACGGCCCACGCCTACTATCCTAGCGGCGGAGCGAAGGGCGGCGACATCTGGTTCAACAAGAACGACTACAACAGCCCCGTGCAGGGCAACTATGCCTATCACACCTTCATGCACGAGATCGGGCACGCGCTGGGACTCGAGCACCCTCACGAGAACGACGATGGCGACACAATGGGCGCGGCCACGGACGCGAACAAGTTCTCGATCATGAGCTACAAGGATCACGTGGGCGACACGAACGACGGGTACGGCATGTCGTTCTACCCGACGACCCCTATGTTGCTGGACGTGCAGGCCATTCAGGCGCTCTACGGCGCGAACTGGGGCTACAACAACGGCAACAACACCTACAGCTGGGCGGCGGGCGCGCAGATCTTCGAATGCATCTGGGACGGCGGCGGCAACGACACGATCGACGCCTCCAATCAGACGCAGAGCGTGATCCTGCACCTGACCTCGGGCGTCTTCAGCACGATCGGCAGCAGCATCTGGAACGAGAGCGCCTGGGTGCGTGACAACCTCGTTATCGCCTACAACGCGGTGATCGAGAACGCGACCGGTACCGCGTTCAACGACGAAATCTACGGCAACACCTACGGCAACACCCTGCGCGGCGGCGGCGGCAACGACGTCATGCGCGGCTCCCTCTGGTCAGACCACAACGTCTTCGACAGCGACACCATGTACGGCGAAGGCGGCGACGACTTCATGGGCGGTCACAACGGCAACGACAGCATGTACGGCGGCGACGGCAACGACTCCGTCATCGGTGACGATGGCAACGACTATTTGAGCGGCGGCTCGGGTGACGACTGGGTCGTGGGCGACTACACCGACCAGAGCGGTAACGGCAACGACACCATGTACGGGGATGGCGGCGCGGATCGCATGGAAGGCGGCACCGGCAACGACTACATGGTCGGTGGCAACAACGTCGCGAGCTTCAACGGGTTTTTCTGGAGTTTTGCGGACGAGTCCCGCGACGAGATGTACGGGCAGGCGGGCGACGACACGATGTACGGCGGCGCCGGCAACGACTACATGGACGGCGGCACCGGCAGCGACTACGTGAACGGCCAGAACGGCGACGACACCATTTACGGCGGCTCCGGCAACGACACCCTCGTCGGCGACAACGGCAACGACTATCTGTCCGGCGATGACGGCGCCGACGCGATGTACGGCGGTTCCGGCAACGACACCCTGGTGGGCGGCTGGAACTTCATCGGCTTCGACACCATGGACGGCGGTGACGGGGATGACGTCTTCCATGTCGACGGCAGCGACGTCGTCGTCGAAGGCAGCGGCGCCTCCAGCGGCAATGACCTCGTGTACCAGTACACCACGGGCTACACGCTCGCGAACAACGTCGAGCGGATGGTGATGGTGGCCGGTGTCCTCAACGGCAACGGCAACGCCATCGCGAACACCATTACGGGCAACGCCTCGAACAACACGATCGACGCCGGGCTCGGCGCCGACACGGTCAATGGCGGCGACGGCGATGACACGATCTGGGGTGCGAACTCCGTGGCCGTGGCGGACGGTGGCGACACCCTCAGGGGCGAAGGCGGCAACGACACCATCGGCGGCTCCTACGGCAACGACAACATCGACGGCGGCATCGGCAACGACGCGCTGTATGGCGACGAAGGCAGCGATACGCTCCGCGGCGGCGACGGTGATGACCTGCTTCGCGGCGACTGGGGCTGGGGCTCCGACTTCAACGGCAACGACACGCTGGACGGCGGCAACGGCAACGACTCGATCTACGGCGGCGCCGGCAACGACACGATCATTGCGCTGGCGGGCAACGACTTCGTGGACGGCGGCTCGGGCGTCGACACGGTGGTGTACACCAGTGCGGGCGGCGCAACCAGCGTAGACCTGTCTCTGGTGGTAGCCCAGAACACCCTGTCCTCGGGACTCGACACGCTTCTCAACCTCGAGAATGTGGAGGGCTCGAACTTCGGCGACAGCATCCGCGGCAACGCGGCGGCCAACTTGCTCAGAGGCTACGGCGGGAACGACACCATTCTCGGCGGGTTCGGCGATGACACCATCGACGGCGGCGTGGGAGATGACATCCTTCGGGGCGAGGACGGCAACGACCGCATCATCGGCGGCTTGGGCAACGACACGATCGATGGCGGAAACGGCATCGACACCGCGGATTACTCGGGCGCTGGCGCGGGCGTCACGGTGAACCTCCTGCTCGCAGCGGCCCAGAACACGATCGGCGCCGGCGTCGACACTCTCGCCTTCATCGAGAACGTGACGGGTTCGGCCTTCGCGGACACCCTGACCGGATCGGCCGCCGCCAACGTGATGAACGGCGGCGCGGGTAACGACGCGATCAACGGGGGCGTCGGTAACGACACCATCGAAGGCGGCGCGGGCGACGACATCCTCGATGGCAGCTTCGACGTGGATACGGTCAGCTACGCCAGCGCGACCGCGGGCGTCACGGTCAGTCTGCTGGCCGCCGGTGCACAGAACACCGTGGGAGCCGGTCTCGACACGCTGCTCAACTTCGAGAACGTCACCGGCAGCGCCTTCAACGACACCCTCTCGGGCAACAACGGCATCAACGTGATGAACGGCGGCGCCGGCAACGATGTCATCAACGCCGGTCTGGGCAACGACATCATCGATGGCGGCACGGGCAACGACACGATCAACGGCGGCGACGGCGTCGATACGGTCACCTACGCTTCATCCGCGGGCCCGGTGAATGCCAGCCTGACGACCAACTCCGCCGGAGGTGCAGCTGGTGTCGACACGTTCGTCAGCATCGAACAGCTGATCGGCTCGAACTTCGCCGACGTGCTGGCCGGAGACGCGCTCGCCAACCGCCTCGACGGCGGCGCCGGCAACGACGTTCTGCGGGGCATGGCCGGCAACGACACGCTGGTGGGTGGCGGCGGGAACGACCGGTTCGAGTGGACGGCGGTCGCGATGAACAGCCTCGACATGCTGTTCGGCACGCTCGATTCGGTGACGGACTTCAACGCGGGCGACTTCCTGGACTTCACTGCCGCAATGGAAGGTCAGTTGCTGGTGAACGGTGTCTCGCTTGCGGCAGCCGCTGCGAACGTGGCGATCGGCAACGCGTTCAACGCCACCACGAACGTCGCCCTGAACGCCAACACGCTCTGGATCGACCTCGATAACAACCGCGCCTTCAGCGCCAGTGACATGCGGATCGCCCTGGTCGGCGGTGCTGCGGCGCTGACCTACGACGCCGCGGCCGACGCGTTCCGCCTGTAGAGCTTCTCCTGCAGTCAGTCTCGCAACGAGACAGGCCCGCCCGGTTGCCGCAAGGCCCGGGCGGGCTGCTTTCTGGCGCGTCGATGTCGAGGGAGACGGGCGCGATGGAACGACTGCCCTGGCGAGCCTTCCGCGTCGGCGTCGGCACCGCTCGGCGGTGGTCGTGCCTGAACCCGGCACCAACGCGATGCTGGCCCTCGGCTTCGCCGCGCTCGGAATGCGTGCCTGCAAACGCCAATCCGATCCCCGCCGCGCACACGAGACCCGCGCGCGGGCCGTCGTCTTCGCGGGATCCGGAACGCGCGGATGAACGCGCTATAGTCCGCTCCCTGCCGCCCGCGGGTCATCCGAGCCCCGGCGGGTTCCCCGCTTCCGGAGTCTCGTTTGCCCAACACCCATCGGCGTGGCGTCGCTTACGCGCTGTGCGCGTACACGCTCTGGGGCCTGTTCCCCCTCTACTTCACAGCCGTCGCCGGCATTCCGGCGCTCGACATCCTGGCGCACCGCGTTCTGTGGTCGCTCGCCTTCGTCGGCGTGCTCGTGACCTGGCGCATCGGCTGGAGCTGGCTGGCCGATGTCCTGCGCAACCGGCGCGTGCTTTCGGTCTTCGCGCTCTCGGCACTGATGGTGTTTCTCAACTGGGCGATCTACATCTGGGCCGTGTCCCGCGGGCGCATCGTGGATGCAAGTCTCGGGTACTTCATGAATCCGCTGGTCAACGTGCTGCTCGGCTGGCTGGTGCTGCACGAGCGCCTGCGGCCGCTGCAATGGGCCGCCGTGCTGATCGCGGCAGGCGGGGTAGTGTGGCTCACGTGGATCGCCGGCGCGCCGCCGTGGATCGGCCTCACCCTCGCAGCAGCCTTCGGGCTCTACGGACTGCTTCGCAAGACGGCGAGCCTGGGTGCGTGGGAAGGCTTCGCGCTCGAGACGCTGTTCATGCTGCCGTTCGCGATGGTGTACCTCGGCTGGTTCGCAGTCCGTGGCGAGCAGACGTACCCGTCGTTGCCGCTGACCATGCAACTGTTGCTGATCGCGTCCGGGCCGGTGACCGCGCTGCCCCTTCTGTTCTTCGCGGCCGCCGCACGACGCATCCCGCTCTCGACACTCGGACTCGTGCAGTACCTGGGGCCGAGCGTCCAGCTGATTCTCGCGGTGTGGCTCTACGACGAGCCATTCAGCGGCGCGAAGGCGATAGGCTTCGTCGCGATCTGGGCCGCCCTGGTCATCTACACGGGCGAGATGTTGTGGCGGGGATGGCGGACGAGCCGAGCTGCCGCGGCCAGGTAGCCCGGACTCTGTCCGGGCAATTGCCTGCGGCGACGAAGAGTGAGCCTCCGCTCCCCGGGCGGAGCCCGGGCTACCAGGATCATCGTGTCACGAGGCACCGGCCCCGGAGTTCGCTTCGCTCCGTCCGGGCTACAAGGGTGTCGCGTAGCCCGGACGAGGCGCGTGAGCGCCGACTCCGGGGCGGCGCCACCGCTTGCGCAGCCACCCTGGTCGTGGCACCGTTTCGGCATTATTCGCTTCGGGAGACACGGTCATGGCTCACCGCTTCACGACCCTGACGTTGGCATTTCTCGGCCTCGTCGCCGGGGCGCACGTTCATGCTCAGCAGGGTCCGGATGAACTCTGGGAAACCACCATGGCGATGGAATCCGACGGCATGAAGATGCCCGCCATGACGCAGTCGGTGTGCAGCCCCAAGGGCGCCCGGCAGGAGCAGCGAATGATGGACAAGAACTGCCGCACGCTGGAGTCGAAGCAGTCGGGCAAGAAGTTCACGTTCAAGTTCGCCTGCGAGGAAGGCGCGGACAAGTGGACGGGCACCGGCGAGATGGAGGACCTCGGCGCCAATGCCTACCGCGGCAAGATGGCGGCATCCGGTGTCCGCGAAGGCCAGCCGTTCAAGATGAACATGGAGATGTCCGGCAGGAAGATCGGCGGGTGCACCTACGAGGACCCCCGCAAGAAGGCCGACGAGATGATGGCTCAGCACAGCGCGATGCTCGCCAAGGAATGCGACAAGATGATCGCAGAGCTGGAACCCACGATGTTCTTCGGCATGGAAGGGCTGCCGCCGGACGCGCTTATCTGCAAGGACCGCAAGACCGAGTTCTGCGCGAACGTCACCAAGGTGACCGCCGGCATGCGCGAGCCCAAGGGCTTCCTCGCCGTGCAGGAAAGGTACGGCGAAAAGTGGCGCGCGGCATCCCAGGCCTGCGGGACGGACCCCACGAAGATCAGCGCACCGGTCTGCGCGAACGCCGTGAGCACGAAGGACTGGTCCTTCGTCGGCTCTCACTGCCCCACCGAAGCCGCTTCCCTGCGCAAGGAAAACTGCAACGGCCACACATACACGTCGGTCGCGCCCGCCGCACGGGATCTCTGCGCCGCGCTAGGCGGTCTTTCGTACACCGCGTCGGCGCCGTCGGCGGCCAAGGCTGCGCCCCAGCCCGGTGAAGCGCCCGCCGAAGGCGTCGGCGACAAGCTCAAGAAGGGCGCCGAGAAGCTGAAGAAGTTCCTGAAGTTCTGACCGTTCCGCGGCGCCGGGATGCGACTCGTCCTCCCGGTGTGGCTCCGGCTTCTCCTGCTGCTGCCGACCTGCGCGTGGTCGGCGGGCGACCCTTACCCGGAGCTGGCAGGCGCCTATCTCGTCTTGCATGACGATCGGGTGTTGTGGGCCCACGGAGAAGCCGCTCCGATGCCGCCCGCGAGTCTCACCAAGCTCATGACCGCCCTGATCGTCGCGGAATCCGGACGGCTGGATGAAGCCGTTACCGTCGCGCCGGAAGCTGCGCGCGCCACTGGTTCTTCCATGCGCCTCGTCTCAGGCGACCGCCTCGCCGCGCGCGACCTGCTCGCCGCCGCTCTCATCGCCTCCGCCAACGACGCCTGCCGAGCACTCGCCATCTGGCACAGCGGCTCCGAAGCCGCCTTCGTCGCTGTGATGAACCAGCGCGCCAAGGCGCTAGCGCTCCGCGACACCCGCTTCCGCAATGCGTGCGGTCACGATGCCTCGGGGCATGTGTCGAGCGCACGGGATCTCGCCCGACTCGCCTCCACGGCGATGGAACTCGCTCCCATCGCCGATTCAGTGAAGCGCATCGATCATGAAGTGGCCACCGTGGACCGCCGCAAGCGCTTTCCGCTGCGCAATCGCAATGCGCTTATCGGGCGCTATGCGGGCGCGATCGGTGTGAAGACCGGTTACACGCAGCGCGCCGGTCCTTGCGTCATCGCGCTCGCGGTTCGCGGTGGGCACCGCGTGATGCTGGTCCTCCTGCGTGCGAAGAACCGCTGGTGGGACGCCCATGCCCTGCTCGACCGCGCGTTCGCCGTCGGAGATGCTGCGCGGTGAGCAACCGGGCCGCGGCTGCCATCGCGCTCGCGGTGATCGTGGCCTATGCGCACGCGCTGTCCGGCAGCTTCCAGTTCGACGACTGGAACGTGATCGTGGACAACCCCGCGGTGCATTCCTGGAGCGCCTGGTGGGACCGCATGCCCGGCATCCGTCCGCTGCTCAAGGCGACGTACGTCGCGAACTGGGTGAGCGGCTGGGGCGTCGAGGGTTTTCGCGGCGTGAACATCGTGCTGCATCTCGTCAACACAGCTCTCGTCGCTGTGCTGGTCCGGCAGGTTCTGGAAGTCCTCGGGGTTGAGCACGCACGCGCCGCAGCAGCAGCGCTCGTCGCGGCTGCAGTGTTCGCCCTGCATCCCGCACAGACCGAAGCGGTCACGTACATCTCCGGTCGATCCGTGTCGCTGATGGCGATGTTTCAGCTCGCGGCGCTCGTGGTGCATCTGCGATGGCCATCGCCCCGCGGCACCGCCGCCGCGGTGCTCCTGTTCCTCCTGGCGATGGCGGCGAAGGAAACCGCATGGACGCTGCCCTTCGCCGTCGCGGGCATCGAGGCCGCACGACCGGGCAGCACCTGGCGTGGCGTCCTCCGGCGCACCGGCTGGTACTGGATCGCACTCGCGGGCCTCTTCGTCGCCGCGATGGCGATTCCCGGTTACCGGTTCCTGCTCGGCCGCAGTCTGGAGACGCGGACGCTGGGCGAGAACCTTCTCACGCAGATCGACGGTGTTTTCTATCTGCTGTCGCGGCCGATGCTGCTCCTGCACACGAACATCGATCCTGACCTGCCTGCGCGCACCCATTGGACGATGTCGCTCGTGGTCGAAGCGGTCGTGCTCCTCGCAATCCTGACGGTTGCCGTGTGGCAATGGCGCCGCCGGCCCTGGCTGGGACTGGGGCTCCTGTGGCCCTTCGTGATGCTGCTCGCCACCAACTCGGTGCTGCCCCGCCTCGACGTGGCGAACGATCGGCAGCTCTACCTGGCGCTGGTCGGGCCGGCATGGGTCGTGGCGTTGCTGCTGCTCGGCGTGCCTTCCCCAAAGCTGAGTGCCGGGCTCACCGCCGCGATCGCCGGTGTTCTGCTCGCCGTCACGGCGCAGCGTAACGGCGACTACCGCACCGAGGTGTCGTTGTGGGAAGCCACAGCGAAAGCCTCTCCCGGCAAAGCGCGGGTCTGGAACAACCTGGGGTTCGCGCGGCAGACAGCCGGCGATCTGGCGGGCGCACGGACCGCCTACGAGCGGGCCCTCGCCCTGGACCCCGAGGACGTGAAAGCGCGCATCAACCTCGGCACCCTGGACCTGCCGGAACGCCCCGCGAGCGTTCCGCGCCCCTGAGAGGCCCGGCAGCTTCTATCATTGCGTCGGACCAGACCGCAGGAATCCCCGCCATGTGCCAGCTCCTCGGCATGAATTGCAACGTGCCGACCGACATCGTCTTCTCCTTCACGGGCTTCCAGCAGCGCGGCGGCGGGACGGATCATCATTCGGACGGCTGGGGCATCGCGTTCTTCGAGGGCGCCGGCTGCCGGGTGTTCCTGGATCCCGCAGCCGCAGTGGACTCGCCCGTCGCCGCGCTGGTGCGCAGCTACCCGATCCGCTCGCTGAATGTGGTGGCCCACATCCGCAAGGCCACCCAGGGCCGGGTCGCCCTCGAGAACACCCACCCCTTCATGCGGGAGCTCTGGGGGCGATACTGGCTCTTCGCGCACAACGGCGACCTCAAGAATTACGCGCCCACCCATACCGGCGCCTATCGCCCGGTGGGCGAGACCGACAGCGAAGCAGCGTTCTGCGATCTGCTGCACACACTCACAGCGCAATTCGGAGATGCACCCCCGGACCACGACGGACTCGGGCAGGCGATCGCCGCCTGGGCCGCCGACACTGCCAGGTACGGCGTTTTCAACTTCCTGCTTTCCAACGGGGAGGCGCTGTTTGCCCACTGCGCGACGAATCTGGCCTACATCGAGCGGCGCGCGCCGTTCACCAAGGCGCATCTGGTGGACGAGGACGTCACGGTGGACTTCAGCGAGGTGACGACGCCCAACGACCGCGTCGCGGTGATCGCGACCGTTCCCCTCACGGACAACGAAACCTGGACGACGCTGTCCCCGGGGGAGTTCGCGCAGTTCCGGGACGGCGTGCGGGTGCGTTAGTCCGCAAACCGGCGGATCCGTATCCGATCCGTAAGGCGTGTTCCTTTAGGCTTCACTCAGCCCATTCCGGATGTCACGCCGCCGATCGTGGCCGTCGTCCGTCACACCAGACTTGCCAAGCTGACCCGCCCGAGGCTCCACGCCCCGGTGGCGAGGGCGCGCCTGTTCCGCCGCCTCGATCAGCTGCGTGCCCAGCCGGTGGTGTGGATCACCGGCCCGCCTGGCGCCGGCAAGACGACACTGGTGGCGAGCTACCTCGACGCCGCCCGTCTGGAGGGACTGTGGTATCAGATCGATCCGGGTGACTCGGACCCCGCCACGTTCTTCCTTTACCTTCGGCAGGCGATCGCCGCCTTCGAGCCGCCGAAGAGTCGCCCGCTGCCCTTGCTGACCCCCGAGTATCTGCCGGACCTGCCAGGGTTCGCCCGACGCTTCTTCCGCGAAGCCCTGTCGCGGCTGCCGGCGCAGACGCTCCTCGTCCTCGACAACTACCACGAGCTGGAGCCCGACTCGCCACTGCACGAGGCCATCGCGGCCGCGGTGGTCGAGATACCCGACGGCTCCAACCTGATCGTCGCGAGCCGCACCGATCCGCCCGCCGCCTTCGCCGATGCCATCCTCAAGGAGTCGGTGGCCCTGCTCGGCTGGGCAGACCTCAAGCTCACTCAGGACGAAGGAGCCTCCGTCGCAGCCGCACGCGGCGTCGATGACTCCGCACTCGCGCGGAAGCTCCACATGCAGACCGACGGCTGGTTCGCAGGTCTGGCCCTGCTGCTCGAGCAGGCGAGGGCCGGCGCGTCCACGCGCGGGTCCGTGCGGGCCGATGCGATCGAGGTCGTGTTCGACTTCTTCGACCGGGTCATCTTCGAGCACGCTGACGCCCCAATGCGTCGGGTCCTGCTGGTGGCGGCGCTGTTGCCGCGGGCAGAGGCGGACCTCGTCGCGTCGCTGTCCGGGGAACCGTCGGCGGGACAGTCCCTCGAGGACCTGTATCAGCGGCACCTGTTCGTCGAACGCACACACGGCCCCAGGCCCAGCTACCGGTTTCATGCGCTGTTTCGCGCGTTCCTCCGGCACCGAGCGGGCGCGGCGCTCCCCCAGACGGTCAGAGCCGAGGTCCTGCGTCGGGCCGCGGAGCACTTCGAGTCTCTGGCGGAATGGCCCGAGGCGGTCCAGCTCGCCATCGACGCAGAGGATGCAGACCTGTGCGCTCGCGTGCTCCTCACCGCAGCGCCCGTCGTCTTTGCGCAGGGGCGCTGGCGAGCTCTGCTCGAATGGATCTCTTCGCTACCGCCCGTTCCAGCTCATGCGAAACCGTGGATCGACTATTGGCATGGACGCGCCACCGTCTTCGTCGATCGTCTCGCCGCCCGCGCCATGCTCGAGGAGGCCTACGAGACCTTCCGGGCGATGAACGACACGACGGGCCAGATCCGGTGCGCGGTCGCAGTCATGGAGGCCATCCACTTCCGCTATCGCGAGTTCCGGCTGATGGACCCGTGGATCGACCGGATCGCAGCACTCCTCCAGGGCGGCGGATATGACCTCTCGTCGGACGACGAACTCCAGGCCTACTCGGCACTGCTCGTCGCCGCGACCTACAGCAATCCGGAACACCCGATTCTCGGGACAGCGCGAAGCCGGGTCGAAGCTCTGGTGGGTCGGGCCACGAATGTGAATCTTCGGGTCACCGTGGCCGCCGCGCTGCACGGCTACGAGAACACGACCGTCGATGTCTCGGCCGCGGAACTCGCCGTGCGAATCGCCAGACCGCTTCTCGCGTCTCCGGAGCTGACCGTTCACACGGCCGGCTTCTATCTGGCGATGGAAGGCTATACGGAATACATGCACGGACAGTACGAGAGGGCGCTTGCCTGCTTGGATGAAGCGGACGCGCGCATCCGCGGCGAGGGGCTGGCGGAACTCGCGACGAACATCGAGCACTGGCGTGCCCTGACGCAGCGGCGTGCCGGGCTTCTCGATGACGCCGAGGAAACACTCCGGCGCATGCACGCCGCCGCCGACGCGACCGATCTGCCTTTCGCCCCCCGCCCCTTCGTCACGGCCTGTGTAGCCTTCGATCGCGGTCGTCACGAACTCGCCGTCCGGCTGGTCGAGGAGGCGTGGATCGTCACGGAGGCCGGCGGACAGTTCATCGGGCTGATGCTTGTCGGGACGGTATGCGCGAACATCCTGATCGGTTCCGGCAGGTACGACCTCGGTGCGGAGTATCTGGAACGCGTGCGAACCCGGGTGACCGGCCCGGTGACCGATCACTATCTCGGCGCCGTGGAGCTGAACGAAGCGTGGCTCGCCCACAAGACCGGAGACACCGTCCGACGCAACGCTCATCTCGGCGAGGCGCTGCGCCGATCGCGCGACTCGCGGGCCCGGGAGCGCATCCGCTGGTATCCGAACGCGCTGGCCGACCTCGTGCCGATCGCCCTCGACGAGTCGGTCGAAGCCGACGCCGCTATCGAACTCATCCGCGCATTCCGGATGAAGCGACCGGAATCGGCGCCCGAGCGGTGGCCCTGCCCTATCCGGATCTTCACGCTCGGCCCGTTCCGCGTGGAGATCGACGACGTGCCGCTCGCCTTCGGCCGCAAGCTGCCCAAGCGGACGCTCGCGCTCCTGAAGGCGCTGGTGGCCTTCGGCGGGCGCAACGTGCCGGAGGCCCGACTGCTCGACGCCCTCTGGCCGCAGGAAGATGCCGACGACGCCCGACGCTCGCTGGGGGCGGCACTTCATCGGCTGCGCGGACTGCTCGGCTGCGCCGATGCCATCCGCCAGAGCGGTGCGATGCTCACGATCAATCGCGACGTCTGCTGGGTCGATGCGCTGTCCTTCGACGACGAGCTGCGCTCGCCGGAACACGATGACCGGGTGCTCGGGATGTACCGCGGCATGTTCCTCGAAGCCGACACCGATGAACCCTGGGCCCTGCCGATGCGGGAGCGTTGGCGCGCGCGCTTCGTGGCGGCGGTCGAGCGCGTCGGCCACGGGCGCGAAGAGTCCGGCGCCTTCGCAGAGGCCCTCGGCCTCTACGAACGCGGCCTCGAAGCCGACCCTCTCATCGAAGGATTCCACCAGGGCCTGATGCGCTGCTGGCTCGGACTCGGCCGCCCGGCAGAAGCCGGCAGCGCGTACCGTCGACTGCAGCGGACGCTGGCCACGGCGCTTGGGTCGGAACCTTCACCGGCCAGCCGGGCCATCCTGGAGGCAGCCACTCGCGTGGAGAGCGGGCACCGCGAGATGGAGGGACGAACCTCGCCGGGCTGATTACCTCGCGACAGGCGCATACGTACGCGATTCGTAAGCGCCAACGGACTAAGCTCCACTTCGCTGCTTTCCTTGCGCGCGACCGCCACCATGACCCACGGTCCACCGAAGCTCGCCAAGCTCACCCGCCCGCGGCTGCACGCACCGGTGGCGCGGGACCGGCTGTTCCGCCAGCTCGACGGGCTGCGCAGTCATTCGGTCGTGTGGGTCACCGGTCCGCCCGGTGCGGGCAAGACGACGCTCGTCGCGAGTTACCTCGACGCCGCCCGTCTCGGGGCGATCTGGATGCAGCTCGACGCCGCCGACTCGGATCCTGCGGCGTTCTTCCTTTACCTGCGGCAAGCCATCGGCGCGATGGAAGAGCGCCGCGCCCGACCTCTGCCTTTGCTCACGCTGGAGTACCTCGCCGACCTTCCGGGCTTTGCGCGCCGCTTCTTCCGCGACGCCTTCGCCCGCCTGCCTCCCCAGACGCTGGTCGTGCTCGACAACTACCACGAGCTGGCGCCGGACTCGACTCTGCATGAAGCGCTCGCCGCTGCCCTGCAGGAGATCCCGCCCGAGGCCAACGTCATCGTCGCGAGCCGCGCGGAACCGCCATCGGCCTTCGCCGCGGCGCGTCTCAACGCAACGATCGCCCTGCTCGGCTGGAACGATCTGAAGCTCACGGCCGCCGAGGCCGAGGGCGTGGCACGCGACCGCGGCGTCGCCGACACCGCTCTGGCCACCAAGCTGCATGCTCAGACAGACGGGTGGTTCGCGGGACTCGCCCTGCTGCTCGAACAGGCCCGCAGCGGTGAGTCCACACGCGGCGCGGTTCGTGCCGACGCGCTGGAGATCGTGTTCGACTTCTTTGCGCAGGCCATCTTCGCCCCGGCTTCCCCGTCGATGCGGGAGACGTTGCTGTCCGTGTCGCTGCTTCCGCGAATCTCGGTCGAACTTCTCGACCAGATCTCGCTGGGGCCCGAAGCGGTCGAGCATCTGGAGAGCCTGTTCCGCCGCCACCTCTTCGTGGAGCGAACGTCGGACGGCGAAAGGTCGTACCGGCTGCACGCCCTGTTCAGGGCTTTCCTCCGTCACCGCGCAGACCTGCAGCTGTCCCCGGAACGACGGCTGGAGATCGTGACCGGCGCGGCCCGCGCGCTGGAGAACGCGGGCGCGTGGCACGATGCCTTCCTGCTCTGGTCCGAAGCTCAGGCATGGAGCGCAGCGGAAGCAGCCCTTCTCTCGGCAGCCGCCCGCCTCCTCGCCGAAGGCCGGTGGGAGACGGTAATCGACTGTGTGGATGCCATTCCTCCGGAGCGCCGCAGCGGTACACCCTGGCTGCGCTACTGGTGGGCGCGCGGCAAGATCTACGAGGACGTCACGACCGCCATCGAGGCCCTGGACGACACCTATCAGGCCTTCCAGGCAGCGGGTGACATCGCAGGGCAGGCTCTCAGCGCCGCCGCGGTGCTGGAGGCCCGGTTCATGTACTACCTGGAGTTCCGCTCCATGCGGCTGTGGGTGGACCGGCTGGTTGCCCTGATGCCGCTCGACGCGCTCGGACTGCCCCCAGACGACGATCTGCGTGTGCACTCGTCGCTGCTGATGGCCGCCACCTTCGAGTTGCCGGGGCACCCGATGCTTCCGCGGGTGCGGGACCGGGTCGTCGATCTGATCGCGAGATCGTCGGATGCGAACGTGCGCATCACCGCGGCCAGCATCCTCCATGTGCATCACCACATACTGCCCGACAGGGAGACGGCTGCTGTCGCCACACGCGCGGGTCGAAGCCTGCTGGGCATGCCGGAGGTAACGGCACACAACGCCGGCTTCTACCTGATGTTCGAGGCCTACACGCACTATCTGCAGGCCGACTATCCGGGGGCGCTGCAGCGCTTCGAAGAGGGCGACAAGGTCTTCTGCGACGCGGGGCTCGTCGATCTGGCGGATCACTTCGCGTTGTGGCAGGCCGTCGCCCAATGGCGCGGAGGACACCCGGACCGCGCCGAGCAGTGCCTCGAACGGATCGAGCACTCCAGCAAGACGTTCAATGCCTCGTTCATCCCGCGCGAGTACGTCCGGGCTTGCATCGCGTACGCGCGAGGAGATCGCGCCTGCGCTCTGGAGAAGCTCGAGCTTTCGCTCGCATCCGTGGAGAGCTTCCATCTACCGGCGCCCCTGGTGATGCTGAACACGGGCGCGGAGATTCAGGCGCGCCTGGGCGCGCTCGACCGCGCCGAGGCGTGCCTCAAGACAGCACGGCGCCTCGCCACCGGTGCCGCCGGCACACAGTTCCGCGCGGCCGTCGCCCTGCTCGAAGCCCTGCATCGGCACCTCTCAGGCGTGCCTGACCAGTGTCGTGAGCATCTGGCAGAGGCTCTCGCACTGGCGGATGACCCCGCCACGCGACTGAGGCTGCGCTGGCATGTGCCGACGCTTCAGGATCTGCTCCCTGTGGCACTGGAGGCAGGGATAGAGGTACGGCGGGCCCGCGGACTGATCCGCGAGTTCGGGATCGTGCCTGCGCACACGCACGTCGAGCATTGGCCGTGGGCTCTGCGCGCTCACTGTATGGGAGAGTTCGGCGTCTTCGTGGACGACAAGCCGCTCACGTACTCGCGCAAGGCACCGAAGAAGACCATCGCTCTGTTGAAGCTGCTGGTCGCCCTCGGCGGGCGTGATGTTCCGGAAGAACGCATCACCGACATCCTGTGGCCGGATGAGGAAGCCGATGCGTCGAAACGCTCACTCTCGGCGGCGCTGCACCGTCTTCGTGGCTTGCTCGGACACGCGGACGCCATCCGCCAATCCGGCGGGACACTGTCGATCGAACGCCGTCTCTGCTGGGTCGACGCCCTGTGTATTGCCGAGTATCGCGACGATGCCTCTGCGGACTGCGACGTCATCCGCCGCTACGTGGGCCCCTTTCTCGAAGCCGACAGCGGCGAGCCCTGGACCCTGCCCATGCGCGAGCGCCTGCGGTCCCGATTCATCCGCGCCGTCGAGCGCACCGGCCGGTCTCTCGAGGACGCCGCCGACTTCCAGCCGGCATTGGCCCTCTACGAACGCGGCCTCGAGGCCGACCCTCTCATCGAAGGCTTCCACCAGGGCCTGATGCGCTGCTGGCTCGGACTCGGACGTCCGGCAGAAGCCGGCAGCGCCTACCGCCGGCTGCAGCGGACACTGGCCGTGGCATTGGGGTCACAGCCCACCGTGGAGAGCCAGGCGCTGATGGAGCGGTCAACCCGTACCGAATAAATAGGTCGTGGGGCCATATCGTGAATGCGACGCCGAAAGGGGAGTGCGCCACGATGTCGATGCCCCGCAGTTATCTCGTTCGCATCTACCGCCAGGGATTCGATCTGCTTGGCGGCACGGTGGAGGATGTCTCGACCTCCGGTCGCCGCTCGTTCTCGAGCCTGGCCGAACTGGGCGGACATCTGATGGGGCCGATCGACCCCGAGGCCAGTCCGGACGGCGTCCCTCTCACCGATCCGCCAACGAACCAAGGAGAATGACCATGTCCGTCCGCCTCGCTGCACGCTTCGCGCTCTGTGTCGTCGGTCTCGCTGCTGCGCTCGACGCTTCCGCGCAGTCGCTGCCCCGCACCGGCAGCATCGCCTTCCATACCGGCTGGAAGTACGCCGGCAGCATGATCACGCCCTCCGACAAGCACGTGATCGGGCACGGCACGGTCTCGGGGGTGACCTTCAACGACAAGGGATCGGGACCGTTGCACGCGGGACCGGCCAACTGCTTCGAGTCGTACTTCATGCAGGACGGACAGGGCCGCAACAAGGGGTTCTGCGCGTTCAGCGATCTGGATGGCGACAAGCTTTTCACGGAGTTCACCGGGACGTTCACGCCGCAAAACGGCGGCACCGGCACCAACGAGATCACGGGCGGCACCGGGAAGTATGCCGGCGCGTCGGGGAGCGGTCCGTGGCGATGCAAGGCCTCCGGCACCAACGGCGAGTTCCACTGCAATCAGCGGCTCGACTACAAACTGCCGTAGCGCGTGGACTCAGCCCCGGTCGTCCGCCAGACAGCGGACGACCGGTAGCGTGTCCAGCTGCTATCAGCGAGCGGTGATCCGTAGCAAGGCCGCCCGCAGCAGGGACGGGCCATTCTGCATGGGCGTGGACGAGGGCTGCGACGTCCCGCCGGCCAGCCGGACCGCGAGGTCCTTCACCCAAGGCTCCGAACGCCACGTCGACACCTCCATCGCTTTCGCGAGCGCCGGGAGCGCACTGCCTGCGGGAAGAGTGGCGGACCAGTCCACTTGCACACTCTGCGTGGGCAGGGTCGGCTCGATCGATGGCGCCAGCACCGGCTCGGTAGTGCTCGCCGCTTTCGCCCCCGGAAGCGGAGGAATCTCGAGCCGATCGAACGACCTCGTACCTGTCAGCAGGAACTGGGATTCCCGCGTGATGATGGTCGCATCGTTGCCGGTCAGCCGGCCATCGCCATCGACGTCCCCGATGACGATCGGGTCTGCACGCCCGAAGAAGCCGAAGCCGGTATCCAATCCGGCGATGATCCGGTTGATGCGTTGCCCGTCGAGCGCCGAGTAACGTCGGTCGCCCGTGGTGTCGCCGGGGTAGGCCACCACCTGCACGGCAGTGTCGCCCTGCGCGATTGCACCATCGATGCGCACATCGACGATGTCCAGTGCGTGCATCGATCCGTACACCGCGGTGCCCGGCACCTGAGCGCGGAGCCGAATCAGTTCCAGCGTGCCCGATCCGACAGGACTCGTCGCCTGGATCGATACGTCGACACGACCTGACCCTCGCGTCAGCGTGATCACCGAATCCGCAGGGATGGCGGCGCCGCGCAACACGTCTGTCACTTCCAGAGCAGCCGGGTCGAAGCGCAGCGTGAAGGAGATGCTGCTCACGGAGCCTGCCGTAGTCAGGGAAACCGGAAGACCCGTGCCGGTGGCAGGGAGGTCCACGGGCTGCCCCGGACCGCGGGCGAAGTCGGGCAGGCGCAAGGACCCGCCGGCGCTGGCGGCGACGTCGAAACCGTAGACGAAGTCACCGCCGGCAACGCCGTCTGCATCACCATCCAATGGCCTGCCGAGGGCATCGACGAATCCGTTCGTCGCGCCGGACAAGGTCATCGTGTAGTGGCCGGGAGCGAGCGGACCGCCCGTCGGCACGAAGCGCAATCCGGCACCGCCGACATCCGGCACCAGCGAACCCGTGACAAGTCTGCCGCTTGCGTCGCGCACCTGCAGATCTGACGCACCACGCGGATCGATTCGCGTGTCGTACAGGTTCACCGACGAGAGGTCGATCGGCTGCTCGAAGTTCACGACGATGGCCGGAGCGTCGACCACTACGGTCTCGACGGTGTTCGGGAGTCGCTCCACCAGTACCGGGAGCGGCTCTGCCTGCCACTCACCGTCTTCGTCGACTGCGCTCACCTGAACGAACAGGATTCGCTGCACACCGATGACGGGAAACTCATGCGTCACGAAGCGCACGTCGCCTGCGAACTCTTCGACGCCACTGCCGTCGCCCCAGTCGATGCGCCATGCGGTGATGGTGTCAGTGCCCGGATCCGACGCGGTGAGATGCAGCGCGTAACCCTGCCCCTCGGTGACCCGATCATCGCCCGCCGCCGTGATGACCGGCGGCACGTTGGCGATGTGAGCCTGCGTCGTCGCGACGCTGCTCGCCCCGTCATCGTCGGTGGCTCGAAGCGTGATCTCGTAGACGCCATCGTCGTCATAGCGGTGCCCGAGGCCGGCCAGCACTTCATCCATCAACTGATCCGGTGCGAGCGAGAACGACTCGGTCGCGCCGTCTCCCCAAGCAACGTCCAGGGTGAGCACGTCGCGGGGACCGCGGTCGGCGGCGATCGCACCGGCCAGCGTCACGAGTTCCCCTTCTGCCGCCGCGCGTGTTCCACCAAGGTCCACATCGGGCCGGACGTTCGCGACCGTCAGGGTACGGTGCACTGGCAGCGCCGGAATGCTCACGCCTCCGCCCAGCTCCCGCGCCGCATCGAGCGTCACCGCGTAGCGCCCGTCGTCCTCGGGCCGGAAGAGGAAGCTCTCGCCCTCGTCGACCGCGACGATCTCACCGTCCGGACCCTCGACGGTCCACGCAAACGAGAAGAGTCCGCCGCGGGGACTGTCCGCGATTCCCGAGAGTGTCACGATCTGACCCTCGATCACGTCGTCCGGAAACACGATGGAGAGCGACGCCACCTGCTCGTTGCCGAAGTCCACGCCGCGAAGAATCTCGCTGGCGCGGGTGAACGTGACTTCGCGCACTGCGATCGGCCCCGGAACCAGCTCACCGCCAGGATCCACCGGCTGCCATCCGGAGGGGGACACCTCGGCGACGCGGTGGCTTCCGGTCGTCATGCCGCCGAAGCCGTAGTCCCCGTTGACGTCCGTCCACGTCACCGCCTCGCCGGCATCGCGCGTGTCGTTGCGGTTGGCGTCGAGGAAGATCTCCACGCCGCCCAGGCCGCGTTCGCCGGCATCCCGCACGCCGTCGCCGTCCGCATCCTCGTACTTGGTTCCGTAAAGGGCATTCGTCGCCGCGGTGAGCTCCACCGAAGCAGACGCGCTCCGGCCACGGGGAAGCCCCGTCATCGGATCGAGGTCGATCGCGGTGACGTCGATCCGGACGGTTCCCGATTCGAACTCGCCGACCATGATCTCGCCGTCGACGATTTCAATGCCCGCGTTAGGCCGGGTGGTCTTCACGCTGAGATTGACAGGATCGCCGTCCGGGTCGAAGGCCACGACACGGATAGGCACGTTCACACGCGCCACGCTGCCGACAATCTCGCCGTCGTGGTCGTGCCCCGACGCGTCGAGGACCACCGGTCCGTCCGCGTCGTCGAAATGCCACCATCCCGCGAGACCGTCCCGGGACCCGGGCTCGTCGCCCATGTCGGTGCGGATCGTGTCGCCGCTGCGTGCCCTCGACCAGAGCCGCACCTCGTCGACCACGCCCGAGAAGACACCCACGCGCGACGCCAGCACCGGCGCATCGCCGATGAGGAGCTGATCGCCCGAGGAAGCCGCGGCAGCCGTCAGGACGTCGACCGCCACGAGCGTTCCGTCGAGATAGGCCTTGAGCAGGCCGGACTCCCGGTCGATCACACCCGCGAAGTGATGCCATGTTCCGAGGGTCACAGTGCCGTCGGCAGACCTCACCGCGTCATCGTCACCGGCAGCGAACTGCACGAACCCGTCGCTGTTCACCCAGAGCGAGAGCGCGCCGCCGTAGCCCGGGTGGAAAGTCTCGGTTCCCTGAAACACCAGCGGCATCCAGCTATCCGTGAAGCTGGACACGCTGAACCAGGTCTCGAGCGTGACGTCGCCACCGACGTCGGCGCCGGCTGTATCGATCACCGCGACACCACCCGAACCGCCGAACGCGATCGCGTCGGGCGTGGATCCGCTGGGCAAGAGCGTCCGGATCAGCGGCGCCGAGTTGCTGTCCGCCGTGACCTCGGCCCCGCCGCCTTGCGGATCGAATCGGTCGAGCTGAATTGTGTGGGAAAGGTTGTCGAGCGGATTGCCACTCACGTCCACCATGCGCAGTCCGGGCATGGGCTTCGCCGTGCGTTGAAGCATCACGGCATCCACGGCCACGAGACCGTCCGCCGCACCGGCGAGCGTGACTTGGATCGTGCGGTCCTCCGGTGTGCTGCCCGTGACGCGGACAGTGCCAAGTGCCTGCCAAGTCTGATCGGCAATCACCGTCGTCGCCGGCGGCTTGCTCTGGTCCACCACCCGCTTCAGGTCCGGCACGCGCACGTAGGCCACCTGGCCGTCATCGAGCGTATCGACTTCGCCCCTGACCTCGACGGCCCCGGTCGCGCTCTTCGCGCGGAAAGTGAAGTGCTGGGACAGGGCCCCGGTCGCGTTGTCGCCGGACGGCAGGTCGTCATCGGGGATGAGCGTCGCGTACACCGCGTGCGCACCGAAACCGGTCGTGACCGCATTGAACGACTGCCCGTCTATCTCGACCGTTCCCGTGCCACCGAACGCCGGATCATGTGCGGTCCCGCCGGAAAGCAGCGATGTGCTGTTGCCGAGGTCACCGACACCCAGCGACGCCCACCCGTAGTCCGTCGCCGTAAGGTTGGCGACGAGCAGAACATCGTGCCCCGCGAAGCCGTCGAACAGACCGGGAATGCCTCCGTCCACGCGGATCAGGACGAACTTCGCACCGTGATCACCGGACAGCATCACTTTCTCCGTGAGGAGATCCTGCGCACTCACCGAAAGGAATCCGAAGGCCTCCGCGCCTCCGACGAGTCCCGGCAGACGCGGTGTCTTCGCGAATGTGCCGTCGACGCGCACGAAGGGATTGTCCACGGTGGCGCCGCCGACTCGCTGGAACGTGCCGAGTGCATCGACGCCGGTGCCGTCCCCAGGGGACGCCGCATTCCAGCCCAGGACCACCCGCCCGTCACCGCCACGGATGCCGTCACCGGCAAGGCCGCCGCGGACGTCGACAAGCGTCCCATCCACATTCAGTTGTGTTCCCGCCAGGCTCACCGTGCCGCCCGCGCCTCCCCCTCCGGAGCCTCCATCGCCGCCGAAGCCTCCGGAGCCGCCGGGCGCGCCAGCGATGCCATTGCCCCCACGGCCGCCGTCACCTCCCAGGCCCTCGTCCGCGCCCCCTGCGCCGCCGGCCGTACCCGACGTCCCCTGGCGGCCCGAGCCGCCGATCGCACCGGCCGCACCCGCCTGACCATCGCCTCCCAAGGCGCGCAGCGTGGTCCCGGGCGCATACATCAGCCCGTGCGCTTCGATCCGGAAAGCGCCCCCGCCGGCACCCCCCATCCCGCCCGTGCCACCGTCCGCTCCGTTACCGCCGGCGCCACCGTTGCCGCCGTTACCGCCGTGGCCGCCGTCAGCGCCGGGCACCCGCTGCTGCACGGTCGACCCTGCGCCATCGTCCACGGAAATCGTTCCGACCGCCCCCCCGCCACCACCACCGCCGCCACCGCCACCGCTACCGGCGCCGCCACCTGATCCTCCGCCTCCGCCTCCGCCGCTTCCGCCCGCCGCGCCGCCGGTGAGGCGATCCCCGACGCCCGGATTCGTGCCGCCGCCGCCTGCCGCGCCCACACTGCCGCCCGTGCCCGCGCTACCCGACTGCCTGAATCCATTGCCACCGTCCCCGCCGGCCGAGACTGTTCCACCGGTGCCGCCTGCGCCCCCGATGCCTGCCACCCCACCGAGACCGCCAAAGTCACCGCGCCCGCCGCTGCCGCCGCCTCCCCCGGCGCCTGCCGTTCCGAAGCCATCCCCGCCGGTGCCGCCGGAAGTGCCGACGAAACTCAGGCCGCCGCGCCCGCCCTGCGTGCCTGCCCCCCCATCGTCACCCGCTCCACCGACACCGCTCCCGTGAGGCTGCCCGCCGCTACCGCCGGCGCCACCCGCCCCGCCCTGTCCGACGTCCGAGGCGCCGAGTCCTCCAGTTCCTCCTCCGCCACCGGGTACGGATACGCCGCCGCCAGGTCCCGGATCGATGCCGACCGCCGAGGCGTCGATGACGGCAGCGGAGGAGATGATCACGTCGTCGGAGACGACGATCGAGACGGGCCGAGTGCCAGCAATGCGGATGCGGTCCGCCGGAATGACGAGATCGCCCGCGACGTGGAACGTCGTTACGCCACCAACGTCATCGACCGTGAACGCCGAACCGTAGAAGGTGGTGTCGTTGTCGTCGTCGCCGCGGATCTGTCCGCTGTCGCTGTCGATGAGAACATCCCCCCCGCCGGGACCGAAGTCATACAGCGCGCTCTGCCGGGGCTGGAAGAGCGGGAGACCGCCCACCACCGTCGAGGGATCGCCGCCGCGCACGTCGTACGTCACTGCGGTGCTCTGGGCCTCGGTCGAGGGCCAGGTAACGTACACGTTGTAGTTGCCGCGGGCGAGATCGCCGAACGTCCACGTAGGCTTGGCCGTCCCGAGACCCGACGAGAACAGATAGTCCTCCGCCCAGGCGGCTGTTGCCGGCCTCTGATTGCGGAGCCACACACGGTCGGGCGAGCCCAGGGTGAATCCCGCATCCTTCTCGTCCGTGACCCAGGTGCCACTCAGGGGGGACAGATCACCGATGCGGTTGTCAGGCAGACGCAGGACCTGGAGTGCCGCCATCCCCTGCAGGGGATGAAGATCGGCGATCCCGTCCGATGCCAGACTGAGAACCTCCAGCGCGGTCAGAGAACGAAGGAAATCCGTTGTCGTCGCCGACGCTACCGGAAGCCTGCTGTCCAGGGACAGCAGTTCGAGTCCGCCGAGGCGGCCGATCGCCTCCAGGGTGGTGGCATCGAGTCTGTCCTGCGCATCGCGCCCATCGAGGGACAGCCGCGACAGTCGTCCCAGGTGTTGAAAACCCTCGAGCACCGCGCCGGCCGTGTCGGCAGGCTGGAAATCGAGTGCGATGCGTTCGACAGCACTTGGCAGCGAGGCCGTCGACAGCATGGCCGGATCGATGTTCGCGTTCGAGAGGTTGATGCCGCGCAGTTCCCGCATCCCATGCAGACCCAGCGCGTCTCCGGTGCCGTCAATTACTTGCGAACTCAGGTCCAGCGCCGTGATCTCGTTCAGGTCCTGGGGGCGGAACGAGGCGCCGTCGTCGCCGACGAAACGGCCGTGGACGCGAACCGATCCGCCGATGCCGTCGATGCCCTCGGTGACACCGAGGCCGAGCGCCCGGGCGGTGGCCACCAGGACCGCCCGATTCTCGAGTTTGACGAGGCGCTCGGGCGACACGACCGGGTTCGAGGAGTAGTCCGCCGAACTGACCGAAAGAAGTTCGAGATCCACGACCTGCGCGAAGTCACGCACCTCCTTCGCCTCGGCAGTCATCTTGTCCACCCCGCTGCCGCCGACCAGGTGGTCCAGTCCCTTCCCGCCGATCAGCGCGTCGTCGCCGTCGCCCCCGTCGATGAAGTCGCGCGAGTCCTCGTTGCGGGAATGCCCCTCCTCCGGCGGGTTCACCTCGAGAGTCACCGAGTCGCTAACGCCGGCGACGCGATGCACGCGCGCGAAGAACGTTCCGGCGTCGAGATCACGCAGATCGAGCGCGCCCTTGTTGCGATCGATCAGCCGGCCGTCGGCCGCATACAGGTCGATCAGCGCCCCCTGCTGGATGCGCAGCCCGGTCTTGCCGGTTCCGGTACCGCCGGCGAGCGCGAGATTCACGGGCGTCTGTCCGGACTCCGCGTGATCGATACGCACCGTCACCCGGCTGATCCCGCTCGCCATCAGGGCATTCAGGCCCGGCGTGAGATCCACGAGGGCCGACCCGTTCTGCACATCGACCTGTACATGCTGCACGACGCCTGCCACGTAGTCCGCGGCAGTCACGCGGTCGTCGCCCTCGGCGGCAAGCACCTCGACGCGCAGACGCACGCGCTCAGTTTCGAGCCGCCGGAGCTCCGGTGCATCGATGACGAAAGTCGCCGCATCCACCGGGTGCGGTTGACCCACCCGGTCGAGGAACTGCCCGAGATCGAACTCGAGCACAGCCCCGCGCGAGGTCGTCGCCGCGATCGCGTAGGTCCGCGAGACTTCCGCCACCGGGCGGAACGAGAGGCCCTCGCGCAGCGGCCGTTCGTCCCCGAACCGGCCACCGAACATCACGACCGCCTCCGCGGACGCCTCGTCGTCGAAGGCAATCACGCCGGCGTTGTCGACGGCCGTCGACCCGTCTTTCCACCCGAGGCGATCCCCTGTCTGCACCACAGTGCTGCCGCTCACGGCATCGAAGTCGAACTTGTTGATGGCATGACCGGCGACGCTCCGGCTGGCGCCGACACCAACGACCGAATAGGCGCCGCTGGAGGTGGGCCGCAGCAGCAGAGGCGTGACTGTGCGCGTGCCCTCGAAGGCACCCGACGTGAACGTCCAGTTCACGATACGCCCGTCGGTATCGAACCTGGGACCGGCATACAGCCCGCCCGGCAAAGCGTCGACTTGAAGGCTGAGCCCAGCCCCCCCGCCCATCGCCGACGCGACGGGCACGACCAGGTTGCCGTCTCCCGCGACCGGAACCGCGGCGACCAGTGTGTCCGTGCCGGGCTCCACGACACGCATGAGCGTCTTCTTGTCACCGTCGCCACGCGTGGTGAAACGCACCCAACGTTCGTCCTGATTCTTCCCGAACTCGACCGTGGTCCGAAGGGGCGCCGGCGTGATCCGAACGAGGGCCGAGCCCGTCGTGTTGGAGAAGACTTCGGCGTTCTTTACCAAGGTGTCCAGCGGCCGGGGCTGGCCGTACACCACGTGCACCCGACCGATGTCGACACCGCTTGCGGAACTGCCCCGATCGGCGCGGGGCGCCCCCACGAGCAGATCGTCCAGACCGTCGCCGTTCAGGTCGAAGTTCGGCGTGCCCGGCAGCACGCCGAAGCGGTCACGGTCCGAAAGGCCACCGTCCGCCGTGCGCTGCAGGAAGACATCCGCATTGTCGGTCGCCGGCGGCGTGCCGGGTCCGATCGGCTTCGGGGCCAGCTTCAGCCAGTCACCGCGGTGCGCGACATCGCGGAACATCCAGGCGCGGCCCGCCTCGTCGCGACGCAGGATGTCGTCGCTGTCGATGTCGCGGATGACCGTGGCCGTTTCCGCCACCCACAGGTCCGTTCGCCCGTCCCCGTCGAAATCCCCCGCGGTGGCCGTCAGCGGACCCTGGACGAGCACGCTCCCTCCCGCGTTGTCGCTCCCCGGCTGGCGCGCGATCACGATGTCCGCATCCCGGGCTTCGAAAAGCTGCGACGGCGCGCCGGAGCGGTACTCGGGTCCGCCGCGGAACACGAACATCCCGCCGTTGCTCGCGAAGGGGTCGGCGAGGTTCCTGCCGAGCCCGACCGTCTCCCGCGGGCGGCCCAGGGCGAAGTCGTCGTAGCCGTCGCCGTCGATGTCACCGAGCGCCGAGAGGCTGGCGCCCAGGTCGAAGCCTTCGATGATCGCCGCAGCGTCGTTGCCCAATACCACCGGGTCGGGCGTTGTCACCACATAGCTCCGGCCGAAGTCACGCACGACCGACTGGCCGGCGATCGTGAACTGGCCGAATGTGGCATCGGTGACGATCACATCGTCGCGCCCGTCGCCGTCCACGTCGCCCACTGCGCGGACCACGTAGCTGTTCATCTGCTGGCTGGCCAGGGCCACATCGTCATCGGCAAGTCCATACTTGCCCTGCACGTACTCCTTGGGGCGGGTGATGTCGACCGTGATGGCGGACGAGGGAAGCGGATCCGTATTCCCATCCACCCATCTCCATACGTCCGCCCCGCTGAAGGTGCGCGCCACGTGGTCCAGGTCGCCGCCGCCCGAGGGATCGAAGGCGAAGGCACCCCACAGAACGATGTCGTCGTGCTTGTCGCCGTCGGCTTTCAGCACGATCGCATGGGCGTCGCTGTTGGCGACGGTCGTGAAGCGTCGCACCCTGGGGCTGCCTTCGGGCTCGGCGAGTTCTCGCGTGACCCAGGCTTTGTCCACATCCCGCGGAAGGCCCGGGTTGTCCGCCTTGCCGCTGATCACGGTGACGGTGACGTCCCGGCTGAACTCGGACGCGTTACGCACGAACACCAGATCGGTGAACCCGTCGCCGTTCACGTCGCCCATCCGGTCTGCCGGGCGCCCGAGGTCCGCCGCGAACCGCATGTCCGCGGCACCGGCGACATCCACGCGGTTGCGGAGATCCACGGGCCCGGAGACCAGATAACTGAAGGGCGAACCGTCCCCCCACAACAGCACGTCGGCGCGAAGGTCTCCATTGAAGTCCTCCAGCGCCACGGCATGGGACAGCTGGCTGCCGCCGGTCGCTCCGTCGAAGGCCACGGCATCGCGCAGATCGGGGGTGCCGTCCACACCGGGATCGATCCCGGGAAGACCCGGCCGCTGCGAACCCGCGCCGAGCTTCGACTGCAGCGTGTACACGTAGGGCGCAGCCGCTGGCTCGGGTTGCGATTGCGGCGTCACCGCCCCGTACTCGTAGAACCGGACGTTCGACCCGGTCTGCGGGTCCCAGAGCGCGAGCCGGTGCTGGCCATCGATGACCGGCCTGGCCGCCACTCGCGTCGTCGCGACTTCCCGAAGCTCCGTCCGGAACAGTGATTGACCGGGTTCGAACACCTGATCCGGGCCGGATGCGAACGATTGCGGCTGACCGTTTTCCCGCGCGCGCCCCTGGTAGACCACCGTCACTTCGTGCCAGTCCTTCGTAGCGGGGTCGCCGTCGAGATTCGGCGAGGCGACGAGTACCGTGGCCGCGAGGTCGTCCCGACGTATGCCGTCGACGGCGTCCCGCCCGTCGAGGTCGCCCACGCCCACGAAGTCGATGTCGACCCCCGTGTCTGCTGCGACACCGAACTGGTCGAACCTCGGCAGCAAGGCATGCGGGATTGCGCTGAGCTGCACGCTGCTCTGGAGGTGCTGCCCGCCGTAGATGAGCGCGGACTGGGTACCCGCACCGACGAGCAGAATGTCACCGGCACCGTCGCCATCTATATCCCCGGCGGCGCGGAGGCGCGCGTCGGGCGGCGCGGTCAATGGCGAGCCGAACTGGATGTCGGTGAGGTCGAAGCCCGTGGCGGCGCCCCGGTACAGGCGGATGCCCGGTATGGAGTTGCCATCCGCTGATATGCGAAGAACGGCGAAATCGTCGCGCCCGTCGCCGTCCACGTCGCCGACGCCGACGGCCGTACCGCCTGTCACGGCCTGGTACGGCGTCCCGGCGCCCGGCGGGCTCCCGGGGACATCCGTGTCGTCGACGGCGCTGTCCGACTGCCACTCGGCGCGCGACCGGCCGCCCCAGATGCGGGTGACGCCACCCGAACCGATCAGCAGGTCATCGACATCGTCGTTGCCGAGGCTCGCGATCGTATCCTCGATAGTTTCACTGCCGTCCCCGTTCATGTCGGTGATCAGCGTTCCGAAGCCTTCGGGATCGGAGCTGAAGCGGATGCGGAACTCCACCTCGAGGTCTGCCTGGACGGGCGCGCCGACGTTGCGCTGGTGGTTCAGGATGTCGAACGTGAAGGGCGTGTAGCCCGCGCGCAGCGACAGGGGTCTCGTGGTGGCGTACCCATCGCGCGTGACGGACAGGGGCAGCCGGTCTTCACTGAGCGGGTTGTCGGGGATGACCACCGTGCCGTCCACCTCGAGGCGGATGCGCTCGTCGCCGGCCACCAGCAGGGAAACCCCTTCGACGTCGATCGGGCTGTACAGCATCCCCGTCCAGCGGACCAGATACTGTTCGCCCAATTCCGGCAGCACGTAGTCCTGCTTCGAGGAGGTCAGCACCTCCACACCCGTCCGCTGGAAAGCGTCGAACGCGTCGGGAATCGTCGGCAGCCAGACGTTGTCGGGCACGTCGAAGATTTCGCTCCGGATGCCGCGCATGTAGCGGTCGATGACGTCGCCAGCAGGTTCGACCGTCACGGGATCAGCCCCGCTCACGCGCAGGAACACGCCGTCCTGGGCTGCCATGCCATCGGGCGTGGGCGTGAGCGTGATCGAAGCCGCCCACTGAGCAGCCTCGCGACCGAACAGCAGGTAGACCCCCTGGGAGGCCGCGCCCTCAGACGAAACCGCCAACGCGATGTCGCCCTTGCCGTCCCCGTCCACGTCGCCTGCGGCCGTGATCCGGGTGGCGAGATTCGCGTTGGTGCCGAGAAACGGCTGATCGCTGTCGATCGTGACAGAACGATAACGGCTGTCCTCGCGCGCAGGGATCCCGCTCTCCGTGCCGAACACCACATCTGCGCGGGAACGGCGCACCGAGGTGCCCGAGACGGTGACGGTGACGTTGTCCCGGACCCGGATGACCGCATCCTCGAAGCCGTCCCCGTCGATGTCGCCGAGCGGAAGGTAGACGGGCCGTGACCCCGAGGTGCCTGCGATCCCGCCGGTCTTCACGTCGGCATCCACGTGCGCGGCGCCCTTTCCGGGCAGGGAGAACGCGATGTGGTAGCCGTTCGGGGCGTCCTGCCTGTTTACCTCCAGCAGGTAGTACTCGGGGACGTCGACCGAGAGTTCCTGCGCTTCGAATGTGGCACGCCCGTCGGTCTCGACCCGCTTCGCGGGGTAGAGCGTGAACGCCAGTGCGTTGCTGAGGGCCTCCGCCGTCGCCCCGGCCGTGGGGTTCGGTACCTTGCCGACCGAGATCATCGCCGGCGTGAGCCAGCGCGGTCCGACGGATCCGGATGTCCAGATCGCGTTCGGGCCTTGCGGTGCCGGGATCACGTACCAGTCCGCCGTGTCGCCGACGTCGAACGACAGGCCCGTGATCTCCCAACGGTCCGCGGCTCGCGGCAGCATCACGGCGTTCCCGGACGTGTCGTTGCGTCCCCCGGGGCCGATCTCATAGCTGTCCGGTGCGGGCTCGCTCTCGCCGACGAGACGATCGCTGCCGCCGCCCCCGAGCAGCGTGTCGTTGCCGTCGCCGCCCTGCAGGATGTCGTCGCCCGAGCCGCCCTCGATGCGGTCATCCTGCGCGCTGCCGATGAGGATGTCGTCGCCGTCTCCACCCAGGACGGTGACGTCCCCGAGGACCGCGCCGCGCTCGTCGTCGGTGTCCTCGATACCCCACACGGAATCGCCGCCGGGAAACCGGTAGCCGCCATCCAGGCGAACCACGTCGTTGCCGGCCCGGGTGTCGATGGTGAGGGCTTCGATGCCGTCGGTCCGGTAGAGCGCGTAGCGGAGCAAGGCGTTGCCGCTGCCGCCGGTCTCGAACCGCTGATTGGCGGTGTCCCACGACCACGCCCCGAACTCGTACCGCAGCAGATTGGGATCCCAGCGCAGGCTCACGTGGTCGGACACGGGGTCGCCCGCGTCGCTGTCCCCTCCGAGATGCAGCACCCGGTCGTAGCCCTCGTTGCCGATGAACTCGTCCGTGTTCGACGGCATGAACGTCTCGCCGGTGGCGGTATTGACGGGCAGCCCATCCGGGAGGATCTGGAAGGTGTCGTCCCCGGCGCCGCCGTACATCAGGTCCTCGGTCTGCGCGTCGAGCCCGCCCGTCAGCACGTCGTTGCCGCCGCCGCCGAAGATCCAGTCGCTGCCGCCCCCGCCCTCGAGGACGTCCTGCCCGAGACCGCCGAGGATGACGTCCCGGCGCTCCGACGACCGGTCGGTCGCGCCCAGGCCGACGACGCGCTCCGTCGAGTTGGGGACCGTGACCACGACCTGGTAGGCCGCCGGCACCAGGTCGGCCGCGCTCACCCGGAGGAAATACGTCCCGCCCGAGGCAATGGCGGGGGCGGTGCCGGACCAGTCGCGCCGGATCGTGCCGCCGTAGACACGATCGTCGGCGGTGGTGTTCGGGTCTTGCTTGCTCACGTGCCACAGCAGGCGGTAGGTGGCGGCGGCCGCACCCGACACTTCGGCCGTGCCCGACACTTTGAGCCGATAGTCGGCCTTCGCCGGAAGCCCCGCGAGATCGAGCACCTGACTCCCGGCGCCACCGGCGACGGCGGTGCGGATCGCCGTGCCATTCGCGTCGGTGAGTGCCAGGGTGAGCGTGCCGTCCGCCGCCTCCGAGTGCAGGCTCACGCGGTCGCCCGCCACGCCGTTCACCTCGAGCGGCAACTCGTAGTAGTCCACATCGGTGGACGCATGCAGCGTGAGCCCGGACAGTTCCAGCAGGTCGTACACCGTGGCGGGCAGCGTGCTCGCCTTCTCCGGGGTGTCGTTGTCCGTCGATCCGGGCGGGCCCGCGCTCTCGCCCTGGTCCTTCGCGACCAGCGCCTTGCCGTCGGCGTCGAAGAGCACGGCCGACACGTTCGGCAGGTCCCGGCCCAAGGGATCCTTGACTGCCACCGTGGCTCCCGCGGGCAAGCCGGTACCAAACTCGAGCCGATACCAGTCGATGTCCGTCGGGCTGTCGAGGGTCAGTCCCTCGAAGCGGGTGGTCCAGTCCAGGGCCGTCGTCCCTGGCGCGACGAGTGTCCAGGCGTTGTTCCGCAAGTCGTTGCGACCGGTCGCGGCGCCTTCGGTCTGGTCGGACAGGAGCGGGGCACCGGTCTCGATGGACACGGTGTCGTCGCCGCTGCCCGCGTCGATCCAGACGCTGGTCTGCACCGTGGGCAGAACCTTCACCGTGTCGTCACCGGCCAGGGCGTCGATGAGGATCACCGACAGCATGCCCTCGCCGGGCAGCGCGGCGATGACCTTCGTGGTCGACACTCCGACCGATCCGGTCGCCGCGTCGGTCGGCGCATGGGTGTCACTGGCGTGGAACACGCTAGCGCGGAGCACGCTGTCCGCCGACAGCCCGCTCGGGTCCAGCCGCAGGTTAAGCTCCAGCGTGTACCTGTTCGAATCTGGAAGACGGGTCAGACGCTGGACGTAGTGGTGGTTCTGGAGCAGCCCCGCTTCGGTGGCGTAGCCCACCTCGATCTGGTCCTCCGCGTTCGAGCCCGGCACGTACCAGACGCCCGTCTGCTCGCGCGCGTAGGCCTTCCAGACGTCTTCCGCGAGTTCGCCGCCGGCCGGCGCGAACACCGTGCCGTCGGCGCGATAGAGCGTGTCGTTTCCGCCGGCGCCGTAGAGGAACCCCGGTCCGGTGCCGCCGTACAGGCGGTCGGCGCCGGCCGATCCCAGCATCCGGTCGATGCCGGTGTCTTCGAGCACGTAGGGCACCGCGAGAGGCGGGTCGGCATCGTGAACGCCGTCGTCGTCGTGCAATCCGCCCAGGGGATCCACGAACACGCCGAATGTGTCGGTGCCCGGTTGGGGGGCCATGGACCATGCGACCAGGTGGTTCGCCCCGGGGCCACCGATCAGGTCATCGTTCCCTTGCCCGCCGTAGAGGATGTCGACGTCGTCGGTCCCGCTGCCCGGGTCGCCGCGCGCGGCCCAGTCGCCCCACAGCAGGTCGTTGCCACCGAAGCCGTAGACGATGTCTCCGCCGCTGCCGCCGTCGACCCAGTCCCGACCCTGGGTGCCGCGGATGGTGTCATTGCCTGCGCCGCCTTCGATCGTCGTCAGGAACTCCACCCCGCGTGTGAGGAGCCGCGAGAAATCGACGGGCTTAACAGGGATGGTTCCGGATGCGAACTTCGTGCTCTCGAGCACGAACTCGATCGTGTCGTCTCCACCTAGGCCGGCGATGCGGATCTGTTCGAGCAGTGGCGTGCCGGTCGAGCCGCGCCACTGCTTGCGGTACGCGGTGCCATTGAATTCGACGACGAGATCGGGCCGTCCGTTGGTGACTGCGGCGTCCTCCCCGATAAGGATTTCATCCCCCGCATCCGTTCCGAGGATGAGCAGGATGTCCGTGGCCCCATCGTCGCCGCCGAGGTCCGCCGGGTCGTTCCCGAAGTGCCCCTGCAGGATATCGGGCGCGACGTCCAGGTCGAAGTGGACGAAATCGATGCCGCCACCGCCGTACACCGTGTCTTCGCCCGCGCCTCCGCGAAGGACGTCGCCGTCCTCACCACCCCACAGCGTGTCGTCGCCATCGTCCCCGGCCAGCGTGTCGTTGCCGCTTTCGCCGAGGAGCGTGTCCACCCCGTCGCCACCGTACAGGGTGTCGTCGCCAGTCCCGCCGATGAGAAGTTCCCGTCGGTCGCTGCCGTACAGGAAGTCGGCATCGTCGCCGCCGTACAGCGTGTCCCCGTCCAGGCCCGTTTCGCCCGTCACCCCCCACCCATGGAGGTGGTCGCTGCCCGTGCCGCCGTAGAGGCGCTGCCCAACCTGCGTCCCGTCGGCGAGTCCCGCCTGGCCCTTGAGCACGTCGTCGTCCGCTTCGCCGTAGAGCTGATCGATCCCGTCGCCACCGAGCAGTTCGTCATCGCCCGCCCCACCGCGAACGATGTCGTTGCCTGCGCCACCTTTCAGCTGGTCACCGCCTGCGCCACCGTCCAGGTAATCGTCGCCCTCTCCACCGTCGAGGATCTCGTCCCTCAGGTCGCTGTTGGCGCCGCCGAACAGAAAATCCGTCCCTGAGCCACCTTCGATCTTGTCGCTGCCATCTGCCGCCGAGACCGCCCCCGAATCCGGTGGAGCCTTCGGCACGAGGTGTCGCGGAAGGAAACCGCTTTCGCTTCCGGTCCACCCCGGCGGGAGTCCGAAGTTGTCGGGTTTGTAGAGATCCAGAAACTCGGCGGCGATCGCCTCGGCGCCGCCCCACAGGATGTCGTTGCCGGCTCCTCCCTGGATGTCGTCGTCGCCGTCGCCGCCGATGACGCGGTCGTCGCCACCCGTCGTGAAGATCGTGTCTCCGCCCGTGCCACCCTCCACGACATCCCGTCCTTCACCCGTCGTGATCCGGTCCGCACCTCCACCACCCATCACGATGTTGTCGCCCGACCCGCCGACGGTGACGGTGTCGCCGCCATCGGTCGCCGCTTCCGCGAACACGGTAAGCGCTCTCTGTTCGCTCAATGGCAGCAGGAGATCTCCGGCTGAGCCGTCGCCGATGACGACGTTGCTGCCCCCCGCGATGCGGATCGTGTCGGCACCACCATTGCCGCGAATCACGCTGTCACCTGCACCCACGTCGATCGTATCGGCGCCCGCGTCGCCGACAATCAGGTGGTTGCCCGAGCCCGCAGTGATTGTGTCGTCGCCATCACCCCCGGCAATGGTGCTGTTGCCGACACCGACCGAGATCCAGTTGCCGCCGGAACCGCCTTCGACATGCTGTTGCCCGTTGCCGGTCTCGATCCGGTCTGCCCCTGCGCCGCCGTATATGCGGCTGTTGCCGTCCCCCACCTGGATCTGGTCGCCCGTCCAAGGCCCGACGTGCGACGTGCCGCCGTAACCGTAGATCGTCTGGTTGCCCGCGCCCGATACGGTGATGGTGTCCGAGCCGTCGTCGCTGGCATCGGTGTCACCGAACATCGTCCGGTGCTGCTCGAGCGATAGCGCCATGTCCCGCAGATCCCCATCGCCTTCGATGAGGTTGTTACCGCCGCCCACCGTGATGGTGTCGTCACCACCGTTGCCTCGGATGACGCTGTCGCCGGTGCCAACGGTGATGATGTCGTTGCCGGCATCGCCAGCGACGATCTGTGCTCCCACGGCGAGCAGCGCGTACTCGGACTCGGCAAGTGCCGTTCCGCCGAAGAACCGCTGCCTCGCCGCCTCGACCGCAGCGCCCGAGCCGCCGAGCGCGATGATCCTGTCGTCTCCGATACCGGCCTGAATCCGGTTGGTGCCGCCACCGCTATCGATGTGATCGTTCCCCTCGCCGCCGAAGATCAGGTCAGCGTCGGCTTCCCCGAGGAGCGTGTCGTTGCCGTCGTTGCCCTCCAGGCGGTCCGCACCGGCGCCACCGCAAAGCATGTCCCCATCCAACCCTCCGATCAGCATGTCTCGTCCATCGCCCCCGCGCAGAGCGTCCGCGCCACCTTCCCCGTACAGCGAGTCATCGCCTGCGTCGCCCTGCAGGATGTCACCGTCACCGCCGCCGGAGATCTTGTCAGCCCCGCTGTCACCGCGGAGATTGTCCACACCGTCCCCGCCTTCCAGAGTGTCCGCACCACCACCGCCCCACGCCCAGTCGTCACCGCGATCGCCGTAGATCTTGTCCGCGGCCGAACCCACCCCGGTGTCTGTGAGCCGGACGCTCTCGGCGTCAATGGTCGCGATCTCACCGAAAGTCCCGAAGGAGAGCGTGACGCCGTCTCCGAACATCCAGTCGTTACCCAAGACATCTCCGGGGACAGAATCGGTTGCCTTCGTCCGGTCGCCGAACAGCTTGTCCGCGCCACCGCCGCCGATCAGAAGATCATCGCCGTCACCGCCGTAGAGGAAATCGCCGCCATCGGTCCCCCGTGCCTCCACGACGAGCGTGACTCCGTCCGATGCGATCGACGCGGCATCTCCAAAGAGGAGGTCGTTGCCACCGTAACCGTCGAGATGATCGTTGCCCGCGCCGCCATGAAGCTGGTCGACACCATCGCTGCCCGTGATCAGATCGTCTCCCGCACCGCCGCGGGCGATGCCGCCTCCCTTTCCGAGCTTGATCACGTCATTGCCCGCGCCGCCGTCGACGTCGACGGAGACGGATTCGTCGAGTCCTGACAGATCGATCGTGTCATTCCCGGCACCGCCGGACGCGAGGATGCGTGTGATGCCTTCGAATGTCTGGGTGAGCGACTTGGTGCCCTGGGAGAAAGTGACGCTGACCTTTCCTCCGCCCACGGACTTGACGGTGAACGCTTCGTCCCCGTCGGTCAGATCGCCCTCCATCCTCTTGGACGCCGCAGTCCCCATGTTGAGTCGCAGGGTGCCACCGCCGATATCCGTGGCCAGCGTCGGCACGCGTGTGAACGGCACGGCATAGTTCGCGAGTACGATTCTCGGCGTGATGTTGAAGGTCTTGTCGATATCCCACAGCAGCACGTCGATCTTCAGAAAGGCGCGGAGCTGCGCATACAGTTCACCGGAGATGTCGAACACGGCAAGAGGATTGCCACTGGCACCCTCGATATTGGTCAGCAGTTCCGCCAGCCGCAGCTTCCCGTCGCGATCCGGATCGTGGAGATTGAAGTCGATGGTGGCGAAGATGCCGCCCTCGACCCCGGCCTTGGCGATGGCGAGATTCAGCTGCGCGGAAGCGGTGAGACTGCCGGACAGCCGAACCTCCGCTACATCGCGGCCGGACTTGTCGAGATCGTCGATGAAGAACCCATCAAGCAACAGCCATGGGTCGCGAAAGTCCGAGTCCACCAGAGCCCGGAGTCCGCGAGTGTCGTATCCGAAGGCGAAGTCGATCGCGGCCCCGAGCCGGCCTTCGATTCCGACGCCTAGCGGGCCGAAGATCGGGAAGAACTGCGAGTAGCCGAAGTCGAAGGTCAGGGGCTTCGGATCGATGCTCACCAGGGTCACATCCTCGCCCCTGATAAGGCCCAGCAGCGGCGCTACGCCGCTCAGAATGGGGAACTGCACGAAGCCGCCGAAGGCACCATCGCGAAGTCCCTCGATGAATTTCGCTGCCGCCGACCCTTTATTCGTGACGTTGGGAGGGGTGTCCGCAGTGGCCTGCACCGAACGTCCGCTGGCGCCAGACGGCTCCGGCTCGTGCAGGACCACGTCGCCGAACTCCAGGAACAGCGACTCCTGCCCGTTCGCAACTGCGGACATGGCGGACACGAGCCGGGTCAGATTGGCAAGATCCTCGATCAGACCCACGCCAACGGAATCGGGGGCAAAGCGCCGCGCAATGTCCAGCAGGCTCACGCTCTGCCCGGTGAGGTTGGACAGCACGGGAATCGGCGCCGTGACGAGATCGATGACCGGCTGCACCTGACTGGTGACGGCCTGGACACGCCCGACGATCGGCTCGAGGAAGTCCGAGATGAACGTACCCAGATCCAGACGCGCTTTCTCGAGCGTCACCGTGACCGCGGCGAGCTGGGTAGCGTCCGCCCAGTCGGCCACAAGGTCCGCCTTGATGCTCGGAAAGCCCAGGGCCTTCTCTTTCCCGACGAGCGCCGGATTCAGGGAGAGCGTCAGGCCGAGACCGACGTTCGCGCCTGCTTCGAATTCCGAATCGAAACCAAGGCCGCCGAGATCGGTCAGACCCACCCTCCCATCGGTCGTGTCGCCCCCACTCGTCACGTCGATCTTCAGGGTGGCAGCGAGCTTCGTCGCACGGTCGTCGGCAAGATTCTTTGCGGTCAACTCGAGGAAGCCCAGCCGCCCCGCGATGCTCGCGTTGGGCAAGGTCACATCGACGTTTACTGTCAGCTCAGGGGGCTCATCGGGTTGGCCCACGTCCAAGAAGAACCCCAGTTCCCTGCTGATGCCGAAGTCCAGCTCGAGTGACCACGCGACGTCGACCTGCACCGCACCCTGAGTCTCCAGTCCGCCGATGGGCAACCCGAGGTCCAGATCCAGGCCGGCACCCGCGGGGATCGTGCCCCCGAGGGTGAGATCCCAGTTCATCCAAGCGGTTTGAGCGGATACCTCAGCCTCGCCGATGTTCGATGTCGTGTCGATGTCGCCACGATCGGCGGTCCCGTTCTTGTTCCGGTCCGCGAGAAGGTGAAGCTGGTTGCCGAGCAGTTCGACCAGCGCCTCTTCGACAGCCTGCTCTGCCGCGTCCTTCGACTTGACGAGCGCCTGCTCGCCCAGACCGCGCAGCTTGTCGACGAGCTGTGCTCGGAACCGGGACAACACATCGGCCGCCTGCGATAGCTTGTCCCCGACGAGCGGAAGCTTGAACCCGCCGAGCGAGGTGTCCAGTGCGCTCTGCAACCCTCCCAGGAAACCATCGAGACCGTCGGACAGCAGGGACACGCTGTCGAACAGACCAGCATCGCCGAGGGAGAGAACTTCGTCTGCGACGGAAAATGCTGTCGAGATATCCGGCCAGGACGCGAGATCTGACGACGCCCGTGTCGCCGCGCTGCCCACCGTCACGGTGACGGATGTCTCGGCGATACCGATGTTCCCGCGGAACTGCGTCGCCGCGGGAAAGTAGACCGGCAACACACCGGACCTGGTGACGGACGTGGCGTCGGTCGTGCCCCCGACCTCGAGCGTGAACGCGCCGGACAGGGTGTCGATGATGGAAGACAGCGTGCCGACCGACAGTGCGGCCCGGCGATCTGCGGTCCCTTGCCACAAGGACGTATCGGTAGTGTCGAATTCCAGATCGAATGTCGCATCGATGGCGACATTGCCGTCGAGAATTCGTCCGCCGACGAAGACTGGCTTTACCCCGAGACCGACCGACAGATCGAGATCCGTCGCACTTGCGAACAATTGGCCGCCAGTAACGCCCGTGTCGTCGAACAGCACGACACGGGCGGGATCGTCGAGGTCCACTCCGAGCGCGATCTTCAGGGTGCCGCCTCCCGTGGCGGTCAGGGCGGCACCGCCGTTCACCGAGAGGAGACCGGCCGACAGGTCGAGCGTCAGAGGCAGCGTCCGGGCAAACGAAGGCTTGATGGTGAAAACGAGCTTGAGCAGCCTGCTCCCGTCCTCGACGATGGAACTCTCGAGCTCTCCGGAGAGGAAGTCCGTGTCGTTGAGCCGTGTAAGAAGCGTCTGCAGACTGGACACCGGCTCGTCCGCGACGTCCTCGATCCATTGCGCGAAGCGGTCGGCCTGGGCAAGCACGTCACGCACGCTGACATCGGCGAGGGGAATCTTGGCGTTCAGCCACGCCGACCCCTCCAGCCCGGCGAGGAACGATGCCGCCTGGCGCAAGGCATCGAGCAAGTTCGTGGCGTTAAGGCCCTCCAGGCTGCGCAGGCGGTCCAGGCCGGGGAACTCGAAGGTGGGTACGGCCTGCAAACGAAGCCGGAGCGCCTTCAGGTCGCCGGCTGCAATGTCCGCGCCGGGTAGCAGCGTCAGGTAAGTGCGCTCTTCGCCGCCGTCGGTCTTCACCTCGACCTTGGCGATGCGACGATCCACGGTGCGTTCCTCGGCCGGGCTGATCGCGGTCACCACGATGCCCGGTGCCAACGTTGCCGTCGCGTCGCCCGAAACGCTTAGAGTCCCGTCGGACTCAAGTCTGGGATCGTCGAGCGCAATGACGTGGAGAGGATTCCCCGCCAGGCTCCAGTGCACACCGATCGTCGGTGATGCCTCGAGCGAAACGAAGGGCAGTCCGGCGTTGAGAGTGACGTCGAGGTCGAGGTCGACGCTGCCCGTCAGTGTCACGTCGTCGAGGACCTGCGCCAGATCGCCGAGGCCCTGCGCCAGCCTGCGCAGCGTGACCTTGCCCGAATCCACCTCGTCGGGATTGCGCAGCCCGAAGCTGAGGGAACCGCTAGCAAGTGGTGTCTGTGTCCTGGGCTTGACGTCGATGTCCACGAACCCCAGGCGCGCGTCGAACTTCGTGTTGGGCCCGACGAGCGACGCAGCGAAAGTCGCGCTGGTCACGGCGTTCTCGACGAACAGGCGATCCAGCGGGTGCACCCCCCCGATCGCCTCTCCGCTGAACCGGCCGTCCCGGTCCTCAGGTCGGCTTGCGTTGGGCGTGTCCGGCCCATCCTGTCCGCGGATGCCCAGCAGATTCGCCGCGAGCGAGCCCACGGCGTTGTCGATTCTGAAGATGAAGTCGGTCCCGGGCGGCGGCGTGGAGGTATCCGCCAGGATCAGCCGAGTCTGATCCGGATTGATCTCTGCCCGCACCGAGCCGAAGGTCTGCTGCGAGATCGCGGCAAGTACGTCTCCCACGGTGGAAACGCCATCGAGGACGATCTCATGAGAGTCACCGTCCCGGGTATGGACGACGAGATCAGCCTGGCTGCCGATCTGGGTTCCGGCCTTCAACCCCAGGGCGGTCACCGCCGGATCATTCTGGTCCGCCTGAATGCGGAGATAGCCGGGCGAAGTCGCCGTGCCCGGGGCCGTGAACACGAGCCGACCACCGAGCGAGGACACGCGGATGCCGCTGTCGTCGATACCGCTGCCCTTGAATGCGAGGTCGATGGCGTCCTGGACGTCGTCCTCCCAGTCGGTCACGCCGCGATTGTCCGCAGTTCCGAACGCGAATGGCTCTTCCGGAACAGTCGCGGGGACTGTGACCGTGATACCAGGATCCGCCGCGGACCGGAAGATCGTGAACGTGGCATCGCCGGACATCGGAGCGATGATGCTTCCGACCTCCGCCGCGGCCACCAGTCGCATCGGCTGATTGGCGTTCTCGCGTTCCGACGCCTGACCATCACCGAACCCGAGGATGCTCAGGCCGCGGGCGCTGGCTTCCTTCTTGGCGTCCGTCTCGCCGTGCGCCTGAATGCGGAACGCGGGGCCCTTCGCGGTCTCGAGCACGAGCTTGTCACCGGCCACGACGGCATCAATCTCCCGGGTCGTCCCGCCATGGTCAAAGGCGGCGTCGAGTGCAGCCGCCAGATCGTCGAGACTGGAGAAGGGAAGGGGTGTCTTGCCGTCGTCCGACATTTGGCGAGCAAGCGTTACCGTCGTTCCCGTGGCGGCATCCGCAAACACCCCCGTGCTGGGGTCTGCAAACATCACGCTGAACGACAAGTCGGCGGGCAATCGTGCGTATTCCCGCGCAAGTCGCCGGTCGGCTACGAGGACCGCCTCCGTGCCGAAGGTGAATCCGCTTCCGAGTACCTCGGACAGAACGGTATTCGTGGCAAGCGGCAGTCCGCCGTCGTTCCCCAGATAGATGCCAAGCGTGAATGCTAGCGAGCCCTGCGCCGTCAGTGCGAGCTTGCCCTCCCCGGTCACGCTGCCGAACGAGTCTCCCAGGACGCGCGAGAGGTCGAGCGGAATCTGGGTCCCGCCGGGCAGCAGATCACCGGTCACCGGCCGCGTCTCCAGATCGATCAACAGCGCCTGGCGGACGGAGTCGTAGGTCACGATCGGTCTCGCTGCGGCTACGGCGGTGGCCGGTGACCTGGCCGTCAGCGCGGTCAGGGTCCTTTCGAGCCCCTGCACCGTAGTGAATGCCGGGACGCCATTCTTGCCGAGAAGTCCGTTCAGGAATTGTGTTCGAAACAACGCGGTCAGATCGAGCACGTCTTGCAGACGTTGACCCAGCAAGGGCAACTCGATGGACAAGGCTTCAGCGGCCTGGGCGCTCGCAAGCCAGTTGGCGAGTTGCCTGATCAGACCCACCAAGGTGTCGGCATCCATCCGACGGAAATCCGCGAGTGGACCCGTCAACCCTCCGTCCACGCTCACCGCGAGAGCCGTCGGATCGAAAAGATCGCTCCATTTCGCGCCGATCGTCCCTCCGCCCACTTCCGAGAGCCCCGGCACGCCCGAGACGCTGACCCCCAGGCCCGAGACCTCGGCGGACCCCGAGGTTCTCAGTGCAGCCTGGTCCAGGTTGAGGGAGTCGAAGCGCCTGCGGCCATTCGGGACCGTCGCCTTCAGGGCAACGTTTCCGGTGACGGTGCCCGGATCCACGGTGACCTCGACGAAGCCATAGCGCGCCGCCGTGCCTTCGTTGATCGAGAGGCCGGCCGAGAAGGCGATATCCGCCGACGCGATCTCGCCGCCGGTTCCTGGCACCTCGAGGAACAGCGACCGCGCGGTCACGCCGCCACCCGCGAGTTCGTCAAGATCCAGACCCATCGCCACGTCGATCGACAGCGCGGCTGTCACGGTGGCTGTTCCACTCACGGACAGATCCGCGAAACCCTCCTCGGTGCTCAGGTTGGCCTGGAAGGAGCCGGTCCCGGTGGCGTCCTTATCCACATCGAGTTTCCAGCGCAGTTCACGCGTCGCCGCGTCGAAGCGCAGCCCCAGGGCACCTGCGGCGACGCCGCCCAGCGCGCGCATCATCTCCTGCGCGGAGGCGAACTTCGCGACGCTGCCGTCCGACAGACGGGTCATGAGTTCGCTGCGCATGAGCGTCGCCGGGGTCGAGCCGAGCAGACCCGTCAAGGTAGCTGGCGTGGTGCCGCCTGCGGCCTGCCGCAACTGCGGGATCGTCACGCTGCCCAGCCGGTCGACGCCCGATAGCAGCCCGCCGTCCGCGGTCAGGCGGTCGAGAAGATCCTGCGCGCGCACCTGGAGAAACGCCTTCAGATCGTTCGCGAGGCCGCCCTCGGCCGTCAGCGTCACGCCGGTCGGCGCTGAGATGTCTGCCCAGTCGAGCGTCACGTTCACGCCGGCGAGGTCGATGGGGGCGGTCTGGCCCGGCACGACGGCCTTCGCAGCGAGCGACAGTTCGGCGCGCAAGTCCGTCGCGCTGGACCTGCCGGTCGTCGCAAGGTCGACGGTCGCGCCCGGCATCTCCGCGATCCGGAGCTTGCCGTCGGCATCCTGCACGTCTGCGCTGACACCGATGGCGGCGTCCACCGTCATCGTGCGAAGCGAGGCGTCCACGTCGAAGATCCCGAAGCGACCGGTGAGGTCGGCAGTGGCCTGGAGCTGGATCTCCCGCACCGCGATCTCGGCGCCGCTGGAGGTGCCCGCGAAGAATCCGTTGGCATCCAGTCCGACACTGAAGTCGAACCGCACCACGGCGCTGAAGTCCACGCCGCCCTCCAGCTCGACCGTACCGCCGCTCGCCGAGAATGCTGCATCGGCATCGGCACGTCCGGACAGTCGCTTCTCGACCAGCACCTGGTAGGTGGGGCGGCCTTCGGCATCCAGCGTCATCGTCACATTGCCGTCGACCGTATCGAGCCTGTCCAGTTTCAGACTCAGAGCTTCGAAGGTGCCGATGGCGTCACCGATGCTCGACAGAGCAAAGGCGCCGCGACCAGTCTCCACCACCCGCGCCAGTCCTGTCGAAGCCCCTTCAGTCGTACCCGCGACGGCTCGGCCGAGGCTGCTACCCAGCAGCGCGAAGTTCGGCGCGCCGGTCGAGAGACGCGAGTTCAGTTCCGCAAGGTAGCCCTGCATGCCATCCCGCAGTGCCACGAGGGAGTGCGCGACGTCTACTGTCGCCGCGGCAGCTTCGCCCAGGGCCACCGGGAGATCGGCGGCGAGCAGCACTCGGGGCTCGAGCGACTCGAGCAGCGCCTTTCGACGGAAGGGAACGGACGTAGCGAGTGAACTCAGGACACCACGGACGTGCGGACGCCGCCCGGCGAATCGGTTTCTGAACATGTAGCCCCCCGTTTGCTCGCGCCTGGGCGAGCAGATCCCTCGGCCCGCGAACGCGGCCGATGCTTCGTGTGTTTAGAACAAAGTTTGGATGCGTCCGGGGTGCCGGAACTTGCGCCTGATCAAGGGAAGGCCTGAAAACGCGAATGCCAGATGGATAGGAGGAGACCTGCGCGCCTTGTATGGAAGGTCTCGACTTCGGGCAATGCGCGCCAGGAACCAAGGCGGCGCGGCGTCGGAGTTCGAACCCGAACTCGGTGTCAGGGGACCGTACGGGTTCGCCACGTCAGCGCGTGTTCTCTGCTCAGCAACGCCACGCGATTCGCCGAGTCACCGCCGCACGATGCCGCCCAGGGAATCCCCGGAACTGCGTTCGAGGCGAGCGCTCTTCTGCATTCGCACGCGACGCTTCTGCCGCCAGCGGAGGAACCCTGTCACCAGCAGGACGGGCGGCAGCAGCCCGCTCACGAGCACGATGATGCGTCCGGTCATGCCGAAGGCTTCTCCGCTGTGGAGGGGATGCAGCCAGGCGAGAACCGTGTCACCAGCGGCGTCTTGCAGCGCGTCCCGCGATGCCACCACGCTGCCCGAGAACTGATCCACCCAGACGTTCGTCTTCGGAAAACGGCGGCCCGGTTCACCGGGCTGGTAGAGGTTGATGCGGAACACGCCCGAGATGTCGGCCGGCGTCTCGATCCACCGCAGTTCCGCATCCGGAAACCGTTTCATCGCAGCAGCAATGGCGGCATCGACCGTGATGGGATCCCTGTCGGCGAGCGGCGTCGAGAAGTGCGTATCCGGGGGACGGAGCGGCGACATCTGGTGGATGACCGGGTTGAACCAGGTCGGTTCGTCCAGCATGGCGCCTGTCAGAGCAAGCATCGCGAACACGATGACGCCATACACGCCGCTCAATGTGTGCAGGTCGTAGATCCTACGGGCCCCGCTGGCATTGCGTTTCATCGTCAGAGCGCCGCGGAGCCGCGCAGCAGACGGCCACCAGAGGAACACACCGGACCCGAATGAGACCAGCAGGCAAAGACCGACTACGGCCACGACAGTCCGCCCCGTACGGTCCAGCAGCAGACTGTAGTGGAGGTCGTAGATCCACGTCATGGCGAAATCGCCCCAGAACCGGCTAGCGCCCACCGTGAGCGTGGCCGGGTCGATCGACACCATCAGCGGGGAGAAGGCGAGACCCGCCGTCTCGGCGGGCCGGTAGTAGCGGACCATGATCGGCCGTCCCGGCTCCAGCGGGGCTTCGATACGCCAGGCTCCGTGGCGATCGGGATGTGCGCGATGGAGTGCGTCGAGCACGGCCTGGTACGAGGAGGGCGCCGTCAACGGTTGAGTCGGCGCGAGTTCCGGATTCAGGCCCTGATCGATCTCGACGTAGAAGACGAGAATCGCGCCCGTGAGGCCAAGCAGCGCAAACACGCAGCCGACGGAAAGCCCCAGCCACAGATGCACCTGAAGCCAGAGCTTGCGGAGCGTTCGGCGCCTTGGCGAAGGATTGGTGGAAGTGGCGATCGCGCGTTCTGTCGTGTCAGAAGTTCAGCGTGGCGGCTCCGAAGAACGCACGCTTGTCGCCCGGCGAGTGGAGCGACTGGGTGCCATCGTGCCACACATACTCGTAGTACTGGTCGGTGACATTGCGCACCTGGAACTCCAGCGTCAGGTCCTTCGCCGCCTTGTACGCCGCGCCGAGGTTGACGAGGAAGTGCCGCCCGAACCGACCCGTGGAGTTGGTCCGCTCGAGGTAGTAATCGCCTTGAGCGTTCACCCACGCCGACACGCGCAGGACAGGCGTGACCTCGAAGTCCGCCCCGCTCGCGAAGAGGTAGTGGGGCACGTGATCAATCTCCTTGCCCTGGCTGGCTGGCAGGGAGGTCTCCGCCTGGACGATCCGCGAATACTGGCGCGAGTAGGCCGCCCAGAGGGTCGCCTGGTCTGTGGGCCGCGCGCTGAATTGAAGATCGATGCCCTGCCGGCGGGTACGACCGATGTTCTCGGAATCGTTCGACGGGTCGTTCAGCTTGCGGCGCGCCTCGTCGGTTGCCACTTGCCGCCAGAGCGCCACGCGTCCATCCAGCCATGGCACCGGCGTGAACTTCACGCCGAACTCCCAGCCGGTATTGATGGAGGGCTTCAGGTCGTCGACCCGCGTGATCTTGTAGGCGGCTGCGCCCACACCCACCTGGAAGGACTTTCCCCAGTTGCCGTAGAAGCTCATGGTGTCGAGCGGCGCGTACACCACGCTCAGCTTCGGCTGCTGAATGAGTCCGTAGTCGTTGACCGCGAAGGTCCGCCCGGTTAGCCCGTTGGTGAAATCGCCGAAGACCTTGTCCACGCGATACGCGGGAATCACTTTGATCTGCCGGGTGGGCTCGAAGACGCCCTGGACATACACCCCGACATTGTCGAAGTCGAAGTCCTGGGCCCGCGTCTGGGTCTGGCGGATCCGCTGGTTCGTGTTGAAGCGGAGGCTGGTGTTCTGCTGGCGCTCGTAGTTGAACCCGGCCTGCAGGGAGAAACTGCCGGTCGAGGTCGAGGCCGCCCGGTAGGTCAGCGTGGAGAGGATGCCCTGGTGCGATTCGTTGGTGTCGCGCTCCTGCTGGGACACGCCCGCCGAGAATTTCACCCAGCGCTGATCGTCGAACCGGTTCAGGTATGCCTTGGTGGTGAGCGACAGCCGGTTGCCCAGGTCTGCATCGAGGTGCGCGCTGAGCTGGTTCACCTCCCTCTCGCCGCCATCCGTGGCAGAGAAAGCGTAGGACCGCGTGGGATCGGTGCGGGAATCGCGGGCCGTCAGATAGCCGGGCTCTTCGGCATCGATGTAGTAATGCCGGGCAATCAGACCGACGCGATATCGCCCTTCCTCCGGCCCGTAGAACCACTTGCCCGCAAACGATGCCTTCTCGGCCTCGGCATGGTCGCGGTAGCCCTGGGACTTCCGATAGCCGACGAAGTAGTTCTGCGACCAGCCGCCGTTCTCCATCCCAGCGGCGAACTGCGCATCGCGCGACGCGAAGCTGCCGTAGCTCGCCCGGGTCGTCAGATAGTCACCGCCGATGCGCGTCGCGATGTTCGCGTTGCCGGCGATGTTGTGCAGGCCGTACCGCGCATCGTTCGTGCCGCGGACCGCCTCGATCGATGCGATGTCGAGCGGGAAGATCGCATCGATGTACGGCATGTTGCCGTCGTTGCTGTTGCTGGGAATGCCGTCGATCAGCAGCTTCACGGCATTGATCTCGCCTTCGCCGTTGAAGCCGCGGAACGAGAACTTGCCCGACGTGGTGCCCTGGCGGAACTCGGTGAGCATGGTGCCCGGTAGATGCCCGAACAGCTCCCAGCTGTTGGCGACGTTCTCGCGCGCCACGACCGAGCCGCTCAGCACGTCGACGGAAGTCAGCACATCCCTGGCCGAGAGCACACCGGTGGCATTGCCACGAACGACCACGGGCTGGCCGACGACAAGCGCGGGTCCGGTCGCTGTCGTTCCGGCTGCCGATGTGTCGGCAGATTCGGTGATGGTCGGGGAAGCAACCAGCAGCGCGGCGAGCAGCAGGCAGGCTCGGTCCGGTGTTGTTGTCATGGCGCATGCCTGGGGGGACGGGAGGCGCGAATGCTAAGCGGTGTGCCAGGGAGGGGGGTGCGACAGATTGTCGCAGGCCATGGCAACGTCGGGCGCCGCGACCGGGTACCTCCGGTGCGCCTTGGCGTTCCGTCGCAGCGAGTAGCATTGGTGTCCGCGCCCAGTCCGACTCGGTCCAAACGCATGCAACGGCCCCTCGCCAAAGTCACCCGTCCCCGACTCATGCTTCCAGTTCCGAGGGCTCGCCTCTTCACGAAGCTGGATGAGGCACGTGCGGCACATGGTGCAATCGCCCTTATCGCGCCGGCTGGCGCCGGCAAGACCACGCTCGTAGCGTCCTGGCTCGATGCTCGAGAGCTCGCGGGCATCTGGTTTCGTGTCGACCGGGACGACGCCGAGCCGGCCACCTTCTTCCACTATCTGCGGGAAGCCTGCCGCTCCTTCGCCGACTCGGACGATCGTTTGCCGCCCGTCCTGACACCGGAGTACCGGGCGGATGTCCCGCGATTCGCTCGCCGATTCTTCCGCAGTCTGTTCGCGATCCTGCCTGCGGACGCCGCGGTCGTGCTGGACAACTTCCAGGACGCGGGCGACGGGACAACGATCTCGAGCATCGTCGCCCTGGCGCTGGACGAGGTGCCGCCCGGGGTTAGCGTCGTAATCATTTCCCGGCACGAACTCCCAGACGCGTTCGCGCATGCCCGCTCGCGGGATCAGCTTCACACACTCGGGGCCGACTCACTGCGCCTGACACTGGAAGAAGCGACGGCAATTGCGGCAACGAGGCGGCAGGTCGACGAGCGGTCGGTTCGGGACCTCTTCGAACGCTCGGCCGGGTGGGCGGCCGGCCTCACACTGATGCTGCAGGCGGTTGCCGACGGTGAAACGCCTCGCCGTGGCGCAGATGTCCCGGGCTCGGAACAGGTGTTCGCTTTCCTCGCGGACCAGGTGTTCGACGGCATGTCGCGGCAGGAACAACGGTTTCTCACCCAGATCGCCTGCCTCAGCCACGTGGACGGCCCCATGGCCGAGGCACTCACGGGCGACCCGCAGGCCCCCGAACTCTTGCAGCAGTTCTTTCGGCGCCAGTTCTTTCTCCATCGGTCCGTCGGACGCGACGGCAGCTTCCACCTGCACGCGCTGTTCCGCGAATTCCTGACCGTGCGGGCCCGCGATCTCTGGTCACCCGAAGAGTGGGGCGGGATGCAGCGGCGCGCGGCCGCCGTCTGTGCTGCGTACGCCATGTTCGACGAAGCGGTGGATCTCTTCTTGAGCATCCAGGCGTGGGAGGAAGCCCTGGCCGTGTTCTCCTCGGTTCTGGTGGCCCGGCTGGAGCAGGGACGCTACGCGCTGCTGCGCCGCTGGATTGCGGCGCTGCCGGAAGCGCTCGCCGATTCGGCTCCGGATGTGCAGTACGCGCTGGGCACGATGGCGGCAGGTGATGACCCGACCCTGGCGATCCGCCAACTCACCGCGGCGTACGAAGCACATCGCACCCGCGCGGAACCGCTCGGAAGCATCCGCGCGGCATCTGCGCTGATCGAGGTCATCTTCCATTCCACGACGGATCACCGGGCCATGATGCCCTGGATCGCGGTACTCGAAGACTTCGAGCGTGACCCGCCTGCCGCGCTGGACCCCGAGCTTCGGCTGCGTATGCATGCGGCCATGCTGGTCGCCCGGCTGTTCGCCTCGCCGCGCGACCCGGAACTGGCGCATACGGCGCAGGCCACGCTCGCGCTCCTCGTGGGGGAAGCGTCGGCAAATCGCCGGCTCCTGTCCACAGTGTTCCTCACCATCTACGCGACCTTCACGGGGCATTTCGAACTGGCGCCGCTGCTCGCTGCGCACGGAGACCGGCTTGCCGACCATCCTGCCGTCACCCCGCACGCGCGGGCGAACTGGCTGCTCTGGAAAACGTACCTGATGCGCCTGCTCGGCCGCTACGAAGCAGGCGCCGTCGCGGTGAGTGAAGCGTGGGAGATCGCCACGCGCGAAGGCTTCGGGCAGATCCGGTTCCTCGCGGCCTATTTCTGCAGCGGGCTCGAATCCTCCCATGGCGATCTGAAGACGGCCGGGCAATGGGAGAGGGAGGCAGCAGCGCTGGCCGATCCCTCCCGCCAATTGCAACGCGCGCTGCTGGCAGCCTGTTCCGCTTGGCTGTCCTTGTATCGAAACGATCCAGCCGGGGCGAAGCTGCACGGGCAGTTGGCCATGGGCACCGCGCGATCCCTGGCCGCACCGTCGTATCGAATCCACTACGGCATTCCGCTGGTGTTCGGGCTCGTGGAGAGTCGGGAGTTCGGCGAGGCCGACGCGGTCATTGCGGAACAGCGGGCTGCGGTATCGGGTACCGCGATCGACTGCTTCGAACCGCTCTTCCTCGCGGCGGAGGCAAGAATGCGGGAACTCGTCGGCGACGAAGCCGGTGCCCGGCACATCGTGCAGACGTTGTGGCGGGTCGCGGCACGGCAGGATCATGGTCGGTTCCTGTCCTGGCTCAAGCCATGGATGCCACGTTTCTGCGAATGGGGGCTGAGCGCCGGCGTCGAGGCCCCCTATATCCGGATGCTGATCCGCGAGTTCGGCTGGAAACCCATGGACGGTTTCTCCGACGCGTGGCCCTGGCGCGTGCGCGTGTACGGGCTCGGCACGTTCCGCGTGATCGTGAACGACGAACCGCCCAGCTTCGGCCGCAAGATGCCTCGTCGGCCTCTGGAACTGCTCCGCGCCCTGATCGCGCGCGGAACCGCCTATGTCGCAGAGCACGATCTGGCCGACCATCTCTGGCCCGACGAGGAGGCGGACGCCGCCCACAAATCCCTGGCTTCGGCCTTGCACCGGCTGCGAGCCCTGCTGGGGAGTCATGACGCGGTCGAACTTCTCGGCGGGCGCGTGCGGCTCAATCCGGAACTCGTGTGGACAGACGTCGGTGCGCTGAACCACCACCTGCGCGCCTCCCCGTCGAACGATCAGGCCGATCGCGTCGCCGCTCTCTATCACGGAGCGCTCTTCCCCGACGACCAGAGCGACACATGGGTACTGTCGGCGAGGCGACGAATCGCTCAGACCGTCACTACCGTCTTCGAACTGCACGCGCGGTGTCGGGAGCGCGACGGCCATCCGGAGGAAGCCCGACTCTGGTACGAGCGCGCGCTCCAGATCGACGACACGCGCGACGACCTCCATCGCAGCCTCATGCGTGTTCGTCAGACATCGAGGCGCGACGCCTGACGCCGCGGATCGAATCAGTACCCAATCGGTAGGCGCTCCGAGCCTATCTTTGCGGAGCACCGACGCCGCTCGCGTCCGGGTCCCGCGTTCTCCCATCGACGGGCATCAGGGCCCGGAGGCACTCACCGGCTTCCGGGCGTCGGTGCACACAAGACATCCGTCATCCGATAATTCCAATGGAGAATCCCATGCGCACGCACCATCCGTTTCTGTCCTCAGTTCTGGTGAGCACTGCAGCTGGTCTGGCGTTCGTCGCACTGCCGGCTCATGCGGGTCAGCCCTACCAGATTGCGGTGAAAGCCATCCACAAGAACGAGAAGTTCGAAGTGATCGGCAAGGACGAGAAGACCGGACGCCTCGTGTTCTTCGGCCAGAGCCGCGCGGTCGACAAGGAAGTGCGAGGCAAGGGACTGTGGAATGACTCCACCCGGACCGCTACGTCGCGTTGGGACATGGCAAACGGGTACGGCACGGGGCAGGGTTTCGCGCGTACGGAGAAAGGCGGCGGCGCGGTACTCGTCGAATGGACCGGGGTCTGCTATCCGGTCGGGCAGGCCGACGGGAAGCCTCTGAGCTACTGCAGCGGCGGGTGGTTCGTCGTGCCGGGCACGGGCACGGGGCCGTTCGCAGGCATCGCCGGGGGAGGCGTGTGGACGGGGACGTCCAATGCGGACGGGACCTTCTCCGAGGAGTGGAACGGAATACTGGAGCAGTAGCCCCCTGAAACGACACGGCCCCGGCAGACGTGGCGTCCGCCGGGGCCGTGTCGGGGTAGCCCGTGGGCCTATTTCACCTTGATCTCGGTCCAGATCTTGTTGACCGAGCGGCGCTGCTTGCTGTTGAAGTCCTTCAGCATCTCCAGCGTCTTCGCAGCCGCGGCGTCGGGGAACACCGCCTTGACCTGCTTGATCTCGGGCTTGATGTACTGCTGCGCATCGGTGTTGGGGTTGCCCGAGCCGATCATGTTCGTCAGGTCGGCGGAGTTCTTTCCGTCGAGCATGAAGTTGATGAACATGTGGGCGAGGTCGGGCCGAGGCGCGCTCTTGTGGATCACCATGGAATCCAGGGCGAGGACGGCGCCTTCCTTCGGGAGCGCGTGCAGCACGCGGAACTTGCGCTTGGCAGCCTGGGCATCGAGATCAGCCTGGAAGATGTCGTTCGAGTAGCCGTGCACAACCCAGATATTGCCGAGGGTGAGTTCCTTGATGTAGCTGGAACCGTTGAACGCGGCCCAGAAGGGCTTGGCCTTAAGGATGACCTCCTTGGCTTCCTGCAGGTGCTTGTCGTCCGTGTCGTTCACGGAGTAGCCGAGGTACTTGAGGGCGGCGCCCATCACTTCGCGCTGGCTGTCCAGCACGGTGACCTTGCCCTTGATCTTGGCGAGGATCGCCGGGTCGAAGATCGTGGCCCAGGAGTCCACGGGCACGCCCAGTTCCTTGATCTTGGCGTCGTTGTAGCCGATCAGGGTGATGGTCATGGCGTAGGGGACCGAGTACTTGTTGCCCGGGTCGAAGGCGGTATTCGCATACAGCGGCATCACGTTCTTCAGGTTGGGCAGCTTGGAGGTGTCGAGCGGCAGGAGAGCGTTCATCTTGATGAGCGCCTCGACCGCGTTCATGGTGGGCACCATGACGTCGTAGCCCTTTCCGCCCGCCTGGAGCTTGGCGATGAGCTCGTCGTTGTCGGAGTAGTAGGTCTGCTTGACCTTGCACTTGCACACGCCCTCGAACCGTTTGATGGTCTCCTCGGACATGTAGTTGTTCCAGTTGTACAGATGCAGGACGTCGCCCTTCTGGGCGAACGCCGGCACCGCCACGAGCAGTGCGAGCAGAGCGAGAAGCTTTTTCATCGAGGTGTCCCCTGAGCAGGATGGGAATGGCGCATGGTGCGTTCGCCCTTATTCTCCGCGCAGCGCCCCGGGCGATAGGCGACTGGCGATGACGATCAGTATCAACGTGACCAGCATCAGCAACGTGGACACCGCGTTGACCTCCGGCGTGACGGCAATCTTGATCATCGAGTAGATCTGGAGCGGCAGGGTGGTCGCATCCACGCCTGCGGTGAAGAAGGTGATGACGAAATCGTCGATCGACAGGGTGAAGGCCATCAGCGCGCCGGCGATGATCCCCGGCATGATTAGCGGCAGGGTGATCAGGCGGAAGGCCTGCCAGTGGGTCGCACCGAGGTCCCGGGCCGCCTCGGTGAGGCTCTCGTCCATGCCGGTCAGCCTCGACCGCACGACGATGGCCACGAAGCCGATGCAGAACGCGATGTGCGCCAGCGTGATGGACAGCATGCCCAGCGTGACGTTCAGCATCACGAAGAAGATAAGCAGACTCACGCCCATCAGGATTTCCGGAATCGCGATCGGCATCAGCACCAGCACGGGCAGGAGCCTCAGCTTGAACCGGTACATCGCGTAGCCGGCCATGGTGCCCAGAACGGTGGCCACGGCACTGGCGCTGACGCCGATGATGAGGGAGTTCCAGGCTGCCGTGAGCATCTGCTCGTCTTTCAGGAGCACCTCGTACCAGTGCCACGTGAACCCGACCCACTCGGCATTCAGGCGGGAATCGTTGAAGGAATAGACGATGACGATGATGAGGGGCACGTACAGGAAGGCGTAGCCCAAGGCAGCCATTGCCCACAGAATCCAGGAGCGGCGCGCCATCTCAGACCCTCTGGCGCCGCGCGAACCAGGCGGCGATGCCGGCGAAACCGATCGCGGCAGCCGTCAGGACCATCGAGAGCACGCCGCCGAACGGCCAGTCGCGCGCTTCCAGGAACTGCTGCTTGATGAGGTTGCCGATGAGAATGCCGTCGGTACCGCCGAGCAGATCCGGAATGGCGAAGATGCCGAGCGCAGGAATGAACACCAGCGCCGCGCCCGCGTAAACGCCCGGCAGCGACAGCGGGAAGGTGATCCGCCAGAACCGCTGCCACGCCGGCGCGCCGAGGTCCTGCGCGGCGTCGAGCAGGGCGGGGTCGTGCTTTTCGAGGTTGGCGTAGAGCGGCAGCACCATGAACGGCAGGTGCACGTACACCAGACCGATCAGCACCGCGAGCGGGGTGAACAGCAGCGGCATGGGGTCGAGCCCGAACAGGCCCAGGAACCCGTTGAAGCCTTTCGCGAACACCGACTGCTCGCCAAGGATGATCATCCAGGCGTACACGCGGATGAGGAAGTTGCTCCAGAACGGCAGGATCACGAGCAGCACGAGGATGTCGCGGTAGCGCTTGGGACTGCGCGCGATCATCAGGGCCAGCGGATACGCGAGCAGCAGGCACAGTAAGGTGGTGGCCGTCGCGTACAGGAAGGACTTGAGGAACAGCTCGAGGTAGATCGGGTCGGCGAAGAAGCGCTGGTAGCTCTCCAGCGTGAGGCCCGCGACCTCGTCAGGGTTGCCGGTGCCGAAGATCGGCGCGAGAGGATCGTAGTCGCCCGGGAAGCGGAACGACGCCACCACCATGATGAGCGTCGGAATCGCGAAGAAGAACAGCAGGTAGACGAGCGGGGGACCGCTCACCAGCCACTTCTGGGCGCGTGCGTTCATCCGGGCCTGTCTCCGGCGGCGGCGGGTCCGTCGTGGTCAGTCATGGAGGTAGTGGCCGGCGTCGTCACGCCAGCCGATCTGCACGGCGTCGCCCGGCTCGAAGAACTTCGAGGAGCGGCCCACGGCATTGTTGGGCAGCATCACCTCCACCCGCTGACCGCCCTCGACCTCGACGATGTAGAGCGTGACATCGCCGGTGTACAGGTAGTCGAACACCTTGCCGTGGAACCGGTTCACGCAGTCGGCGGCATTGAGCTCACGGCCGATGGCCACCTTCTCGGGGCGCAGCGCCAGCGTCCCCTTCGCCCCCTGGACCACGTTCTCGGCGCCGGCACTGCGGACCTTTCCGAGCCCCTCGATGGCGAGATCGAGCCCGCCCGCGTCATGGGCCGCGACCGTGCAATCGAACAGGTTGCATTCCCCGATGAAGTCCGCGACGAAGCGGTTCTTGGGAAAGCCGTAGATCTTCGCGGGCTCGTCGAGCTGCTCCACCTTGCCCTTGTTCATGACGGCGATGCGATGGGAGAGCGCCAGCGCCTCTTCCTGGTCGTGCGTCACGTAGACGAAGGTGATCCCGATTTCCTTCTGGAGCGTGATGAGCTCCAGCTGCATGCGCTCGCGTAGCTTGGCGTCCAGCGCGGCCAGGGGCTCATCGAGCAGCAGCAGCTTGGGCCGGTTGATGAGCGCGCGCGCCACGGCAACCCGCTGGCGCTGTCCGCCGGACAGCTCGTTGGGGAAGCGCTTGCCCATGCCGGGCAGCGAGACATCGTCCAGGGCTTCCTCCACGCGGGCGGGGATCTCGCCGGGCGGGCACTTGGCCATGCGCAGGGGGAACGCGATGTTGTCCGCCACGGTCATGTGCGGAAACAGAGCGTAGCTCTGGAACACGGTGTGGATGTCGCGCGCCTCGGGCGGCACGCCGGTCATGTCCTGCCCGTCGAGCAGGATTGCGCCGCCGTCCGGGGCGTCGAACCCGGCGATCATGCGCAGGAGCGTGGTCTTGCCGCAGCCCGAGGGGCCGAGGAGCGTGAAGAACTCTCCCGCCCCGATGGACAGGCTGACGCCATCGACAGCGACGAAGTCGCCGAATCGGCGGGTCACGTTCCGAATTTCGAGCAAGGCCATGGGTTACGGTGCACCGCAAAAAACGCGGCGGATTGTAACAAACGGGCCTGCTCTTGCGGCAGAAAGCCTCGAAAAATCGCGGGGTTCGGTGACAAGCTCGGCCGCAGAACCCCGATGGACAGACAGCCCGCGTCCTCGAACACGGGCTGTCTTTTGTGCCTCGGTCTAGAAATCGTAGGCCGCGCGCATGGTCAGGGCCTTCTCCTTGTCGAGCGTGAAGGAGGGCAGGCCGCCGTAGTTCGGGTTGACCGTGATGCGGCTGTCGAAGCGAGTTTCCGTGTAATTCAGATAGATCTTGAAGTTCGGGTTCCAGATCCACTTGAGGCCGGCGGTGATCGCGGAAGCCTTGTTTGACGGCGTGGAGGCAAACGCGACGTTGGCCGCCGGGCTTCCCGGTGCCGCCACGACGCCCGTGCCGGCCGCATTGCCCGCGACGAAGTCCGAAGCGTCGAAACTCGAGTAGCGCAGGCCCAGTTCCCATGCGCCCCAGTTTTCTCCCCCGGGGACGTAGTTCTGGATCGGCACCGTCCGCCCGAATACGCCATTCCGGTAGGTCTCGGCATAGCGCTCGCCGGTCAGCATCCACAGGACTTCGGCGTAATACGCCCCGATCTGGCGATCGAACTCCACGCCGGCCACGGACCGCCCCTCGAAGGAGGACTGCACCCACTCCCCCTGGAGCTTGACCGGACCGTAGGCAACAGCCGCTTCCACTCCCAGGCGCGCGCGGCGCACATCGGACCCGGAGAAGCTGGAAGTATTGAAGAAGGTGATGCCCCGGGCCTCGGTACGCTGGCTCAGTCCGAACCCGCTGGGAAGATGGCCGAGAGAACCCGCCAGCCCGAGGTGATAGGTGGACTTTGCCTGGCTGCCGAGCAGTTCCGCGACGTTGACAGTGAAGCGTCCGATGTAGTCATTGCTCGATCGCGGCGCCACGATGTCGTTGTTGTTCTTGCCCTGACCGGTCGAGATGGCCAGACCGTAGGTCATGCCGACGCCCGGGACGCCGTGGACCATCAGCCCGCGCTCTTTCTGCGGGACCAGACCGTTCACGAGCGATCGCTCCTGGAAATCGAGGAAGCGGGAGCTTCCGAGTTCTTCGAGCGAGAAAGGCATCTTGAACTGGCCCAGCCGGAACTGCGTCTGGTCGCTGTAGGCAATGTTCATCCAGGCGACGTCCAGCTGCGAGTTGTTGACCAGGTTCGCGAAGTCCCCGGTCAGGTCCCAGGTCAGGTACTCGTTCCACTTGCCCTGAAGCGTCAGATACGCGCGGCGGACATCGAAGGTAGACGCCGCATCCTTGTCCGGATAGTAGCGGTAGTCGGCGTGAATACGCCCCCCGAGCGTGAAGCTGTTGCGACGGTCGGAGGTCTCGAACGAGATCCCGTTGTTGAAGCGCCCGTTGAAACGCTCCCGGGCCGCTTCGTCCTTGGAGGCCTGATTGGCAGCTTCCAGAGCCTTCTTCCGGCGCTCGGCGCGAGCGCGGGCACGGTCCTCCTGCGAGTCGCCGGCAATCTCGGAGTACTCCTCGTCGGAGATCACTCCCTTGGCTTTGAGCTTTTCCAGCAGTTCCAGCATCTTGTCGCGCTTGGGGGCCGACGATTCCTGCTCTTCTCCGTCATTGGCGTAAGCGGTAGCCCCGCCGGCGGCAAAGGCGAAGGCGAGCGCGAGAACCAGGACGCGCGGACGGAGGGTCTGGTGACGTGACATGCGGCATTCTCCCGGCAATGGAGTCGTTGATGCCTCCCGTCCGCATCGGATCGGGCTGGCGCGGCTGCCTTCCCTGACCAGGGACTGGCCAGGCAACAGCTCTGCCGGGATTCTGGCTTTCGCACATGACTGTTTCGTGACAATGCCAATACGCGACACTGCCCGAATGGACCATTCGGTCCATCGGGTGGGATCGGACAGCGATGGGGCGCGGCAGAGGGGTCAGTCGGAGCCGGGGACACCTCCCCCCTTGCGACGTTCCTCTGCGGTCGGATTCGCCTTGCCCCAGAAATCGGTGCTGCCGGGGGAAACAGTGTCCGACAGACCCGGCGGCGGGGCCGAGGTGGGCGCGCAACCGCCCAGCGCGAACAGAGCGGCCAGCAGCCCGGCAGCGGTGGCGGCCTTCGCCGCGAAGCGATTCTTCCAGGGGTTCATGGTGCGCACTCCTCAAGACGATGACTCGGTCGCGAGGCACCGGGTGCCTGCGCTGCACCTGTGCTTAGGTGACGCTGCCCTTGGAAGTTTCGGCACAGTCTTTCGGGATTTCCGGTGCGTGGCGTCGGCACCGGCTGCTGGCTCGTGCCGCGCTCTCGTGTCACCGCCATGGGTGACCGCGCCGGATCAGCGGAGCAGCATGACGAGCAGCATGGCGCCCGAACTGATCAGCAGGCCGGCGATGACCATGAGCCAGCGAGTCTGCTTTTCCTGTTCCTGGGTCAGGCGGCGGATGGCGGTCTCGAGGGCATGGGGTGCGGGCTCCGAGAGCGCGCGATGCACAAGACGAGGAAGCTGAGGCAAAGCATTCGCCCAGTAGGGCGCCTCGTCCCGGAGGTTGCGCAGCAGACCGCGCCAGCCCACCTGCTCGGACATCCAGCGTTCGAGATAAGGCTTGGCGGTCTTCCACAGATCAAGATCGGGGTCGAGTTCCCGGCCCAGCCCTTCGATATTGAGCAGGGTCTTCTGCAGCAGCACGAGCTGAGGCTGGACTTCGAGATTGAACCGGCGCGCCGTCTGGAACAGGCGCAAGAGCACCTTGCCGAAGGAGATCTCCTTCAGGGGCTTGTCGAAGATGGGCTCGCACACCGCACGGATGGCAGACTCGAATTCGTCCACGCGGGTCCCGGGCGGCACCCAACCGGCGTCCACGTGCGCCTGCGCCACGCGCCGGTAGTCCCGGCGGAAGAACGCGAGGAAGTTCTGGGCGAGGTAGTTCTTGTCGACGTCGTTCAGGGTGCCCATGATCCCGAAGTCGAGCGCGATGTAACGACCATCGGCCGCCACGAGAATGTTCCCCGGGTGCATGTCGCCGTGGAAGAACCCGTCGCGGAAGACCTGCGTGAAGAAGATCTCCACGCCCATGCGCGAGAGCTTGGAGATGTCGATCCCCTGTTCCCGCAGGGCCGGCACCTGCGAGATCGGGGTGCCGTGCATCCTCTCCATCACCATCACTTCGGTCGCGCACCAGTCCCAGAACACCTCGGGCACCAGCATCAGGTCGGAGTCGCGGAAGTTGCGGCGGAGCTGGCTCGCGTTCGAGGCTTCCCGCAGCAGATCGAGTTCGTCGTAGAGGTGCTTCTGGAACTCCGCGATCACCTCGCGCGGTCGCAGCCGCTTGCCGTCCGCCCAGATGCTCTCGGCGAGGCTCGCGGCAGTGTCGAGCAGCGCGAGATCGCGGGAGATGATGCGCTCGATCCCGGGGCGGAGCACCTTGACGGCCGCCTCGCGCCCGTCCGGAAGGATGGCGAAATGCACCTGCGCCACCGAGGCGCTCGCGACGGCCTCCCGCTCGAAGTGCGCGAACACCTGATCCACCGGCTTGCCGTAGACCTTCTCGAGTCTCGCGAGCACCTGCTCGCTCGGAAAGGGCGGCACGCGGTCCTGCAGCTTCGCGAGTTCATCGGCGATGTCCCGCGGGAGCAGATCGCGCCGAGTGGAAAGCACCTGACCGAACTTCACGAAGATGGGGCCGAGGTCTTCCAGGGCACGCCGCAGCCGTGCGCCGCGTGACAGGTCGAAGTGCCGCCAGAAGGTCGCGATACGGATGAAGGGCCGCAGCCAGCGCAGCGACGAATGGGCGAACACGAATTCGTCCAGCCCGAAACGGATCGCGACCCACAGAATCTTCGCGAGACGCAGCCAGCGGGTCATGCCGCGCCTCGACCGGCGGTGGGCATGTCAGTCACCCCTGCCCTGGCGCTGTTCCAGCTGGCGGATGCGGGCCTCGAGCCGGTCGGCCAGTTCGCGGGCGCGGTCCACATCCTGCGCGAACGCTTCGAGCTGCAGGCGGGGCGGCGTGAGGCCGCTTTCCTCGGAGAGGTACTCCGCCACGGCAAGGCCGGCGCGCTCCACCGAATCGCGGCCGGCGGCAACGGCCTGCTTCGCGGTGCCCGCGATGCGATGGGCGGCGATGTCGCCGAACACGCGGGAAAGATCCTCCTCGGCGTCCCATCGGAGATGGTTGACCACATGCCAGATGGCACGGGTCAGGTCATCGTCGCCCTGGACGAGTACGTCGGCCCGCGCGGACTCGTCGCCGGCGCCGAGCCGGAGCGCCGTGATCGGGCTCAGGGAAATGCTGAGGTCCCCGGGCGCCGCCTCGTCGGCTTCCGCGACGAAGCCATCGCCCGTGAGCGTCAGGGTGAACGCAGCGGGAGCCACCTGGAAGCGCACGCATCGCCCGGCAAACGGGCGCAGGGTGTCGCGCGCCCACTGGGCCTGCGCAAGCAGATGATTGATGGCACCGGTCGCCGCACGCGCCAGCATCGCGTCAGGTCGCCCAGCCGCGATGCACCGCGACGACGCCCCCGGTGAGATTGAAATGCGTCACGTCGTCGAAGCCGGCATCGCGCATCATCGTTTCGAGTTCGGCCTGGCCCGGGTGCATGCGGATGGATTCCGCCAGATACCGGTAGGCCTCGGGGTTGCCCGCGACGAGGTTGCCCATCGCCGGCAGCACGGAAAACGAATAGGCGTCGTAAAGGGGCGCGAGAGGCTTCCAGACCTTGGAGAACTCCAGCACCACGGCGCGCCCTGCCGGGCGAAGTACGCGCCGGAACTCGGCGAGCGCACGATCCTTGTGAGTCATGTTGCGCAGGCCGAACGCGACACACACGCAATCGAAGGTCCGGTCCGGGAACGGCAGGCGCTCGGCATCGCATTGCGCCACGGGCACCATCAGACCCTCGTCGAGCAGGCGATCGCGACCCGTGGAGAGCATGGCACCGTTGATGTCCGTGAGCCACACGGAGCCAGTCGGTCCGACGGCCTTGGAGAAGAGGCGTGTCATGTCGCCGGTGCCGCCCGCCACGTCGAGGACGCGCTGGCCAGGCCGCAGCAGACAGGCATCCACGGCAAAGCGTTTCCACAACCGATGCAACCCGGCGGACATGAGGTCGTTCATCAGGTCGTAACGCGGCGCCACGGCCTTGAAGACCTCGCCGACGCGCTGGACCTTCTCGGACTCGTCGACCTGGCGGTAGCCGAAGTGTGTCTTACTCATCGGTGGGCGGACTCGTGAACCGTGGCGCGGCAGCCGGAGCGGCCGCCCGCTTGAACTTGTGCACTTCGATGGAGACCTTGTCGTCGCGCGACGCGCCGGCTTCCGCCATCCGGGCGAGGTATCCCGCCCAGAGGCGGTCCTGATCCCGTCCGAGCTCATGAAGGTAGTCCCAGGAGTACAGGCCGGTGTCATGCCCGTCGCTGAACACGAGCTTCACCGCGTAGGCGCCCACCGGGTCGATGGCGGTGATATTCACGTTCTGCTTGCCGATCTGAAGCACCTCTTGTCCGGGACCGTGGCCCCGTACCTCGGCCGAGGGACTGAACACGCGCAGGAACTCGCACGGGAGGCGATACCGGCTGCCATCGTCGAACGCGATCTCGAGGACGCGGGACGCCTGATGCAGGACGATGTCGGTGGGACGGACCGTGGCGAAAGCCATGAATGCGGGGTGGCCGAGAGCCTTTGCGATGGAGGCCGATGATACCCTGTCGGGGCGAATTCCAGACCGGCCGCACCCGGATTCCCGCCCGGGCGAACTTGTCGGCCGCACCGCAGTCCGTTGCAGGGATGTTCCACCAGCGAGCCCTTCATGACTTTCGCTCTCCCGCTTCGCGTCCCCGCCTCCCTGGCGGGTTTTCTGCTGGCCGTGCTGGCCGCTTCCACGTCTGCCGCGGAGGGCCTTTGTCCCCCCCCCGGCGCCTGGACCCTCCCCGCAGCGAGCGGCGCGGCGCCGGTCGCTTTGCGTACCGTGCTGGACCACGTGGCGGATCGCCGGGTCGTCCTGCTCGGCGAGCATCACGACAGCATGGAGCATCATCGCTGGCAGTTGCATGTCGCGTCCGCGATGCTGTCGCGCAACGAATCGATCGTGCTCGCGCTGGAGATGTTCCCCCGCGCCGCGCAGCCCGTGCTCGATCGCTGGGTTGCAGGCGAGCTGACCGAGAAGGCGTTCCTCGAACAGAGCCAGTGGTCGAAGGTGTGGCGCTTCGACGCCCAGCTCTATCTGCCGCTGTTCCACTTCGCGCGCATCCACCGCATTCCCATGGTGGCACTCAACATCGACAACACTCTCACCCGCAAGGTGAGTCAGGTGGGATTCGACGGCGTCGCGGAACTGCGGGAGCTCGGCATCAGCCGCCCCGCGGAACCCATGGAGACCTACCGCGATTTCCTCTGGGCAAGCTTCTCCCAGCACAGCTCCGCGGGCGACGGCAAGGACAGCTCCCCGGCAGACAATCCCCAGTTCCGGCGCTTTCTGGAGAGCCAGCTCACGTGGGACCGCGCCATGGCACACGCGATCCGCGATGCGCTCACGATGCGGCCGGGCGCCCGCGTGGTAGCGCTGCTCGGCAGCGGCCACGCGATGAACGGCTGGGGCGTCGAATGGCAGCTGCGTGACATGGGCGTCACCGATGTCGCGAGCTTCCTGCCTTCCGACGCGGGCATGGCGTGCGCCGACGTCGAACCGGGGCAGGCCACCGCACTGTTCGGCGTCGGGGACACGGTGGAGGGCGAACAGTCCCGTCCCCGCCTGGGTGTCTGGCTCGAGATGGCCAACGACCGGGTTTCGGTCAGAAAGGTGGAGGACGGCAGCATCGCAAGCCAGGCCGGCGTGCAGGCCGGTGACGTGCTTGTGGAAGTGGCCGGGCGCTCCTGCCGCACCGTGGAGGACGTCGTGGACCGGATCGTTCTGCAGCCCCCCGGCAGCTGGCTGCCGCTGAAGGTTAGCCGCGGCACCGACGTGATGGACCTCATCGCGAAGTTCCCTGCGCAGCGATGAAGCGCGGGGCCTTCGTCCTGCTGCTCGCGCTGGGCGTCCCCGCGACCGCCGTCTCCGCGGACTCCGCGCTCCCGCGGCTCGAGGCCACGGTGAGCGTCGCCCCGGCGAAGCAGGAGTTGCGCGCAGAGGGCTTCCTGACACTCCCGGCCGGACCTGCGCATACCGTGCGCATGGCGAAGCGGTTCGTCGATGCTGCCCTTCGCGAGGCGCTCGCCCGAGTGCGAGGCGCCGGTGCGCCGGAACGCGCGGGCGACGAGGTCGTCTGGCGATTCGCGCCGGATGCGGAACGCCGCACGATTGCGCTGCGCTGGCAGGGCCGCCTCGATCCGCTCGATGCAAGCCTGGACCATCGCGACACGCTCCGGAACGCCGCACCGGTCTCCGGTCCGGCAGGTACCTTCCTCCCCGCGGCAAGCGGATGGCACCCGAGCGTGGACGGCGGCCCGCTGACGTACGGCATCACGCTGCGCCTGCCGGCAGGACAGCGGGGCCTGGTGGCCGGCAGACTCGATGCGGAATCCGATACGGCAACGGGGTACGAAGCGCGCTTCTCGTTCGATCAGCCGGCCGACGGGATCGATCTGATGGCGGGGCCGTACACCGTGACAGAGCGCGCAGCGAAGAGTGTGGACGGACGCGATATCCGTCTGCGTACCTATTTCGTGGCGGGTCTGGAGGCGATGGCTCCCGCCTACCTCGATTCCAGTGCCGAACTGCTGGGCCGCTTCGAGCGGTCGATCGGTCCCTATCCGTACGAGATGTTCAGTGTGGTCTCGAGTCCGACGCCCACCGGATTCGGCATGCCCACGCTGACCTACATCGGGGCCGATGTCCTCAAGCTGCCGTTCATGCGGGAGGTTTCGCTCGGTCACGAGATCCTGCACAACTGGTGGGGCAACGGCGTCTTTCCCGACTACCGGCAGGGCAACTGGTCCGAGGGACTCACGACGCTGCTCGCCGACTACGACACGCGCGAGCGCCAGGGCCCCGACGCCGCGCGGGCCATGCGGCTCGCGTGGTTGCGCGACATCACCGCTCTGCGCGCGGAGGACGACCGGCCGCTCACGTCGTTCACGTCGCGCACGCACGGTGCGTCGCACATCCTCGGCTACCAGAAGACGGCGATGGTGCTGCTCATGCTGCGCCATCGAATCGGTCCTGACGCCTTCGCTGCCGGCATGCGAATGTTCTGGACTGAGCGGCGCTTCCGGGTGTCTTCGTGGACAGATCTGCGCCAGGCACTCGAGTCGGCCTCCGGTCAGGATCTGACGGCGTTTTTTCGGCGGTGGGTCGAACAGCCTGGCATCCCGTCGATCCGTCTGGAGAGGGCGACCGCGATGAGGCTGGGCGACGCGTGGTCCCTGCAGGTCGTGATGACGCGAGATCTGCCCGACGACGTGGCGACGATTCCCCTTCAGGTCGATACGGCGGACGGCGTGCAGACGTTCGATGTGCGTCCTTCCGGCGCACGCACGACGCTGTCTCTCATGGTGCGAAGCGAGCCCAGGCACGTCCTGCTCGACCCCGAGATGATCACGCTTCGGCGTCTCGCGCCCGACGAGGCGCCGCCGATCCTGCGGGATGTGATGGTCGACCGGAACACGCGTCTGATCGCGCTGGGTCCCGACGACGCCTACGCGGCCTCGGCCCGGGACCTGGCCAACCGGATGCTCGATGAACCGCCTGCGGACGCCGATCCGGAAACCCCGCCCTCCGGCCCGCTCCTCGTGATGGGGCTGCCGGATCGCGTGGATGCTTATGCCGCCAGGTTCGGGTTATCGCCGTCGCCCGAAGCCATTCGGGGCAAGACCGGATCGCGGGTGTGGACGACCCGCACGCCGACTGGCGTGGTGGTGCTTATCGCTGCCGACGCCGAGAACCTCGCCGCGCTCGCGCGACCCCTGCCGCACTACGGCGCCCAGAGCTGGCTGCTTTTCGAAGGCCGGCGCGCCGCCGCACGCGGGGTCTGGCCTTCGATCCCGCAATCCGTCCCGGTGACCAGCGAATCGCCGGTTCGATGACGATCGTCATCGAATACCGTCACGCGTCGGTAACAATTCGGTCATAGTATCCAGACCGTACCGAAGTGCGGAGAAGCATCAAATGCCGGCCACCATTCTCGTCGTCGAAGACGAACCTGCGATCCAGGAACTGATTTCCTACAACCTTGCGCAGGCAGGCCATCAATTGCTGAAGGCCGACAGCGCGGAACAGGCGCTCAGGCTGGTCCAGACCTCCCTGCCCGACCTCGTGCTGCTCGACTGGATGCTCCCGGGGATCTCGGGCGTCGAGTTTGCGCGCCGTCTGCGGGCGGACCGCCGGACACGGCAGATCCCCATCATCATGCTCACGGCCCGCTCCGACGAGCAGGACAAGCTCACCGGGCTCGAGACCGGAGCCGACGACTACGTCACCAAACCCTTCTCTCCCCGCGAACTGAATGCGCGCGTGAAGGCTGTGCTGCGACGGAGGGCTCCGCAGGTGACGGACGACCTGGTCCGCATCGGCGAACTCGAACTGGACCCCGCGAGTCATCGGGTGACTGGCCACGGCAAGACGGTGGAACTCGGGCCCACGGAGTTCCGCCTCCTGCACTTCCTGATGACCCACCCCGAGCGGGTGCACTCCCGCGCTCAGTTGCTGGATCATGTATGGGGAGACCACGTCTTCGTGGAGGAGCGGACGGTTGACGTTCACATTCGCCGTCTGCGCAAGGCCCTGGAACCCACCGCACTGGACGGGCTGGTCCAGACGGTGCGTGGTACTGGGTATCGGATGTCTCAACAACCCGAGTGACCCCTCGACTCCGGGTCTCGGCCCGGTAACATACCGGGGCTTCCCTGACCTGCCTCGGAAATGTCCCTGTCCGTCGAATGATGTCCCACTGGCGCAAACCGCTCATCCTGATCGGGTCGATCGCTGTGGCGACCGCGATCGTCGCGTTGGCGACCAGCCCGGCAATAGCCCTGGCGCTCGCATTCGTTCTGCTCGCCTTCCTGCTCGCGCACCAGATCCACAATCTGTCCCTGTTCCGCGCCTGGCTCCAGGATCCGAAGATCGACACGATTCCGGAGGGAAGCGGCGACTGGGAACAGCTGTTCTCCCGGCTGCTCCGCATGCACAAGCGCCAGGCACAAACGGAAAACAGCCTCCAGGAAGCACTGAGTCGTTTCCTGCAGGCGGGCGCCGCCTTCCCCGAGGCGGTCGCGATCCTCGACGAAGACAATGTCCTCGAGTGGTGCAACCCGAAGGCGCTCACCTACTTCGGCCTGGACCTGGAGCGCGATCGCGGCCACCAGGTCACCAACCTCATGCGTCAGCCGCAGTTCGTGCAGTACCTCGTGTCCGGGGACTACTCCGAGCCGCTCGCGCTGAAAGTCACCACCGCGGCACACGGAGACACGTCGCTGTCCGTCCAGGTGGTCCCGTACGGGGACCGCGAGAAGCTTCTGCTGGGTCGGGACATCACCCTGTGGGAACGCGTGGAGACCATGCGCCGCGACTTCGTGGCGAACGTGTCGCACGAGTTGCGGACACCGCTCACCGTGCTGTCGGGCTTCCTGGAAACGCTCACCGACGTGAGCGACCCGGAACCCGAGATGGTCCAGCGATCACTGCGGCTCATGTCCCAGCAGGCCTCCCGCATGAGCCGACTGGTGGAAGATCTGCTGACGCTGTCGCGTCTGGAGAGCACGGACACCCCGGCAAGGGAAACGGATTTCTCCGTCGCCGAAGTGGTGCATCAGGTGCTGCAGGAGGCCGCCGCACTGTCGAACGGGCGTCATGAGCTCGAAGTGAGCCTCGAAGCGACGGACGATCTGCACGGCAACCCCGACGAGATCCGCAGTGCGTTTGGCAATCTCGTGAACAACGCCATCCGCTACACCCCGGAGGGCGGCAGGATTACAGTGGCATGGGGTCTCGAGAAGGGACTGCCCGTGTTCTCGGTGCGCGACACGGGCATCGGCATCGAGTCCCACCACATCGACCGCCTGACCGAAAGGTTCTACCGGGTGGATCGCAGCCGCTCGCGCGAGACTGGGGGCACCGGTCTCGGGCTCGCCATCGTGAAGCACGTGCTCTCTCGCCATCAGGGCCATCTCGACATCGAGAGCACGCTCGGAAAAGGCAGCGTCTTTCGCGCGGTGTTCCCGGCCGCTCGCCGCGTGGTATCGGCAGAATCCGCGGAACTCGAACGCACCGGCAGCTGAACCGGCGTCAGTAAGGCCGTCATCAGGCCCGTCGGAGAGCGATCTCCAGGACCTTCCCCACACTCATCCGCCAGCCGGGGCTTTCACGGCGGCACTCCCGCATGCGCGCTCCCCAGACCGGATTCGGGAAGTGCACGTCGTCTCGAAACCGCGGAATGACATGCCAGTGCAGATGGGGCACAACGTTGCCGAACTGCGCGAGATTGATCTTGTCGGGAGAGATCACCGAACGCAGTGCGGCTTCGGCGGCGAACACGGCCTCCATGCAGTGAGCGCGGTCCGCGGTCGACAGATCTGTCATCTCCGGCACGTGCGCGTTCCAGATCACCCGCAGAAACCCGGGGTAGTCGGCGTCGTCCACTGCGATGATCCGCAGCCGGTCGTCGCGCCAGAGCACCTCCCCGCCGTCGCCGCTGCAAAGCGGACAGGATGCGTCGCTCACAGGAGCACCCTCTCGATGCCGCCCCGATTGGCGCTGTCCACGTACTGCTGCAGCCAGTTCTCGCCGAGGACGTGCTTCGCGATCTCGATCACGATGTAGTCGGCATCGGTGCCGGAGTCGTCGTTGTAGCGCGACAGCCCCTGCAGACAAGACGGGCAGGAAGTGAGGATCTTCACCTGCCCCGAAAAGCCATCGGCGCGCAGGGCGTCGGCCCCCTTCCGCATTTCTTCCTCCTTGCGGAATCGGACCTGCGTGGAGATGTCCGGACGGGTCATCGCGAGCGTCCCGGACTCGCCGCAGCAGCGCTCGTTCGCCTTGACCTCCGTGCCCATGAGCTGGTTCACGACCTTGAGAGGCTGATGAGTCTTCATCGGCGTGTGACAGGGATCGTGGTACATGTAGCGCACGCCGTCGACGCCCTCCAGCTTCACGCCCTTCTCCATCAGGTACTCGTGGATATCGAGCAGCCGGCAGCCCGGAAAGATACGATCGAATTCATAGCCCGCGAGCTGATCCATGCACGTGCCGCAGGACACGATCACCGTCTTGATGTCGAGATAGTTGAGTGTGTTCGCGATGCGGTGGAACAGCACCCGGTTCTCCGTGGAAATAGCCTGGCCCTTGTCGAGTTCACCGGCTGCACGCTGCGGATAGCCGCAGCACAGGTAGCCGGGTGGCAGCACGGTGACGGCGCCCACGTGGTACAGCATGGCCTGGGTCGCGAGACCCACCTGACTGAATAGCCGCTCGGACCCGCAGCCGGGGAAATAGAAAACGGCCTCGGCGTCGTCCCCCGCGCGCTGTGGATCGCGGATCACCGGCACCATGGACTTGTCCTCGATGTCGAGCATCGCGCGAGCAGTCCGGCGCGGAACCGACTTCGGCATCGGCTTGTTGATGAAGTGAATCACCTGCGCCTTGATCGGCGCCTTGCCGAGCGTGGCTGGCGGCTGCCGGGTCTGCCGTTGGGCCAGACCCAGCCGCCTGGCCCAGCCATAGGCAAAGCGCTGGGCCTTGTAGCCCCAGTCGATCATCACCTTGCGGGCCAGCTTGATGGTCGCGGGATCAGTCGCGTTGAGGAACAGCATCGACGCGGCCGTGCCGGGATTGAACTTCTTCTTGCCCTGCGATCGGAGGAAGCCGCGCATGGCCATCGACACGTTACCGAAATCGATGTCCACCGGGCAGGGATTGACGCACTTGTGGCAGACGGTGCAGTGATCGGCGACATCGCTGAATTCGTCGAAGTGCGCGAGCGACACCCCGCGGCGGGTCTGCTCTTCATAGAGGAAAGCCTCGATGAGCAGAGAGGTCGCGAGGATCTTGTTGCGCGGCGAATACAGCAGATTCGCACGCGGCACGTGGGTCGCGCATACCGGCTTGCACTTTCCGCAGCGGAGGCAGTCCTTGATGGAGTCCGAAATCTCGCCGATGGCACTCTGCTCGAGGATCAGGCTCTCCTGTTCCAGCAGTCCGAAGGACGGCGTGTAGGCGTTGTCTAGATTGGCGCCTGGCAGCAGCTTGCCCGCGTTGAAGCGCCCCTTGGGGTCGACCTCGGCCTTGTAGGCCTGGAACGCCGAGACCTCGCCCGGCTCGAGAAAGTCGAGCTTCGTGATGCCGATGCCATGCTCGCCGGAGATCACGCCGCCGAGGGACTTGGCCAGCGCCATGATGCGGGCCACCGCACCGTTCGCCTGCTGCAGCATCGCGTAGTCGTCGGAGTTGACGGGGATGTTCGTGTGGACGTTGCCGTCGCCTGCGTGCATGTGCAGGGCCACGAACACCCGACTCTTGAGTACGCGCTTGTGGACGGCATCGATCTCGGCTCGCACAGCGTCGAACGTGCGCCCATCGAAGATCTGCATGAGCGGCGCGCGGACCTCCTGCTTCCAGGACACCCGTAACGAATAGTCCTGAAGGCAGCGGAACACGGTGCCATCGCGCTCGAGCCCGGAAACGGGCGGCAGCGGGCTCGTGTCGAGGGCGGACACCGAATCGTCGAGATGCTCCAGCAGCCAGGTCCAGCGGTCACGACACTCGCGGCAAAGCGCCAGCGCGTTGTCGATGCGGGTGTCGAGCACTTCGGCAGCGGACAGTGACTCCTCGCCTTGATTCAGCTGGAGCGGACCGAGGAACGCGGTTTCGAGCGCATCCAGCAGCTGGAGCTTGTTGCGGATCGACAGTTCGATGTTGATACGCTCGATGCCATCGGAGTACTCCCCCAGACGCTCGAGCGGAATCACGACGTCTTCGTTGATCTTGAACGCGTTGGTGTGCTTCGCGATGGCTGCCGTCCGCGCCCGGTCGAGCCAGAACTTCTTGCGGGTGTCCGCCGACACGGCGATAAAGCCTTCGGCGCCGCGCGCGTTGGCGATGCGGACCACCTGCGAGGCGGCGGCACCGGCGGCATCTTCGTCGTCTGCCGCGATATCGGCGAGGAGCACCATCTTCGGCCTCACACCTCGCTTGGCCTTGGTCGCATAGCCCACGGCCTTCACGTACCGCTCGTCCAGGTGTTCCAGGCCGGCGAGAATCGCGCCGCCCGGGCGGGCGTCCATGTGGCGCTTGATCTCGACGATCGACGGCACGGCGTCGCGGACCTGCCCGAAGAACTCGAGGCATACGGTGCGTACGTGCTTCGGCATCCGGTGCAGCACGAATGTGGCCGATGTGATGATGCCGTCGCAGCCTTCCTTCTGGATGCCCGGCAGACCGGCGAGGAACTTGTCCGTCACGTCCTTGCCGAGACCGGCCTTGCGGAAACGCGAACCGGGAACCTCGAGCGTTGCTGCCGGACCGTCGGGGGTGCAGCCGTCCGGGCGGTAGCGCTGGATCGCGAACCGGGCGATCGGCGCGTCGTGAATCTTGCCGAGGTTGTGGTCCAGTCTGGTGATATCGAGGAAGCGGCCCTCCGGGTCGACCATGCGCCAGGACAACAGATTGTCGAGCGCAGTGCCCCACAGCACAGCCTTCTTGCCGCCGGCGTTCATCGCGACGTTCCCGCCGATGCAGGAAGCGTCCGCGGAGGTCGGGTCCACCGCGAAGACGAGGCCCTGGGCCTCCGCGGCTTCCATCACCCGGCGGGTGACGACGCCTGCACCGCACTTCACGGTAGCTACCGGGACGTCGACGCCAGGAATACCAGCCGTCTCGACGGGAGAGAGCGCGTCGAGCTTCTCGGTGTTGATCACTGCCGATCGCCACGTGAGCGGAACGGCGCCGCCGGTGTAGCCAGTGCCGCCTCCTCGCGGGATGATCGTGAGTTCGAGCTCGATCAGGGCGCGGACCATCTCCGCGCATTCGTCTTCCGTGTCCGGGTAGAGCACGACGAACGGATACTCGACGCGCCAGTCCGTCGCATCGGTGACGTGGGACACACGCGCAAGCCCGTCGAAGGCCACGTTGTCCTTCCGGGTGATCCGCGCCATCCGGCGGGATACCTTGCGACGCAGGCTGGCAACGACTTCGAACCCGCGCTCGAACTCCGCCACGGCGTCGTGGGCCAGCGTCAGGAGTTCGCTCACCCGGGCGTCATCGCTGTTGCGGCGCTTTTCGATCTCGCTCAGACGGTGGTGCAACGCGCCGACTAGCGCACTGCGACGGTCGGCATTGGCGAGCAGATCGTCCTCGAGGTAAGGATTGCGTCGGATCACCCAGATATCGCCGAGCACCTCGTACAGCATGCGTGCCGAGCGGCCGGTGCGGCGCTCGTCGCGCAGCGCGCCGAGAAGCGTCCAGGCTCGCGAGCCCAACAGACGGATGACGATCTCGCGATCGGAGAACGACGTGTAGTTGTACGGAATCTCCCGGAGACGCGACGCGGTCTCGGGGACGAGATCAAGCAGATTCACTGGGTTGCAGGTGCTCCGGGAAGGACCGCCATTCTAGGCAAAGTCCAGGGCGGCGTCGCGGGCACACCAGGCTGTTGTCCAGGCTGCGTATTCGTAGACGTTGTCGTACCGGTCAGAACAGCGCGGCGATCGCGGCGTATCGCGCACCCTTGCCGATCGCCATGCAGACGAGCGCGGCCAGCACGTTGACTCTGAGCCAGCCCGCGGCAGCACACAGGCCGTCGCCGATGACGGGTACCCAGCTCAACAGCAAGGTCGCGGCCCCCCATCGCTCGACCCAGCGCAGACGAGGGGAAAAGTCCTTCCGGGGAAGGAACCGGCCGAGCAGATAGGTGGTGAGGCCGCCCAGCGTGTTTCCGACGGTAGCCACGGTCAGCGCAGCGGGAATCGACGCGGGCCACTCGGCGGCCACGGCGGCGAACACAATCTCGGAGTTCCCCGGCAGGATGGTCGCCGAACTGAAGGCCGAAACGAACAATCCCAGCAGTCCCGAGGAGAGCTCCATGGGAATACCGGCTCGGCGTTACTGCGGCTCCAGCACGCCGAACACCTTCTTCACGAGGCGTTTGCTCGATTCGAGAGGATTCGCGCGGATGGCCTTCTCTTCATCGGCGATCGACAGATAGAGCCCGTCGAGCGCCTTGCGGGCGACATACCCGTCGAGATTGGCGTCTTCCTCGCGGACCAGTCCGAAGGCGACGCCCCGGCTCGCAAACCGGTTGTACAGATCGGCGAGCTTCAGGCGCTTCGTCGTTCTCGCGACGATCGGCAGGAAGCGGCGAGTGAGTTCCTCCTCGGTCTTGGCGCGGAAGAACTGCGTCGCCGCGTCTTCGGGGCCGGTGAGGATGGTCTTGGCGTCCTGGATGGTGAGCAGTCTCACCGTGTTCAGCAGGAGATTCTTCGCATCCGGCACGGCCTGCTCGGCCGCGCGGTTCATCGTGGTCATGAGTTCGTCGGACTGCTTGCCCATGCCAACGGCCTTCATGCCCCGCGCGACCTTGGCGAGCCCGTCCGGGAGGGGAATTCGTACCCGTTCGTTCCCCAGAAAGCCGTTCTCCTGCCCGAGGCGGGCGATTGCGTTGCCGGCGCCGATCTCGAGCGCCTGCCGCAGGGCCGTCGCGACCTCGTTGTCGCGAAGCTCTTCCAGGCTGAGGGCGAGAGCCCCCGGACTGCCGGCGATGAGACTGGTGCAAAGGACGAGGCCGAGCCAGCGACGACGGGCAGAGTAGTGCATTGAATGTCCTGAAGGGGAAGGCAGAAGTCCGGCGGGAGCACCGCCCTATGGGGGCCAAACCTACGCCACGTCAGAGGGGCAGGCAACCGGATAGAGGCGAAAATCGGCGTAGGGAACGCCAGAAAAAGAGAGGGCGACCGGAAAGGTCGCCCTAAAAATCGCGTTTGCCAGGGAGAAACGCTACACGTCCCCCATCCGGCGGCAGGCCGAACAGGCGACGGTCGAACTGTAGGTGATCTGATCCATCAATGAAAATGATATATTTGGATGATATTCATTGATTAGAGTCTATGGATGAGTCGGCCTTTCCCACGCCCCGGTATGCATGTGACGCTGCGCCAGCTCCGAGTTTTCGAGACGGTGGCCCGCCTAGGCAGCTTTACCCGCGCCGCCGAGGAGCTGTTTCTATCCCAGCCCACGGTGTCCATGCAAGTCAAGCAGCTTGCCGAGGCCGTGGAGCAGCCGCTGTTCGAGCAGGTCGGGAAGAAGATCTACCTCACCGAGATCGGCGAGGAACTGCAGCGAACCTGCCGCGAGGTATTCGAAGCGTGGGCGCGGTTCGAGATGACCGCCGCGGACCTCAAGGGGATGAAGAAGGGGCGCCTGAGGATCGCGTGCGCCACCACTGCCAAGTACTTCCTGCCTCGGCTGCTCGGCCCATTCTGCGAACGATTCCCGGGCATCGACGTGCGCTTGGAGATCGGCAATCGCGAGGTCATCATCGACCGGCTGGCCCGCAACGACGACGATCTGTACATCCTGGGAAACCCGCCGCAACAGTTCGACATCGCCATGCATCCGTTTCTGGACAATGCCCTAGTCGCCGTAGCGCCCTCGCACCACCCGCTCTGCCGAGAGAAGCACATCCCGCTGGCTGCCTTCGCCAGAGAACGCATGCTCCTGCGGGAGCGGGGTTCGGGCACGCGCATGGTCACGGAGAAGTTCTTCAGGGACCACGGCATCGAAATCACGGCGAAAATGGAGATCGGCTCCAATGAGGCCATCAAGCAGGCCGTTGCCGGCGGTCTGGGGGTGAGCGTTATGCCGCATCACGCCCTGCTGATGGAGCCCATGGGCGGCGAAGTGACCGTGCTTCCCGTAGAGGGGTTTCCGATCGAGCGGTCGTGGTATGTGGTGTACCCGGGCAACAAACAGCTGTCCGTGGTGGCCCAGGCCTTCTTCGACTACCTCCAGAACGAGGCCCGGCGACACCTGGGCCCGGCCATCACTGCGGCCGCGGCTCAGTTGGCGGGGGGCTCGCAGTAGCGAGACCAGTCCATCATTAGGTTCACGGCAAGCTGACGGCGCACGCCGTACTTCTCGCTGCGCATCATGGCCGTCTCTGGTGTGCCCACCTTGGCGATCTTGCGGAAGTAGCCGACCTGATCCATGGGCCCCTCGACCTTGTCGCCCAGCTTCAGCTCGAAGGGGCTGGCGCGAAAGAGAATGGCGTGTCCGTCCTCGTTCTTGACCAGTACATAGTCGCACTTGGCGTCCAGCCACACGACTTCGGCGGTGATGGCATGGGCCTGGGCGGAAAACAGCCACGCCGCCAGGGCGGCCGCAATGCCGGACAGGGTGGAACGTCGGAGCGCAACTGGAGCCATGGAACTGCCTCGAGCAGTGAAACGTGGTTGGTGAGGACCGGGCCCGAAGAGCCGGGCGAGACTGGGCGGGACACTATCACAACGTCCGGGGTGGCAAGGTCAGCAGCCGCATCGACCGACCAAAGCGCATCCGGTTTCCACGATAATCCGGGCATGAATCCCTCCCTTCTCGACGATCTCAACCCGGAGCAGCGCGAGGCGGTGACGCTCCCCGACGTCTCGGCCCTCATTCTCGCCGGTGCAGGCAGCGGCAAGACCCGGGTGCTCACCACCCGCATCGCCTGGCTCGTCCAGTCGGGTCGCGTCAGCCCGCGCGGCCTGCTCGCGGTGACCTTCACGAACAAGGCTGCCCGCGAGATGCTCACCCGGCTCTCGGCGATGCTTCCCATCGACACACGCGGTCTGTGGATCGGCACCTTCCACGGCCTGTGCAATCGTCTGCTGCGCGCCCATCACCGCGAGGCGGCGCTCCCGCAGAGCTTCCAGATTCTCGACACGCAGGACCAGCTCGCCGTCGTGAAGCGCGTGATGAAGTCGCTCGGCATCGACGACGAGAAGTACCCGCCGCGCCAGGCCCAGTGGTTCATCAATTCGGCGAAGGACGGCGGGCTGCGCCCTTCAGCCGTAGATCCGGCAGACGAGTTCGAGAGACGCATGCTGGCGGTGTACGAAGCCTACGACGCCCAGTGCCAGCGCGAGGGCGTCGTCGATTTTGCGGAACTCCTGCTGCGCTGTTTCGAGCTGCTGAGCCGCAACGAGATCCTGCGCGAGCACTACCGCATGCGGTTCCGCCACATTCTCGTGGACGAGTTCCAAGATACGAACAAACTGCAGTACGCGTGGCTGCGCCTGCTTGCAGGCAGCGCGAACTGCGCGTTCGCCGTGGGTGACGACGACCAGTCCGTCTATCGCTTCCGTGGCGCGGAGCCCGGCAACATGCGGGACTTCGAGCGGGATTTCGGCGCGAGCCACGTGATCAAGCTCGAGCAGAACTACCGGTCCCACGGGAACATCCTCGACGCCGCCAATGCTCTCATCGCCCGGAACCAGGCCCGGCTGGGCAAGAACCTCTGGACGGCCGAGGGGAGAGGCGAGCGGCTGCGCGTGTTCGAGGCGCCGTCCGACATCGCCGAAGCCGCGTACATCGTCGACGAGATCCGCGCGCTGCGTGCTGACGGCATCGCGTCTCACGAGATCGCGCTGCTCTATCGCTCCAATGCGCAGTCGCGCGTGCTCGAACACGCGTTGTTCAATGCGGGGCTCGCCTATCGCGTGTACGGTGGCCTGCGCTTCTTCGAACGTCAGGAGATCAAGCACGCCCTGGCATATCTGCGGCTGGTCGCGAACCCGGAAGACGATGGCGCGCTCCTGCGCGTCATCAACTTTCCGACTCGAGGCATCGGCGCCCGATCCCTCGAACAGCTCCAGGAGGCCGCGCGAATCCGCGGCACCAGTCTGTGGCTGTCCGCCTGCTCAGACCCGCCGTCCGGCAAGGCGGGCGCGTCCATCGGGGCGTTCGTGCATCTCATCGAGGGCCTGCGCAATTCGGTCCAGGGCATGTCTCTGGCCGAAACGGTGGAAGCAGTGGTCGATGCCAGCGGCCTGAAGGATCACTACCAGACCGAGCGCGACGGCGCCGAACGTAACGAGAACCTCGGGGAACTGGTGAACGCCGCGGCCGGCTTCAATGCGGAGCAGTTGTACGACCCGGCCGCGCCCGACGGCGGCGTAGTGGATCTGTCGGACCCGATGGCGGCGCTCAACGCCTTCCTGGCGCACGCGGCGCTGGAAGCCGGGGACTACCAGGCCGGCGCCGGCGAGGATGCCCTGCAGCTCATGACGGTGCATTCGGCCAAGGGTCTGGAGTTCCACTCGGTCTTCATCAGCGGTCTGGAGGAGGGTCTGTTCCCGCACGAGAACAGTCTGAACGCCGACGACGGCCTCGAAGAGGAACGCCGTCTCATGTACGTGGCGCTGACTCGCGCCCGGCGGCGGCTCTACCTCACCTTCGCGCAGTCGCGGATGCTGCACGGACAGGTCCGCTACAACATCGCGTCACGTTTTCTGCACGAGGTTCCCCCTGAACTGCTGGAGCGGGTCAACACGCCGCCGCCGCGAGCCTTCGGCAGCATGCCGTTCGGCGCATCCCAGACTGCGCGACCCGCTGCGCCGAGCATGAGTCAGTCGGCCTCCGGCTGGCGCGTCGGGCAGAACGTCATCCATCCGAAGTTCGGGGCGGGCGTCATCGTCAATGCGGAAGGTCGCGGCGCGGATGCGCGGGTACAGGTGAATTTCCGAAACGCAGGCCTCAAGTGGCTTGCGCTGGAGTACGCGCGCCTGACCGCGGCGTAGGGAAGCTCCCTTCTGCTACGGGAGTTCTTCGGGAGCCGCCGATTCCTCGGTCGGCTCGGCCGGATGGATGTCCCGGTAGCTCACGTACACGCTGGTCACCATCAGCGGCATCAGAGCCCAGAACGCGACTTCCATCGCGGTGATGCGAGGCAGACCCAGGGCAGAGAACAAGGCGAAGGCCACGGTCGCCAGCCCGATGAGCACCGCTGTGTACAGCGCGAACGGCAGGGCGTTACGGACGATGGCGCGAAGCGACGTGAGCAGCGCGGCCGGCCCGCGCTGACCGTCCAGCACCACGGCGACCGGCGCGAACCATACCGCCAGAGCCATAGGTAGCCCGATGGCGACGATGATGATCATTGCAACCGACATGCGGTCACGCAGTTCGATGGCCTGGTCGGGCGTGAGCGTCTCGGGCTTCGACATCGCCGTGGTGAAGAGGTCTCCACCCAGCGCGAACAGCACCAGCATGAGCGCCATGTTCACCATCAGGTTGATGCCGCCGATCGACGCGAGGTTACGCACCGGACCCCGGAAACCGCTGAACAGCATCGTGACCGGGATCGATCGGCCGGCCTCGGCCTCCACGCAGGCCTTGGTCCAGCCCGCCAGGATCACCGGCAGGAAGACAGCGATGGCAGCGAACACCACGGGATGGATCGCTCCCGCGGAAACAATCGCCCAGGTCACGAGCGTGAACATCAGCCAGGTAAGCGGCTTCCTCGCAACGAGCCGCCATCCGCGGACGATCCACTGCCAGCCATTGCCGATCGGCACGCGCCGCGGTGCGGCGTTCGGGCTCACGCGGGAAGCGCCAAGTGGTCTGCTCCGGCGGCGCCTTCGCGACGGTGCGTGCGGAGCACGCGCTCGAAATGTGCGGGATCGTGGGCGTGCGTGAGTTCCCCGGGTCTCGGCAGGTGGAAGTCGTAGAGACGCGATACCCAGAAACGCAGGGCCCCCGCGCGCAGCATCAGCGGCCACGCCGCCTGCTCAGCCTCGGTGAAGGCCCGCTTGCTCCGATAGGCCTCCAGCAGCGCCCGGGTGCGCGCAGGGTCGAGCGTGAAGTCCTCGGCGAGGCACCAGTCGTTGACGGTGATCGCCACGTCGTACAGAAGGATGTCCACGCAGGCGAAGTAGAAGTCGATGACGCCGCCAATGTTGTCGCCGTCGAACAGCACGTTGTCCCGGAACAGGTCCGCATGGACAACCCCGCGGGGAAGCTGGTCGTGCCGATGACTCTCCTGGAACCGCACTTCATCGGTGAGCATGCGGCAGTTGGCGTCGTCGAGGAAGGGCAACAGGGACGGCATCGTCGAGGTCCACCACGCAGGACCGCGCAGGTTGTCGAGATGCCCGCGGTAGCTGCCGCCCGCCAAGTGCAGGTCCGCCAGAACCTCCCCGACGCAGGCGCAGTGTTCCACCCCGGGTTGCATCACCGGGGCACCCGCGAGGCGCGTGACGAGCGTGGCCGGCTTGCCGTTGAGCTCACCCAGGAGTTCGCTGCGGAGATCCGCGATCGGCTTGGGGCAGGGCAGACCATGATTGGACAGGTGCGCCATGAGATTCAGGTAGAAGTGCAGCTCCTGCGGGCGCAGCTTTTCGAACAGCGTGAGCACGAAACGACCCTGGGTCGTCGTGACAAAGTAGTTGGTGTTCTCGATACCGGCGAGGATGCCTTTCAGCTCGGTCAGGTGCCCGACGCTGTAGCCATGCAGCCACTGCGACAGTTCCTCGGGCGAGACCTTCGTGAAGACCGACATGTTGCGGCGTTGTCCCTCGGGGGCCCGGTCAGAGGTTGAGGAGCGCTTCGCGCTCGGCCGCCGAGAGGTCGAAACCGCGCTTCTCGTAGTGGGCGAAGATGGCCTCCACGATCTTTTCGGGCTCGTCGATCACCTGGATGAGGTCCACATCGGTCGGATCGATCATGCGTTCGGCGACGAGGGTCGTACGGATCCAGTCGAGCAGCCCGTTCCAGAACGGGCCGTGCACCAGGATGATCGGAATGCGGCGCGACTTGCGCGTCTGCACCAGCGTGAGGGCTTCCATGAGCTCATCGAGCGTGCCGAAACCGCCGGGCATCACGACGTAGGCGGAGGCGAACTTCACGAACATGACCTTCCGCGCGAAGAAATGCTGGAAGGTCTGACTGACGTCCTGGTAGGGATTGGTCTGCTGCTCGTGCGGAAGCTGGATGTTGAGGCCCACGGACAGCGAGCGGCCGAAGAAGGCGCCCTTGTTCGCGGCTTCCATCACACCTGGACCACCACCGGAGATGACCGCGAAGCCGGCATCGGACAACTGTCGGGCGATGCGCTCGGTGAGCAGGTAATAGGGATGGTCGGGCGGCGTGCGGGCGCTGCCGAAGATGCTCACCGCGGGACGCACGGCATTCAGCCGTTCGGTCGCCTCGACGAACTCTGCCATAATCCCGAAGACCCGCCACGACTCGCGCGCGGACCACGATTTCTCCAGCAGTTCCGGTGCGAGCGGAACAGGAATCTTGTTCCTGGTCGTCATCTTGTTTGCTTCGAAGCTGCCGTAGGAAAATGAAAACGCTTCTGCTCGTGGACGGTTCGTCCTACCTGTACCGCGCGTTTCACGCGCTGCCGGATCTGCGCAACCGCGCCGGCGAACCCACGGGCGCGGTCTACGGCGTGGTCAACATGCTGAAGCGTCTTCGCCGTGAAGTGCCGGCCGATTATATCGCCTGCGTTTTCGACGCAAAAGGAAAGACGTTCCGCGACGACTGGTACCCGCAGTACAAGGCCAATCGTCCCTCCATGCCCGAAGACCTCGCCGCGCAGATCGAGCCTATCCACGCTCTGGTGCGTGCACTCGGCTGGCCGCTGCTCATGGTCGACGGCGTGGAAGCGGACGACGTCATCGGGACACTCACGACTCGTGCCAGCAGCGAGGGAATGCGCGCCGTGGTGTCCACCGGCGACAAGGACCTCGCCCAGCTCGTCGACCCCAACGTCTCGCTCGTGAACACCATGTCGAACGAGGTGCTCGACGAAGCCGGCGTCCTGGCGAAGTTCGGCGTGCCCCCCGCACGCATCGTGGACTACTTCGCCCTCGTGGGCGACAGCGTCGACAATGTGCCCGGCGTGGAGAAGGTCGGCCCCAAGACGGCAGCCAAATGGATCCAGCAGTACGGGTCCCTCGACGACATCGTGCGCAACGCCGCCGACATCGGCGGAGTCGTGGGAGAGAACCTGCGCAAGACACTCGACTGGCTGCCGCTGGGTCGCAAGCTCCTCACGGTCAAATGTGACGTGGAGCTGCCCTTCGCTCTCGAGACCCTGGCGCCCCAGTCGGAGGACACCGCGGCGCTGGGCCAGTGGTTCGAGCGGATGGGGTTCAAGACCTGGCTCCAGGAACTCAAGTCGTCGGCGCTCGCCGATCCGGCTACCGCGGAGTCCGCACCGGCGCTCGCCGTGCCGCCGCCCCCCAAGCACTACGAGTGCGTGATCGACAGCGAGTCGCTCGATCGATGGATCGGGAAGATCCACGCTGCGGAGCTCACGTGCTTCGATACGGAAACCACCAGTCTCGATCCGATGGCGGCCCAGATCGTCGGGCTGTCGTTCTCGGTGTCTCCTCATGAAGCCGCGTACGTGCCGCTGATGCACCGCTACCCCGGTACTCCCGATCAGCTGAGTCTCGCCGACACGCTCGCGCGACTGAAGCCGTGGTTCGAGGATGCCTCCAGGGCGAAGGTCGCCCAGAACGCCAAGTACGACATGCACGTGCTCGCCAATCACGGCATTCGCGTGGCCGGCGTGCTGCACGACACGCTCCTGCAGTCCTATGTGCTCGAAAGCCACAAGCCCCACGACATGGACAGCATGGCGATGCGGCATCTCGGCGTGAAGACGATCACGTACGAGGAGGTCGCGGGCAAGGGCGCGGGACAGATCGGCTTCGATCAGGTGTCGGTGGAGACCGCCACCCAGTACTCCGCCGAAGACGCGGACATCACGCTCCAGCTGCATCTTTCCCTGTCGCCCCAGGTGAGCGCCGACGAAAAGCTCGCCCGCGTGTACCGCGACATCGAGATGCCCGTCATGCCGGTGCTGCTGGCGATGGAGCGCCATGGCGTGCTCATCGATTCCCGTCGCCTGGAGGCGCAGAGCGCGGAACTCGGCCAGAAGATGCTCGTGCTCGAGAAGGAAGCCCACGAGCTCGCCGGCCAGCCGTTCAACGTCAACTCGCCCAAGCAGCTCCAGGAAATCCTCTTCGAGAAGCACGGCCTGCCCGTCATCAAGAAGACGCCGAGCGGCACGCCTTCGACCGACGAAGAGGTGCTCGAGCAGCTGGCGCTGGACCATCCGCTGCCCAAACGCATCCTGGACTACCGCGGCCTCTCGAAGCTCAAGTCCACCTACACCGACAAGCTGCCGCGGATGGTGAATCCACGGACGGGCCGTGTGCACACCAACTACGGACAGGCCATCGCCGTCACGGGGCGCCTGTCCAGCACTGAGCCCAATCTGCAGAACATCCCCGTCCGCACGGCCGAAGGGCGACGCATCCGCGAGGCGTTCATCGCACCCGAAGGGCACCGCATTCTGTCCGCCGACTACTCGCAGATCGAATTGCGCATCATGGCGCACCTCTCCGCGGACGAAGCGCTGCTGAAGGCCTTCCGGGAGGGTGCGGACGTGCACCGGGCAACGGCCGCCGAGATCTTCAGCATCGCGACGGACCAGGTGAGCAGCGAGCAGCGTCGCTACGCCAAGGTGATCAACTTCGGGCTGATCTACGGCATGTCCGCGTTCGGGCTGGCGTCCCAGCTCGGGATCGAGCGCAGCGCGGCGCAGCAGTACATGGACCGCTACTTCATGCGCTACCCCGGCGTGGCCGATTACATGCAGCGCACGCGGCAGGCCGCGCGGGAAAGCGGATTCGTGGAGACGGTATTCGGGCGGCGTCTGTATCTGCCCGACATCCGGGCGCAGAACCAGGGTCGTCGGCAGGGTGCAGAGCGCGCAGCCATCAACGCGCCGATGCAAGGTACGGCCGCCGACCTCATCAAACTGGCCATGGTCTCGGTGCAGAACTGGCTGGTGGCGGACGGGCTCGGCACGAAGCTCGTGATGCAAGTTCACGACGAGCTGGTTCTCGAAGTCCCGGAAGCCGAGATCGATCTCGTCCGGGAGCATGTGCCGCAGCTGATGGCTGCGGTCGCCGAACTCGCCGTCCCGCTGGAGGCCGACGTCGGTGTCGGCGCCAACTGGGAAGAAGCGCACTGACCTCGGGTTACGAGGACGCGGCGGCGGCGAACTGAATCCGGTGCAGCCGCGAGTAAATGCCGTCGGCTGCAAGCAGTTCCGCGTGCGTCCCCACTTCCACGACGCTGCCCTTGTCGAGCACCACGATCCGGTCCGCATTTTCGATGGTGGACAACCGGTGTGCGATCACGAGCGTCGTTCTGCCCTTCATCAGTCTTTCCAGCGCTGCCTGCACCTGACGTTCGGACTCGGAGTCCAGCGCAGAGGTCGCCTCGTCCAGAATGAGGATCGGAGCGTCCTTGAGGAGCGTCCTCGCGATGGCGAGCCGCTGGCGCTGACCGCCGGAAAGGCGGACACCGTTTTCTCCCACCACGGTCGCGAGTCCCTGCGGCATCTCGCGGATGAATCCCATGGCATGGGCCGCTTCGGCCGCCGCGATGATTTCCGCCTCGGTCGCGCCGGCCCGCCCGCCGTAGGCGATGTTCCCTGCGATCGTGTCGTTGAACAGGGCGACTTCCTGCGACACGAGTGCAATGTTCGCGCGCAGGCTGTCCAGCGTGAGCGCGCGAAGGTCGTGACCATCCAGCAGGATTCTCCCCTGCGTGGGCTGATAGAACCGCGGCACCAGGTTGGCCATGGTGGTCTTGCCCCCGCCGGAGGGCCCGACCAGCGCGATGGTCTCGCCAGCACGGATCGCGAGCGAGACACCGCTCAGCGCAGCGCGCTCCGCGCCCGGATAGCGGATGTGAACATCCTCGAACACCAGTTCGCCCCGTGCGCGGGGAAGAACCGTCTTGCCGGTATCAGCCTCGGGCTCCCGATCCAGCAGCGTGAAGATGCTTTCGGCGGCCGCCAGACCCTTCTGCAGTTGCTCGTTCACGCCGGTCAGGCGCTTGAGCGGCTGCAGGAGCATCAGCATCGCCGTGATGAACGACACGAACCCGCCCACGGTGGTCTCGTTGGCGGCGGACTGGCGCGCGACCATGGTGATGATCAGCGCCAGAGCAACCGCTGCGATGAGTTGCACGATCGAGGTGTTGGCCGCCGCGGCCGCGGCGTACTTCATGCTGAAGACCCGGACCCGATCGGCACTCGCGCGAAAGCGGCCGATCTCGTAGGGCGCACCGCCGAAGATCTTAACGACCTTCTGGCAGTCGATGCCTTCCTGGAGAACCTGGGTGGTATCGCCCATCGCGGCCTGCACTTCGCGGCCGACACGACGCAGGCGGCGGCTGAACAGCCGCACGATCAGCGTGATGCCCGGCACCGCCACCAGAGTGATGAGCGTCAGCTTCCAATTGAGATAGAAGAGCCAGCCAAGCAGCCCCAGGATGGTGATGCTGTCCTTGATGGAGATCGTGACGGCCGAAGTCGCCGCGGAGGTGACCTGCGTGACGTCGAACGTGACCTTGGAGACCAGATTGCCGCTCACCTGGCTGTCGTAGAAGTCGACCGGCAGGACCATGAACTTGCGGAACATGGCCTCGCGCAGGTCGAGCACGACGCGGGTGGCAACCCAGTTGGAACAGAAACTCTCGACGAAGTTGGCCACGCCGCGGATCAGAAACAGGGTGACCAGCGCCACCGGCATCCATTGCATGAGCCAGGGGTCCTTCTCGACGAAGGTTCCGTCGAGCAGCGGCTTCATCAGGGCCGGCAGGGCGGGCTCGGTGATCGCCGCCACGGTGGTGCCGAAGATGGAGGCAGCGAACACCCGCCAGTAGGGGCGGACGTAGCGCAGGAGGCGAAAATAGAGCTGCGCGCTCGTCGGAGTCGGCATGCAGGGACGATAACAGAATTCCCCGCCGCCTCACCACCGCCCGCGGGCATGCCGGCGCGATACGCCGAACGTGCCGGACCGCAGGTCTTGGCCTGCGCATTCACGGCCGCCGACCCGTCGCTGGCATCGTGTCCCGCCGTCGCGATCCCCGACCGCGCGGATGCGCATGTCATCTTCTGAGCCAGAGCATGCAGAAGCGGTCGTTAGTGGTTGACTCAGCGAGTTTTTTTTCAGTATAGTCCGGTCATGGAACAAGACTTGGACGCCCTCGACGCCCGCATTCAGGCCCTCATCGGCCTGACCGAGGGTCTGCGCTCCGAGATCTCGGAACTGCGCCAGGGTCTCGCCGCGTCGCAGGCCGAGAATGCCGTGCTGACGGACAAGGTCGCCACGGCCCGTGTCCGTCTCGAAGCGCTGCTCGCCCGCATCCCGGCGGACGACGAAGAGGAGACCTCGCCATGACCCAGGAGCCAAAGCCGCTGGACGTGAACATCATGGGTCGCGAGTTCAAGGTGGCCTGCACCGACGAGGAACGAGCCGACCTCGTCCGCGCCGTCGAGTACCTCGATCAGAAGATGCGCGAGATCCGCGACGCCGGCAAGGTCGTCGGGATCGAACGCATCGCCATCATGGCGGCCCTCAACATCTCGCACGAACTCCTTCGCACGAAGGTGACAGGCGGCGTTGACCTCGGTGAGGTGAAGCGTAGAATCGGAACGATGCAAGCCTCGATCGACGCGGCGATGAAAACTCAGGATCAATTGTTCTGAGTTCCTTCCGTTAAGTCTTTCGAAGACATCGTCTTCGCTCCCTGTGGTGTTCGACAGGTCGTTAATTCTCTGAACCAATGTCAACCACCCGGTTGCGGACCTGAGCAGCGCTTTTGTGCGCGTCCCATGTGGATGTACCTACGGCGCTCGGAACGCGACCACTCTTGGACCCCAGGTTCAAGATGCCCGGCCTGACGGCATTTGCGGGGGGCACCCATTCCACAGAGGCGGCGCGCGAGCGTCGCCTCTGTTTTTTCATGATCACGGTGACGCGTTTCTTCGGCGGTCGACGCATTTCGGCTTCGTGCCGGCGGTTTCTCCGGAACCTGGCCCAGATGGGGGTCGCCTGGACAATCAGCGCACCCCTCGCATTGGCTGTCGAAACCGCTCCCGACTCGATCGAACTGCGGGTGCGCGCTTGCACCGTCTGCCACGGCCCCGAGGGTCGGGCAGCCCCTGACGGCTACTACCCGCGCATCGCCGGCAAGCCGGCCGGCTATCTCTTCCAGCAGCTGCTGAGTTTCCGCGACGGTCGCAGACGCTACGCACCGATGACGCATCTGCTGGACACACTGCCCGACATCTATCTGCTCGAGATGGCGCGCCACTTCGCGGCGCTCGATCTTCCCTATCCGCCGCCGCGACCCGCTTCCGCGTCATCGGCTTTGCTCGAACGCGGCCGCGAACTGGTCACTCGCGGGGATCCGGCCCACGATGTCCCTGCATGCAATCAATGCCATGGCGAGGCGCTCACGGGGTTCGCCCCTGCGGTACCCGGCCTGCTGGGGCTGCCCCGCGACTACCTCAACGCGCAGCTAGGCGCGTGGCGCAGCGGCCAGCGACGCGCTTTCGCACCCGATTGCATGGCACAGATCGCCGGCAGGCTATCGCCGCAGGACATCGGCGCCGTGGCGGCGTGGCTGTCTTCGCAGCCGCTGCCGCCCGATACGAAGGCTGTCCGATCGCTTGTCCGGAAGCCGCCGATGGAATGCGGGAGTTTCACGGTGACGGAACCGGCCACAGGAAGATGATCCGCCGATTTGTCCTGTTCCTCGTTCACGCCGCCGTCTGCGCAGTCGCGTTGGCATCGAGCGGGCTCGCTGCCGGCGACGACATCGTCGAACGGGGTGCCTACCTCGCCAACGTCGGCAACTGCGAGGGTTGCCACACGGCGCGGGGTGGCGCGCCATTCGCGGGCGGTAAGCCGATGGCCACTCCCTTCGGCACGTTCTACGCCTCCAATCTCACACCGGACAGGGACACCGGGCTCGGTGCCTGGTCCTCCGAAGACTTCTGGCGTGCCATGCACGACGGTGTGTCGCGTGGCGGGCGTCTTCTGTATCCCGCATTTCCGTATCCCAACTACACCAGAGTGACACGGCAGGACAGCGATGCGATCTTCGCCTTCCTGAAAACCATCACGCCACGCAAGCAAGCCAACCGACCCCACGACCTCCGCCTGCCGTTCGACCAGCCCTGGCTGCTCCGTTTGTGGCGCGCCATGTTCTTCCGCGCCGAACCGTTCGCGCCCGATCCGTCGCGGTCCGAACAGTGGAACCGAGGCGCCTATCTCGCCAGAGGCCTCGGCCATTGCGACGCCTGCCACGCGCCGCGCAACTGGCTGGGCGCGGTGACGAAGAACGATCCGGAGTTCGACGGCGGCACGATCCCGGAGCAGAAGTGGTATGCACCGTCTCTGCACGACCCCGCGCAGGCCGGCCTCGCAGGATGGCCCCGAACCGAGGTCGCGAATCTGCTGCGCACCGGCCGCTCGACACGAGCCACCACCTCCGGCCCGATGGCCGAGATCGTCGCACGCTCCATGCAGCACTGGAACGACAAGGATATGGACGCCCTGTCGGAGTTTCTCGTCACATTGCCGACGCGTATCCGCCCCAGGCCGCGCGTCGAAAGTCCGAACGAGAAGGACCCGACCTGGCTTCGCGGCAAGTCGCTTTACGGAGAGCACTGCAAGGACTGCCACGGCGATCAAGGCCAGGGGCGGCCAGGCGTCTTTCCCGCGCTCGACGGCAATCGCGCCGTGGTGATGAACCCGCCCGCAAACGTCGTCCGCATCGTGCTGGTCGGCGGCTACGCCCCCGCCACGAAGTTCGATTCCCGGCCGCACGGCATGCCGCCCTTCGGCCAGACACTGGGCGATGGGGATGTCGCGTCCGTGGTGACGTACATCCGTTCGGCCTGGTCGAACCGGGCATCGCCCGTCAGTGCAGCAGAAGCGAACCGCGTCCGGGGCTACGGTTCGGACTGAGCCTCGCGGTAAGCCTCTGAGCCGCCACGAGACTCGTCGCGATCGGCCAAGGATGTCGCTGCCCGCCTCGCCCGTGCAGCCGAGGGGATGCCTGTTCTCACCCCCTGTGACAGCGCGGGCCGATGGCGTATCGTTCCACCCATGCGCCGCGCCCTGCTCATCGCCCTTGCCTCGCTTTGCATCACCGGCACCGCCACCGCGGAGGACTCCACGGATGTCTGGCCCATGGTGCAGGCGAGCCTCTTCGGCACGCGGCCCATCACCACCGCCGGTCCCGAGCTCGTACTGTTCCTCCCCGCCCGCGCGGAGGACGCTTCGGTCGTCCCGGTGACGATCCTCACGCGACCTCGCCCGGGAATGGCATCACCCCGCAAACTGCACCTGTTCATCGACCGGAATCCCTCGCCCGTCGCAGCGATCTTCGAGTTCGGCGAGGCCGCGGGCAACGTGGAGATCGAGACCCGTGTGCGTGTCGAGACCAACAGCCCGGTGCGCGTGGTGGCCGAGTTCGCCGATGGCTCGCTCAGCATGACCACGAAGTTCATCGAAGCTGCCGGCGGCTGCTCGGCTCCCGGCAACAAGCGTGCGGCAGACGCGACGACGCTCGGCCGCATGCGCTGGCAGCTTCCCGATACCATCCGCCAGGACATCCCGAACGCCGTCGCGCTGCTCATCCGGCATCCGAACACGTCCGGCCTCGCGGTGGACCAGACTTCTCACGTGGTGGAGCCCCCGCAGTTCGTCCGCACAGTTCGGGTCCTGTGGCGTGACCGGCTGGTGATGTCGGCGAGCGTCGATTTCTCGATCAGCGAGAACCCCGCGTTCCGCTTCAACTTCGTCCCCGACGGGGAAGGAACGCTCAGCGCGGAGGTAGTGGACTCCAGCGAGTTGCGCTTCGAGAGCAGTGTGCCCGTAGCGGGCGAGCCCCGACAGTAGGACGATACCGGTGGCAGCGATGTCCGCCGGAACTGGCATCCCGTAAGGCGCGCAAGTCACAGGCTCCCCCGCCTGCGGGAGCCAGTCTCGTCACGCCAATGAAGTGCTTCCATCGCGGCGTGGTGAGTCAAGGCGATGCCTGTCATGCCGATAAGCCGTATTGCAGTCGACCTGACTGCATCGCTCAGGGCCATTCGGAATGAAGACCTACTCCTCGGTTGCTGGCGGGATGCTCGTCGGCGTGCTCGCGCTGACCGCAGAGCCCGTTCTTGCCCAGGCCTCCCCGGAGGCGGCGAGCTGGAGCGGCTCGTACGTGAGCCTCTTCGGTATCGAGTCCTCCAGTCGGGTGAGCGGCGAGAGCCGGCGGGGTGACGGAAACGTCGGCACCAACGCCTCCAGCGAATCCGCCGAAGACTCCTTCCGCGGTGCGGGTGCCGGCTTGCTTCTGGGCTTCCAGCGTCAGTTCCCCACCGGGATCGTGGTAGGGCTGGAGGCAGACTGGGGGTGGCTGCACCAGGAAGGGCGCCAGGACACCATCGTGACCGCGAACAATGCGTGGAACGGCATGACTCAGGCCTCGATCCTACGCGAGACGCGCTGGTTGTCGACCGCGCGCTTGCGTCTTGGCTACGCAAACGGCCCCTTCATGGTGAACATCACCGGTGGCCTCGCCATGGCTTCACTGAACGAGACCCGCACCCAGTACGAGGGCGTCAGCGGGCCGAACCAGACCATGGCCCGGTTCAGCGACAGCGATCACGCCACGCCAATAGGCTGGACATTGGGAATCGGCGCCGCCTGGCGCGTTTCCGGAGCCTGGTCCCTGCGTATGGACTACCTCCACACGCAGTTCGATTCGGTTCGCTTCAGCTTTCCCGATGCTCGCGGCGGCGTGGTCTCCGGGAGCGGCTTCGCGTCGGTTCAGGGTCGCTCGGTCGAAAACGACGTCACCATGCAGACCCTCCGGATCGGGGTGACTTATCGGTTCGGCGCAGCGCCGTAGGCGATTGCCGATGGCGGTACGCGTGACTTCGGGCGCTCGTTTCCCCGCGCAACTGCTACCCAGCTCCGGCCACATCTGGGGAAAGTCGAACAACCTCCGCCGTCGCGCGGTAGTGCGGACCTTCCCTGGTCGTTTAACCACGGCGAGGGTAAAATGCATCGCATCTGCAATGCACAGATCTATCACCATGAAATCCGCGACCTTGCCCTCGCTCCGTGTCGATCCTGAACTGCGCGAAGCCGCTGAAAGCGTACTGGAGGAAGGTGAGACCCTGTCGGGTTTCATCGAAACGTCCGTGCGCGAGACCATCCTTCGCCGCCGCACCCGCACAGAGTTCATCGCCCGCGGTCTGGCCTCCCGCGACGATGCCAAGCGCACCGGCATCTACTACGACGCCGACTCGGTCCACACCTTACTGAAAGAGAAACTGGTCACTGCTCGAAAGACGCTCCGGAAGAAAGTTCGCTCGTGAGCTTCGCCGTTCGCTACAGCGCGGCGGCGCGAGATGACCTGGTACGCCTGTATGACTTCCTGCTCGATCGCGCCACGACCGTCGAGGATATCGATCTGGCGGAGCAGGCGCTCGGCGCAATCACGGGCGCAGTGGAGCGCTTGAGCCAGTCACCATTCATCCACCGGAAAGCCGGGGATGATGCCTTCCTGCGCGAACTCCTCATCCCCTTCGGGCGGAGCGGCTACGTGGCGCTGTTCGAGATAGACAGCGCATCGACCGTGACGATCCTCGCCGTACGCCATCAGCTCGAAGACGACTACCACTGAATTCGTCGGAGGACGGAGGCGTCGTCACGCAAGCAGGTTCCGATGGTGTATTTTTCGTGCTTCCTCTGACGTTCGTGATCAACGACCTATGGTCCTGAGCTGCGCGGCCACGCGTGCCGTCAGCGTCCTCTGCTGGGTGGGAATGTGGGTGGGGTTCCAGTGAACCCCCCGCAACCAGGCCAGCGCGAGAATGTCGCGATCCTATATCTTTCAGTCTTTTGCTGACCCCCTGGAACAGGAAGGAAGGTAAATGCGTTATTGGCTGATGAAGTCCGAGCCCTCCGAAGTCAGCATCGACGATCTGGCCCGGATGCCCAAGAAGACCGTGCCGTGGTTCGGCGTGCGCAACTACCAGGCGCGCAACTTCATGCGCGACGAAATGCAGGTCGGTGACCCCGTCCTGTTCTATCACTCCAGCTGCGAGGAGCCGGGCATCGCCGGCATCGCCAAGGTGGCGAGCAAGCCCTACCCGGACGACACTCAGTTCGACCCCAAGGGCAAGTACTTCGACCCCAAGTCATCACGCGAGAATCCGCGCTGGATCCACGTGGACGTGCAGCTCGTCAAGAAAACGCGGCTCATCGGCCTGCCGGAACTGCGCGAACACAAGGCGCTCGCCGACATGCGCATTCTGCAGCGGGGCAACCGCCTGTCCATCACACCGGTCACGCCGGAAGAGTGGGCTTTCATCGAATCCCTCCTGTGACAGGCATCTCCATGGCTTCGCTGTCGATCTGGTGGCTCATCTATCCCCTGATGGGTCTGTTCGCGGGCTTCTTCGCAGGTCTGCTCGGCATCGGCGGCGGCATGATTCTCGTGAGCCTCATGGTGTTCGCGTTCAACGCGCAGGGTTTCCCCGATGACCGCGTGATGCATCTGGCGCTCGGCACCTCGCTCGCCACCATCGTGTTCACGTCCATCAAGAGCGTCCATTCCCATCACAAGCACGGCGCGGTGCGATGGGACATCGTGCGCAACGCGGTGGCCGGCCTGGTGATCGGCACGCTGGCGGGGAGCGCGGTCGCGGAAACGTTGCGTTCCCGTGCGCTCGCCGTCTTGTTCACGTTGTTCGTCGTCTACTCCGCCGTCAACATGATGCTGGACCTGAAGCCGAAGCCGACGCGGCAGCTGCCCGGCCCGGTGGGTCTGCAATTCGGCGCTGGTCTGGTGGGCGTCGCTTCCGCGCTGGTGGGCGCGGGCGGCGGATTCCTCAGCATCCCGCTGATGAGCTTCTGCAACGTGCCGATGCGACAGTGCGTCGCCACGTCGTCCGCCCTGGGCCTGCCCATCGCGATTGCCGGTACGATCGGGTTCCTGATCAGCGGCTGGGACAAGGATCATCTGCCGGCGTATTCCCTCGGATATCTGTACCTGCCCGCGCTCGTGGGGATCGTCATCGGCACCTTCGTGACGGTGCCGATCGGCGCGAAGATGGCGCACACGATCCCGGTGCCCAAGCTCAAGAAAGTATTCGCGATCATCCTTGCCATCATGGCCGTCAAGATGACGGTATCCCTGTTCTAGGCTCGCGTGTGGCTTCTTCCACCGCCGTGGGCCAGCGTTACTGGCCGTTCCTGCTGACGTGTGCCGCGATCCTGATGATCACGATGGGCGCACGCCAGTGCCTGGGTCTGTATGTGTCGCCGCTCAACACGGCCACGGGCCTGGGCATCGTGTCGATCAGCTTCGCGCTCGCCGTGGGGCAGTTCGTATGGGGTGCCGCGCAGCCCGTGTTCGGTGCCCTCGCGGATCGCTACGGGTCGGAACGCGTGGTGATGATCGGCGGCCTGATGATGGCCGCTGGAATCGGACTCACGCCCTTCGTCGACAACCAGTGGTTCCTGATGGGCACCCTGGGCTTCCTCGTCGCCGCTGGTGCCGGGGCGGGCAGCTTCTCGATCCTGATCGGTGCGACGGCCGGGCGGTTGCCACCCGAGAAGCGCGCCTTCGCTGCCGGCTTCATCAACGCCGGCGGAAGCTTCGGTCAGTTCCTCTACGCGCCGCTGTCGCAGTTCGTCATCGCGAGTTTCGGGTGGGTCAGCGCCCTGCTCACGGTCGCGGCCACGACGCTGCTGACGCTGCCCCTCGCACGGGTACTCCGGGCTTCACCGTCGTCGACCGCCCAGGCGACAGCGGCACACGCGAGTCATCCGGGGCCGACCGGGCTGCGCGCGCAGCTGCGCGAAGCCATGGGCAACACGAGCTACTGGTGTCTGCACGCCGGGTTCTTCACGTGCGGCTTCCACGTGGCCTTCCTGGTCACGCACCTGCCGGGTGAAGTGCAGCTATGCGGATTGCCGGGCAGTGTCGCGGCCACCTCCCTCGCCCTCATCGGCCTCGCCAACATCGCCGGCAGCCTCTCGGCAGGGTATCTGGGCGGCATCTACCGGATGAAGTGGCTGCTGTTCTGGGTGTACGCGACGCGCGCCGTGGCAATTCTGCTGTATCTGATGGCGCCGAAGACGGCGGCGACGTTCTTCGTGTTCGCGGTCGTGCTCGGGTTCACCTGGCTGTCGACGGTGCCGCCGACGGCCGGCCTCGTGGGCAAGCTGTTCGGTACCCGGCACCTCGCCACGCTATTCGGCCTGACGCTGCTGTCGCACCAGATCGGCGGCTTCTTCGGTGCGTGGCTCGGCGGGCTCGCGCTGGTGAATACGGGCTCCTACGACTGGATGTGGTACGCGGACATCGCGCTGGCCGCGCTGGCGGCGGTGGTCAACCTGCCGATCCGCGAAACACCGATGCACCCGCGAATCGCTACTGCGTAGTCAGTGGGCGTCCCGCGCGCGCGCCGTAGCGACCGGTCCGGCACGCCGGCCTTGCACGCCCAGAAATGCGAAATCGACGTCGGGCACCCGCCCGTCGATGAGTTCCGCGAGAGCCTTGCCTGATCCACACGAGTGGGTCCAGCCGAGCGTGCCATGACCGGTGTTGAGATACAGGTTGGGGATGCGCGACTGGCCGATGAGCGGCACGTTGCCCGGCGTGGCCGGCCGCAGCCCCGTCCAGAAGCGCGCCTGCGAGAAGTCACCAGCACGCGGAAAGAGTGACTTCACTCTCGCCACGATGGCCTCGCACCGCACGGGATTGATCTCGGTGTTGTAGCCGTTCAATTCCGCCGTGCCTGCCACGCGCAGTTCGTTGCCCAGCCGTGAGAACACCAACTTCTGTTCATCGTCCGTCAGGCTGACAACCGGAGCTTCGTCTTCGGTGCGTACCGGCAGGGTGACGGAGTAGCCCTTGGCCGGATACACAGGCACCGACAACCCCAGCGGGCGTAGCAGCAGGGGACTGTAGCTTCCGAGCGCGACGACATACGCATCGGCGCGCAACTCGCGTGCGGGCTGCGTGCCGGTCTGCACGGCGACGGAACCGATGGCACCGCCTTCGGGCTTCAGAGCAATCACCCGCGTGTCGTACTCGAAGCGCACGCCTCTCGATGCGCACAGCGCCGCGAGTTTTTTAGTGAAGACATGGGCGTTGCCCGACTCGTCCGTCGACGTGAAGGTGCCGCCGACGATGTCGACCGTCGCGTTCCTCAGCGCAGGCTCGAGAGCGAAGCACTCCTCACGGGTGACGGGCTGGCTGTCGCACCCGTACTCCCGCATCGCCGCGGCGGCTTCCACACCGGCGGCCAGACTCGCGGGCGTGGTGAAGAAATGGAGGATGCCGCGTTCGAGATGGTCGTAAGTGATGCCGGTATCGCGGCGCAGGGATTGCAGTGCCGCCCGGCTGTAGATGCCAAGGTTCACGAGCTGCGCGATGTTCCGGTGTGTGCGGGAAGGCAGGCATTCCAGCAGGAAGCGCAGGCCCCAGGCCCACATCGCGGGGTCTGCACGCAGGCGGAACAGGAGCGGCGCGTCTTCGCGCCCGAGCCAGCGCACGATCTGCGCGGGGGCATGCGGATTCGCCCACGGCTCGGCATGGCTCACGGAGATCTGGCCGCCATTGGCGAAGCTGGTCTCGAGCCCCGAGCCGGGCTGACGATCCACCACCACCACTTCATGGCCCCGCTGAGACAGATACCACGCCGAGGTGGTACCCAGAAGACCGCTGCCGAGAACGAGAACGCGCATGGAGAAGAAACCGGTGCTGTGTGTTCAGCGTTCGTTGACCAGCGGCCCGAAATAGTTCCAGCGCTTGCCGTCGAAACGCAGCAGGCGCAGTTGCGTCACCGGGCGGAAGTCCTCCGGACTGGTGTTGATGACAATGCCCGGCAGAGTGAGGGGCAGGCGCACGTCCTTCAGGTTCGCGGCCTGACGCATGACGTTCTCCCGCGACAGATCATCGCCGCAGCGCTTCAGCACTTCCATCAGCAGATGGCCCTGCATGTAGGCGTAGCCATAGGCGCCGTCGATCATGTCGGCGCCCTTGTTATAGGCCTTCATCCACTCGACGAACTCCTTCACGTCCGTATCGTTCACGTACTCGGGATCGAGCGGATCCTTGCCGAAGTAGGCGGTGATGAGGCCGACGGACTTGTCGAGACCCGCGGGCGCGAGCGTCGCGCCGATCGATGCGGCGGGGTAGCCCGTGAAGTGCAGCGGCTTCCAGCCGAGCTCGTGCACCCGGCGGATCGTCTGCGTGCCGAACTTCGGGATCGTGAACATGAACAGCGTGTCCGCGCCGGAGGCCTTCAGCTGGATCACCTGGGAATCGACCGACGGGTCGAACAGCTCGTGAGTGGCCTCGGCGACGATCATCTTCGCGGCCTTGTCGCCCAGTCCCAGCTTGAGGCCCTTCAGGTACTCCTTACCGAGATCGTCGTTCATGTAGAGCACGGCAATTCTGGCGTCGGGCTTGTTCTGCAGCAGGTATTCCGCGTACACCCGCCCCTCGAACTCGAAGCTCGGCACCCAGCCCATGGTCCACGGGGCCTTCTTCGGTTCGTGGAACCGGCGTCCGGCCACCGCCGGAAACAGATGGGGCACCTTCTTCTGGTTGAGGTACAGCTGCACCGCCATGTTGCTGAGTCCGAGAATGCCGAACGTGAAGGCGACCTGCTCCTGCTCCACCAGGCGTCGCACCTGTTCCAGTGCACGGGGCGGCACCATGGAGTCGTCGAGGCTGATCAGCTTCAGCTTGCGGCCGTTGATGCCGCCCTTCGCATTGATCATCTCGAAGAACGCGGCGTGGGCACGCCCGACCGTGGCATAGGCCGACGCCGGGCCGCTGTAGGGCATCGTCTGCCCGATCTTGATCTCGGTGTCCGTGACGCCGGGGTTCGGCTTCTTCTCTTCGGCTTGCGTGCAGAACGCCATCGCCGACAGAAACACCGCCGCGAGCAAGGAACGCATCTTCGGACTCCCGCTGGGAAAGGACGCGGGACCATACCATCGCCGGATACCCTGCGGGAAGCAGGGGCGGCGGTCAGCGAACGAACACGGCGGCGTCAGCGAGGCTCACGGGGACGGGTTCCAGGACACGGCCCCGACACGGGCCGTCTTCACAGAAGCCGTCCTCATAGCGGAAGACCGCACCGTGGGCGGAGCAAATGATCCATTCGTGATCGAAGGTCACGAACCGGTCAGGCGTGTCGTTCAGGGGTATGTAGTTGTGGGGGCAGCAGTTCACGTAGCCCCATATTTGCGACTGGCGTCGGACGACGAGAATCCGCAGGGCGCCCGGGTCGGTCCCGAAGAGGAACTCCCGGCCTTCGCCCTCGGGAATGTCCTCGAGGGCGCAGAGCCTCGTGCCGGAGGCCGGGGCGGCAGGATGCTCCCGCCACCCCTGTGTCACGGAGCCGTCACCAGGGCTTGCCGTTGCAGCTGCGCGCCTGGGCGTAGATGACGCCGTAGGGAGGTTGGCGTTCCACGAAGTAGCGGCCGACGAGCACGCCCTCACACACGGCGTTGACGCCGCCGGGGTGATCCGTCTGCTGGAAGTTCACGCTGGGATACTCGAATCGGATCTTGTCCTGCCAGGACGACAACGTCGCGAACGTGCTCATGCCACCACCTCAAAACTTCTCCGGTCTGAGGACCCCGATGTCTGCGACGAACACCGTCGTCGCATAGTTCAGGGCGTACTTGGACCGCACGTGCTCGGCAATCGCGGAAGCGGTCGGGTCGTCGCAGATGACCTCGACCCGGATGTTCCGGTCCGCTTCCCAGGCGGCCTCGCGAGCACCATGACGGCCTCCTCCCCGGACGTCGCAAATCGTGTACCCGTGGGCGCCGAGGGTCAGAATGTCCTTGACCAGCATGGACTCCAGCGCAGATTCGGTGATGATGACAACGAGCTTTCGGGCGTGGGTTTGCATGGGTTTCGTCGTTTTCAGGCACCGTAGAGATAGCCGACTACCCGATGGTAGAGGGGGATGCCGACCAGCACGTTGAACGGGAAAGTGACCCCGAGGGATGCCGCCAGTGACAGTGAGGGATTGGCCTCGGGCACGGCAATTCGCATCGCCGCCGGTGCGGCAATGTACGACGCACTAGCGGCGAGCGTGCCAAGCAGGATCGCACCGCCCAGAGACAACCCGATGCCCTGGGCAACCAGACCGCCGATCGCGGCAAAGATGCACGGAACGATGGTGCCGAAGGCCAGGAGAAACAGGCCCGTACGCCGAAGATCCCGGATCCGTCCGGCGGCGACCAGCCCCATCTCCAGCATGAACAGCGCGAGCACCGCCTTGAACAGTTCGAAGAAGAGTTTGGCCTGTGGCTCCAGCGCCTGAGGACCGGAGATCCACCCGATCACGAGACCGCCCGTGAGCAGCACGATACTCCGGCCGAACAGCACCTCGTGCGCGAGCGCCCCCCATTCCACACGCCGCTCCGCACCGAGCTTGGCGAGCAGAATGCCCACGACGATGCCGGGTACTTCGAGAAGGACGACGAACAGCGGCATGTATTGCTCGTGGGAGATGCCGCGTTCCAGCAGATAGGCCATGGCCACCGCAAAAGTGACCATGCTGACCGACCCGTAGTGCGCCGCCACCGACGAGGCATCCGGGCGGTTGAACCGTCCGACATATCGCAGAACCGGGTACGCCAGCAGGGGCAGCGTGATCCCGAGCAGCAGAACACCGCCCACTTGGGGCAGAAGAGGGCCGACCGGATGCTTGGCGAGTTCCACCCCGCCCTTGAGCCCGATGGCGAGGAGCAGATAGATGGACAGCCCCTCGTACATGGCTTCGGGCAGGCGCAGGTCGCTTCGGACCAGACGCGCGATCACACCCAGCAGGAAGAAGAGGACGACAGGATCCAAGACGAACTCCGGCAACGGGGTGGCGGGCGGACGATGGCGCAGACCATCGACAGGGGCTCAAGGTTCCGCAGGTGTGGTGGCGCGCGAGAGCCGATCGCGAACGGCGAGCCACTCGGCTCCGCCTGGAACGGTTTCCACCAGAAGGCGCGAGCAGCCCGCCGCGTCGAGTTTCCTCAGGTTGGCATACAGATCATGGGCGTAGCTCGCGGGATCGACCGGCGCGTGCACCCAGGTGCCGCGCTCGTGGCTTCCCGGGCTGGGGCGACGGGCCAGCACCCCGAGCCGCGGCTCCTTGCCGCGCCATGCTGCATCGATGTCGTCGGCATTCATGAGGACTGCGGGTGTTCGCGGTGCGTAGTGAGAAGCGAGGGACCCCGAGACCCGGGGCGACGCTGCGCCCGGTACGCCCACCCTGCGCCCCAGCACGGCTTCGAGCTCGCTGGCAGAGATCATCCCCGGACGTAGTAGCACCGGCTCGGTGCCGGACAGATCGACGATCGTCGATTCGATACCGACTTCACTCGGGCCGCCTTCGAGGATCAGGTCGAGGCTTTCGCCGAACTCCGCACGCACGTGTTCCGCCGTGGTGGGCGAAATGTGGCCGAAGCGGTTGGCCGACGGGCCGGCTACGCCGTGTCCGAACGCGCGCAGCAACGCCTGGGCGACCGGGTGGGAGGGGATGCGGATGCCGACGGTATCCTGACCGCCGGTCACGATGTCGGCTACTCCGGACTGTCGGGGGAGCACAAGGGTCATCGGTCCTGGCCAGAACGCCGCGGCGAGTTTCAGGGCGGCGTCGGGGACGATCCGAGCCCATTCCCCGATCCGGGAGGCGTCCGCGAGGTGGACGATCACCGGATGATCGGCCGGTCGTCCCTTGGCTTCGAAGATGCGGCGCACGGCCTCCGGGTTGGTCGCGTCTGCGCCGAGCCCATAAACCGTCTCTGTGGGGAAAGCCACGAGACCCCCAGCATTCAGTCGGGCCACGGCGGCCGCGATCGGATCCATCGGATGCGGCGTTCAGCCGGTCAGAAGACGCAACGCCTCACGATACTTCGCGCCAGTTTTCTCGGCGACATCCGGCGGCAGGGAGGGAGCCGGCGGTTGCTTGTTCCAGGCCATGGATTCGAGCCAGTCCCGCACGAACTGCTTGTCGAAGGAAGGCGGACTGATGCCGATCCGATACTCCGACCGGGGCCAGAAGCGGGAGGAATCGGGCGTGAGCGCTTCGTCGATCAGATAGAGCGAGCCCGCCGCATCGGTGCCGAACTCGAACTTGGTGTCCGCGATGATGATGCCGCGCCCTCCGGCGTACTCCGCGGCTTCGCGATAGAGGCGGATCGCGGCGTCCCGAACCTTCGCGGCCATCGGCGCGCCGAGCAGCCGCTCGGCTTCGGAGTAGGGGATGTTCTCGTCGTGTGTGCCCTTGGGCGCCTTCGTCGAGGGTGTGAACAGCGGCTCGGGCAACTGCTGCGCTTCCTGGAGACCGGGCGGCAGAGCAATGCCACAGATGGCGCCGGTGCTGCGGTAGTCCTTCCAGCCCGAGCCGGCCACATAACCGCGCACGATGGCCTCGAGCGGCAACGGCGCCAGCCGTCGCACGACGAACGCCCGTCCGTGGACCTGATCGCGTTCATCCGGCGAGACGAAGCTCTCGGGATCGGCGTCGAGCAGGTGGTTCGGAATCACGTGCTTCAGCCGCGCGAACCAGAAGTTCGACATCTCGGTCAGCACGGCGCCTTTGCCCGGTATGGGGGTCGGGAGAATCACGTCGAAGGCCGAAAGGCGATCCGTCTGAATGATCAGCAGGCGATCCGCGTCGATCTCATAGATGTCACGCACCTTGCCCCGATGCAGGAACTTGAGGGAACGCAGGTTCGTTTCGAGGACGGCGGCGGGAGAGGTGGCGGTCATCTTGGGGAGCAATCCGGAAAGCGGTCAGGACGCGGGACGCGGCGTCGGGGAAAGAGCGGACTTGATGGCGGTGGCGGTCGCGAGAGCTTCCTCGACAGAATCGGCCAGCACCGTGAAGTGGCCCATCTTGCGACCGGGCCGGGCCTCGCGCTTGCCGTAGAGATGCAGCTTCGCCCTGGGATGGCGCAGCACCTGGCTCCAGTCGGGTTCGCCGTCACGCCAGAGATCGCCGAGCAGATTCACCATAACTACGGGACAATTCAGCGCAGTGTCGCCCAGCGGCTGGCGGCACATGATGCGCGCCTGCTGCTCGAACTGGGAACTGAAACAGGCATCGATGCTGTAGTGGCCGCTGTTGTGCGGACGCGGCGCGATCTCGTTGGCAAGCAGTCGTCCGCCGTCGACGACGAAGAATTCCACGCAGAGCACACCCCGGTAGTCGAGGGCCTCGGCCACCCGCACGGCCTTTGCACGGGCTTCCTGTGCGAGGGCCGCCGGGATGCGTGCGGGCACGATGCTGACGTCGAGAATGCCGTTCGCGTGCTGGTTCTCCGCGACAGGAAAAGTGGTCGTCGCGCCATCGAACCCACGGGCAACCACCACGGACACTTCGAGATCGAGCTTCAGCCGCTTTTCAAGGACGCAGGGCTTGGACCCCATGTCCCGGAAGGCCTGGAGCACCCCTTCGCGCGAGGTGACCGAGACCTGTCCCTTTCCGTCATAGCCCAGTCGCGCGATCTTGAGGATGCCGGGGAGGAGCGACTCGTCGATGCGCGCGAGTTCGGATTCGTGCTCGATCACGGCGAACGGCGCCGTCCCGAGGCCGGCCTCGACCAGGAAGCGCTTTTCACGGATGCGATCCTGCGCCACCGCGACGCCCTGATGGCCCGGGCTTACCGTGCAGTGATCCGCGAGACGGCGCAGGGCATCCGCCGGCACGTTCTCGAACTCGGTGGTCACGGCGGAGCAGCGCCGCGCGAGTTCGCCGAGGGCGCCCTCGTCCAGATAGTCCGCCTGGAGATGGTCGTCCGCCACGGACCCGGCCGGGCTCTCGCCACCGGGGTCCACGACGACAACTCGGTAGCCCATGCTCTGCGCCGCCATCGAAAACATGCGGCCGAGTTGTCCGCCACCCAGCAGGCCCAGCCAGGCCCCAGGTGCCACCGGCGTCATGCGGGACCGGGCTCCGGCAGTCGGATGGCCTTCACCGTGTCCGTCTGACGGGCACGATAGTCGTCGAGCTTGGTGGCGAGCGCCGGGTCCCTGACCGCCAGCATGGCGACGGCGAACAGCGCCGCGTTGGCGGCACCCGCTTCACCGATAGCAAAGGTCGCGACCGGAACGCCTTTCGGCATCTGGACGATGGACAGCAGCGAATCGAGGCCCTGCAGCGCCCGGCTCTGCACCGGCACACCGAGGATCGGCACGCGCGTCTTCGCGGCGAGCATGCCGGGCAGATGCGCGGCGCCGCCGGCGCCCGCGATGATGCACTCGAGCTGTCGATCCGCCGCCTGCTCCGCGTACTCGAACAGGACATCGGGGGTGCGGTGGGCGGAAACGACCCGGGACTCATGGGGTACCCCGAACTCCGTGAGGATCCGGGAGGCGTGCTGCATCGTTTCCCAGTCGCTCTGGGATCCCATCACGATGCCGATGCGAGGGGCAGATGTCATGACGAATCAGGCCATCCTGTGCTCGCCGACCCGCACGATCTTCATCGTGTTGGTCCCGCCCGACTTGCCGAGGGGTTCCCCGATGGTCAGCACGATGAGATCCCCGTCCGTCACGACGCCGTGCGCCTTGAGGCTGTCCTCTGCCTCGCGCAGGAGCGCGTCGCGGTCGGAAGTGAAATGCTGAATCATGAGCGGGTAGACATCGCGGAACAGGGAAAGGCGATAGCGCGTGCTGATCTCTGGCGTCAGGGCGTAGATCGGTACGCCGCAATTGACGCGCGACATCCATAGCGCCGTGGACCCTGACTGCGTGAGCGCGGCGATGCACTTCACCTTGAGGTGGAATGCCGTGAACAGCGCGCCCATCGCGATGGACTGATCGACGCGTGTGAACACGCGGTTCAGGAACTCGCGGTCGAGAGCGAGATCGGTGGACTTCTCGGCTTCCAGACAGACGCGGGCCATGGCCTCGACGGTCTGCACGGGATACTTTCCGGCGGCCGTCTCGGCGGAGAGCATCACGGCATCGGTGCCGTCGAGCACCGCGTTGGCGACGTCGGAGACTTCCGCGCGGGTCGGAACGGGGCTGTTGATCATCGACTCCATCATCTGGGTCGCCGTGATCGTCAGCTTGTTCTTCTCGCGCGCGAGCCGGATCATCTTCTTCTGCAGCGCCGGAACGGCCGCATCGCCGACTTCGACGGCGAGATCCCCGCGAGCCACCATGATGCCGTCGGACGCATCGAGAATGTCCGTGAGTGCGTGGATGGCCTCGGCACGCTCCACCTTGGCGATCAGCAGGGACTTGCCACCCGCCGCGCGCATCAGCTCTCGGGCCATGTACATGTCGGCGCCGCTCTTCGGGAAGGACACCGCCAGAAAATCCGCCTTCATGACGGCGGCAGTGCGGATGTCCTCCATGTCCTTGCCCGTCAGCGCCGGTGCCGTGAGGCCGCCGCCCTGACGGTTGATGCCCTTGTTGTTCGACAGCTCACCGCCGTGGCGGACGGTCGTCACGATCTCCGCGCCGCGCACCTGCACGACATCGAGCACGATGCGGCCGTCGTCGAGCAGCAGGACGTCATCGCTGCGGACATCGCTTGGCAGTTCCTTGTAGTCGAGGCCGACTCTCTCCTGGTTGCCCAGGGTGCATTCGGCATCGAGAATGAAGCGGTCTCCGTTGGCAAGCTGGATGCGGCTGCCTTCGAACTTGCCGATGCGGATCTTCGGTCCCTGCAGGTCGCACATGATGCCGACCGTGGTGCCGAGTTCCCGCGCGAGCTCGCGCACCATCTCGGCTCGCGCCAGGTGGTCGGCTGCGCTGCCGTGGGAGAAGTTCATGCGCACGACATCCACACCCGCCCCCAGCACCCGCTTCAGGACATCTCTCTCGGAACTGGCGGGTCCTAGTGTGGCGACGATCTTCGTCGAACGTTGCATGCGTGGGCTTAGCCGGCGGACCGGGCCTCCAGGATTTCGATGGCGGGGAGCGTCTTGCCCTCGAGGAATTCGAGGAACGCGCCACCCGCCGTGGAGATGTAGGACAGTTTTTCTGTGATGCCGTACTTCGCGATCGCGGCGATGGTATCGCCTCCACCCGCGAGCGTGAAAGCTTGGGACTGCGCAATCGCCTCGGCGATGGCCTTGGTACCGTTGCCGAACTGGTCGAATTCGAAGACGCCAACCGGGCCGTTCCACACGATAGTGCCGGCCTTGGACAGGGCATCGACCAGAGCTGCTGCACTCTTGGGGCCGATGTCCAGGATCATGTCATCCGCCGCGACGTCGGCCGCCGCCTTGGTGGTTGCCTTGGCCGTTGCCGCGAACTCGGTGGCCACGACGACGTCGGTCGGAATCGGCACCGACGCACCGCGCGCCGCAGCCTTGTCCATGATCCGACGGGCCTCGTCGATGAGGTCCCGTTCCACGAGTGACTTGCCGATCGGCAGGCCGGCCGCAGCCATGAAGGTATTGGCGATGCCGCCGCCGACCACGAGCTGATCCACTTTCTCCGCCAGGGACGACAGGATCGTGAGCTTGGTGGAGACCTTCGAGCCTGCCACGATCGCCACCAGAGGTCGGGCCGGATTGCCCAGCGCCTTCGTGAGCGCCTCGATCTCGGCGGCCATCAGCGGACCGGCGCAGGCCACCGGCGCGAATCGCGCCACGCCGTGGGTCGTGGCTTCGGCCCGATGGGAGGTGGCGAAGGCGTCGTTCACGTAGACGTCGCAGAGCGCGGCGATGCGCTTCGACAGGCCTTCGTCGTTCTTCTTCTCGCCGATGTTCACCCGGCAGTTCTCGAGGAGCACGACCTCACCGGGGGCGGGCGCGACTTCCCGCCCATCCACCCAGTTGGCCACGACTGGCACCGTGCGGCCGAGCAACTGCCCGAGACGATCCGCGACGGGCTGGAGGGAGTCTGCGGGTTCGAGGACGCCTTCCTTCGGCCGGCCCAGATGCGACGTCACCATCACCCGCGCGCCCTTCGCAAGCGCATCGCGAATGGCGCCGAGCGAGGCGCGGATGCGCGTGTCGTCGGTGATGGCGCCGCTGTCGTCCTGCGGCACGTTGAGGTCCGAACGGATCAGGACCCGGCGGTTTCGCAGGTCCAGGTCGGTCATCCGAAGGATTGCCATGGCCCGACCCCGGTCACTTCGCGTTCATGAACGCGACAGCGGTGTCCAGCATGCGGTTGCTGAAGCCCCACTCGTTGTCGTACCACGACCCCACCTTCACGAGCGTGCCCTCGGACACCTTGGTGAGCGTCGCGTCGAAGATCGAGGAACGCGGATCGTGGTTGTAGTCGACGGAGACGAGCGGCTCCTTGGTGTACCCGAGAATGCCCTTCAGCTCGCCCTCGGAGGCGGCCTTCACGATCGCATTCACTTCCTCGACCGTCGTGGGGCGCTTCGCGATGAAGGACAGATCGACGACGGAAACATTGATCGTCGGCACGCGCATGGCATAGCCATCCAGCTTGCCGTTCAGTTCGGGCAGCACCAGACCCACGGCCGCGGCAGCGCCGGTCTTGGTGGGGATCATCGACATGGTCGCGGAACGGGCGCGGCGCAGATCCTCGTGGTAGACGTCGGTGAGGACCTGATCGTTGGTGTACGCGTGAATCGTCGTCATCAGGCCGGACACGAGGCCGATCTTCTCGTGCAGGGGCTTCACGAGAGGCGCGAGACAGTTGGTGGTGCAGGACGCGTTGGAGATGACGGTGTGCGACGCCTTCAGCGTGTTGTGGTTCACGCCGTACACGATGGTCGCATCCACGTCCTTGCCCGGAGCCGAGATGATCACCTTCTTCGCGCCGCCCTGAAGGTGCAGATTCGCCTTGTCCTTGCTGGTGAAGATGCCGGTGCATTCCGCAACAACGTCGACGCCGAGGGCACCCCACGGCAGCTTGGACGGGTCACGCTCGGCGAGCACGCGGATGCGGTCCCCGTTCACGACCATGCTGTCGCCATCGACCTCAACCTTGCCATGGAATTTGCCGTGTGCCGTGTCGTAGCGGGTGAGGTGCGCATTGGTCTCGGGACTGCCTAGATCGTTGATGGCGACGATCTGGATCTCGCCGTTGCGTCCGGACTCGTAGAGAGCACGGAGGATGTTGCGACCGATGCGACCGAACCCGTTGATGGCGACACGAATGGGCATGAGATTCTCCTTGGCGACAAAAGATGAAAGTTTAGCCCACCGCGTTGGGGGGCGTCTGCGGGCCGGCGTGAAGGACGTCCTTCCGCCACGGGCCCTTCTGAAAAGTCGGCGAAGCGCGCAAGACGCGGTCCGCCTTCACGAAACCGGCCGGTCGAAGGCCCTGGCCACTCCTCGCAAGGCAGGATTGACGGCAGTGATGACGAAAGTCGGCACCTCCGCAACGTAGGTGCGGAAACGCCCCTTGGCCTCGAATCGCGCCCGGAAGCACGAGCGGTCGAAGCGATCGCCGAGCCTGGGCACGACCCCGCCGCCGATGTAGACACCGCCCATGGCACCGAGCGTCACGCAGAGGTTTGCGGCGGCGGTCCCGAGAATCCCGCAGAACATCTCGAGCGCTTCATGGCAGCGAACGTCGCCGTCTTCCGCGCGGCGCGTGATCTCCTCCGGAGACAACGCTTCCGCCGCCTGACCGTCGATCAGACCCAGCATCTCATGCAGCAAGGCAAGACCCGGGCCGCTTGCGACCCGCTCGGTCGACACGTGGTCGAAGCGCTTCCAGAGCGCCCCGAGCACCGCGGCCTCCCGGTCGTTGGCAGGGGAGAAGGCCGTGTGCCCGCCCTCGCCTTCAAGGGGAATCCAGCCGGCGCCACTGGGAACGAGTCCCGAAACGCCCAGCCCGGTTCCCGCCCCGAGGAGGGCCTTGGGCCGCCCGGCAAGCACCTGGCCGCCACCCACCTGCCGCAGTTCGTTCGGCCGGAGCAATGGCAGTGCGAGCGCCAGAGCCGTGAAGTCATTGAGGAGAAGGAGCCGGTCCAGTCCGAGTCGTGCTCTGGTCTCCCGGACCGAGAGGCGGGATGCGCTGTTCGTCAGCTGGATCTCATCCCCGGTGACCGGCGTTGCCACGGCGAACGCGGCATCCCGGACGCGGGTGCCGCGGGCGGCGAGGTATGCCTCCGCGGCCACGCCGAGATCCGGATAGTCGGCGCAGGCGAGGGTTTCCTCTTCCCGGGGAAGGTCGTCCCCCTCCTCGACCAGCGCGAAACGCGCGTTGGTTCCGCCGATGTCTCCGACCAGCCTCACCGGGCGGCCAGGACCTTGCGCGCGGTGGCAGCGACGTTGTCGACGGTGAAACCGAAGAGCACGAACAGCTCTCCGGCGGGCGCGGACTCCCCGAACCGATCGATGCCGACCACGGCCCCTTCGAGTCCGACGTACTTGTGCCAGAAGTCGGAGTGGCCCGCTTCCACCGCCACCCGCGGTACGCCCTTCGTGAGCACGGATGCCTTCCACGCGGCGTCCTGGCGATCGAACACATTGGTACTCGGCATGGACACGACGCGGGCGCCGACACCTTCCGCCGCGAGCTTGGCTTGAGCACCCACTGCCAGCGCCACCTCGGAGCCGGTCGCGATGAGAATCAGGTCGACCTTGCCGGTCGGGCTGTCGGCGAGAACGTAGCCGCCGCGGCGGATCGCGGCGATCTGCTCGGGCGTTCGCGCCTGGTGCGGCAGGTTCTGGCGGGACAGCAGATGCGCGGTCGGGCCGTCCGCGCGCTCGATGCCGGACTGCCAGCCGATCGCGGTCTCGACTGAGTCGCACGGACGCCACACGTCGAGCCCGGGAATGATCCGCAGGCTTGCAGCGTGCTCGATCGGCTGGTGCGTCGGACCATCCTCGCCCAGACCGATGGAATCGTGTGTGAGCACGTAGATCACGCGACGCTTCATCAGCGCGGCCAGACGGATCGCGTTGCGGGCGTAGTCGCTGAAGACGAGGAAGGTGCCGCCGTAGGGAATGTACCCGCCGTGCAGGCAAAGCCCGTTCATGATGGCGCTCATGCCGAACTCGCGCACACCGAAGAAGAAATAGTTGCCGCCGCCCTCGCGCCCGACCGGCTTGGAGCCGGACCAGAGGGTAAGGTTGGAGCCGGCGAGATCGGCGGATCCGCCGACCAGCTCGGGCAGCGCCGGTGCCATGGCCTCGATGGCATTCTGCGAAGCCTTGCGGGTGGCGATGGTCTCGCCCTTTGTCGCGATCTTTTCGATGGCCTGAGTCACGTGCGCATTCCAGCCCCCCGGAAGATCGCCCTTCATGCGCCGGTCGAATTCGGCGGCGAGTTCGGGATGGGCCTGGCGATAGGCCGCCAGCTTCGCGGTCCATTGGGCCTGCAGCTCGGCACCGGCGGCGCTCGCATCCCACGCCGCACGGACATCGTCCGGAATGACGAAGGGCTCGTAAGGCCAGCCGATCGCGGCGCGTGTCGCCGCTACTTCGTCCGGGCCCAGCGGCGCACCGTGCACGCTGCCGGTATTCGCCTTCTTGGGAGATCCCTTGCCGATGATGGTCCGGCAGGCGATCAGCGTGGGCCTGGCGCTCTGGGCGGTGGCCGTCTCGATGGCAGCGCGGATGGCGTCCGAGTCGTGCCCGTCCACGCCGCGGACCACCTGCCATCCATAGGATTCGAATCGCCTGGCCGTGTCGTCCGTGAACCAGCTTTCGATGGAACCCTTCTCGGAATCGATGGAGATCCGGTTGTCGTCGTACAGGGCCACGAGCTTGCCGAGGCCGAGGGTCCCGGCGAGGGAGCAGGCCTCGTGGGAGATCCCTTCCATCAGGCAGCCGTCACCAAGGAACACCCAGGTGCGGTGGTCCACTATCGTGTGACCGGAGCGGTTGAATTCGGCGGCGAGCAGTCGCTCCGCGATCGCGAACCCTACGGCGTTGGCGATGCCTTGCCCGAGCGGACCGGTGGTCGTCTCGACGCCCGGTGTCATGCCGAGTTCCGGATGGCCGGGCGTCATGGAATGCAGCTGGCGGAACCGCGCCAGCTCCGCCATCGGGAGCGCATATCCGGTCAGATGCAGGAGCCCGTAGAGGAGCATCGACCCGTGACCGTTCGAGAGAACGAAGCGGTCCCGGTCGGGCCAGGCGGGGTCCTTGGGGTTGTGCTTCAGGAACTGCCGCCAGAGGACTTCGGCGATCTCGGCCATGCCCATCGGCATGCCGGGGTGTCCGGAGTTGGCCTTCTGTACGGCGTCCATGGCCAGTGCGCGAAGTGCGTTGGCCAGGTCGGATCTCGTTGCCATGAGCGTAGCGTCCCTGAAAAAGAAATCCCGCAAGGAAACCCTCGCGGGACTGCTGATTCTAGCGGATCGGCGATGCCCGATCGGCAGCAGATGCGTCAGGAATCCTGGCGGCGCGGCAGGACGATCCCGAGTTGCTTCAGTTTCCGGTAGAGGTGCGTGCGCTCGAGGCCCACCCGTTCCGCGACCCGGCTCATGTTTCCGCCTTCCCGCGCGATGTGGTAGTCGAAATACGCGCGCTCGAAGGCATCGCGCGCCTCGCGCAGTTCGCCGTCGATCGGAAGACCGCCCAGCATCGGCGGGTTTGCCTGGACCTGCTCTCCCAGGACCGAGGCCACGTCGCTCGGGCCGATGTCGTTGCCGCCGGCGACGAGCGCTGCCGACTTCACGACGGCCTCGAGCTGCGAAAGATTGCCGGGCCAGGAATGCAGGCGCAGAACGTTCAGCGCCGACGTCGTGAAGGACCGGACCGGGACCTCCCGCGCCTCGACCATCCGCGCGAGCAGCGTCGTGGCGATTTCCGGTACATCGTCCGCGTGCTCCCGCAACGGCGGGACACGCAGTGTGACATTGGAAAGCAGCGAGTACAGACGGGCGTCGAAGCCGCCCTGCGCCACGCGCTCGGCGAGATCGGGCTGTGCGGTCGCCACGATGCGGGTCCCGGACTTCGCGAGCGGCCCGAGCCGGGCGAACCAGGCGCGCTGGCGATCCGGCGTCCACTGGTCGACCTGCCGCAGGAACAGCGTGGCGTCCGGCCCGATCACCGGCAGCGCACTGCCTTCGGGCACCCCGACGCGATCTTCGGCAGCGATCCACGGCGTGTTCATGCGGTGGAGAAAGCGCGCGCACAACTCCTCACCGCTGCCGGGTTCCGCGAGCAGCAGGACCGGCACCCGCAGATCGCGCACTCGTTCAAGACGCTGCTTCAGCTCGGCAACAGGCGGTGCGCCACCCAGGACGGCGAGCGAGTAAGGGGGCGGAGACTCCACCGGGCGCGTTGCCTGGGCGAGAGCCTTGTCCACGGTCGACAGCAGCTTCTGCAGGGCAATGGGCTTCTCGAGAAAGGCATAGGCACCGATGCGGGTCGCCTCGACGGCCGTCTCGATGGTGCCGTGCCCGGACATCATCACCACGGGCATCGTGAGCTGTCCCTTCGTGGCCCACTCCTTGAGCAGCGTGATGCCATCGGTATCGGGCATCCAGATGTCCAGCAGCACCAGGTCGGGCCGAGCGCGGGTGCGCTGCAGCCGCGCTTCCTCGGCGTTCTGCGCCAGGCGTACCTGATACCCCTCGTCCGACAGAATCTCGGACAGCAACTCCCGGATACCCACCTCGTCGTCGACGACCAGTATCTGACTCATGCACGACCCGCCTCTGTGTATCTGCCGTCAGCCATGCGCGACACTCGCCGGCACCGACCGCTGTGCTTCGTCCTGGACCGCGAGCGGCAGCAGCACGCTCACGCGCGCGCCGCCGGCCACGAGGTTCTCCAGATGAATCCTGCCGCCGTGTTCCTCGACGATCTTGTTCACGATGGCAAGACCCAACCCCGTGCCTTTTGCCTTGGTGGTGATGTAGGGCTCGATGGGCCGCTTGAGCATGTCCCCGGGAAAGCCGGCGCCGTTGTCCGCCACGCGGAGTGCGACGGCATCGCCGACGGACTCCACCGAGACGATGATCCGGGGCATGGTCACCGACGCGACCGCGTCCTCCGCATTGGCCACGAGGTTGTGGATCACCTGGCGGAGCTTCGCGGGGTCCCCGGACACCAGCGCCGCGCTTGCCTCGATGCGCGCGGCAATCGACGGGTTGGAGGACTCGTACAACCCCAGCACCTCGCGCGTGAGCTGACCGAGATCCAGCGGTCGCAGGGAAGCCGCGGGCGTACGGGCATAACGGCTGAACTCGTCGACCATGCCCTTCAGCGACGAGACCTGATCCACGATCGTGCGGGTCAGGCGGTCGAGCATCTCCGCATCGGTCGGCGCGAGCTTGTCGTGCAGGCGCAGCTGCAGGCGTTCGGCGGAGAGCTGGATCGGCGTGAGCGGATTCTTGATCTCGTGCGCCATGCGACGGGCGACTTCGCCCCATGCCGCCTGCCGCTGCGCCTGCAGCAGGTTGGTGATGTCGTCGAACACCACGACGAACTCGCTGCCGGTCGGCTGGGCGATCTCGGAGACCTTCACCATGAGCGTGAGTTGTTCGCCATGGATGCCGGGGAAGCGGATCTCGCCTTCCCGGAGGCGGGCGGAGGTGCCGTCGAGCAGCGCGGACAGCGGCTCCGCCAGTGCGCTCAGGCGGGGATCGACATTGGCCCAGCGCAGTAGCGGCAGCCCCGTGAGCCGCTCGAGTTCGACACCGAGAATGCGATTGGCGCTCGGGTTCGCGGAGGTCAGGGTGCGGGTCTCGTCCAGCGTGATCACCCCCGCCGACAGGTTCGCAAGAATGCTCTCCAGCGAGTTCTTTGCGCCCTCCACTGCCGACTGGTAGCGCTGCGTGGCCTCGCGGGCCTCCGCGAGTTCGCGCGTCATTTCGTTGAACGACCGCGTAAGGATCCGAAGCTCGTCGTAGCTCTTGACGGGCGTCCGCTCGCGAAAGTCCCCCTGCGCGACAGCCCGCGTCCCCTCGGCGAGCACACCCAGCGGCGCGGAGAGCCGTTCGCTGAAATAGATGGCGATGAGCAGCGACGCGAACAGCGCGAGCAGCAGTGCCAGCGTGAGCGACAGCCCGTACATCTGCTTGAGGCCCGGCCGCGCATACATCAGCTCCTGGAACTCGCCATACGCTGTCTGCACGGCGTCGGCATCACGCATGATGTCGGGCGGTACTTTCTGGACGAGCTGCAGGACCTGCACGTCGCCGGCCCGGGGAACGATGGGCACGGCGACGCGCAGCAGCAACCCCTCCTCGGGGTCTGAAAGCAGGCGGGCGAACGTCTGATGCAGGCGCAGGTTCTGCAGCATCTCGCCGGTCAGCATTCGCGGGGCCAGCAAATCCTTGCCTTCGCTCGCGAACGCGCGCACGTTGCCCGCCTTGTCGAACAGCGCCGCTTCCTGCACGGCCGCCTGCTCGCGCATCGCATTGATGGCCTGGCGTTGCTGCTGCGACGACTGATCGGCGAGCGACAGCGCCATCGCATCGGCCTTCACCCTCAGGTCGCGCAGCATCGAATCGAGCGTGTTGCGGCCCAGGGCGAGGCCGCCCTCGAGCGCCTTTTCCACGCGGATGTCGAACCAGGTATCGATGGATCGGGTGAGGAACTGGACGGAAACCGCGTAGACGAGCACGCCTGGCAGCAGCGCCACCAGTGCAAACAGCAGCACGAGCCGCAGCGTGAGCTTGGAGCCGAAGATGCGCTGGCGCAGGCGCCGCCGCAGCAGCACCAGCTGGTAACCCGCGAGCGTCATCAGGAGCAGCACCACGCCCACGCCCGCGCCGAGCAGCCAGACGATGTCCGAGGCGAACTGCGGCGTATCGCCGCTGGCAGCGGACAGCACGTAGATGAGCACGGCGCCGCAGAGGATCACGCCGCCCGTGAGCACCCGCCCCCCTCGCGTGGACAGGGCGGCCTGCCAGCGCCACGCGCGCGAGGTCATGGTTTCACGGTCCAGCGGTACCAGTCGGACGACAGGTTCCAGGACTTGGAACCGAGCGAACTGATCTGGAAAGGTTTCGGAAGCTGCTTGGGATCGAGCCGCAGGCGCAGTTGCGCGGTGTAGACCTGACCGGCCTTCAGATCGTCACGGCCGGCGATGACCTGACTGCGGATCTTCGCCATGATCTGGAGCGCGTCCTGCAACGTCTCCACGTTCTGCGTGAGCGCCCCGATGGTCAGCCGGTACTGGCGCGTGAGCGCGTTGTAGTTGAGCCGGTAGCGCTGCTCGAAGGACGCGATGTTCTGGTTCCACAGATTGAGCAGATACCAGCGTTCGTAGATGAGATCGAATTCCGCGACGAAGTGCAGCGACAGGCCCTTCGCCAGCGCCTCCTCGAGGGTATCGCCGAGATCGATCTGGAAGTTCGCGTCGAGGAGGACGCCGTCGGCTGACGCGGTAATGTCGGCGGATCGGACGTGGATGGCAGGCTCGCTGGCAACGCCTACCCGGACAAACAGCAGCCACGCCGCAAGAAGGACGGCGAGGCTACGGAAGCCGGGACCTTTCCAGCAGTGCGTAAAAGAAACCATCGTGGGTGGTGTCCGGGAGCAGTTGCCCGTCGCGGCCTGGAAAGTCATCCGGAAGAGGTAGACGCCTGACATCGGTCGTGAGTTCGAGGAAACTCGCAACGACACCGGCATTCTCCCCGGGAAACACGGAGCAGGTGACGTAGAGCAATTTACCACCCGGGGCGAGAACCTGCCAAAGCGCCTGCAGGAGGGCGAGCTGCTGCTTCGCGAAGCGGGCGATATCCTCCGGGCGCCGCAGCCACTTGGCGTCGGGGTGACGACGAACGATCCCGGAGGCGGAACACGGAGCGTCCAGAAGCACCCGATCGAAGGGGCGGCCGTCCCACCAGCGCCCGGGCTGCGAGGCATCGGCCTGACGGACGGCGGCGCTCAGGCCGAGCCTGTCGAGCCCCCGGGAGACGGCAGGCAATCTGGCCGCGTCGGCATCCAGGGCCGTGAGATCGATGTCACAGGACTCGAGCAGGTGGCCGGTCTTGCCGCCGGGCGCCGCGCAGGCATCGAGCACGCGCTGGCCGGGCGCGAGGTCCAGAAGTCGCGCCGCCCACTGGGCACCGGCGTCCTGGATCGTGACCTTGCCTTCCTCGTAACCGGGCAGCGCCGAGACCGGCATCGGTTTTTCGAGCGTGATCGCGTCCGGGCCCACGACCCGGGCGGCGATGCCACGGGCCGTGAGATCGGCCAGGTACCCGTCGCGGGTCCCTCGGCCTCGGTTCACCCGCAGCGTCATCGGCGGGTGACCCAGTCCAGCCTCGAGGATGCCCGCCGCGGCGTCACCGTAGTGCTTTTCCAGAACTCGCACCCACCACTCGGGATGGGACCACCGGCCTTCCACCGTGCTCACCGACTTGGCGGTGAGGGGCACGCGCTCTCGCAGAAAGCGTCGCAAAGCCGCATTCACGAACCCGGCGGCCTGCCCATGACCAAGGTGCCTCGCTGCCTGGACCGCGTGGTCCACAACCGCATGGGGCGCCGTCCTGTCCTGCAGCAACTGGTGCAGCGCAACACACAGAAGCGCTTCGAGCCGCGGGTCCGCGATGCCCCGCGTGGCGAGCTGTGCCGTCAGCGCACGCAGCTGACCCAGCCAGCGCAGCGTCCCGAGCGTCAGGTCTCGGAGCTGGCCAGCCTGGGAGGAAAGAGTCTTCGTCGCATCCCGCAGCCGTTCCTCCCGGAGACTACGACCGGCGAGAACGTCCGCGATCAGCTCCGCGGCGAGTGCCTGAGCCTGGAACATGGGAGTCAGCGAGGGGGGCGGGGCGCGAACCGCTCGCCGGCGGCGATCGGAAAGCCGGCGAGGAACTCCCGCGCAGGCAACCGTTTGCCGCCAGGGCGCTGCAGTTCCGCTACGTCCAGAGCGCTGCCCTCGCCGCAAGACACGCGGACGAACTCGCGTCCGACCTCGATGACCGTGCCTGGCTCCGCGCGGGAACCCGCCGACGCCACGCGGGCCCGGAACAACTTGAGGACGGTGCTCCGGATCTCGCCCGTCGCACCGGGGGCCGGGTCGAACGTGCGGATCACGCGCCCGACCTCCACCGCGGGACGGGACCAGTCCACTACGGCGTCCTCCCGGGAGATCTTCGCGGCGTAGCAAGCCAGACGATCATCCTGCGGAATCGCGGCGAGCGCCCCTGATTCCAGCCGCGCGAGAGCCTCGACGATCGATGTGGCACCGAGTCGGGTGAGGCGCTCCAGGAGAGTGGCACCGGTGTCGTCGTCCCGGATCGGCTCGACGTGCTCAGTGAGCACGGGCCCCGTGTCGAGACCCGCCTCCATCTGCATGATGCTGATGCCCGTTCGTTCATCCCCGGCGAGGATCGCGCGCTGGATGGGAGCCGCGCCGCGCCAGCGGGGCAGGAGCGACGCATGAATATTGAGGCAGCCCAGGGGAAACAGCTGGAGGACTTTGGGCGGGAGGATCAGCCCGTAGGCCGCCACGACCATCGTCTTCGCCCCCACTTCGGCAAGTGCCGCCACGGCGGCTTCGTCCTTCAGGGTGGGGGGTTGCGCGACGGTGAGGCCATGGGCGAGGGCCACCTGCTTGACGTCGCTGTGGAGCGTCTTGAGCCCGCGGCCGGCCGGGCGGTCCGGCTGCGTCAGTACCAGAGGGACTTCATGTCCGGCCGCCACGATGGCTTCCAGCGCGGCAGCCGCGAAGCGCGGGGTGCCCGCGAAGATGAGACGCACGGTGTCGGCTGCCGGGATCAGCCGGCCCGGCGTTGCTGCTTGCGCAGTTTCGCGACGATGCGCGTCTGCTTGAGTCGCGACAGGTAATCGACGAACACGCGTCCCTTGAGGTGATCCATCTCGTGCTGGATGCACAGGGCTTCCAGTCCCTGCGCCTCGAACCCGTACTCGCGGCCGGCGGCATCCCAGGCCCGCCCACGAATCCAGTCGAACCGGGGCACACGATCATAGATGCCGGGAACGGACAAACACCCCTCCTCGAGTTCCGATTCGCCCCGGCTGTCCTGGATCTCCGGATTGATGAAGACCCGGAGCTGGTCCCTGGATTCCGAGGTGTCGATCACGATGAGCTGCCTATGGACATCCACCTGGGTCGCGGCGAGACCGATACCGTTGGATGCATACATCGTTTCAGCCATGTCCCGAATGAGCCGTTGTAGCTCCTCATCGAAGCGATCGACCGGCGCAGCGACGCGGTGCAGCCTGGGATCCGGGTACTGAAGAATTGTCAGGATTGCCATAAATGCTTGCTAACTTAGAGAATTACGCTCAGAATCTCAACCAGAATATAGGTAAATTGCGGCGACCTCTACGGGGCCTCCGCGATTTTCCTTGGACCCGTCTGGGGGCTGAGATGCGCCATTCAATCATATCGACGCTTGCGGGGCTAACGTTAGTTGGCGGCCTCGTCGCGCCTTTGCAAGCCGAGGAAGCCCAGGGACCGGAGCTGGTGGACAACCCTCCGGAGCGCCATGTGGTGGTCAAGGGCGACACCCTCTGGGGGATCTCCAAGCGGTTCCTCAAGGATCCCTGGCGCTGGCCCGACGTGTGGGGCATGAACAAGGATCAGGTGAGGAATCCGCACCTGATCTACCCCGGCAACGTGATCCTGCTCGACCGCTCCGGCGGGATGGCGCGTCTGCGCCTGGAAGGCGACGGTACGGGCGGTCTGGCCGAGGCGTCCCAGGGAACGAGCGTGGGCAGCACGGTCAAGCTGAAGCCGAAGGTCCGCGCTCAGCAGCTGACCGCCGCCGCCATTTCCAGTATTCCGTCGTCCACGATCGAGCCGTTCCTGAACCGACCGCTGATCGTGTCGGTCGATCAGTTCACGAGCGCGCCTCGCATCGTCGCCGCGCCGGAAAGCCGGGTTCTCGCAAGCCAGGGTGATTCCGTCTACGTGAAGGGCGTGCCACCCGGCGCACCACCCATCTGGCAGGTGTACCGTCGAAGCAAGGTTCTGGTGGACCCCGTATCCGGAGAAGAGCTGGGTTATGAGGTCCTGTACCTGGGCGACGTGCAGTTGCAGGAATCCGGTGATGTCACCACGATGCGAGTACTGCGATCCCGACTGGAAATCGGTGTGGGGGATCGCCTGGTCGAGGCGCCGCCGTCGGACATTCTCGCGTACGCGCCGCGCTCGCCCGCCAGCACCGCTCAGGGCATCGTGATTTCGGCACCCGATACCGCTGTGTCCGAGATCGGCCAGTACCAGATCATCGTCGTCAATCTCGGGGCCCGGAACGGCATCGAGCCCGGCCATGTGTTTGCCCTGCATCGGGCTGGCCGGTTCGTCACGCCGCGCCGGCTGCCTTCCAGCACGTCCAATGAGGACAATCGGCGACAGGTCCGGTCGGTGAACTCCGAGTACCGGGATGAAAAGGAACTGGAAACCGTTCTGACCCCGGAAGAACGCTACGGCACGGCGTTCGTGTTCCGCGTGTTCGAGAAGGTCTCCTACGCTCTCATCATGAATACGACGCGCTCGGTGAACCTGCGGGATCTCGTGCGCGCGCCCTGAGCGCGTGACAGCTTCTTCGGCTCTGCCGGATTCCTGGCTGGAGGATTGGCTCCGCCTCACCCTGGTCCCCGGGGTGGGGCCTGTCACGCAGCGGCGCCTGCTAAAGCAGCACGGGTCGCCCGGCGCCGCCCTCGCCGCCCCGTTCAGCACCATCTCCCCCGAACTCCCCACTGCCCAGGCGCGAGAAGCCTGGCGCAAGGGTGCCGATCCGGATGCCGTCGCGGCCGCCTTGGCCTGGGCCTCTCAGCCCGGGCGATCGATCGTGACCCTGGCCGACACTGGCTACCCGCCCGCGCTGCTCGAGATTTCCGACCCCCCAAGCGTTCTCTATGTGCTGGGCAGGATCGACCTGCTGACGCGACCCGGCATCGCCATCGTCGGCAGCCGTAATGCGACGGCCTCGGGTCTCGATACCGCCCGCAGCTTCGCCCGATCGCTGAGTAACGGCGGGCTGACCATCATCAGCGGACTTGCCATCGGCATCGACGCGGCTGCGCACGAGGGCGGACTGCTGGGCCAGGGAAGCACGGTCGCCGTGGTCGGGACCGGCGCGGACATCGTCTATCCCTCCCGGCACCGCGATCTGGCCCACCGCATCGCCGATCAGGGCACCATCGTGTCGGAGTTTCCCCTCGGGACGCGCGCCGCCAGTGCGAACTTTCCTCGCCGGAATCGCATCATCAGCGCCCTCAGCCGCGGCGTGCTCGTCGTCGAAGCGGCGTTGAGGAGTGGCTCTCTGGGCACGGCGAAGCACGCCGGCGAACAGGGTCGTGATGTGTTTGCGATACCGGGCTCCATCCATTCGCCCCTGTCGAAAGGCTGCCATGCGCTGATCAAGCAGGGTGCAAAGCTCGTTGAATCCGCTGAAGATGTCTTCGAAGAGCTGCGCTGGCCAGGGGCACCTGCGCTAGCGCCTGAGCCCGAGCCGGACGAAGTCGACGATGTTGTTCTGGTTGCGATGGGCTTCGATCCCTGCGACATCGAGACGCTGGCCGCCCGCACCGGGCTGCCTATCGATGCCATCACGGCCCGGCTGCTGGAACTCGAGCTGTCGGGTGCGGTCGCTTCGCTTGCAGGGGGTCGGTTCGAACGCGTCCGTTGACGTTCCGCATGACACCGGCAGGCCGGTCGTGCGACAGTGACTCAGGATCGTCGCTTCCGTACCGTCACTTGCACAGGGCTTTTTGACGCCCTTATCATTCGCGGCCTTTTTGCACCGCCCAAACACGAGTCTCATCGATGCCAGCTACCAAGCGCGCGGCCCCCAAGGCTGCGGCGCGCAAGACCACCGCCCGCGCAACTGCGGCCGCAGCGCCCGTTTCCGAGGACGGCAAGCGCCTGATCATCGCCGAGAAGCCCTCCGTCGCAGCGGACATCGCCCGCGCGCTGGGCGGGTTCACCCGTCAGGGCGAGTATTTCGAGAATGACGAGTTCCTCGTCTGCTCCGCGATCGGTCACCTTCTCGAACTCGTGGCCCCCGAGGCGTACGACGTCAAGCGCGGCAAGTGGTCGTTCACCCATCTGCCTGTCATTCCGCCCCATTTCGACCTGAAACCCATCGAGAGAACCGAGGATCGTCTCAAGCTCCTGACCCGCCTCATCAAGCGCAAGGATGTCGCCGGGCTCATCAATGCTTGTGACGCGGGCCGCGAGGGCGAACTGATCTTCCGGTACATCGCCCAGCATGCCGGCACGACGAAGCCCGTCGAACGGCTGTGGCTGCAGTCGATGACGCCGGCTGCGATCCGGGACGGCTTCGCCGCCCTGCGGAGCGATGAGTCGATGCTTCCGCTGGCGGATGCGGCTGCGTGCCGCAGCGAGTCCGACTGGCTGATCGGCATCAACGGCACCCGGGCGATGACTGCCTTCAATTCGAAGGATGGCGGCTTCTACAAGACGACAGTGGGCCGGGTGCAGACTCCGACCCTCGCCGTTCTCGTGGAGCGCGAGCAGCGCATCAAGCAGTTCCGTCCCAAGGACTACTGGGAAGTCCATGGAACGTTCGGTGCCGCGGGCGGCGAGTACATCGGCAAGTGGTTCGACGAGCGTTTCGAAAAGACGAAGAAGAGCGACGACCCCGATCTGCGTCCGGATCGTCTGTGGGATGCCGCAAAGGCCGCGGACATCGTGGTGCGTTGCACGGGCAAGCCCGGTATCGTCACGGAAGAGTCCAAGCCGTCGACGCAGGCGCCACCGCTTCTGTATGACCTCACGAGCCTGCAGCGGGAGGCCAACGGGCGGTTCGGTTTCTCCGCAAAGATGACGCTGAGCATCGCCCAGGCACTGTACGAGAAGCACAAGGTGCTCACGTACCCGCGGACCGACTCCCGGGCGCTGCCGGAAGACTACATGCCCACCGTGAAGGCGACCCTCGAGGTGTTCTCCGGCGGAGCAGGCAAGGGCGCGAAGGGCAAGTCCAAGGCGTTGGAGACATCCAGCCTTGCAACGCCTTATGCGCCGTTTGCCGCCAAGATTCTCGCGCAGGAATGGGTTCGCCCGAACAAGCGGATCTTCAACAACGAGAAGGTATCGGACCACTTCGCCATCATCCCGACGCTCGACACGCCCAAAAGCCTGAGCGAACCCGAGATGAAGCTCTATGACATGGTGGTCAAGCGCTTCCTCTCGGTGTTCTATCCGTCGGCCGAGTACCAGCTGACCACCCGGATCACGCGTGTCGCGGAGGAGCCGTTCAAGACAGAAGGCCGCATCCTCGTGAACCCCGGTTGGCTCGAGGTATACGGCAAGGAAGCCCAGGGCGACGACGATCTGCTGGCCGCCTGCCCCGACGGCAAGGCAAAGACGCTGGACATGCGGTCGATCGCGAATCAGACCAAGCCGCCTGCGCGATTCAACGAAGCGACGCTTCTGTCGGCGATGGAAGGCGCGGGCAAGCTGGTGGAAGACGAGGAACTCCGGGCTGCCATGAGCGAGAAGGGTCTCGGTACGCCTGCCACCCGCGCGGCCATCATCGAAGGCCTCATCCTCGAAGAGTATGTCCTTCGGGAAGGGCGTGAACTCGTGCCGACGGCGAAGGCCTTCGACCTGTTGTACGCCCTCAACAAGTTCGGCATCGACGAGCTGCGCTCCCCGGAACTCACGGGGACGTGGGAGTACCAGCTGAAGCAGATGGAGCAGGGCCGCCTGCAGCGTGCCTCGTTCATGAAGCACATCGTCGAGACCACCGAGGACCTCGTCGATCGCATCAAGAAGGGAACCCTGTCGGACGAACCCATCTCCACGCTCGCCGAGCCGTGCCCCAAGTGCGGCGGCAAGCTGGTCGAGAACTACAAGAAGTTCGCCTGCACGGCATGCGACTTCTCGCTGTGGAAGGTGGTCGCCGGCAGACGCATGGAAGCCACGGAGATCGAGACGCTCATCCGCGAGAAGAGCATCGGGCCCGTGCAGGGATTCCGGAGCAAGATGGGCCGGCCGTTCGCCGCGATCCTTCGCATGAAGGAGGACTGCACAACGGAATTCGACTTCGGTCAGTCGAACGCGGACGGGTCCGATCAGGAGGCCGTGGACTTCAGCGGCCATACCACGCTGGGCGCCTGCCCGAAGTGCGGTTCCAACGTGTACGACCACGGCATGGCGTACGTTTGCGAGCGTTCCGTCGGTGCGGGTCGGTCCTGCGACTTCCGGTCGGGCAAGATCATCCTGCAGCGGCAGATCGAGCCGGAACAGATGCGCAAGCTGCTGGAGACCGGACGGACAGATCTCCTGCACCGCTTCATCTCCAAGAAGGGCCGGCCGTTCTCGGCCTTCCTCGTGCGGGGGGGGGACGGCAAGGTGGGGTTCGAGTTCGCGCCTCGCGGCAAGGCGGCGGCAGCGGCTACCGAAGGCGGCGCGAAGGCTCCTGCCGAGAAGCCGGCGACCCGTCGACGCAAGGCCACCACTTCCTGAACTCTCGCACTGCCGCCGCTGAGTCCTCCTGGTCGAACCAGGACGACTCGGCGAGGGACTGCGGGATCAGACGTCCAGGTTTCTGACGCCCAGCGCGTTGCTTTCGATGAAGGCGCGCCGGGGTTCCACGACATCTCCCATCAGCGTGCTGAAGATCTCGTCCGCTGCGATGGTGTCTTCGATCTGGGCGCGAAGCAGGCGGCGTGAGGCCGGGTCCATCGTGGTCTCCCACAACTGATCCGGGTTCATCTCGCCCAATCCCTTGTAGCGCTGGATCGAGACACCCTTCTGGGCCTGCTCTAACAGCCACTCCAGGGCAGACCGGAACGAAGTGACCGCCTTAGTGTGGTCACCGCGACCCACTGTGGCATCGTTGCCCAGCAGGCCGTGAAGCAGCGTATTGGTCCGCGTGAGCTGGGTGTAGTCGCCGCTGTCGACGAAATCGCGGTCGAGGACGGTCAGGCGCTCAACGCCGTGCACGAGGCGTGTCACCATCAGCAGATGGCTCTCGCTCCGATCGTCATAGCGGACCGAGACGTGCGCGCGTTGCGCTGACATCGCCTCGATGAGTGCCGCCGCCGATGCATTGGCTGTCGCCTCGGTTGAGAGATCGACCCTAAGATTGCCCTCCAGTGCTTTTAGCACGACAGGATCCATACGGCGGGACAGCCGTGCGATGACGGCATCGCTCAGCAGCTGTTCCTTGGCGAGTTCCTCGAGGGCCTCGCGGCTCAGCGGCGCCTGATCAGCGGCGGGGACCAGGCGGGCACCTTCCAGGGCGAGACGCAGCAGATACTCCTTCAGTTCGTGTTCGTCCTTGAGATACCGCTCGTCCTTGCCGTGCTTCGCCTTGAACAGCGGCGGCTGTGCGATGTAGATGTGGCCGCGCTCGACGAGCTCGGGCATCTGGCGGTAGAAGAAGGTCAGGAGCAGCGTGCGGATGTGGGAGCCGTCCACATCGGCGTCGGTCATGATGATGATGCGGTGGTAGCGCAGCTTCTCGAGCTTGTAGTCGTCCTTGCCGATCCCCGTGCCGAGCGCCACGATAAGCGCGGCGATCTCCTGGGATGACACCAGCTTGTCGAAGCGTGCGCGTTCCACGTTGAGGATCTTGCCCTTCAGCGGAAGGATCGCCTGGAAACGTCGATCGCGACCCTGTTTCGCCGAGCCGCCTGCTGAATCCCCCTCGACGAGATAGAGCTCGCACTGCGCCGGATCCTTCTCCTGGCAGTCTGCGAGTTTTCCGGGAAGGCCGAAGCCGTCCATCACGCCTTTCCGGCGAGTCATCTCGCGGGCTTTGCGTGCCGCTTCGCGCGCGCGGGCGGCATCGACGATCTTCCCGATCACGATCTTCGCGTCGTTGGGTCGCTCCAGCAGCCATTCCTCGAGGGCGCGAGATACCACGTCCTCGACCGCGGGCCGGACTTCGGAGGACACGAGCTTGTCCTTCGTCTGGGACGAGAACTTCGGATCGGGAACCTTGACCGAAAGCACGCAGGTGAGTCCTTCGCGCATGTCGTCGCCGGTGATCTCGACCTTCGCCTTCTTGTCGAGTTCGTTTGCCGTGATGTACTTGGTGATCGTGCGGGTCATGGCGGCACGCAGGCCGGTCATGTGGGTTCCGCCATCACGCTGGGGAATGTTGTTCGTGAACGCCAGCACGTGTTCCTGATACGAGTCGTTCCACTGCATCGAGGCCTCGACCCCGATTCCGGACTTCTCGGACGACACGTAGAACACGTTCGGGTGCAGCACGGACTTGAGCCGGTTCAGATACTCCACGAAGCCACGGACACCGCCGGAGAAGGCGAAATTCTCGTCCTTGCCGCTGCGCTGATCGATGAGTTCGATCTTCACGCCGTTGTTGAGGAAAGAAAGCTCCCTCAGTCGTTTCGCAAGGATGTCGTAGTGGAATTCGATGTTCTCGAACGTCCCCGAACTTGGCTTGAAATGAATTTCCGTGCCGCGACGTTCGGTGGTACCGACTTCCGCCAGCGGGGCGACCGGGACACCGTGCTGGAACTCCATCGCGTGGACCTTGCCGTCACGGCGGATGGTGAGCTTGAGCGACTCGGACAGGGCGTTGACCACCGACACACCGACACCGTGCAGCCCCCCTGAGATCTTGTAGGAGTTGCTGTCGAACTTGCCGCCTGCGTGCAGGACGGTCATCACGATCTCGGCGGTGGACCGGCCTTCCTCGTCGTCCGGGTGAATGTCCGTGGGTATTCCGCGCCCGTTGTCCGTGACGCTGATGGAGTTGTCGCCGTGGATGATCACCTTGATGTCGTCGCAGTGACCGGCAAGCGCCTCGTCGATGGAGTTGTCCACCACCTCGAAGACCATGTGATGCAACCCGGTGCCATCACTCGTGTCACCGATGTACATCCCGGGGCGCTTGCGGACGGCCTCGAGGCCCTTGAGCATCTTGATGCTGTCCGCGTTGTAGTCGCCGCCGTTGTTGCCGTTTTCCTGCATGGTTTCCTCAGCTGGAGGGATGGAGCTCGAACTCAAATACGCATGGGCATGACGACATACTTGAAGTCGTCACGCTCGGGGATGGTGATGAGCATGCTGCTGTTCGCATCACCGAAGGAACATCTCACCTGTGAACTCTCGATGCAGTTCAGCACTTCCTGGATGTAGGTGATGTTGAAACCGATATCGAGCGGATCACCGTTGAAGGCGACTTCGAGTTCTTCTTCCGCTTCTTCCTGTTCGGTATTTGTGCAGACCACGCGCAGGCTGGTGGGTGCGACGATCCAGCGCACGCCCCGGAACTTCTCGTTCGAGAGAATGGCCGCCCGGTGAAGGGACTGCTGCAGTGTCGTGCGCTCGAGATCCAGATACTTCGTATAGTTCGACGGGATGACGCGGTTGAAGTCCGGGAACTTGCCGTCGACCACCTTCGTGATCAGCACCGTGCCCGCGATCTCGAACTTCACCTGGTTGGGCATCAGGCTCATGAGCACCTCGTCGTCGCTGTCGGCGAGGAGCCGCGACAACTCTAGAACGGCCTTGCGCGGCAGGATCGTCTCGCTGCGCGCATAGCTGTTCAGAAGCGGTCTGGTGGTCATGCCAAGGCGGTGGCCGTCAGTGGCGACAAGCGTGAGTGCATTGCCGTCGACGACGAACAGCATGCCGTTCAGGTAGTAGCGGATGTCCTGCTGCGCCATCGAATACTGCGTGAGCGCGAGCAGACGGCGCAATCCGCTCTGCGGCATCGGTATCTCGCCAGTCGCAGTCTGGCTCGCTGGCAGCCGGGGGAAATCCGCTGCCGGGAGCGTCTGCAGGCTGAACCGACTCTTGCCGGCCCGCACCATCAGTTTCGGCTCCTTGTGCTCGAGCGATACTGGGGTCTGCTCAGGCAGAGCCCGCAGGATGTCGAGAAGCTTCTTCGCGGAGACCGTGATCGCGAAGTCCGCATCGGCGGGAATGCCCGAGACCGTGGCAGTGACCTGGATCTCGAGATCGGTGGCGGTAAGCGACAGCGTGCCGCCTTTGCCTTCGATCAGGACGTTCGAAAGGATGGGCAGTGTCTGCCGGCGTTCAACGATGCCGGTGACGGATTGCAGGGGCTTTAGCAGGATGTCTCTGTCGAGCTGTAAGCTGTTCATGATGTCTTTTCTTTAAATGATAAGAATTGATAAGAGACAGCCTGTTCTGTGTGAAAGCGAGCCGACACGCGGATTCGAAACAGAAAATCGTCGAATCGGATGTCTGTATAAGCTGGGGATAATGCCAATGTGGTTTGGGGATGAAATCCCGGTCGGCGTGAAATCGCGACTTACGCACAATCTGTCCACGAGTTATCCCCTGAGTACCTGGACCAGCGCATCGTAGTCCCGCGCGATGTCCGTCTGGGTCGATCGTAACTCCGCAATCTTGCGGCAGGCATGGAGCACGGTGGTGTGGTCCCGCCCTCCGAAGGCCTCGCCGATGTCGGGCAGGCTCAGCGACGTGAGTTCCTTCGCGAGCGCCATCGCCACCTGGCGTGGTCGGGCAACGATCCGCGAGCGCTTCTTGGAGAACATCTCCGACACGCGGACCTTGTAGTAGTCAGCCACCGTCTTCTGGATGTTCTCGACCGAGATCTGCCGTGTCTGGACCGCGAGCAGGTCCTTCAGAGCGTCGCGTGCGGTATCGATGTTGACCTGCACGTTCGCGAACCGTGTGAACGCGAAGACACGCTTCAGCGCGCCTTCCAGTTCCCGGACATTCGACTGGATGTGGGTTGCGATGAAGAATGCGACATCCTCGGGGAGCTTCACTCGCTCGACTTCGGCCTTCTTGAGCAGGATGGCGACGCGCATCTCGAGTTCCGGCGGTTCGATCGCGACCGTGAGTCCCCAGCCGAACCGGGAGATCAAGCGATCTTCGATGCCGGCAAGCTCCTTCGGGTAGCTGTCGCAGGTGATGATCACCTGTTTGCGCGCGTCGATCAGGGCGTTGAAGGCGTAGAAGAACTCTTCCTGAGTCCGGCTCTTGCCGCTGAAGAACTGGATGTCGTCGATCAGCAGCAGGTCGAGGGAGTGATAGAACTTCTTGAACGAGTCGAAGGACTTGTGCTGATAGGCGCGGATCACGTCGGACACGTATTGTTCCGCGTGGGTGTAGCGGATGTTCGCCGACGGGTTGTAGCTCAGCACGTGGTTGCCGATGGCGTGGATCAGGTGGGTCTTGCCGAGGCCGACACCGCCGTACACGAACAGCGGGTTGTAGGCCGTGCCGGGATGCTCACCGATCTGCAGTGCCGCGGCGCGGGCAAGCTGGTTCGCTTTTCCGGCAACGAAATTGTCGAACGTGAACGACGGATTGAGGCGACCTCGCTCCCCGACACTCGGGGCGCTGACCACAACTGCCGGAGCGGCCGTGATCGGTGCCTTCTCGTCGCTCATGACGGGAGCGCGGGCCATGGCTTTGCGATCCGCCAGGGCCAGGATGACCGGGGTGTCCGGGGCGCCGTGCTTGGCCATCAGATCTTCGATCGTGGGCAGGAACTTGTCCCTAACCCACTCCAGGACGAACCGGTTCGGCGCGGCCAGATGCAGCGCGTCCGCCTGGAACGAGGCGTTGAGCGGCCGGATCCATGTCTGGTACTGCTGGTCGCTCACTGAGCGCCGCAGATCGCCAAGACACAGCTCCCATAGGTCCGACATGACTAACGTCTCGTCAAATAGAATGAAATCATTGCGGGGTGGCGGCGATGAACCCGCCGCGGAAGGATCGCCAGTGTAACAAAGGCGAGGGCAAGTTATCCACAGGTCATGCGAAGACGCTCTGCCACAGCGATTGACAGACGGCGCCAAACGACGGTTTAATCGAAGACTTTTCTGGAGAAAGTCATGAAGCGTACCTATCAGCCTTCCGTGACCAAGCGCAAGCGCACCCACGGCTTTCGCGCCCGCATGAAAACCAAGGCGGGTCGTGCCGTGATCAATGCGCGTCGGGCCAAGGGCCGCGTCCGCCTGGCCGTCTGAGTCTTCCCGCCGTTTTCAAGAAACCGGAGGGACTCAGGCGAATCAACCGGCTCTGCGGATCCGGTCGTTTCGAGCAGGTGTTCAAGCAGGGCAGGCGACGCAGCGGCAGGTTCTTCGCGATCCACTGGCTGAAGACCGCGGAGCCCGTGGGGCATCTGGGTCTGGTCGTTGCCAAGCGATTGGCCGGCAACGGCGTTCAGCGGAATCGGGTCAAGCGCATCGCGCGGGAATCGTTCCGCAGGCTCGGGCTGCAGCGGACGTCCATCGACGTTGTGGTCCGGCTGCGGTCCGCGATTGCTGCGCCCGAATGGCCGGCGGCTGCCGAAGAACTGCATCGTATCCTCGGGGAGTTGCGATGATCGCCAAGGTCCTGCTCTGGATGATCCGGGCCTATCAGATTGCGCTCAGCCCCTACGTCGGTACCCAATGCCGGTTTCACCCCACATGCTCCCGATATGCCTTACAGGCCATCGACCGCCATGGCGCCCTCAAGGGTTCGTGGCTGGCCGTCCGGCGCCTGTCGCGCTGTCACCCGTGGAGCCTTGGGGGCCACGATCCCGTCCCCTGACCTGACCCACTGACAAGAACCTCGCCCGCATGGAATCCGCACGCCTCGTATTCGTGGTGATCTTCTGTGTCTCCCTGTTCATGCTGGGAGAGAAGTGGGTCGAGCAGTATGGCCCGAAGCCGGCCGCGCAGAAGACCGCGCAAATGGACGCGCCGATCGATGCGATACCAACGCCGACAGCCGCTGCCGGGGCGGACACGCCAAAGACTGCGGCGGCTGCACCTGCCTCCTCGGTGCCGTCGGGCGGTGAAACGCCTGCGACGCCTGGCGGTAAGGAAGAGCTGATCAAGGTAGAGACGCCCCTTGTTCGCGCGGAGATCTCAACGATCGGCGGGGAGTTGCGCAAGCTCGAGCTGCTCCAGCAGCGCGATACCCTCGATGCGGGCAAGAATTTCTTCCTGCTCGATCGGACCGAGAAGCGGACCTACCTCGGGCAGACCGGTCTTCTGGGAGCGGGCATGCCCACTCACAAGTCCCCGTTTGCGCTAGTCGCACCCCCGGCGGTCTCTTCCGATCCGAACGGCGCGATCATCGTGGAACTGATCGCCCAGGATGCGCCGGCCGGGGTGGAAGTCCGAAAGACGCTTCGGTTCCACCCCGATCAGTACGTGGTGGATGTTTCGTATGAAATCAAAGGCTTGCAGTCTAAGGCTGCACCGAATGCGTACTTTCAGCTGACCCGTGACGATACGCCTCCCGATGGCGATTCCCGTTGGGTTCCTACCTTCAACGGCATAGCGGTCTACACAGAAAAAGAAAAATATCAGAAGGTTGCGTTCTCCGACGTCGCGAAGGGCAAGCCGGGGCATGTGACCCAGAGCGCAGATGGCTGGATCGGCATGGTTCAGCACTATTTCGTTTCGGCTTGGCTGCCTGGCGGTGCGGTTCCCCGGGAGTTCTATACGCGGTCGCTCGGCAATGGATTGTTCTCCGCAGGCGTGATTGTTCCGACCGAAGCGGCAGGCGAGGGTCACTGGAAGATCAGTGTTCCGCTTTACGCCGGCCCGCAGGAACAGACGAAGCTAGCCGCGCTGGCGCCCGGGCTAGAGTACGCGGTCGACTACGGCTGGCTGACCGTGATCGCGACACCGCTTTTCTGGGCACTCTCGTCGATCTACAAGTGGGGCATCCAGAACTGGGGTGTCGCCATCATCGTCCTGACGATCATCCTCAAGCTCATCTTCTTCCCGCTGTCTGCCGCGTCCTACAAGTCGATGGCGAAGATGCGGGTCATGGCACCCAAGCTCCAGAAGCTCAAGGAGCAGTTCGGCGACGACCGCCAGAAGCTTCACCAGGCAATGATGGAGCTGTACAAGACCGAGAAGATCAACCCGCTCGGCGGCTGTCTGCCGATCGTGGTCCAGATTCCCGTGTTCATTGCGCTCTATTGGGTGCTGCTCGGGACGGTCGAGATGCGTCACGCGCCTTTCGCGCTCTGGATCAAGGACTTGTCAGCGCCGGACCCGTTCTACGTCCTGCCCGTCCTGATGGGCATCAGCATGATCATCCAGACCCGGCTGAATCCGGAACCTCCGGATCCCATCCAGGCCAAGGTGATGAAGATCATGCCGATCGCCTTCAGCGTGTTCTTCTTCTTCTTCCCGGCGGGTCTTGTGCTCTACTGGCTGGTGAACAACATCCTGTCGATTTCCCAGCAGTGGTACATCACCCGCAAGCTGGAGCAGGGAGCCGTTGCGGCCAAGAAGCGCTGACACCATCGCAGCGATCGCCACGGCGCCAGGGCGCGGTGGCGTAGGGGTCGTCCGCGTCTCCGGGGACCTCGCGGAAAGCATCTGTCTCGGCGTAGCCGGCGCCGTTCCCTCACCCCGTCGCGCCTCCTTCCGCTCTTTTGGTGACGCCGAGGGGCGCACCATCGACGCCGGGCTCGTACTGTTCTTTCCCCCGCCTGGGTCCTATACCGGTGAGCCGGTGGTCGAGTTCCAGGGTCACGGCAGTCCTCAGGCTCTGGCTGCGTTGCTCGATCGCTGTATCGAACTCGGCGCCCGGATCGCCAGACCCGGCGAGTTCACCGAGCGCGCCTTTCTGAACGATCGCCTCGACCTCGCGCAGGCGGAGGCCGTCGCGGATCTGATCGACGCCGAGTCCCGAACCGCTGCGCGTGCAGCGATCCGATCACTGTCGGGCGAGTTCTCGAACGCTATCCGGGATCTGGTGGCAGAGCTGGAGTCGCTCCGGATCATGGTGGAGGCGGCCATCGACTTTCCGGAAGAAGATATCGATGTGATGGCGGACTACCAGATCGGGGCGCGGGTGCAGGACCTGATGGAGAGGCTGGACGGCATCTTCACCCGCGCGCGGCTCGGTCAGCGGTTGCGTGAGGGCGCGACGGTGGTGCTACTCGGCGAGCCCAACGTCGGGAAGTCCAGTTTGCTCAATCGCCTGGCCGGTGAGGATCTCGCCATCGTGACCGACGTCCCGGGCACGACGAGGGACCCGATACGGGGCCACATCACCTTGGATGGGGTGCCATTTCACCTCGTCGACACGGCGGGCCTCAGGGATTCGGCCGATCCGGTCGAACGGGAAGGGATTGCGCGATCGCGGGCGCAGGCCTCGAAAGCGGACCTCGCAGTCCTGGTTCTCGACGCCCGAGAGAATGCGGACGCCGGCTTTGCGCGGTTGGCCGCGAATGCGTCCTTGCCCGAGCGTTGCATCGCCGTCAGAAACAAGATCGATCTGATCGGCGAGAGCGCAAGCTCGGTGGAGCGCGCGGGAGTGACGACTGTCTCGGTGTCGGCGCAGACAGGCGAAGGGTTGTCTCTGTTGCGCGAAGCGTTGCTCAAGGCGGTGGACTGGGAGGCGGGCGGGGGTGAGGGTGCCTTCACCGCGCGGTCCCGACACCTCGAAGCGCTGCGTCGCTGTCGCGAGCATTTGCAGTCGGCGCTGAGCCTGATCGACGTACAGACGGATCTGGTCGCCGAGGAGCTTCGGTATGCGATGGATGCGGCAGGGGAGATCACCGGACGGAAGACTGCCGACGATCTACTCGGCGCGATCTTCGCGAGTTTCTGCATCGGCAAGTGACGGCCGGATCGATGTTTCACGTGAAACATCGGCGGACGCATCGATTCAGAGCTGTGTGTTTCACGTGAAACGTTGCGACGGTCCGCGGCGGATCACGGGAATTGGATTATCATGCGCGCCTCCTGAAGCGGGGTTGTATCGTGCTGTTTCCTAAGCGATTCGAAGTCATTGTCATCGGCGGTGGTCACGCTGGCACCGAAGCCGCGCTGGCCTCTGCGCGGATGGGCCGAACCACGCTTCTACTTACCCACAGCATCGAAACGCTCGGTCAGATGTCCTGCAATCCCTCCATCGGCGGGATCGGAAAAGGTCATCTGGTCAAGGAGATCGATGCACTGGGCGGGGCAATGGCCATCGCCACGGATGAAGCCGGCATTCAGTTCCGAATCCTGAACGGGAGCAAAGGTCCCGCGGTCCGCGCGACGCGCGCGCAGGCCGACCGGGTGCTCTATCGGCGCGCCATCCGCCACCGGCTCGAGAATCAGCCGAATCTCTTTCTGTTCCAGCAGGCCGCGGACGACCTTCTCGTGGAAGGAGACCGGGTCGCGGGTGTCGTCACGCAGTCGGGAATCCGATTCGAGGCGGAGGCGATCGTCCTTACGGCGGGGACGTTCCTTTCGGGTGTGATCCACGTGGGACTCTCGAACCACGCCGCGGGCCGTGCAGGCGATCCGCCGTCCGTCGCCCTGTCGCATCGGCTGCGCGAACTCAATCTGCCGGTGGGAAGGCTGAAGACCGGCACGCCGCCGCGGATCGACGGCCGAAGCATCGATTTCTCGACCATGACGGAGCAACCCGGCGACGAGCCCGCGCCCGTGTTCTCGTTCATGGGCCGTCGGGAAATGCATCCGGCGCAGTTGCCGTGCTGGATCACCCACACGAACGAGCGGACCCACGACATCATCCGCGGCGGTCTCGATCGCTCGCCCATGTTCACGGGAGTCATCGAAGGCATCGGTCCCCGGTACTGTCCGTCCATCGAGGACAAGATCCACCGGTTCGCGGACAAGACCTCCCACCAGATCTTTCTCGAGCCAGAAGGGCTGACGACGCACGAGTTCTATCCGAACGGGATCTCGACCAGCCTTCCGTTCGACGTGCAATTGGCGCTCGTCCAGTCCATCCGAGGGCTGGAACACGCGCATCTGACCCGCCCTGGCTACGCCATCGAATACGACTACTTCGATCCGCGAGCACTGCGTACGTCTTTGGAAACACGGGCTTTTCGGGGGCTGTTCTTCGCCGGACAGATCAACGGAACCACCGGTTACGAAGAGGCGGGAGCGCAGGGCCTTCTCGCAGGAATCAATGCGGCGCGTCTCGTCCGGGGCGAAGCCGCCTGCGTGCCGGGCCGTGACGAGGCCTACCTCGGTGTCCTCGTCGACGACCTCGTCACGCGAGGTGTGACGGAGCCGTACCGGATGTTCACGAGCCGGGCGGAGCATCGCTTGAGTCTGCGCGAAGATAACGCCGACCTCCGCCTGACCGAAACGGGTCGCGCTCTCGGCCTGGTGGACGACACCCGTTGGGCGCGCTTCGAGGCGAAGCAGGAAGCCATCGCCCGCGAGCGGGAGCGGCTGCGCAGCACCTGGTGCAATCCGCGGGTTCTCGATGTCTCGCGCACCGTGGCGCTATTCGGTGCCCCCGTCGAGAAGGACGGTACCCTGGAGGAGTTTCTTCGTCGCCCCGAGGTGAGCTATCGCACCCTGATGGAGTGGGCCGCGCCCGGGAGCGGGCTGGACGACGAGGAAGCCGCCGATCAGGTCGAGGTGCAGATCAAGTACCAGGGCTACATCGAGCGGCAGCTGACCGAGATCGCGCGACAGGAGCAGCACGCGGACCTGGTCCTGCCCGAGGAGCTCGACTATCGGTCTGTTCGGGGGCTATCCGCCGAGGTTTGCCAGAAGCTCTCTGCGCAGCGCCCCGAGACGCTCGCCCAGGCCGGACGCATCTCCGGTGTGACGCCCGCTGCGCTTTCGCTCCTTCGCGTCCACGTGAAGCGCCTTGGCGCCGGTCGCGTGACGGCTGCTACGGAACCCTCCCGCGAGGCCGCCGACGGCGACGCCGCACAGGCGGCCGGCTGATGGGGGAGCGCGAAGGGCTCCTGGCAGGACTGGGCGAGCTGGGCCTGGCCGTCGACGCCCCGAAGGTCGATTCGCTGCTCGCGTTCCTGGATCTGCTCGAGAAGTGGAACGCGGTCTACAACCTGACCGCGATCCGGGACCGCACCCTGTGGGTTAGCCATCACTTGCTCGATTCACTCAGCGTGGCAAGGTATCTTGGTGAGGGCGCTGTCGTGGATGTGGGTACGGGAGCCGGTTTCCCCGGCCTGCCGCTCGCGCTGGCGGCGCCCGGTAACGCCTTCACGTTGCTGGACAGCAGCCAGAAGCGAACGGCGTTTCTGGATCAGTCCGTCCGGCAGCTCGGCGTCCGGAACGCCACCGTCGTTCGGGCGCGGGTGGAAGAATTCGTCCCGGAGACCCTGTTCGATGTGGCGATCTCCCGAGCCTTTGCGGACCTCGCCGACTTCGCACGGCTCTGCGCGCCGCTGGTCCGCCCGGGCGGTCTGCTCCTGGCGATGAAGGGGTTGCATCCCGACGAGGAGCTTGCCCGCGTACCGGCGCCGCTGACGGTCCGCGAGACCATCCCGCTGCATGTTCCCGGCCTCGGCGCCACCCGTCACCTCGTTGTTCTGGAAAAGCCATGAGTGCCCCCCAATCCTGTCCCGCGAAGGTGCTTGCCGTCACCAACCAGAAGGGTGGCGTCGGCAAGACCACCACCACCGTCAATCTGGCCGCTGCCCTCGCGACCGCGGGACAGCGGGTCCTCCTGATCGACCTGGATCCCCAGGGCAATGCCACGATGGGAAGCGGCGTCGACAAGCGGGCCCTCAAGCGGAGCGTGTATCAGGTGCTGCTCTCCAGCGTCAGCGCTGAGGAGGCATGGGTCCACTCGGAAAATGGCGGCTACCACGTGCTCCCAGCGAACCGCGAGCTGGCCGGCGCCGAAGTGGAGATGGTCGACCTGTCGAACCGCGAAACGCGTCTGCGCGATGCTCTCGCGCCCGTGCTCGACCGGTTCGATTTCATCCTGATCGATTGCCCGCCCGCGCTGAATCTGCTCACCGTCAACGCGCTGTGCGCGGCGGACGCCGTGATGATCCCGATGCAATGCGAGTATTACGCGCTCGAGGGACTCTCCGATCTCGTCAACACCGTCAAACGGGTCCGGAGCCATCTCAACCCGCGCCTCGAGATCGAGGGCCTGCTGCGGACGATGTTCGACCCGAGAAACACGCTGGCGCAACAGGTGTCGGACCAGTTGCAGCAGCACTTCGTGGACAAGGTGTACCGCACCGTCATCCCGAGGAACATCCGTCTGGCGGAGGCGCCGAGCTACGGGATGCCGATCCTGCGCTACGACCGGCAGTCCAAGGGCGCGCTCGCCTACCTCGCACTCGCCGGCGAGCTTCTCTCCAAGCAATCGAAACCGGGAACCTGATCATGGCCAAACCTCGCGGCCTCGGACGCGGGCTCGACGCCCTTCTCGCGGGCGACAGTGTTTCCGCGCCGGCAAACGCCTCGGAGCGCCTGGGTACCCTGGGCGTTTCCGCGCTGCAGCCGGGCAAGTACCAGCCCCGCACCAACATGCACGAGGAAGCGATCGCCGAGCTCGCCGATTCCATTCGTGCCCAGGGCGTCATCCAGCCGATCCTCGTCCGACCCGTCGGTCCGGATCGCTACGAGATCATCGCGGGCGAGCGTCGGTGGCGTGCAGCGCAGAAAGCGGGGCTCACCGAGGTCCCGGTCGTCGTCCGGGAGGTGCGAGACGAGGCGGCGCTCGCCATGGCGCTCATCGAGAACATCCAGCGCGAAGACCTCAATGCCATCGAAGAGGCCGCGGGCATTCGCCGGCTCATCGACGAATTCGGGATGACGCACCAGGCCGCGGCCGAGGCCGTGGGCCGGTCCCGGACTGCCGTGAGCAACCTGCTGCGTCTGCTGGACTTGCCGTCTTCCGTGCGGGAGCACGTGTCCCGGGGCACGCTGGACATGGGTCATGTGCGAGCCCTGCTGCCACTGCCTACCGAACAGCAATTGGCAGTAGCTCACGACGCCGTGCAGCAGCAGTGGTCCGTCCGGGAAGTGGAACGCCGTGTTGGTGTGCTGCTGAAGGGCGGGGCAGCGAAAGCGACGAAGTCCGCCACCGCCAGGGATCGTGACGTCGCCCGCCTCGAGGAGGAACTCTCCGACCGCCTCGGCACCAGGGTCGAAATCGTCAGCGGCCGGCGCCAGGGAAGCGGCCGGGTGGTCATCCAGTACGGGAGTCTCGACCAGCTGGACGCTCTGCTGGGCCGGCTGAAGTAACAGCCTTTTCTGCGTCTCGCTGCATCGCAGCAATTGACGTCACCGCGGCCGGCGGTCTACCATCGATTGTTTTTTGGCACATCCGAAGGCGTGGCAGCCCTCACCATGCGAGGCACGGCACTGCGGTTCGCACTCCTGCAAGGGGGCATTGTGCTGTGCAGTGCGCTTGTCGCCGCCCTGCTGTTCGGATCGCAGATCGGGTTGTCTCTTGTGGTTGGAGGCGCCTGCGGGTGGCTGGGTTCCCTGGCTTACGCGGCGCTTCAGGGCCGCGGTGTTCCGGAACGCGCGACGGCAGCGCTGAAGGACCATCTGCTGGGGCAACTCACCAAGTGGTTGGTGGCCTGCGGCGCCTTGTATGTCGCCATCCGGTCAGGCGCTGGGCAAAGCCCGGCGGCACTGACCCTGGGGTTTATCGTGGCAATGCTGGCCCATGGGCTGGCGCTGCCTTGGTTGAAGAGCCGGTAACAAGAATCGATCGTCACTGACATGGCATCAGAACACGGACCGCAAAGCGCAGGCGAGTACATCGGGCACCACCTCACCAACCTCCGGGTCGGTGAAGGGTTCTGGACCTTCAATCTCGACACGATCATCATGGGCTGGATCACCGGCATCATCGCGATCGGTGCCTTCTACCTCATTGCCCGCAAGGCCACCACCGGCGTGCCGGGCCGGGTCCAGGGCTTCATCGAGTTGATCGTCGAATTCGTCGACGAGACGGTCAAGGGCGTGTTCCCCGGCGACCGCAAGTTCCTCGCGCCGCTTGCCCTGACGATCTTCGTGTGGGTCTTCATGATGAACCTCATGGACCTGCTCCCCATCGACTGGGTTGCGAAGGTCACCGAGACAGGCGGCCTGCACAACTGGAAGCCTGTGCCGACGACGGACCTGAACACCACGTTCGCGATGTCGCTCACCATTTTTCTGCTGACCATCTTCTTCAGCCTCAAGGCGAAGGGTGCCGGCGGATTCGTCCACGAGCTGTTTACGGCACCGTTCGGCGGTCACCCCGTGCTGTGGATCCCCAACCTCGTGCTCAACATCATCGAGTACCTGGCCAAGCCCGTCTCTCTCGCCATGCGACTGTTCGGCAACATGTACGCCGGCGAACTCATTTTCATGCTGCTGGGTCTCCTTGGCACCATCGCCGCCACGAATTCCGCCGGCGGGCTGATGGCTGGTGCAGCAGCCGGGGTGCTTTACTGGGGTTGGGCCGTGTTCCACATCCTGATCATCCTGCTGCAGGCGTTCATCTTCATGGTGCTCTCCTGCGTGTATATCGCGATGGCCCACGAGCACCATTGATCCGCAGCACTTGGACTACTTTGTTTTATTTTTTGCTGTAACCACCTCTTAACAAGGGAACCACTGAAATGGAACAGTTCGCCGCCCTCATCCAAAGCTACACCGCTCTGGGAATCGGCATCATCATCGGCCTCGGCGCCATCGGTGCTTGTATCGGCATCGGCATCATGGGAAGCAAGTTCCTCGAGTCCGCGGCGCGCCAGCCCGAACTCATCCCGCAGCTGCAGAAGTTCATGTTCCTGCTGGCCGGCCTGATCGACGCGGCGTTCCTGATCGGTGTGGGTATCGCCATGTTCTTCGGTTTTGCCAACCCGCTGCTCAGCGTCCTGGCCAAGTAAGTCCCGCTCCATCATCGTCCGGGTTTCGCCATGAACATCAATGCAACGCTGTTCGTTCAGGCGCTCTCGTTCGCCGCGCTGATCTGGTTCACGGTCAAGTTCGTCTGGCCCATGATCACGACGGCCATGGACGAGCGCGCCCGCCGCATCTCCGACGGACTCGCGGCGGCCGAAGCCGGTCGACAGTCCCTCGAGCGTTCGGCCAAGGAAGTGAACGTCGCCATCAACGACGCCCGCTCGCGTGCGGCCGAGATCGTCGCGCAGGCCGAGAAGCGCGGTGCCCAGCTGGTCGAGGAAGCCAAGGCAGCTGGTCGGGCCGAGGCAGACCGTGAGCGCGCCGCTGCCAAGGCCGAGATCGAGCAGGAGATCGCCCGTGCCCGCGAAGAGCTTCGTGCCCAGGTCGCGAGTCTCGTGGTCTCCGGCGCCGAGAAGATCCTTCGCCGTGAAGTCGACAGTCGCGCGCACGCCGACATGCTCGATGCCATCAAGCAGCAACTCTAGTCGCCATGGCTGAACTCAGCACGATCGCGAGACCTTACGCGCAGGCCGCCTTCCGCATGGCGGACGAAGCCGGCGCGCTCTCCGAGTGGTCGGAGTCGCTGGCCGCTCTCGCGCTCATCGCGCGGGACTCGACCGTCGAGCAGCTCACCACCGACCCCAACTTCACGACCGAGCGTCTGTCAGCGCTGATCCTCGGTGTCCTCCAGGGGAAGGTGTCGGCGCCAGTCGAGAACTTCGTCCGACTCGTGGCCGAGAACCACCGCGTGGACGCCTTTCCCGAGATCTCGTCCCAGTTCGAAAGTCTCAAGAACGAGCGCGAAGGCGTCCAGGATGTCGAAATCGTGAGTGCGTTCCCGCTCGAGGCCGCACAGCAGGCAGATCTTGCAGCGCGCCTGGAGAAGCACACCGGCAAGAAAGTGAATGTCCATGTGACCCTCGATCCGCAGCTCATCAGCGGCGTGAAGATCATCATGGGCGACAAAGTGATCGACGCCTCGGCCCGCGCGCAGCTCGCGGTGCTCGAGAGCACCCTAAGAGCTTAGGAGCAGGCATGCAACTCAACCCATCCGAGATTTCGGAACTCATCAAGAGCCGGATTCAGAACCTGGATGCCAGCGCGCAGATGCGCACGCAGGGCACCGTGGTGTCCGTCACGGACGGTATCTGCCGGATCCACGGCCTCTCCGACGTGATGCAGGGCGAAATGCTCGAGTTTCCCGGCAACACCTTCGGTCTGGCGCTGAACCTCGAGCGCGACTCGGTGGGCTCGGTGATTCTGGGTGAGTACCAGCACATCTCCGAAGGCGACACCGTCAAGTGCACGGGCCAGATCCTTTCGGTACCCGTCGGCCCCGAGCTGATCGGGCGCGTCGTCAACGCCCTCGGTCAGCCGATCGACGGCAAGGGCCCGATCAACGCCAAGATGACGGACGTCATCGAAAAGGTGGCCCCTGGCGTGATTGCGCGGAAATCCGTGGACCAGCCGGTTCAGACCGGTCTCAAGTCCATCGACTCCATGGTCCCCATTGGCCGCGGCCAGCGCGAACTGATAATCGGTGACCGCCAGACCGGCAAGACCGCGGTGGCGATCGACGCGATCATCAACCAGAAGGGTCAGAACATGACCTGCATCTACGTCGCGATCGGCCAGAAGGCGTCGTCGATCAAGAACGTGGTGCGGTCTCTCGAAAAGTACGGCGCGATGGACTACACCATCGTCGTCGCGGCCTCCGCCTCCGAATCCGCCGCCATGCAGTACGTGTCGGCCTACTCCGGTTGCACGATGGGCGAGTACTTCCGCGACCGCGGCCAGGACGCCCTCATCGTCTACGACGATCTCTCCAAGCAGGCGGTCGCGTACCGCCAGGTGTCGCTGCTCCTGCGCCGCCCGCCCGGCCGCGAGGCCTTCCCCGGTGACGTGTTCTATCTGCACAGCCGCCTGCTGGAACGCGCCGCACGTGTGAATGCCGAGTACGTCGAGGAATTCACCAAGGGCGAAGTCAAGGGCAAGACCGGATCGCTGACCGCGCTGCCCATCATCGAAACGCAGGCCGGCGACGTGTCGGCGTTCGTGCCGACCAACGTGATCTCGATCACGGACGGCCAGATCTTCCTCGAGACGAGCCTGTTCAACTCCGGTATCCGTCCTGCCATCAACGCCGGTATCTCCGTGTCCCGAGTCGGTGGCGCTGCCCAGACCAAGCTCGTCAAGAGCCTCTCCGGCGGTATTCGTACCGACCTGGCGCAGTACCGCGAACTCGCGGCGTTCGCCCAGTTCGCTTCCGATCTGGACGAAGCCACCCGCAAGCAGCTCGACCGTGGCGCGCGCGTGACGGAACTGCTCAAGCAGCCTCAGTATTCCCCGCTGCCCATCAGTCTCATGGCGGCGTCGCTGTACGCAGTGAACAAGGGATTCTTCGACGACATCGACGTGAAGAAGGTGCTCGCCTTCGAACACGGTCTCCATCAGCATCTGAAGACCGCCCACGCCGCGCTGCTCGCCAAGCTCGAGAAGGACAAGGCGATGGACAAGGCGGCCGAGGAAGAACTCGCCGGCGCGATCTCCGCCTTCAAGAAGTCCTTCGCCTGACACCCGCGACGACCTGAGATCGAAGGAGCACCGTCATGGCGGTCGGCAAGGAAATCCGAGGCAAGATCAAGAGCTTCGAGAACACGAAGAAGATCACCAAGGCCATGGAGATGGTCTCGGCGTCGAAGATGCGCAAGGCGCAGGACCGCATGCGGGCCGCGCGTCCGTATGCCGACAAGATCCGCAACATCACGGCGAACCTCTCCGGAGCGAACCCGGAGTACAAGAGCCCGTTCATGAAGAAGGGCGGCAACGCCAAAGTCACGGGCTTTATCGTGGTGAGCACCGACAAGGGTCTGTGCGGTGGTCTCAACACCAACATGCTGCGCGCGGTTTCCAATCGCATGCGCGACCTCCAGGCCGAGGGCCAGTCGGTCGAGGCTGTGGCCATCGGCAACAAGGGGCTCGGCTTCCTGAACCGGCTTGGCGCCAAGGTGGTAAGCCAGGTTACGCAGCTCGGCGACGCACCGCAGCTCGAGAAGCTGATCGGTCCGGTGAAGACGATGCTCGATGCATTCGTCGACGGCAAGGTGGACAGCGTGTACCTCTGCTACACGAAGTTCATCAATACCATGCGTCAGGAGCCCATGGTCGAGCAGCTTCTGCCGCTTTCCGCGGAGCGTCTGCAGCAGACCGAGGCCGAAAAGGCGCAGTACGGCTGGGACTACCTGTACGAACCCGATGCTCCCACGGTCATCGAGGAACTCCTCCGCCGCTATATCGAGGCACTCGTCTATCAGGCGGTCGCAGAGAACATGGCATCGGAACAGTCGGCTCGCATGGTGGCCATGAAGGCCGCCACGGATAACGCCGGCAACCTCATTGCCGAATTGAAGCTCGTGTACAACAAGACCCGCCAGGCAGCCATCACCAAGGAGCTGTCGGAGATCGTCGGCGGCGCCGCCGCCATCGAGGGCTGAGGCCCCGGCAAGCAACGAATTCTGATTGAAGGAACGCAAAATGGCACAAGGCAAGATCGTTCAGTGCATCGGCGCTGTGGTCGACGTGGAGTTTCCCCGTGACCAGATCCCGCACATCTACGACGCGCTCAAGCTCGAGGGCACGGCGCTGACGCTCGAAGTGCAGCAGCAGCTCGGTGACGGGATCGTCCGCACCATTGCGCTGGGCTCCTCCGACGGCCTGCGCCGCGGTATCACCGTGACTAACACCGGCAAGCCCATCACCGTCCCTGTCGGCCCCGCCACCCTGGGCCGCATCATGGACGTGCTCGGGAACCCGATCGACGAGCGCGGCCCTGTCTCTCACGAACAGTCCGCGTCGATCCACCGCACCGCGCCCACCTACGACGAGCTGTCGCCCTCGCAGGACCTGCTCGAAACCGGCATCAAGGTGATCGACCTCATCTGCCCGTTCGCCAAGGGCGGCAAGGTGGGCCTGTTCGGCGGTGCCGGCGTGGGCAAGACCGTGAACATGATGGAGCTCATCAACAACATCGCGAAGGCGCACTCGGGCCTTTCCGTGTTCGCCGGCGTGGGTGAGCGCACCCGTGAGGGCAACGACTTCTACCACGAGATGGCGGACTCCAAGGTCGTGGACCTGGAAAACCTCGCCAACTCCAAGGTGTCGATGGTGTACGGTCAGATGAACGAGCCGCCCGGCAACCGCCTGCGCGTCGCCCTGACGGGTCTGACCATCGCCGAGTCCTTCCGCGACGAAGGCCGGGACGTCCTGTTCTTCGTCGACAACATCTACCGCTACACCCTGGCCGGTACCGAAGTGTCCGCCCTGCTGGGCCGGATGCCTTCCGCCGTGGGCTACCAGCCGACGCTGGCCGAGGAGATGGGCAAGCTGCAGGAACGCATCACCTCCACCAAGGTGGGTTCCATCACGTCGATCCAGGCCGTGTACGTGCCCGCGGACGACCTGACCGACCCGTCGCCCGCCACCACGTTCGCGCACCTGGACGCCACCGTCGTGTTGTCGCGAGACATCGCCGCTCTCGGCATCTACCCCGCCGTGGACCCGCTGGACTCCACCAGCCGTCAGGTGGACCCGAACGTCGTGGGCGAAGAGCACTACACCACCACCCGCGCCGTGCAGGGAACGCTCCAGCGCTACAAGGAACTCCGCGACATCATCGCGATTCTCGGCATGGACGAACTGTCCCCCGAAGACAAGCTGGCCGTGGCCCGTGCGCGGAAGATGCAGCGCTTCCTGTCGCAGCCGTTCCACGTGGCCGAAGTGTTCACGGGGAGCCCGGGCAAGTACGTGCCGCTCAAGGAAACCATCCGCGGCTTCAAGATGATCGTGAATGGCGAATGCGACCATCTGCCGGAACAGGCTTTCTACATGGTCGGTACCATCGACGAAGTGTTCGAAAAGGCCAAGAAGCTGCAGTAAGGCCCGAACCCCTGTCATCGACCGAAAGGACATCAATCCATGGCAACCCTTCAGGTGGACGTGGTCAGCGCCGAGGAGAACATCTTCTCCGGCGAAGCCCGGTTCGTGGAGCTGCCGGGTGAAAGCGGCGAGCTCGGCATTCTGCCGCGCCATACACCGCTCATCACCCGTATCAAGCCCGGTACGGTCCGCATCGAGCGCGCCGACAATGGCGAGAGCGAGTTCGTTTTCGTGGCGGGCGGCATCCTCGAGGTGCAGCCCGGCACGGTGACCGTCCTGGCGGACACCGCCATCCGCGGCCGTGATCTCGACGAAGCCAAGGCGCTCGAAGCCCAGAAGCTCGCCGAGGAAGCGCTGCGCAACGCGAAAGACAAGGCTGAGGTCGCCACGGTCGAAGCAGAACTCGCCGTGCTCGCCGCGGAACTGGCAGCCGTCCGCAGACTGCGTCGTCGCTGACCTTACCTTGCCGTATCGCGCCGCCGCCTACTCGGCGACGGCGTCCTCCAGAATCAGATCCGCACCTTTCTCGGCGACCATCACGGTCGCCGCGTTGGTGTTGCCGGACACCACGTTCGGCATGATCGAAGCGTCCACCACCCGCAGCCCCGACAAGCCCCGCACGCGTAGCCGCTCGTCGACCACGGCCATCGGATCCTGACCCATCCGGCAGGTGGAAGTCGGGTGGTACACGGTGCCACCCACTTCGCGCGCATAGCCGAGCCAGTCCTCGTCCGAGTTCACGCGGTTGCCTGGCGCGTGCTCCGCGGCAACGAAGGGCTGCATCGGTGTCGTGCCCATCAGCCTGCGGATCGTCTTCAAGGAATCCACCACCACGCGCCGGTCCTCGTCCGTATCGAGGTACCGATACTGGATGGCCGGTGCCTCCAGCGGATCCGCCGAACGGATGCGCACATGCCCGCGAGACTCCGGCCGTAGCGGTGACATCGACACCGTGAAGCCCGAGAAGGGGTGCAACGTCGTACCCATCTTGTCCGTGCTGAAGTTGATAAGGTACAGCTGCACATCGGGCCGCTCCACATCCGGTCGGGACTTCAGAAACGCGCCCGCATAACCGGCACTCACCGTGAGCGGCCCCCGCTTGGCGAGCAGGTAGCGAAGACCGACCCACGCCTTGCCCCAGAGCGTGGCCATGTCGTCGTTGAAGGTGACCCGCTGCGCACACTTCCAGACGGTACGCACATAGAAATGATCCTGCAGTCCTTCGCCGACGCCCGGCGCATCCAGCACCATGGGAATCCCATGCGAACTCAATAGCGCCTGCGGACCGACGCCGGACAACTGCAGGAGCTGCGGCGAATTGAAGGAACCGCCACACAGCAGCACCTCGCGACTCGCGGACGCCGACACCAGACCGCCGTTGTGCCGGAACTCCACGCCCGTTGCACGTACGCCATCGAACAGCACACGGCTCGCCCGCGCCTCGGTGATCACCCGCAGGTTGGAGCGATTCTCGGCAGGGCGCAGATACGCCACCGCACAGCTCACGCGGCGACCCTTTCGCGCACTCGAATGGAAGTAGCCATACCCTTCTTGCGTGCGGCCGTTGAAGTCGTCGTTGCACGGCACGCCCGTCGACCGCCCCGCTTCGATGAAGGCGTCACACAGTGGATGCCGGTCGGGCAGATCGCTCACCGCCAGCGGGCCTCCCGAGCCGTGAAACTCGTCGGCGCCGTGCTGGTAGTCCTCGGACTTGCGGAAGTAGGGCAGCAGGTCGGCGAAGCTCCAGCCGCTGTTGCCCAGACGCGCCCACTCGTCGAAGTCCTCCGGCTGTCCGCGCACGTGCACGAGGCCGTTGATCGAACTCGACCCGCCGAGGACCTTGCCGCGTGGCGTGAACACGCGCCGTCCGTTGAGGTTCGGCTCCGGCTCGGACTGGTACATCCAGTTCACGGCAGGCGTCGCGAACAGCTTCCCGTAGCCGAGCGGAATGTGAATCCACGGATTGGTGTCGCGCGGCCCGGCCTCCAGCAGCAGCACGCTGTACCGGCCGCCGGCTGAGAGCCGGTTGGCGAGCACGCATCCGGCGGAACCGGCGCCAACGATGATGTAGTCGAAGTTCATGGTCGAGTGAGTCGTCGAACCTATCGAGCCTAACGCGTCACCGACCGGTGCTCAACCGGTACGGAGGAAGGTGCCGCCGACAGCCGGGGACGCCGCGCTGACGCTCAACCGGTCCGGCGCTGCACGCCCGGAAAGACGCACAGCATTTCGTACAGCAGGTTCGCGCCCAGCATCGCCGTATTGCCTGACGCATCGTAGACCGGTGCCACCTCGACGAGGTCACCGCCGACGATATCCAGACCGTGACAGCCGCGGACGATTTCGTAGCCCTGGATGCCGGTGAGTCCCGCGAACTCCGGTGTGCCGGTACCCGGCGCATAAGCCGGGTCCAGACCGTCGATGTCGAAGCTGATGTAGACGGGGCCGGCGCCCAGCTGCGCCCGCACCTCCTCCATCAGCGGCGAGAGCGAACGGTTCCAGCATTCCTCGGCCGGTACCACGCGGGCGCCCTGCCGTCGGCTCCAGTCGAAGTCGTCCGCGGCATAGCCGGTGGCACGCAGACCGATCTGCACCACGCGCTTCGGGTCCACGAGTTTCTCTTCGATCGCCCGGCGCATCCAGGTGCCGTGGGTTTCCTTCTCGCCGAACATGTCGTCGTTGACGTCGGCGTGGGCGTCCACGTGCACGACGCCCAGGCGACCTGCCCCGTAGTGTTTCGCGTAAGCACGGAGCACCGGCAGCGTGACCACGTGGTCGCCGCCCATCGCGAGCGTCCTGCAGCCCGACGCGAGGATCCGGGAGAAGAACGCCTCGATGATCGCGATCGTCTTCGGGAGGTGGTAGGTGTTCACTGGCACGTCGCCGAGATCCGCGCACTGCAGACTGTCGAACGGCGCAGCCCGCGAAGCCATGTGGTACGGCCGGATCATCACGGACTCGGTGCGGATGCCGCGCGGGCCGTACCGAGCGCCCGGCCGGTTCGACGCACCGGCATCCACCGGAATGCCGACGAAGCCGACGTCGATCCCGTCCGGCACTTCGGCCGAGGGCAGACGCATGAAGGTCGCGGGGCCCGCGAACCGCGGCATCTCGTTGCCGCCGAGCGGCTGGTTGAAGGACATGGCGATCGCACTCCTGCGGTTCACGAGCCGCGATTATCGCCCCGGCCCGCGGTCGTTTGACACGGGCGATGCGGACCAATACCCTCGCCGTGCCGAAACCAACCGCCGCGCACTCGGGATTCGGCACCGGTGCCGCAGGCGTCTCCAGGAGGGTGGGTGATGGGAGTTCGTTTTCCGGTCGCGATTGCCGCGACGTTTGCACTGCTTTGCACGCTCGGCGCAAGCGCGAAGGACACCGTCAAGATCGTGTTCATCGGGCCGCTCACGGGCGGTGTCGCCGCCAACGGCCTGGGCGGCCGCAACGCGGCTGACCTCGCGGTGAAGGTGCGCAACGCCGACCCGAAAGCGAAGTACACCTACGAGCTGATGGTCCTCGACGACGAGTGCAAGCCCAACGTCGGCGTGCAGGTCGCGACCAAGGCTGCCGCCGACAACAACGTGATCGCCGGCGTGACCCACTACTGCTCCACCGTGGCGATGGGCACCGTGGATGTCTACCACCGCTTCGGACTGCCCGTCGTCGTCTGGGGCGCGGTCCTGCCGGACATCACCTACGCCAACGACTACAAAGAGATCCACCGGGTCAACGGCACGATGATCAACCAGAACGAGACCGCCGCGCGCTTCATGGCGACCCTCAAGTTCAAGCGCTGGGCGATCATTCACGACACCACCGACTACGGCAAGGGCCACAACAAGTACTTCACCGAGTACCTGCAGAAGAACGGCGGGCAGATCCTCGGCACCTTCGGCGTCACGGCGGACCAGCAGGACTTCTCCGCCGAACTCACCCGCATCAAGGAACTCAAGCCCGAGGTCCTGTACTTCGGCGGCATCACGCCGCTGGGCGTGCGCATCCGCAGCCAGATGGACAAGCTGGGCGTGAAGGCCGTGTTCCAGGGAACGTCCGGCATCATCTCGGACGCCTTCGTGGAAGGCCTCGGTCCCCTGGCCGAAGGCGTGATCGCGTTCCGCGAAGGTGCCCCGGTCGAGAAGCTGCCGGGCGGCCGCGTCTTCATGGACCAGTACGCCAAGGGCGGCTATAGCGACGATCCGGAGGCCTACGGCCCGTTTGCCTTCGCGGCCACGACCCTCGTGCTGGACGCCATCGAGAAGGTCGGCCCCAACCGCAAGAAGGTCCGTGCGGAACTCAACAAGACCGCCGACTACGATTCTGTCGTGGGCAAGATCACCTTCGACGACCACCGCCAGAACGCTGTCCCGCTCATCACCAAGTTCGTCGTGCAGAACGGCAAGTGGGTGGTGTGGGAAGACAGCGAGTACGCGTCGGGCAAACGCTCCCTCGTCCGCAAGTAACCCTCGGGGGCTTCGCGCTTGGATCTCGCGCTGATCGCCCAGCACCTCGTCAACGGGGCGATGCTGGGCGTCATCTACGCTCTGGTGGCAGTGGGCTTCACGCTGTTCTTCGGCGTGCTGGACGTCATCAAGTTCTCCCACGGTGACGTCGTGATGCTCGGCGCCTTCACCGCGCTCGCGACCTCCGCCGGTCTGGTCGGGTCCGGCAGTGCGCTGCCGCCGGCTATCGTGCTCGCCGCGATGTTCATCGCCGCCGTCGGCGGCATGGCGGTGTTCGGCGCGCTGATGGCGAAGTTCCTGGTCCTGCCGCTGCGCAAGGCGCCCACACTCAACGTGCTCCTCATCACGCTGATGGCCGGGACGGTCATCCGCGAAGCCGTGCGGCTCTTCTACCCGCAGGGCTCCAACCCCAAGCCCTTTCCGCGGCTGCTGCCGACCGGCGCGTGGGAGATCGGCGAATTCACGCTGCGATACGACAGCACGATCCTGCTCGTTACCGGCGTCGTTGCCATCGTGCTCGTGCACCTCGTCATCACCCGGACACGACTCGGCCTCGCCATCCGTGCCGTCGCGCAGGACCCCGAGACGGCCTCCGCCATGGGCATCCCCTTCCACGGCACCGTGCTCGCGACGTTCGCGATCGGCTCTGCCCTCGCGGCACTGGCCGGCGTCGTGAACGGCCTGTACTACAGCGAGGTGAGCTTCAACATGGGCCTGCTGCTCGGCGCCATCGGCTTCTCCGCGGCGGTCATCGGCGGTCTCGGCAACGTGTATGGCGCGATCCTGGGCGGCTTCATCTTCGCGGCCCTGCAGACCATCGGTGCGGTGCTGCTCCCGATTGCGAGTGCCTACAAGGACGTGTTCGCCTTCGCTGCCGTCATCCTGCTCATGGCGTGGAAGCCGGGTGGCCTCCTTGCCGAACGGTCTGCCGATCGTGTCTGACCGGCGCGCCTCTCCGCTGCCCGCGCTCGGCGCCCTCGTCGCCGGCGCAGCGGCCGTGCTCGGGCTGCTCCTCGCCGAGCAGCAATGGGAAGTCGCGACGCTCGCCATCGTCGGCGCGCTGGCGCTGCTGATCGGCGGCAAGCTCGGCTGGGGCGAGGTGATTCACCGCAGCGCGACGGATCACCATCGCTGGATCACGCCCGTGGCCTGGCTCACGGCGGCCCTCGTGATCTTCGGGCTGCGCGAACACAACTTCGAACTGCTGATGCTCTGCACCGTCATGCTCTACATGGTGGCGGGTCTCGGGCTCACCGTGCAGTTCGGCTACACCGGCGTTGTGAACTTCGCCGCCGCCGCGTTCATGGGGGTCGGCGCCTACACCGCCGCGGTGCTGCTGCTGCACACCGGCCTGCCTCACGTGCTCGTGATTCTCGCCGGCGGTCTCGTCAGTGCGGTCATCGGGTCGGTACTCCTGCTGCCGCTGCTGCGCACGCGCGGCCACTACGCGGCGCTCATCACCATCGCGTTCGGCATCCTGTTCCGCACCTTCCTCGAAGTGAACGACACCCTTGGCGGGCCGCAGGGCCTCAAGGTGCCGGGGATGGAATGGTTCGGGCTCGTGTTCAACGATGCCATCGAGATCGACGACGAGACCGAGTGGTCCTTCTATCTGCGCTACGCCGGCCTGTGCCTGGTCCTGCTGTTCTTCGCCTATCACTTCGTGCGGCGGCTGGAGCGCTCGTGGCTCGGCCTGTCGCTCGACGCGGTGCGGCTCGACGAGACGGCGGCCTCCGCCTTCGGCCTCAACGGTGCCGCGTGGAAGATCGTCGCGTTCTCCATCGGCAACTTCCTCGCGGGCATGGCCGGTGCGGTCTACGCGATGGTCACGGCGTTCATCGCCCCCGCGAGCTTCACCTTCGGCGATTCGCTGATCCTCGTGTCCATCGTGATCCTCGGCGGCCTGGGCAATCCGCTCGGCCTGCTGCCCGCCGCGCTGATCGTCGTCGTGCTGCCGGAGAAACTGCAGGTGATCCAGGAGTACCGCTTCCTGCTGTTCGCGGCGCTGGTCATTGCGATCCTGCTGGTGCGTCCCGGCGGGCTCATCCCCCGACGCGCCCGCGACTACTTCCCCGGGGCGGGCGGCCGATGAGCCAGGAGCTGTTGGTGGCGTCCGCGCTGTCCGTCCGCTTCGGCGGCGTGCGCGCGCTAGACGGCCTCGATATCCGCGTGCACGAAGGCGAAGTGCTGGGCGTGATCGGCCCCAACGGCTCGGGCAAGACCACCTTCTTCAACGCCGTGACCGGGTTCGTCACCACGGCCGGCGGGTCGGTGACTCTTGGCGGTGAAACGATCACGGGCTTGGTCCCGCGCGAGATCGCGCGGCGCGGCATCGCCCGCACGTTCCAGCGGCTGCGCCTGCTGCTGGAACTGTCCGTCTTCGACAACCTGATGCTCGGGCAGCACCTGTCCCTGGACCACGGCATCGTCGCCAACCTGCTGCTGCGCGGCCGGCTCCGCGCGTCGATGACCAGCCACATCGAGTCCGCCCGACATCTCCTGTCCTACTTCAGCGCCACCCTGCCGGGCAAGCTGTTCGAGCCGGTGTCCGCCCTCACCATGATCGACCGCCGCCGGGTCGAGGTGTGCCGCGCGCTCATCCGCGAGCCCCGGCTCCTGCTGCTCGACGAACCCTCCGCCGGCATGACACCGGAAGAGACCGCCGAACTCATGCGCGACCTGCAGAAGGTGAAGGCCGAGCGCAGCCGGCTCGCCGTCATCCTCATCGAGCACGACATGGACGTGATCGAGAGCGTGAGCGATCGCTGCGCCGTGTTCGACTACGGACGCAAGCTGTGCGAGGGCAGCTACGCCGAGGTATCCAGCGACCCCGCCGTGCGCCGCGCCTATCTGGGTGTGGACGACGAATGAAGGCGCTCTCGCTCGAAATCCGCGACATCACCGTCGGGTACGACCGCGCCGACGTGCTGTCGGGCGTCTCGCTCACGGCCAACGCCGGCGAGATCACCTGTCTGCTCGGCGCGAACGGTTCGGGCAAGAGCACGCTGGCCCGCGCCATCCTCGGCCTCACGCCGCCGCGATCCGGCACGATCCGTCTGGACGGACGCGACATCGCCGGGCTCGCCGTCCACAAGATCGTAGGCCTGGGCATCGGCGCGATTCCGGAAGGCCGCCGGGTCTTTCCGAAACTCACCGTCACCGAGAACCTCCGCACCGGCGCGTACCTGGTGCGCGATGCCGCACTGGTCGCCACCCGCATGACGGAAGTGTTCCGCGTGTTTCCCCGGCTGGAGGAGCGCGCCGGGCAGCTCGCCGGCACGCTCTCCGGCGGCGAGCAGGCGATGCTGTCCATCGGTCGCGGCCTCATGGGCTCGCCGGGCCTGCTCATCATCGACGAGCCGTCCCTGGGGCTGTCGCCCAAGTTCGTGAAGGAGAACTTCCAGGTGATCCGCCGCATCAACGAGGCCGGCGTCTCCGTGCTGCTCGTGGAGCAGAACGTGCACCAGACGCTGGAGGTCGCCCATCGCGGCTACGTGCTCTCGGGCGGCCGGGTGGTCGCCGAAGGCACGGCCGAGGAACTGAAGCGCCACCCCGAACTCGTGGCCGCCTATTTCGGCAATCACGGCGGCTGAAGCCCCGCGCCGCTGGCTATACTCGCGCGACACTTTCCCAGGAGCGCGCCGTCATGGCTGCACCCGATCCGATCCGACTGACGCAGGACCTCCTGCGGTTCAACACCATCAACCCCCCCGGCGCCGAGGAGCCCTGCGCGCGGCACATCGGGGAGATGCTCGAGAAGGCCGGCTTCCGCGTCACTTACCACGGTTTCGGCACTGGTCGCGCCAACCTGGTGGCGACCATCGGCGGCGATGCGGACATCGCGCCCATCTGCTTCACGGGCCACATCGACATCGTGCCCCTGGGCGCCAAGGCCTGGAGCAAGGACCCATTCGCCGGCGAGACCGATGCGGGCAAGGTCTATGGCCGCGGTTCCAGCGACATGAAGGCCGGCGTCGCTGCGTTCGTCGCCGCTGCTGTCGCACTGGCGCCGAAGCTCGAGCGCACGCCGGGCATCTCCATCGTCATCACGGCCGGCGAGGAGACCGGATGCCAGGGCGCATTCGATCTCATCCGCAAGCCCGGAGCACTCGGACGCGCCGGCGCCATCGTGGTGGCCGAGCCCACGGGCAACTTCCCCTATGTCGGCCACAGGGGCGCCTTCTGGCTCCAGGCCCTCGCCCACGGGGTGACGGCTCACGGCTCCATGCCCGAGAAGGGCGTCAACGCGGTCTACAAGGCGGCCAAGGCAGTGACCTGCCTCGAGCACTACCACTTCGACACGCCTCCGCACGGGATGATGGGTCAGGGCACGCTGAACGTCGGCACGTTTACCGGCGGGCTCAACATCAACTCGGTGCCCGACCGCGCTGCCATCGGCATCGACATGAGGACCGTGCCCACGCAGAGCCACGCCCACATCCGCGAGTCCCTCGCGAAGGCGCTCGGCCCGGATGTCCAGCTGGAGACGCTCCTCGACGTGGAATCCGTCTACACCGAGCCGGACGACCCGTGGGTGCAGAGCGTGTTCGACGTGATGCAGAAGACCCTCGGCTCCCGCCCCGAGCCGAAGACGGCCACGTACTTCACCGATGCCGCGGCGCTCAAGCCGGCCTACGGCAATCCGCCCACGCTGATCCTGGGCCCCGGCGAGCCGCACATGGCCCACCAGACCGACGAGTACTGCATCGCCGAGCGCGTGCTGCAGTCGACGGAAGCCTTCACCGAGATCATGCGCAACTGGTGCCGCGTCTGAGACATGCCGCTCCCGTTTCTCGGTAGCGGCCTTTCCGAACGGCTCGCGGCCCTGTGCCGCGATGAGCCTCCCGTTCCCATTGCCACCGAACACGAGAATCCCGCCGCGGTCGCGCTGGAAGCGCGGCTGGGGGGTTCACGGGTGGTGATTCTCGCCACTGACCCCGCCCGGGCTTCCGGCGCCATCGGCCGCGCGGAAGCCGAGACCCTCTCCGCCGGGATCGGCTATGCGCGGGCCCATCGCCTGCCGATCGTCCTGCTCATCGATTCCGCGGGTGCCCTGCTCACCGAAGGCGTGACCGTCCTCGGTGCCTTCCGCCAGCTGGAGCGCGCCCTGCTGCAGGCGCGCGCCGACGATCTCCCGCTCGTGGCGGTCATCGGCCGCAACTGCTTCGGCGGCGCCAGTCTGCTCGCCTTCGCCGCCCAGACGCGCATCTACCCGCGCGGCAGCCGCCTGGGCCTGTCGGGCCCGCGTGCGATCGCGGCGGTGCGGCCCGGATTCGACGAGCCAAGTGCGGTCTCGGAGATCTACCGCTGCGAGAGCCGCGCCCGCCACGACGAAGACGCGGTGCTCGTCACGGACGATGCGGGCGCCGTGCACGCCACGCTGCTGGCCTGGCTCAACGACCCCTCGCGGCGCTCGGCCGACCTCGCCCGCACGCGTCGCATACTCACCCGCCGACTGCGCATGTACCACGGTGATCCTACAACGCTCTCCACGTCCGCACCGCCGCCGGAAGTGGAAGCGAGGCTCGATCATCTCTTCGCCGAAGGCTGGAGCGCCGTGTATTGCGATGGCGTGGTCTGGGGCGACGGTTGGGTGGACGGTCGGGACACGGCCTTTGCCGGCTTCGTCGGCGCGCGCACCGTCAACGCCTTTGGCTGCTGGCGATTCCTCGAAGCGATGCGCGAGTTCGCGCGGGAACGGGAAGACCTTCCGGTCACCCTCCTGCTGGACAGCCCGGGTCAGGCGCCGCTGCCCGAAGAAGAGCAGCTGCTGCTTTCCGAATTCGTCGCTGCGGTGGCCGAAGCCGCCCACGGCATGCGCGTGCAGGGCCGCACCGTGGAGCTGTGGCTGATCGGCGAAGGGGGCGGTGCCGTGTACGTGGCGCTCGCCGCGGCGGCCACCACGATCACCGCGTGGCCCGGCGTGAAGCTCGCCACCCTGCCGCCGCGCATCGTCGACGGCGTGATCGGCGCGCGCGCCGAAGACAAACCCACTCTTTCCACCCTCATCGAAGCGCGCGTCATCGATCGCTGGACCCGTTCGCCGGGGTTCGGCGAGTGGCCCGCGCCGAGCCTGCCGTCATGACCCAAGCCAACCTGTACGCCCTGCTCGAAAGCCGCTTTCCGACCGGCGCCGCGCCGCTGCTCGAAACCGAGGACGGCATGATCGTCACCTATGCCGAGATGCGCTCGCTTGCTGCGCACATCGCCGCGGCGCTGCGGGCGCACGGTGCCCGGCCGGGGGATCGCGTGGCCGCCCAGGTGGACAAGTCGCCGGCGGCGCTCGCGCTGTATCTCGCATGTCTGCGCGGCGGGTTCGTGTACCTGCCGCTCAACACGGCGTACCAGCCGGCAGAGATCGCCTACTTTCTTGGCGACGCCACGCCGTCTGTGTTCGTGTGCCGGCCGGAATCCGTCGAGCCCCTGAAGCCGCATGCTGCCACTGCCGGTGTGAAGACCGTCCTCACACTCGACGCCGCGGGACAGGGAAGTCTGCGGGACTCGGCCGCGACGGCGACACCGGACGACACCGTCCATGTGTCGGCTGCCGAGGATCTCGCTCTCATCATCTACACCTCGGGCACCACGGGCCGCTCGAAGGGCGCCATGCTGACGCACGGCAGTCTCGCCGCGAATGGGCTCGCGCTGACCGGCGCCTGGGGGTTCACGCGTGACGACGTGCTGCTGCACGAGCTGCCGCTGTTCCACGTGCACGGGTTGTTCATCTCCACGCACTGCGTTCTCCTGAGCGGCGCGCGCATGCTGTTCCATCGCAAGTTCGACGCGGCCCTCGTGCTGCGCAGCCTGCCGCGTTGCACCGTGATGATGGGTGTGCCCACCTTCTACACGCGCCTGCTCGCGGAACCCGGCTTCGACCGCGCTGCCGCGGCAAGCATCCGCCTGTTCGTGTCGGGCTCCGCGCCGTTGCTGATGGAGACCTTCCGCGAGTTCGAGACCCGCATCGGCCAGGCCATCCTCGAGCGTTACGGCATGAGTGAAGCCGGCGTGATCACCACGAATCCGCTCGTAGGCGCCCGCAAGGGCGGGACCGTCGGCCAGGCGCTTACCGGCATGCAGGTGCGGGTGGCCGATGGCGAGGATCGCGCACTGCCCACCGGTGAGACCGGCGGCGTGCAGATCCGCGGCACGAGCGTGTTCAAGGGCTACTGGAACATGCCCGAGAAGACGCGCGAGGAGTTCACCCCCGACGGCTGGTTTCGTACCGGTGACGTGGGCGTGTTCGACGCCGAGGGCTACCTCAGCATCGTCGGCCGCGCGAAGGACCTGATCATCACGGGCGGCTACAACGTCTACCCGAAGGAGATCGAGCTGGAGCTCGACACCTGGCCGGGCGTGGTGGAGTCGGCCGTCATTGGCGTGCCTCACCCCGACTTCGGCGAGGCCGTTACGGCCGTCGTCGTCGCGGCCGCGGGCGCCCAGCTCGACGAAGCCGCCATGATTGCCTCGCTGCGCGGCCGGCTGGCGAACTACAAGGTGCCGAAGCGCGTGCACGTCGTCACGGAACTGCCCCGCAATGCCATGGGCAAGGTCCAGAAGAACGTGCTGCGGGACAAGTTCGGCGGCTGACCGGGCGACGGACGCCGGCGGCCTCCGCAATGGAACTCGTCTTCGACGGCCCCGCCCATCCACTCGGACTGGCCGTCGAGAGCTTTCTCGTCCTGCTGCCGCTTGCCTACTGGATCTTCGAGCGGTACTTCCGGAAGAAGCCGAGCACCTGGCTGCTACCCACCGTATCTCTGGCGCTATTCGCGTTCATCAACGGTGTCCGGCTCTGGGACCAGCTCCGGGTGCGCCATCTCAATCCCGCCGAGGTGCACGTGACCACGGGCCCCATCGACGAGGCCTGGCACATCGTGAGCAAGACCCGCGACTGGAGCAACAAATCCTTGAGCTACCGCACGACGGTGAGTGAGGGATTCGATGTCGCGGGGCTGCGCTTCAAATGGAACATCGCGGACAGCTATTCCCCCGCCACCTTTTCCAACAGCGGCACCCCGCCAATCGAGTTCGTGAAAGGCACGCCCGTCGAAGTCACCTGGTTTCAGGATGCCGCCACGGACGACACCCGGCGAATCATCCGGCTGCGCATGGGAAAGCTCCCCGGCAGCGCGCTCCCCGAAGATCCGGCCTTCAACCGATTCCATCGGGACTTCGTCGCCGCCTTCATGGCTGGCGACACCGCGCGCCTCACGGCGCTAACGCGCTTCCCGTTCGACTTCGCCGGCAACGGGATGGAACGCGACGAGGCCGCCACCCTGTGGATGGGCCTGCTGTCGCCGGGCACCCAATCGTGTCTGGCGACGGCAGCACCGACGAAGAACGCGGATGGGAGCGTGCATCTCACATGTCATGGCACGGTATTCGAGTTCCGGCAGCAGGGCGGTTCGGACTGGATGTTTGTGGGGATACCGAGGACGCGGTGAGGGGGTAGAGAACTACACGCGATTGGGAGCGCTTCCCGTCAGAAGCCCGGTGCTGCGCGAACCGTTTGTTCACCAGAACTGATGAACTTCCGGGGGCAGGGATAGCCAGCAGATTCGGACCGCGCTACTCTGTTGCGGGAGTTGTGGGTACCCCGCGGCCGCTGGTTTCCCTTCGCGCTGGGGCGTCCAGGCTGATGGAAAGATGTCTGAAAGGTAATCCGATGAAGGTTGAGGAACGCGAGCCGGTTCTGTTCGGCAAACGTCGCGGAACTCCGCGACGGTCGAGAGCCACAGAACGTTGGAGCGCTCCGTGAAGAACATCCAGGTGATCGACGGAGCGGACAACTGCGTGTACGACATCTTCGGCTGCACCGATTCGGAGCTTGAGCTGATCTTTCCGCAAGGTCAGGACGTTGCGTTCATCGATGAGGTCTACGCGCGTGGTGATACCCAGTTGCTCGACGCGGCGTTCAACGTTGTTTGGGCTAGGCGACAAATCAAGTCCGAAGTGCAGGGCATCCACGGTTTGCTTGTCTATGGGCTAGAGAGGAAGAAGGTGTACTACCCCAACCGACGGGATGCGGACGCAATCAACCCGGATCGAGACAAATGCATGGTGTGAACAGCAGTTGCGCAGCGAAGCGACCCAACAGCCACTTGCCACCGATCGTCAACGCCGGGCTCCACCCGCGTCGCCGTCGTCTGAACCTTATCTCCTTGAGTGAGCGCGTGAAAAAGCCACTTCTCAGCATTCTCCTTGCAGGCTTGGTCGGCTGCGCCGGTCCGAACCCCAACATTGGCGAGCGTACGGTCGACATGGCGTGGACATCCGGGCATTTCGAAGGCGCGCTCAGTGGTGCTCTACGACACGCTGAGGCTGGGAAGCCGTGGGCTCAGCTACGGGTTGGCATTTTCTATTTTCGCGGCTTGGGTACGCCCAAAGATTTGGAGAAAGCCGAGTATTGGCTCAAGAAAACTGCCGCGCAGAAGGCGAGCGGCCGATGGGCCGAGGGCCAAATGATCGGCGCATTCGGTAACAGTGGATACTTCAATCAGAACAGCGATGCACGAATCGCCCAATACCAATTGGCACAGATGTATTACGAAAGCGACAGGAACCTACAAGAAGCCAAGGAACTCATTGAGACCGTGATCCGCGAGTCGAAGGGCAAGCCGGTGTTCTTCTGCTGTGAGTTCGAAGGCGGAAGGTCCTTCACGCAAGAACAGTTTCAGACCTTGAAGAAGCTCTTGGACGAGAAGCTGGCTACCAAGTGATGCTCTCTCAAAACCGGCGGTTCCAGCAGAGGCAGCCGCTTCGTTGCGCTGCCTTCGCGGCAACCTGGCGCAGCTGAACCGCGGCGAGAGCGCGCGCTGCTAACTCACGATGCGACTCTTGCCAACCAAACGAACCGAGGAAGCTGTTTCAATTGCGATCGCCTTACAGTGCTTGCAAGTCATCGACGGGCTAGTGCCAGAAGCTGCGTTTGCGATCGACAACAAGACTCAGGGTCAGGACTCTCGAACAAGCTATCTGCTCGCTCAGCAGGTGCCTGGGCCCCTCTCCAGTCGTACGCATGTTTACTGCGACCTTGGGGCGCCGCGCGAGCCCTCTCGGAAGACCGAAAGTCCATCAAGCGCCAATCCCGGCGACTGCCGTTGGGACGTCGTCGTCGCGTTCGCGGCTGGCGACGACACGCGCCTTCCGTTCGACTTTGCGAGCAACTGAATGGAACGTCACGAGGCCGCTACCATGTGGGGCCTGCTCTCACCGGGAATCCAATCGTGTCTGACGACGGCGGTACCGACGAAGAACGCTGACGAAAGCGTGCATCTCGCCTGTCATGGCGCGGTGTTCGAGTTCCAGCAGAAGGGCGGTTCGGGTTGGCTGTTGGCGGATGTCCCGAGCACACGGTAGGGAGGTAGCGAAATCTCTAGCCCCCTCGATCTGACGTTATCCTCTGGAAATCATGCGCGCTTGCAAGACCAAACTCCGTTTGCGACGTTTGCGACTCGGAAGATCCGATGCTAGACCGAAGGCGGGGATGGCGTCGACGCAATTGACCGAAAGCGGAGTCGCCGTATCATCAATGCTGTCCGACCGAATAGCCGCCACTCCATGCGGCTTCCTCGCACTCCATATATGAGGAGAACCAGTGATCAACAGAATTCTGAGACTAGCGACCGCACTCGTTTGCGTTGTGCTCATTGGCTGTTCAGCAGCGATGGTTCCCGATACAAGCGATCCATGGAAGAAACTGCAGAATGCCAGTTATCTGATAGATGACGATCGTGCAATCCCAGCACAAAGACTGGCGAAAGAAGCGCTCGCTGACTTTGAAGCCGCCAACAATGCCGAAGGCGTTGCCCAAGCTCACATGGTGTTGGGCAACTTCTACAAAAGTAAAACGTATCGAAATCATGCCGGCTTCTACAAGAAGCACAACGAATATGATCCGACCCTAAGAACGTCGATTGAGCACTTCGCGAAAGCGGCCGAGACATACAGAACACTAGGAGACAACTGGGGAGTCTCCACCGCACTGTTTGGCATGGGCAACGCGGAGCACGTTGACGGAAACCAGCAGCGTGGATGTGAGCTCTACAAAGAAGCTCTCGACTTGTACTTGAGCACAGCCAACGACCCAAACAGAAAAGTTCACTGGTGGAATCCAAAGTTCGAGTCCTATGATCGAATGATTCAAGCATTCACGCAGAAGTACTGCCAGAGCAAGTAGGGCTCGGAATGACCACAGCACCTACCAATTGCTAGGGCCAGGTACTTCGCACAATCATTCTTCTCCCCGCGCATGCGCCCGCGCCCCATCGCACGCCGCACCACACCCTCCACCTTCGGTTTACGGTAACCCTGGTGCGAAGTACGATCCGCCCAGTCCACACCTGCAGGCCGATCTGCTGACGTGATCGGGCGGCAGTCCGAGGCATCCCCAAAAATAAGGAGGAGTAACGCATGACGACCGCTTCACCCACCCAGCGTGTGAACGCCTGGCTTGCCAAGTTCGACGCCGCCCTGAAGGCCAATGCCGTCCAGGAGGCTGCCAGCCTCTTCGCGGAAGACGGTTTCTGGCGCGACTTCGTTTCATTCACATGGAATCTCAAGACCATGGAGGGGCGCCAGGCAATCGCAGACATGCTCGCGGCGACGCTGCCCAGCGCCCGCCCGTCGGGCTGGACTCTCGAGGGTGAGGCGACCGAAGCCGGCGGAATCACGGACGGGTGGATTCGTTTCGAAACGGCCGTCGGACGTGGGGAAGGACATCTGCGCCTCAATGCCGAGGACAAGGCCTGGACGCTTCTCACCACGCAATACGAACTCAAGGGGCACGAGGAGCGGAAAGGGTCGACGCGCGAGAAGGGCGTCCAGCATGGTGTGCAGAAGCATCGCCAGAACTGGTTAGAGCGGAAGCAGGCGGAAGAAGCGGCGCTGGGATACACCCAGCAGCCGTACGTCGTCATCATCGGCGGCGGTCAGGGCGGAATCGGTTTGGGCGCGAGGCTGAAGCGCCTGGGGGTGCCCACGATCATCGTGGAGAAGAACCCGCGCGCGGGCGACAGCTGGCGCAATCGCTACAAGTCGCTCTGCCTGCACGACCCGGTCTGGTACGACCACATGCCCTACCTGCCCTTCCCCGAACACTGGCCAGTGTTCTCGCCCAAGGACAAGATCGGCGACTGGCTGGAGATGTACACGAAGGTGATGGAGCTCAACTACTGGACCAGCACTGTCTGCAAGCGCGCCCAGTACGACGAAGCCAAGGGCGAATGGACCGTCGTGGTCGAGCGGGAAGGCAAGGAGGTCGTGCTCAGGCCCAAGCAGCTCGTGCTGGCGACCGGGATGTCCGCCGTTCCCAACATGCCTGACATTCCGGGCATCGACACGTTCAAGGGCGACATTCACCACTCGTCACGACATCCTGGCGCGGAGCGCTATGTCGGGAAGAAGGCTGTCGTGATCGGCTCCAACAACTCCGCCCACGACATCTGCGCCGACTTCCAGGAGCACGACGTCGACGTGACGATGGTCCAGCGATCCTCCACCCACATCGCGCGTTCCGAAACGCTCATGGAACTGGCGCTGGGCGGACTCTATTCGGAACAGGCCGTGGCGAACGGCGTCACGACGCAGAAGGCCGATCTGATCTTTGCCTCGATCCCGTATCGTGTCCTGCCCGCGCTGCAGGTGCCCGTCTATCAGCAGATGAAGGAGCGGGACAAGGACTTCTACGACCGTCTGGAAAAGGCCGGATTCATGCTCGACTTCGGCGAGGACGGCAGCGGACTGTTCTGCAAGTACCTCCGGCGCGGGTCCGGTTACTACATCGATGTGGGCGCATCGGAGCTGATCGCCGACGGCAAGATCAAGCTCAAGACCGGGAAGACCGAGCGCATCACGGAGAACGGTGTCGTCATGGCCGATGGCACGGTACTGCCGGCCGACGTGATCGTGCTCGCGACAGGCTACGGGTCGATGAATGGATGGGCAGCCCAGCTGATCAGCCAGGAAGTCGCCGACAAGGTCGGGAAGTGCTGGGGCATGGGTTCAGGCACGACCAAGGACCCCGGCCCGTGGGAGGGCGAACTGCGCAACATGTGGAAGCCCACGCAGCAGCCCGGGCTCTGGTTCCACGGCGGCAATCTGCACCAGTCGCGACACTACTCGATCTATCTCGCGCAACAGCTGAAGGCCCGGATGGAGGGAGTCCCGACTCCGGTGTACGGCCTCCAGCAGCCGCATCACAAGGGCTGATCGGGGAAGGTGATCGTCCGGAGCGGTCGCGATGCGACTGCTCCGGGCTGAGTTAACGCGATGCTCGAGCGGCAGGGTGTTTGCCGGCCGCTCGGCTCTGGCCGCAGGAAGTGCTGCGGTTTTTCAAGCTGTGATCGACTTACGCGAAGCTAGAGCAATTCCGCTGCCGCGGCGATCGCTCTATCCATAAGGAAAGTGCAGTCGATGAACGCACCTTACCTTCCCGAAGCACTTCAACACACGATGTTCGGCGCCTTGCTACCACCGGTTCTGATCGGCTATGGAGCCGGGGCAACGATCGGGATGAGCATCCTGGCCTTGCATCGTCTTCGGTACCTCTACGATCGGAAGAGGCTCGGAACAGTAGCGTTCATCGCCTTGGCCATCCTCGTTGCCACCCCTCTCGCGCTGGCGTTCCTGATCGCACCACTCGGCGTCTCTGCGACTCAAAAGGGCTGGTGGGATACAGACTGGCTCTCACCGGTTGCTCTCTACGCGGCCCTGCTCGGAGCCGCTTGGGTTACCTGGTTATTCTCGAACGCCAACAGTCACCATTCTTCGCCGTAACTGAGCCGATGGAAAATCTCATTGCGGATTTCCCAGGCGGTCGGTACGCATTCTCGTTGATCGTGGGATTCATGATTGGCGCAGTGCTTGTGCATGCGGGCCTCGTCGACAGGGCCCTTCGCAAGGCTTGTGTTCAGATGCCTCCTGCTCGTGGCCGCACGCTTCGCGTTCTGGCTCTTGGAGTTTTCATTCTCGCGGCCTTTGGTGTCAGCCTCGCCCTTGGTGGCTTGGTGCTGTTCGGGGAGCCTTCGGCCGACCGCGTCCAGGTCGGTCTGATGGCGATCGGCCTCAATGTGACTTTCGTTGGATTCGCGCGACTGCTCGCGAACGACGAGGTCACGGGGAAGTGAGAAAGTGTTGGACTCACGTCGAAAATGCCGGAGTCACCTACTGGCCGCATGTATGCAGTTCGCCTTCGCTGCCTACCGAGAACCGCTTGGTTCAGCGGACACACTGTCAGATCAGTACAGGCAAGTCCTTCAGACCTTCGACCTTCTATGCGCGCTATGGGCTGCAAAAAGTCCCAACGGGGTCGAGCTGGAGATCAGCGCATGCCTTGGTCTGAACAGAATCGGAAAGCCGCGTGAACGGCTCGATCTGGGAGGACAGTCGAAACCTGTACTTCCCCTACCCGTGGTTCGAGTCGCTGGCACCTTCGTAGTGCGGGTGTCAGGGCGATCTCTGGGCGGGCGCGTCTGTGAGACGTCGCTGCGGGCCCCCGGGAGGCCGTGACCGTCGCCCTGGTCGTGAGTCTACCGGGGTGGGGACTATGCACGTGCGGCGACCCGCTCATAAAGCGAGCGGCCTGACGACTGCGACTGCGACCGCGCGCGGCCATGATAAGCTCGCCACAGAAGTGCTTGAGAGCGGGAACTGCATCCGCCGCACGTTTCAATGCCGCGCTTGCTGGCATGAGCAATGGAGACCATTGGATGAAGTCAATTTCATTACTCGCGTCGGCATTGGCCGCGCTTGCGCTTGCAGTTGCCCCGCCCCTCGTCCGCGCCGAGTTCTACACCTTCAAGTTCTTCGGCAATCCTCTGGCGGACCAGTCGAGCGGACCCTCGCCGCTCGACGTGCTCTACCGCTTCAGGATCGATTCCAGGGTCGCGCCGGTCCCGACGCACGCCAACCTCGATGAGTCGTCTTACTGGAAGAACGGCGGGTACGTGCTGGATCTCACGCATGACGGCAAGACCGTGCGTTTCAATGACGCGATCGTTTCCACTGAGGGCCCTGTTCAAGTTCAGAACTTCGGCTCGTTCACCGTCGGGTACGGATTGTTCGCGATCGACCTGCATGGCGGCACGCCATTCGTCGATGACAACGGTCTTCCCTATGATCCGTTCGTGTACGGACGCATCACGCCCTACGCCGATCAGAAGCCGTACCAGGATCTTCAGGTCATCGCCGTGACCGGAAGTCGGTTTCTGCTCGACAAGTACAAGGATCGGCCCGCTGGCGAGACGACGAGCCAGCAGCTGTATCGCTTCACTTTCATCGGCAACCCGGGCGCGGACGCCGGGTCACAGTCGGGCGACCCGAACGACATCACCTATCGACTCACGCTCGATCTGGAGAAGCTCTCATCACTGGACGTGGCAAGTCTGAACAAAACCGACAACTGGCTGAACGGCGCGATCGAACTCGACCTCATCAAGGACGGTCGCGTCATCTCGCTTAACGCAGGGGTCGATCCGAATAGCGGGCTCCCCGAGGATTATCCGTGGGGCGTCCGGTTCAGGGACGGATACGTGGAGATAGGGTCTTCGGTAGACGGGTTCTTCGACGTCGACCTTCATCCCGGTTTCCCGGGTCTCGATTTCCAGGATCCCAAAGATGGTGCGTTTATCTTTGGTCGTATCGAAGTCTACGATGACCAGCAAGCGTTCCGAGACCTCTACGAGATCGTCGTCAATGGCGACCGCGCACGGCTGGGGCTCTATGCCCTGTCCGCGCCCGTGCCCGAACCGGAAACGTGGTCGCTCTTCGCGGCGGGATTGTTTTTGTTGGCCGGTGGCAGGCTAACAGTTCGCCGGGGTCCGGCCGACCGGGCAAGGGGCATTCGGGCGTTGGCGCCCCGATAGCGGCAGCACAGTTTCAGCGAAGAACCGGGGTCACGCAGCCAGGGTCAGGTTTTTCAAACAATCCTTTTTCCTGCGTAGCACCAGCCCAGATCCAGCCAGTCGGACACTTGATTACCGCAATCGTGGCGAAGACAAGCCGGGGTCTTTCAAACCATCATTTGTGTTTCCTGGAACGCCCCCCCAGCCCCGGCGAATGGAGTCGCGCGTCCATAGGCGAAGGCCCGAGCGCCCGGGAGATCACGGCCGGGGTGCAAGTCCCTGCGACAGGAGTTCCTCCGCACTAGCCGGGGTCAGGTCTTTCAATCAATCATTCGTCTCGGTTGGTGTGCGCCCGAACCCCGCCGTGCGCACGAGTACCGCGACCGCTGGGCGCCACGCAAGCAAGCCCGACAGAACGATAGTGTCGACTAAGCGCCCACCCCGGGAATCGAGTCGGGACTCGACGCATGTGTTCTCGCACGACCAGACCCGCGACCTTCGAACCTCAGGCGAGATCTCGGCGATACCCGGACTCCTGCTGACCGCGAATGGCGAGAACGAATATCGTCCCCAACGCCGCGGCATAGCGATACAGGGCTACGTAGCCGCGCGCCCCTCGACCGATCACGAGTTCATGGAGGTCGTTGTCGACGGGGCGACCAATCGCCGGGTTTCTCTCCAGAACATCCATGGCCGCGATGATGTCCTGGACGCGCGCCGCCGCGTCGCTTATCTCGTGCTCCAGCAGGTGGCGCAGGATCCGATCGAAATCATCAGCCACTTCAGGCGCGAATTCGATCCGAATGGCGCTCGTCATCGTGACAGTCGGCGAGCCTTTGGAGGCGGCGCAGCTTCGCCCGCAGCGCGGCGCTCCAGGTACTTGCGCATGTCCGCCCACGGGATCGTCGCGCCGGAAGCGATGATGGCGTCGTACCGCTTTTCGGCCGTTGCCAGAAAGTCGGCCCTTCGCTCCTCGCAATCCGCTTTCTCACTGATGGCTTCGAGGATGAAGCTGTGAGGACTCTTGCCGGAACGCTCCGCGGCTCGTGCAATCTTTTCCTTGAGCTCTTCCGGAATGCGGATCGTCGTCGTCGACATGATGGTTGCCTTCGGGTTTCGCGAGGTGACTTCGCCCCGGGAAATGTAGCACACATGTGACACTTGACGTAAGCAGCGGATGGCACGCGCGCTGGTTCGATGCGGCACCCGGGTGCCCGATCCCGCCGAACCCCAGCAGAGACGGCACACGGGTCTTTCAAGCTCGTCTCTCCGCAGTGCCGCAGGCTGAGCAGGAACACGGCCAGGAATCGGGTGAGGAGATCGCGGAGCCTGGCGGCCATCACGCGGCGACTCATCCTTGCAAACTAGAAGTCTGACTTCTACTTTGCAAGGTAGAAGATGCGTGCGTTCCGGCGACTTGACCAAGTCCGGGTGACGCGGGTCAGGCCTTTCGAACAATCCTCTCTCCTGTATAGCATCAGGTCGGATCCCGCCACTCGGACGCATGATTGCCGCAACGGTAGGACGCCACGCGAGCGCTCTCAAAGAGCGGATAGAGCCCATCACGCGGAAACCCCTGTGACTCGCTTCGGGGCTCGACGCATGTGCTCTTGCAAGACCAGACCCTCTTCTGCCAGATCCGCGAGCAGGCCAGCCTCGATGCCCGGCTCGGAGAGGTGGACGTCTTCACCGAGTATCTCCGGGCGTAAGCCAACTACCGGACGGTGATGGCGGTCGACGCTCTGCGTGGCGAGCCGCCGTCCTGACACCAGGCGGGGGCAGGCCGTCTGGCCTGCCGCACCATCGGGGCGGGTGCGCCGCGGTCAGAAGTTGTATTGCAGCTGGGCGCGCAACACGTCGCTCTTGAATTCGGCGTAGGGCGCGCGCGTCACATCGTTGCGATCGTAGCGTTGCCAGACCAGGGTGAGTTCGAGCTCCTTGCGCGGCTGCCATTCCACCCCGAATTCCCAGTCGTTCACGTTGGTGGCCGGCGCATTGGTCTGGAACTTCATGGCGCCCGAGAAAGTCTGGTACTTCACGAACGGCGTCAGCGCGCCGTAGCCGAAGAAGTCCTCCTTGCGATACATAAGCTGGATGTAGCCACCTGACAGGCTGCCGCTCTCGATCCTGTTGGTTCTCTGGTTGAGTTCCGGACCCTCACCCCAGTTCCACTCGGCCTGAACGCCCCACGGTTGCGGGTAAATGACACCATGCAGCGCCAGCCGGCGGTCGACATAGTTGCCATCCGAACGCACCGTGCCGCTGGTGATCGGGGAGAACTGCCCGTTTATCGCCGCGATGCCGTATTCGTAGTACTGGTCCTTTTCCGTCTTGAAGGGCCAGGTGAAGCGGGCGACCGTATGCATGGTGTTGTTGCGTTCCGGGCGGTTCGCGCCTTGGCCGTTGTAGGCGCCGAGAGCAATCACGCCGTAGTCACCGCTGCCCTTCAGGCCTAGGCGGTTCAGTTCACTGAACATGGCGCGCTTTTCCGCCGGAGCCCAGTAAAAAAATGCGCCGAGGTCGCGCTCATTGGTGCAGCAGCTGTTGAGGGCGTCGTTCCGATCCAGGCTGAGGCGGTTCTGGCTGGACTGCAGGTCCTCGAAGCTGTAGGGAATCTTGCTCTGGCCCACGCGGACGCGGAACTCGCGCTTGTCGTCGAAGGAGATGTCGCCGTAGAAGTCGCGCAGCTGTGCGACGTTGCCCGTGTCGCCGGCGTTACTGGCCAGATCAGGCTGGATGTAGAGGTACAGGTTGTCGGTGACCTGACCGAAGAAGATCATCCGTGCCCGGCGTATCGTGAGCCCGGTGTCCGGGCCGACGCCACGGTCGTTCCAGAGGCGGATGTCTTCATCCCCCCCGACGACCGCGCTCTCGCGGAACTGGACGTAGCCTCGGAAGTCGATCTTGTCGGTCCAGGACTTCTTCGCCTCCAGCTTTGTAAGACGTTCCTTGTCCAGCGCATCGCGCAGGGCACGCTCGCGGCGCTCGACGCGGCCGCGGGCACGCTCCTCCCTTTTCGCCTCCTGGTAGCGCTCGTACTCCTCCTTGTCGATCACTCCGCGCTTGTAGAGGGAATCGATCAGGTCGGTCAGGGGGGGCTCCTGCGCCTGAACGGCGGAGGTGGCGGACAGCAGAACGACGAGGGCTGCAATGCGACGCTTCATTTGGGATCTCACTATGGGAACTGAAGTAGTCTTTTGAGACTAAATTGCACGACAGTGAGATGACAGGAATATGACAGCGTTTCTGCTTTTCCATGACACCGTGCCCGGATCGGGAAAGGTTCCCGGGTTTGACGCGAAGGGCTGGCACGTGCAACGGAAGCCCGGCGCCCGATGAGTACGCCGGCAGGTGGTCAGCGGCGGGCGTGTCGCGGCATGCGAAAGGGGAGCATCCACTGGACGACCGTCGTGGCGAACCGGTCCAGGGACAGGCTCTTGTGCACCGCGACGGCGCTCCGGCCGGCCAGGGGGGCGGACAGCAGCGAGCGGACGTAGAAGGGGGTGTCCTCGAGTGTCCGAACGACGGACACGCGCCCGGGGTCATTGGCGAGTGTTTCACGCGCTCGGCGCCAGCCGGTCGCGGGCACACGAAGTACTGGGGTCAGGTCCTTCGAACAATCATTCGTTTCACTTGGGATGCGCCCCTACCCCGTCGCCTGATCGCCGCACGTGTGCGCCCTTCTCTCTACGCCTCTTGCAGGCGTCGGGAGATTGCGGCCTTTGTCTGCTCAGGCCTGCTCGCGGTGTAGTAGGCGATCGCCGTGCTGAGTTTCTCTTTGGCGCGCCCGTTGAGCCCGACGAACGCTAGGCCGTACTGAGCTCGCGCCAGGTCCCTTTCGTCGCACCGAACAATCTTCGCTCGAACGTGCATCGGTTCATGCGCTTCGTATCCGCCGAGGTCTTCCACCGGCAGCTTGATCTCCAACTCCACTTCGTCGCCCGGGTGCGCTTCGAGGGAGCAGGGCGCCTCGATGAGGATGCCGCCCAGGCTGAAGTCCCGGGCCACCGTTGAGACTCTGGCTCCGTCCCTGGGGCGGAATGCCACAACGTAGAGTGTTCGCGACAACCGCGGATGCTGGCGCTTCGACTCCAGCGGTTCGCTCAGATGCTGCGCGACATCCACCTGGAAGAACTCAATCATTTCCTGCAGCGACGTCACCGTACCGTGCAGGCTGTGGCTGATGTTGTGTGTGACGCCCAGTGTCGACGCGTTGTTGCGCAGCCGGCAGAACAAGTCCTCGAGGCGTCTGTGCACGCTCGACAGGGTCTCGATCTGGCGCACGGAAGCTTCCTCGATCTGGCGGCTTGCTCGACTGCTTTCCATGGCTTGGTCCGCCATCGCGCGAATGGACCGGCCGTTCGCGTCGGTCCTGACTTGGGCCGTCGAAACGGTCTTTGCGACGGCACTCATGGTCCCGGTCGTATGCTCCAGCTTTTCGTTAAGCCCGCGCACGATCTGCTCAATCTGTGTCGTCGCGTCTGCTGTACGATTGGACAGCGCGCGAACTTCGTCTGCAACGACTGCGAATCCGCGGCCCTGCTCGCCTGCTCGTGCCGCCTCGATGGCGGCATTGAGTGCGAGCAAGTTTGTCTGACTGGCGATGTCCTTGATGCTGCTGACTATCGCGTTGATCTCGGCACTGGTGTGCACAAGCTCTTCCACGGCAACGGTGTTGTCCCGGACCTGGTCCACGACCTGGCCCATGTCGTTCTGGATGTTCGTGACCGATTCGATCCCGGCCCTAGCGAGCTGCTCCACGGTTTCGCTGTTCTGCCGTGCGTTTGTGGCGAGACGGTACACGTCGTCCGACACCACGCGCAGTTCTTCGGTGGCGGTCGCGACAGACTCGGTTTCCTGTTGCTGCTCGACGCTCACCGTGGTGATTTCCCGGGCCACGGTGGTGATCTGAAAGATGGACTGCTCCACTTCTCTGTTGGTGTCGTGAATGCCGCGCAGCACTTCGCGGAATCTTCCGACCATGTCACGGAGGTTGCCGAGCAGACTGTCGCCCGGATGCAGCGTGTCGATCTCGGTCCTCAGATCTCCGCGCGAGAGTTGGCGGACCGCCGCCGCCGCATAGGCCAGTTCGCCGCCGAGTCGCCGGAGCACTCGCCTCGCAACCCATGTCGCGGAGAGCACCGCGGCGAGCACGGACACGAGGAAAATGGCCACCAGCGTCACGTTGGCTCGTCCCAGCGCGCTTTCCGCCGAGGCCTCATAGCCTGTGTTTGCCTTTGTGGCCAGTGCCACCACCGCGTCCACTGCCTCCCGGTGCTCGGCGTAGGGGCGCTGCATCGCCTGCAGCGCCTTCGCGGCGGCTGCGGCGTCCCCAGCACCCAGCGCTGGAACAAGGCTCTCGCGAGCTTGACGGAAGAACTCACGGCCGGCATTGGCGAGCGCGCCCTGCATGAGCGAACTCATTTCCGACCCGAGAGGCTCTTTGCGCCAGAAGACGATGCGCGCCTCGAATTCGCTCTCCAGGCGTGTCAGACGGTCGATCAGCACCGGATGCGATTCCGGAGACCTCGCGGTTACGAGCTCGTGCGCCGTAAGGTTGGCCTCGATGATGTAGGCCGGCGGCGGAAGAATGTCGGCGATGAGGTCCTTGCCACGAACCACGTCCTGGTAGATCGGACCGTTCACCCGGAGCCGTTCGAGGGTGAGCCAGGAGACGGTGCCGTACAGCACGAAGCCGAGCACGAGAATGCTTACCATGCCGGCGAAGAGCCTCTTCAGGCTGACCTGGTCGATCGTGGTGGAGGTATTCGTCTTCCCTGTCATGGAGGTCGCGTCCTGGTCGGTCTCGGGGAATCCCCCAGTGGGGGTTCTTACTCCAGTGCGGATTTCGACCATTTAGGGGAAACCTTGAGCCGCCGTCTTCGGAACAGCCGCGGTTCGGGAAGGAAAATGCGAACGGGAGAGGCGCGCAGCCCTGGCGAGACGCGACCCCGGCTGTGCATTGGGGGGCTTCGTCCAGCCTGTTTCCCCATGTGTTACGGTACTCACCACAAGACAACCCGATCACCGGGAGGAGAGCACGATGCGCATTGCTACGCAGGCAAGGATCGCCGGTGCCGTACTGATCTGGATGGCATCGTCGGCCTTCCCCCAGGATAAGGTGAAGATCGCGCATATCGACCCGCTAAGCGGACCGTTCGGCCTCGCTGGCGAGACCATCGGCAAGCACTTTGACGCCCTCGTGGACGAACTCAACGCGAGTGGCGGTGTTGCGGGCGGCGCGAAGTTCGAAGTCGCGCATTTCGACAACAAAGGCAGCGCGCAGGAGAGCGCACTCCTGCTGAAGCAGATCGTCGACGCCGGCTTTCGCTACGTCGTGCAAGGTGGCGGCTCCAACGTCGCGCACGCGCTGTCGGACGGCGTGAGCAAACACAACGCTCGCAATCCGGAGAACGCGGTGCTGTTTCTGAACTACGCGGCGCAGGACCCCGCGCTGACCAACGAGAAGTGCAGCTTCTGGCATTTCCGCTTCGACGCGCATGTGGACATGAAGCTCGAGGCGATCACCAATCACATCGCCCTTCAGAAGTCGATCAAGAAGGTCTATCTCCTCAACCAGGACTACGCGTTCGGCCAGGCGATCAGTCGCGCCGCCCGCGAGATGCTCGCCCGAAAACGACCGGACATCGCCATCGCCGGCGACGATCTGCACCCGATGGGCAAGGTGAAGGACTTCTCGCCGTACATCTCCAAGATCAAGGCATCGGGTGCGGAGACGGTGATCACCGGCAACTGGGGGACGGACTTCTCCCTGCTCGTCAAGGCCAGCAAGGACGCTGCGCTCGGTGCGACGTTCTACACGCTGAACGCGCAGAACGCCGGCGCACCCCGGTCCATCGGCGCCGCGGGGGCTGATCGCATCAAGCAGGTGTCGGCCTGGCATTCGAACGTGGCAGAAAACAAGGCGGAGCGTTTCGCCAACGACTACCGGAAGAAGTACAAGGACGACTTCTACTATGGCCCCGCGAAGACAGCCATCGACATGCTGGCGCGTGCGATGAACGACGCGAAGTCGATCGATCCGCTGAAGGTGGCGAAGGCGCTCGAAGGCATGAAGTACGCGGGCGATACGGGAGAGATGTGGATGCGTGCAGACGATCACCAACTGATGCAGCCGATCTACGTTTCCACCTACACCAAGGCCGGCGGCAAGGACGTGCGCTACGACGTGGAAGGGACGGGCTATGGGTGGCGGACCGACATGCGGGTAGAACCCAAGGACACTGTCCTGCCGACGACCTGTGTGATGAACCGACCGTAGGAGAACTCGCTCTAGGCCGCAGAATGCAAGGATCCGTTCGAAGGTCCTGGCAAAGCCGTGTCGTCAGATCTCTTCAATCTGCAGTGTGGAGGCGCAGCATTCGCGCTTCACTCCGGGTCCTTCTGACAAACAGCACTGTCCGGCGCCGTGAGGCACGTCCGCGGCCACGTTGGCAGATGCAGCCCGTAGAAGTCATCTCCTGCGAAACCTTTGCATCCGGAGTCCGGCACCTTGCGTCCGGCGCCGGGCAGCAGTGATTTGCCCTCCGGGAACGCGCACGCGGCCTCGAGCTTCGCGCCTCGGTCGCGGATGTCATGGGCGGCCGCCGTTCGGAGCTTGCCCGCTTCGAAGTACAGGGTGGCAAAGCGCAGCATCCGATCGCCGTCGACGATCCACAGCAGCTTGCAGCCGGTGTAGCTAGCGGGCAGCGCCGCATTGCGCGGGTGCACCACCACGACTCCGCCGGGTGTGGCGGCGAGACCGGCCGAAGCAGGCGGGACGTCCACCGCGCAGTTCGGCTCGCCCGTCGGAATCACGTCCTTCACCGATTGTGCGAGCGCGCCCGCCGGCGCTGCAGCGCAGATCAGCATCGTCCAGCCTGCAAGGCGTCGCATGCGGTTTCTCCTGTCGTGGCGGCACCAGCCGGCTGAGGGCCGTGCCCTAGTGCCGCGAAGATACAATCAAACGATCCTCTCGGGGCCCGGCTCCGTCGGAGCCTTCACGCAATGAACGAACCCTCGGATCCCTCGCTCGACCGCTCGGGCTACGCTGTGGTGCCGGACGTCGTCGACGGCGAGTCGTTGCGCGAGTTCGATGCTCAGGTGTCGTCGGTGCTGCTGCAGCGGGCCGGCGCGAGGAACCTGCTGAGTCATGACTGGTGCCGCCATCTGGCGTTGCGGCTGGCCCGACACCCTGCGATTGCCGATGTGCTAGCGAGTGACGCCGTGGCGATTTCCTGCACGCTGTTCGACAAGCGCGCGGAGCGCAACTGGTCAGTGGGCGTGCACCAGGACTTGAGTGTCCCGGTCGCGCGACGCGAGGATGTGCCTGGCTGGAAAGGCTGGACCCGCAAGCAGGGGGCGCTGTTCGTGCAGCCGCCGGAAGATCTGCTCGGCCGGTTGCTCGCCGTGCGTGTTCACCTGGACGAGTGCACGGCGGACAACGGGCCGCTGAGAGTCGTACCTGGCACCCATCGCCTCGGGCGGATCACTGAGGAAGACGCGCTGCGGCTTCGGGACGAAATCGGCGAGGCCGTGTGTGTCGTCCCTGCCGGCGGAGCGTTGCTGATGCGGCCTCTACTGCTTCACGCATCCGGCAAGGCCGTCTCCGGTCGGCCCCGCCGGGTGCTGCATTTTGTCTACGGACCGCCGAGTCCCCACGAGTCTCTGTCATGGCCGGAGGACGCGACCTCGTGTGCCGCATTCGCCGAACAGAGCGCGGCGTTGGCGGACTGACTCCGCCATCGGCGATCCTTCCTCACGCGGCCTTGCGCGCCTGTGTCGTAGAGGCGAGCGCTTCGCGGATCCCGCAGGCGGCAGCGATCTTCTCCAGATCCGACGCCGCGAGATTCGACAGCGGCGGCCGCGCCGGGCCGCAGTCCACGCCTACCATCGGCGCGAGTCCCTTCAGTCCGTTGATGAGACCGTAGGGCAGGCTGCTCGCGATGAGCCGGCGAATCGGAGCCTGGGCTGCACGGGCGCCAGCCATGTCCCCGCGATCGAATGCGGCCACGAGCTGGCGCACCAGCGGACCGGTGTAGTTGTACGTCATCCCGACGGCCTGACGCACGCCGAGTGCGACGGCGGGCAGCAGGAAGTCGTCGCGCCCGTAGAACACTTCGAGCTCGCTGCCGCAGGCGTCGATCACCTCGCCGAGATCGTTGAGGTCCCCGTCGGTGAACTTCACGCCCCGGAAATTCGGAATGCGGGCACGGGCCTCGCGCACGACGGCGGCGGCCGGCACGGCCACGCCGGTCACCATGGGCACGTGGTAGTAGTAGAAGGGAAGTTCCGGCGCGCCCGCGGCGATCGTCGCGATGGCATCGACCACCTCCGTCGCGTTTCGCGGCTTCAGGAAGTACGGCGCTACCGACGATACCGAATGGGCGCCGACTTCCTGTGCGTGGCCCGCGAGGATGCGGGCTTCTGCCGGAGCAGCGTGTCCCACATGGACGATCACGCGGAAGCCCTTCGGTGCGCGAAGCACCCACTCCGAAGCGACGTCCATGCGCTCCTCACGGGTGAGCGAGGACCCCTCGCCGGTCGTGCCGCAGATGAACGCGCCGTCCACGCCGTCGGCCACCAGACCTGCTACCTGGGCGGCGATCCGCGAGGCGGCGACGGCGCCGGAAGCATCGAACGGGGTGAACGCGGCAGCAACGATCGAGAAGGGCTGGGCCATGACGGCAATCTCCGATGAACAGTGACGATGCAACCATCGTAGGCGGGCGCTGCCGGGAAGCGGTGGCAGGCGCTGCGACGGAAGTCCCGGGTTTTCGCAGTGTTTCGCGGTAGACTGCGAATCGTTGCGAAACAACGGGAGGCGGCCCTTGGGTTCCCCGGACAAGTCCGAGCGTGCGGCGCTGCTGCGGCGCTCGGTGCACGATGCCCTGGCGCGCGCGCGGGACCGCTTCGACGGCCGGCTGTCGCGCTTCCTGCTCGAGGTGGAGGTCGAGGCCGATCGCGCCGGCCTCACGAAGGACGACTTCTATCGCGCGGCGCGTGCCGACACCGTCGATCAGCTGAGCCTGTCCAAACTGAGCCGCCTGCAGGAGGTCCTGGAAGGCGCCGGGCTTGTGGAGTCCGTGCCGGACGAGGGGTCCGAACTGCAGCGGGCGATCCTCGCGCTCTCGCGCATCACCCGCACGCCCGAGAAATTCCGGCGCTCCCTGCCGCAGACGCTCTTCTGCCTGCGGCGAAGTTATCTCACGCCGGGGCATGTGAACGTCTCCTTCGTCGAGATCTCGGCCGAGGACACCACCATCCGCTATCGCGAGACCCGCGCCGGCAGTCTCGGCGCAGCGAGCCAGCGCGCTGTGCTCACCGGGACGATCCTGCACCACGACGATCTCGACGACGTCTACTACGTCATCGGCCTCAACGAGTACCGCACCAGCTTTGCCGTCGAGGAGGCCACGAGCGTCCACGCCAATCTCGTGGCCCTGTCGATCCTCCGCCAGCGCGACGCCGGGTCGTTCGATGTCTTCGACGGCATCCACATCGGCGTGATGCCCGACAACAATCCGGATCACCCCTCGGCGCCGTATGCCGCGCGGGTCGTGCTGATCGGCACGACCATGACACTGCCGGACGCCGCACGGGCGGGCCTGATCCAGAACCATCCGGAATCCGCGCTGGAATCCCATGCAGGTTGGGGCACGCACGAGCGCCGGCTCCTGAGGAAGTATCATCCCCTCGATGCCGTGGGCAATGCGCCCGACGGAATTTACGACCTCCTGGTGGCATCGGCCGTCCCGGCGAGCCGATCCCGCAAGGCGCCAGAGAGAGCGAAGTCGTCCGGCAAGGAGAAGAAGAGCGATGCGTTGGGAAGGCGGAAGGCGTAGTGACAATGTGGAGGACCGGCGCGGCATGCCGATCGGCCGCGGCGCGGTGGGCGGCGGGCTCGGCGTGGTGGTCATCGCGCTCATCGCGATGTTCTTCGGCGTGGACCCGTCCATCATCCTGCAGGGCGGCGGCGGTCTCTCGCCGCCGGTGACGCAGCAGGCGCCCGGGCCGGCCCCGACGGACCCCGAGCAGCAGCGCATGAAGGACTTCGTGTCTGTCGTGCTCGCCGATACCGAGGACACGTGGACCGCGCTGTTCGCGGAAGCCAAAGCACGCTACCAGCCTCCTGTCCTCGTGCTCTTTTCCGGGGCCGTGCAGTCCGCCTGCGGAACTGCAGACGCCGCCATGGGGCCGTTCTACTGTCCCCCGGACCGCAAGGTGTACATCGATCTCGATTTCTATCGCGCGCTGTCGCAGAAGCTCGGTGCGCCGGGTGACTTTGCCCAGGCCTACGTCATCGCCCACGAGGTGGGCCATCACATCCAGAACCTGCTCGGCATCGCGGACAAGGTGCATGCCGCCAAGCAGCGCTCCGACGAAGCTCGTGCCAACCAGCTGTCGGTCCGCATGGAGTTGCAGGCCGACTGCTTCGCCGGGGTGTGGGCGCATCACGCCCAGCGCACCCGTCAGCTGCTGGAGCAGGGTGACATCGAGGAAGGCCTCAATGCCGCGGCCGCCATCGGCGACGACGCCCTGCAGAAGCGCTCGCAGGGTTACGTCGTCCCCGAAAGCTTCACGCACGGCACGTCGCAGCAGCGGGTGCAGTGGTTCCGCAAGGGCATCGAGACCGGCAGCGTGAAAGGCTGCGACACGTTCGGTCGAGGGGCGCTGTGACGGCACCGGTCGTGATGCGCCCGGCGCGGCGCCGCCTGCTCCAACTCCTGCCGGCCGCGGCACTGGCCGCAGCAGGCGTCGCTCTGGCGCAGGACTTTCCGAAGCGAACCCTGACGATGATCGTCCCGTTCCCCGCGGGCGGAAGCGCCGACGCGCTGGCGCGGATCATCGCGAAGGGCCTGGGGGATGCCGCCGGCCGCCAGGTGGTGGTCGACAACCGTCCCGGTGCAGGCGGGCGAGTCGGTACGGCCATCGCCGCGCGGTCCAATCCGGATGGCCACACGCTTCTGCTCGGTACGGTGTCCGCGTTCTCGATCGAGCCCGCGCTGCGCCAGAAGGTCGACTACGACCCGCTGAAGGATTTCACTCCGATCGCCCCGGCCGCCGAGATGCCCTTCATTCTCGTCGTGCCGGGAGACTCGCCGTACCGGTCAGTCGACGAGCTCGTTGCCGCCGCGCGCGCGGGCGCCGGCACGCTCAACTATGCGTCCTGGGGACTGGGCACTTCGTGCCACCTCATCACCGAGATGTTCGCGGCGAGCCGTGGTGTTTCACTCACCCACGTGCCTTACAAGGGCGCCGTCAACGCCGTCACGGATGTCGCGGCCAGTCGTGTCGCGCTGATGTTCGCGCTGCCGTTCGACGCCATGCCGCACATCACCTCCGGGCGCCTGCGTGCCCTGGCGGTGACGGGGGCGCAACGCATGTCCGCGCTGCCTCAGGTCCCGACGCTGCCGCAGCTCGGCATCCGGGGCGTGGACATGAACGCCTGGTTCGGACTGTTCGTGCCGGCCCGCACGCCGCAGCCGGCGGTCAGCCGACTGCGCGCGCTTGTTGAGCCCGTGCTCAGCTCGGCCACGCTGCGCGGATGGATCCAGGCCCAGGGCGCCATCGCCTTCCCCGGCGGCCCGGATGAACTCACGCGGCGCATCCGCGCAGACTCCGACGCCACCGCCGCCATAGCGAAGTCGCTGTCGCTGCGTCTCGAAGACTGAATTCCGACCGCGGCTGACCTGCCCGTGCGAGTCTTCCTCGACGATGAACGCGCGACACCCGAAGGCTGGGTGCGTGTGTACTGGCCCGACGAGGCGATCGCGCTGCTCGAAACCGGAACGGTGACGGAGATCAGTCTCGACCATGACCTCGGCGACGACGCGCGAGGGACTGGCTACGATGTCGTGCTGTGGATCGAGGAGGCCGTCGCGCTGAGGGGATTCCGTCCGCCGGTCATCACCGTGCACTCTGCCAACGCTTCGGCACGGGAGAAGATGCTGGCCGGCGTCCGGTCGATCGAACGTCACGCGAGCGGCCGAGGAAACCAAACCTCGTAGCCCGGGCTCCGCCTTCTCGCCTCGCACGCATCCCCGGACGGAGTCCGGGCTACGAATGTGTCGATCTGCACCGAGAAATTCCCGTAGCCCGGGCTCCGCCCGGGGCGCCGACTACTTCACCGGGAAGTCGACCCGCTTGATGAAGACGATCTTGCCGGCCTCGTTGCGCACGACGTTGTAGCCATGCAGCCCGTCGCCGAACTCGTCGAACTCGTACTTGCCCTCGACCCCTTCGTAGCCCTTCGTGGCGAGGATGGCCTTGCGGACCGCCTCGGGCTCCGTGGTGCCGGCCTTGGCGATGGAGCGCATCAGCACGTGCATCGCGTCGTAGGCCCAGCTCGCGAAGGTGTCGGGGTTCATGTTGTACTTCTCGCGGTACTTCCGCGCGAAGGCCCGCGTGATATCCGTGGCATCCACCGTGAAGTCCGTCACCGAGTAGGAACCGTGCAGCGCGTCGCCCGCGAGGTTCAGCGTCGTGACGGAGATGGTCGTCGGCGAGCCCACCCATGCGATGCTCACGCCGAGCTGCTTCATCTGCTTGGCGAAGATGCCCTGGTCCGGCGAGTTGGTCATGTAGGTGCCCATGATGTCGGCACCGGACTTCTTCACCGCGAGCACGATCGGCGTGAAATCCTGTGAGTTGCTGGTGTAGCCCTGCACCAGAACGGGCTCGATGCCCTGCGCCTTCAGCGCGGCGACCAGCGCGGTCTTGCCGCCAGAGCCGAACGCGTCGGTCGAGTGGACGATCGCCCACTTGCGCAGCTTGAGCGTGTTGGCCCCGAAGTCGGCGATGACGCGGGACGAGTAGTTGTCGTTCGGACGGATGCGGAACACCCAGCGGTTGTTCACTCGCGTGAGGCTCACGTCGCTGCCGCCGATCATGGTGGGGATGCCGGACTTCGCGATGGCGGGCGAGGCCGCCTGCACCTGCGTGCTGCGGATCGGACCGATGATGCCTGCGAGCCCCTTGTCCGAGAGCAGCTTGGTGAAGGCCAGCACGGTGCCGGGATTGGTGCTGGCGTTGTCCTCGATTCGCAGTTCGACCGGGCGGCCCAGCACGCCGCCGGCCTGGTTGATCTCCTCCAGCGCGATACGGATGCCGTTTACCGTGAACCGCCCGCCTTCCGCCTGCGGACCGGTGATCTCGTTCACCACGCCGATGCGAATGGCTTCGGCTGCCTGCACCGTCGACACCATCGCAAGACCTGCCACCACGACACTCACCAGCCAGTGCAACGGATGCATGCCTTCCTCCCTCGTTGTTGTGTCGCCGGCCTCGACCGGGCACCGGCTCGCGGGCGGGTTCGCCCCATTCGGACTTCCGGTCAGATCGCCTGGCGCCCTTTACGGGCCAGGTCGCGCTTGAGCGACTCGATGTTCGCGCGCACGCCGTCCATGTTCGGATTGAGTGCCAGTGCCCGTTCGAAGAAGGCCAGCGCCTGCTCCGGATGGCCGAGCCGGGCGTGGATCAGCCCGTAGCCGGACAGTACGCCGAAATGCGAGGGGTTGCGCTTGAGGACCTCGTCGCAGTCGCGCAGCGAGCCTTCCAGGTCGCCGGCCAGGAACAGGGCCGTGGCGCGCTTGTTCCAGCCTTCGGCGAAGTCGGGATTCAGCTCGATGATGCGGGTGAAGGTCTGAACGCTGTTGGCGAGCTGCCGCGACGCGAGCTGCTGTGCGCCTTCCGCGAACAGGGCGTCCACGACCGGATCGCCCGAGCGGCTCCAGATCGCCCAGATCGAGCGCTCGGCGAGGGCGCGGACGGTGTCGTCTTCGTCGTCGAGCGAGCGCAGCAGAAGCGCGACGTCGTCCATCGTGCCGACTTCGCCCAGCCGAACGGACGCCTCACGACGCGTTTCCGGCTTGGGCGCGGTGAGTGCCGCCGCCGCTTCCGTTCGGGACAGCCCGGCGTCGTCGGCGGGCGCGAGCGGCGCGACACACAGCAGCACGGCCGCAGTGAGACGACGCAGCCGCTGTGCCGTGGTGCTCATCGGTGGCCCCGAACTCCGCTCATGCGACCGCGCGAGGCAGGGATGCAGGACGTCGCGCTTCCGCCAGGTAGTCGAGTGCGGCGCGCACGCCTTCCTTCACGACCGGGACACCCGCGAGGCCGAGCCCCATCTCCACGCCGCAGAGCGTCCCGGCCAGCGTGAGATCGTTGAAGTCGCCGAGGTGGCCGATGCGGAACACCCTGCCGGCCACCTTGCCGAGACCCGTGCCCAGCGACAGATCGAAGTGCTCGAGGATCAGCGCGCGCACGCGGTCGGCGTCGTGGCCTTCCGGCAGCACGACCGCCGTGAGGGAACTGCTGTACTCGCGCGGTTCCGCGCAGAGCACCTCCAACCCCCAGGCCCGCACCGCGCGGCGGGTGGCCTCGGCGTGGCGGTCGTGACGGGCGAACACGTTGTCGAGGCCTTCCTCCATCAGCATGGAGATGGCCTCGCGCAGCCCGTAGAGCAGGTTGGTGGCCGGCGTGTACGGAAACCACCCCGCTTTGTTCGCGTTGAGCATCTCGTCCCACGACCAGTAGGAGCGCGGCAGCGCGGCAGACCGCGACGCGGCGATGGCCTTGTTGCTGATGGCGTTGAACGAGAGGCCGGGCGGGAGCATCAGCCCCTTCTGCGAGCCGGCGACCGTGACATCCACGCCCCACTCGTCATGCTTGTAGGCGATGGAGCCGAGAGACGAGATCGTGTCGACCATCAGCAATGCCGGATGCCCGACCCGGTCGATGGCCTGACGCACGAGCGGCACGCGTGTGACGGCGCCGGTGGAGGTCTCGTTGTGCACGACGCACACGGCCTTGATGTCGTGCGCCTTGTCCGCGGCGAGCCGGGCTTCGATCGCCTCGGCGTCGGCGCCTCGGCGCCAGTCGCCCGCGATGAACTCGACGGAAAGGCCGAGGCGCGTGGCAAGGGTGCGCCAGAGGCTCGCGAACTGGCCGGTCTCGCACATCAGCACCCGGTCGCCCGGGGACAGCGTGTTCACCAGTGCGGCTTCCCACGCGCCGGTGCCCGACGCCGGGTAGATGATCACCGGACCGCGCGCACCGAAGATGGGCTTGAGGCCGTCGAGGACATCCCGCGCGAGGCGGTTGAAGTCCGGACCGCGGTGATCGATGGTGGGGCGGTCGATCGCGCGCAGCACGCGATCGGGCACGTTGGTGGGGCCGGGAATCTGAAGGAAGTGGCGGCCTGCCCGATGGGTCATGGGAGTGCTCCTGGAATGCCGAACGATGGGCCCGACGGGGTCGGACCGTGCGTATCGGAGAGTATCATCGGCCGGATCATGAATGCACCGATGCCCCTGGTCCGAACCCTCATGCCCGGCGACAGCGGGCTCGCCCGGCGGCTGCGCCGCGAGATCGAAGGCGAAGTGCTGTTCGACGCCGCCAGCCGCGGCCGCTACGCCACCGACGCGTCGATCTACCAGATCGATCCTCTCGGCGTCGTCATCCCGAAGACCGAGAACGATGTCGCCACGGTCCTCGACATCGCCCGGGAACTCGGCGTGCCCGTCTTGCCGCGCGGCGCCGGCACCTCCCAGTGCGGCCAGACGGTCGGCGCGGCGCTCGTCATCGACACGTCCCGGCATCTCAACCGCATCGTCGAAGTGGACGCCCAGGCCCGCACCGCGTGGGTGGAACCCGGCGTCGTGCTCGATCACCTCAACGCCCATCTGCGTGCCCACAAGCTCTGGTATCCGGTGGACGTGTCCACCTCCGCCCAGGCCACGCTGGGCGGCATGACCGGCAACAACTCGTGCGGCGCGCGCTCGATCCGCTACGGCAACATGGTGCACAACGTGGCGGCCATCGATGCCTGGCTGGCGGATGGCACGGCCTGCACTTTCGGCCCCGCGGCCGACGCGGCGACGGGGCCGGCGCGTTACCGTGAACTGGTTGCCGCCATCCACGCCATCGCCGCGCGCGAGGCGCCGGAGATCGAAGCCCGCTGGCCCAAGGTGCTGCGGCGCGTGCAGGGCTACAACCTCGACATGGTGCAGCCGCACCGGGACCACAATCTCGCGCATCTGCTCGTGGGGTCCGAAGGCACCCTAGCGTGGTTTCGCCGGCTCAAGCTGTCGCTGGCACCGGTGCCGCCGCGCAAGGTGCTCGGCGTCACGCACTTCTCGACCTTCTACGCCGCGATGGACCTCACGCGCGAGATCGTGAAGCTCGATCCCGATGCCGTGGAACTGGTCGACCGCACGATGATCGGCCTCGCCCGGGAGCGCGCGGAATTCCGCCCCGTGGTGGACAAGTTCTTTCTCGGCGAGCCCGACGCGATCCTGCTGGTGGAATTCGCGGGTGACGACGATGCCGTGCTGCGCGCCCGGCTCGATCGCCTCGAACAGCTCGTCGCCGACCACGGTCATCCCGATGCCGTCGTGAAGGTCACCGATGCCGCGCAGCAGCGGGCGATCTGGGAGGTGCGCAAGGCTGGCCTCAACATCATGATGTCCATGAAGGGCGACGGAAAGCCGGTGTCGTTCATCGAGGACTGCGCGGTGCCGCTGGAGCATCTCGCCGAGTACACGCGCCGGCTCGACGAGGTATTCGCGCGCCACGGCACCCGGGGCACCTGGTACGCGCACGCTTCCGTCGGCACGCTGCACGTGCGCCCCGTTCTGGACATGAAGACCGACGGGGCCGTGAAGATGCGCGCCATCGCCGAGGAAGCCTGCGAGCTCGTGCGCGAGTACAAGGGCGCCTTCTCCGGCGAGCACGGCGACGGCCTCGTGCGCTCCGAGTGGATCGAACCGATCCTCGGCGCGCGGCTGACCGGCGCGCTGGGCGAGATCAAGGCGCTGTTCGATCCGGACAACCGCTTCAATCCGGGCAAGATCGTCCGTCCCACGCGCATGGACGATCGCTCGCTGTTCCGGTATGCGCCGGGCTACAAGCACCTGCCCGTCCGCACCGGCCTCGACTGGTCCGAGTGGGGCGGGCTCGCCGCCGCGACCGAGATGTGCAACAACAACGGCCATTGCCGCAAGTTCGACGCCGGCACGATGTGCCCGTCCTATCGGGTGACGCGCGACGAGCAGCACCTCACGCGCGGCCGCGCCAACACACTTCGCCTCGCGCTGTCGGGGCAACTGGGCGACCCCGCCGAGTCCGCCGCGCAGGTGGATGCCGCGCTCGATCTGTGTGTCGGATGCAAGGGCTGCCGCCGCGAGTGTCCCACCGGGGTGGACATGGCGCGCTTCAAGGTCGAGTGGAAGCATCAGCGTCGCGCCGGGCAGCCGCTGTCGCTGCGGGACAAGCTCATTGCGCATTTGCCTCGTTACGCGCCGATGGCCTCGCGTCTGTCACTGCTCGCCAATGCCACGCACTGGCTTCCCGGCGCGGCGCGATTGCTGGAGCGTGTCGCCGGGCTGTCCGCCTCGCGACGGATGCCCCGCTGGCGCGGCGATGCCTTCCGCAATGGAGAGGTCACCGCGCGGACGGGCACGCCGGTGATTCTGTTCGCCGACACGTTCAATCGCTATTTCGAGCCCGAGAACCTGCGCGCGGCCATCGCCGTGCTGGAGGCAGGCGGCTATGCCGTCGAAGTGGCATCACCGCCGGCGGGCGAGCGCCCGCTGTGTTGCGGACGGACGTACCTTTCCGCCGGCCTGCTCGACGAAGCGAAGGCAGAGGCGGCGCGGGTGCTCGCCGCACTGGCGCCGGCGCTAGAGAAAGGCGTGCCGGTCATCGGCCTGGAGCCGTCGTGCCTGTACACCTTTGTCGATGAGTACACCGTGCTCGGTCTCGGGCCTCAGGCCGAGAAGCTCGCCCGGGCCGCCACGACCTTCGAAGAGTTTCTCGTGCAAGAACAGGCGGCGGGTCGCTGCCACCTCACGTTCCGCAGCGGACCGAAGCGCGCGCTCCTGCATGGCCACTGCCATCAGAAGTCGTTCGGTGCCCTCGACTCGGTGCGCAAGGCGCTCGGCATGGTGCCGGAGCTGGAAGTCGCCGTGGTCGAGTCGAGCTGCTGCGGCATGGCCGGGAGCTTCGGCTACGAGGTGGAGCATCAGGAAGTGTCGCGTGCGATGGGCGAGCTGTCGCTGCTGCCCGCCGTGCGCGCGGAGGACCCGGCCACGGTGATCGTGGCCGATGGCACCAGCTGCCGCCATCAGATTGCCGACGGCGCGTCGCGTGAAGCGATTCACGTGGCTCGCGTGCTCGCCGCGGCACTGGAGAAAGTCTGAGTGATGGGTACGAACGCGCAGAGGGATCGCACCCCTGCCCGGACAGAAGACAACGAATCAGGAGAACGACAGACATGAGCGATGCCGGACAGTCCCCCTGGAAATTGCACGGCGTGCGCGTCGTGAAGGGAAGCGACCTCGACGTGAACACGCCGCAGACCCAGGGCATGAATCGCGCGGCGGCCATCACCAACGCGCGATGCGGCGCCGAGAAGTTGTGGGCCGGCACCGTCGTGATCCACGCGAATGCCAAGACCGGCGCCCATCATCACGGGCCGGTGGAGAGCGTGATCTACGTGGTGAGCGGCAAGGCGCGCATGCGCTGGGGCGACAATCTCGAGTACACCGCCGAAGCCGGCCCGGGGGATTTCATCTACGTGCCGCCGTTTGTGCCGCACCAGGAGATCAACGCATCCGAGACCGAGCCCCTGTCCTGCGTGTTGTGCCGCAGCGGGCAGGACCCGGTGGTGGTGAATCTCGACATCCCGGTGGTCGAGCAGCCCGAGACCGTGTTTTGGGTAGACGACATCCACCCCGCGCCGGGCAAACCGGCGGCGTAACCACGGTCGCATCGGGACGCACCGCCCCCGGAGTTCGCTTCGCTCGTCCGGGCTACACGGGCCCCGTAGCCCGGACGAGCGGCGAGTGCCGCGACTCCGGGACCACCGCCTCATCAAGACCCACCGCCCCCGGAGTTCGCTTCGCTCCATCCGGGCTACCCGGGCCCGTAGCCCGGACGAGCGGCGAACGCCGCGACTCCGGGACCGCCGGCTCATCAAGACCCACTGCCCCCGGAGTTCGCTTCAGCCCGGACGAGCGGCGAACGCCGCGACTCCGGGAACACCGCCGCATCGAGAAGCCCCGCCCCCGGAGTGCGCTTCGCTCCGTCCGGGCTACAACATCAAAATGGCCACGATCGCCATCAACGCGGGATACGGAAACAACACCGTGGGTCGCAACGCCGAACGCAGGTACTCCACGAGGAGCGATGCGACCCCGCCGCGCTGCGCATTCCATGCCGTATGAAAACGGTAAGCCTCGCCCGCGGGCGGAGGCGTCTTCGCGAGCAGGGACTCCACGAGCAGAAGCCGGTCGCCGAGCCGGCCCTGCACCGTACGGAGCATCGCTTCCTGAATCCACAGGGTCCCGAGCAGCAGGACGGACGCCCATTCGGGCACGGCGACGAACCCTGCCGCGGTCACCACGACGGCCGCGATCTTGATCCCCGCGGCCGTGCGCTCGTGCCGCTCGTGATCCTGCTGCAGCGTGGCCCATTCGTGGCCCAGAGGACTCGAAGGCTCCATGACGTGTTCTCTCCCGTTGGCGTGACGGGCCGCATCATGGCACACCGACCCCGCGCACGACCTCAGGCGTTCTTCACCCAAAGCGACTTCGGCAGCAGGCAGTGGATGTGCCGCTCGCCCGGGGCGACGCGCCCGATGCGCGTATCCATGGCGAGGCTTGCGAGCGAGTAGGAATCGATGGGAGAGAGCGACTTCCGCTCCGCCACGAGCTCGATCATCGCCATCGCCGCTTCGTTCATCGCCGTCATGATGTCGGCGTTGACCGCAAGGGTGACGTAGGCCCGGCGCGTCTCCACCGTCGGGCGCGCGGCGGGTTTCACCTTGGGCTTCTTCGGCAGCATGCAGTACAGGCCCTTCACCTGGTTCACGACCTCCGACACCCGGCAATCGCCGAATTCGGCCATGTACTTCCGGGCCGACCCTATGTCCATGCGGCGCTCGTCCACCAGGAAGCGCAGCGTTTCCTCTTCCAGAAGGTCCAGAGCCTTGTTGAGGTCGCGGTCGTAACCGAGCGTGAGCCAATGCGTCGGCGTCTCCACGCGCGGCCACGCGATGGTCTTGCCCTTGACGACTTCCACCTGCATGCGCAGTTCGTTGAACGCCGTCTCGATCGCGGTGAGGTTGATCTCGCCGTTGCCCTGGGCGGCGTGCGAGTCGCCGGACCACAGCAGCGCGCCGTCCACGAACACGGGCAGGTACACCGTCGTGCCCTGCACCATCTCGCGGATGTCCAGATTGCCGCCGAACGGGCCGGGTGGGACGGTGCTGTGCCGGCCGCTCTCGGCGCGCGCCACGCCGAGAATGCCGGGGAACGGACGCACCGGGATCTCGATGCCCGGCAGGAACTCCGTCACGCCCCGATGGAGGTCGAGGTAGAAGTGCTTCACCTGCGGATCCCGGAACACGTCGGGGAACTGGCCGAGCTTCAGCGTGCCGGGGAGGTTCCAGTTCGCGCCGTAGGTCTTGGGCACGATGCGGTCGAGGCGGATCTTCAGCATGTCGCCGGGCATCGCGCCCTCGACGAAGACCGGGCCGGTGATGGTGTGCGGGCCGCGGCCCGGGTTGTCCACGCGCAGCCGGGTGATGGTGTCGATGTCCACGCCGGGCAGGATGCGGTTCTGCGACGCCATCATCGTTTCCATGACGACGGTGTCGCCTGACCGGATGCGGGCCCGGGGCGTCTCGCTGTTGTCGAACCAGCCCCACTGCACGGTCTCGTCGGTGGCCGGCAGGAGATAGACCCCGCCCTGGTACTGGCCGATGTGGCCGGACTGGAGCGCGCGCATCTCGGGGCGGGCAGCCGGTTCCTCTGCGCGGGCGATCTGCGAAAGCGGTGCGGCGGCGGCGAGCGTGCCCATGCCTGCCAGGAATTCCCTTCGGTTCGCCATGATGCGATCCTCCTCGTTATGGTGTGGGTGCGGCTTGCGCAAGGTCCAGACCACGCCCGCGCCCCGCAATCGGGCCGAATTTCCCCGCGTCGCGCTTCATGTTTGTGCCACACCGCAGGCCAGCGCACAATCGAAGTGCAAGGAGGCTCGCCCATGTACCTCTACATCCACGGCTTCAACAGCTCGCCGTCGTCGATCAAGGCGAAGCAGTTGCAGCGTCGCCTCACCAGCCTCGGCCGCGGTGCTGAATTCGCGTGTCCTGCGCTGTCCCACTGGCCGCGGGAGGCGATGCATCAGTTAGAAGCGCTGCTGCACGGCGGGCGCGGCCGCGATGCGGTGCTCGTGGGCAGTTCCCTCGGCGGGTTCTACGCGACCTGGCTCGCCGAGCAGCACGGCTGTCGCGCCGTCCTGGTGAACCCGGCCATCACGCCGCAGGCGGGCCTCGAGGCCTACCTCGGCCCCCAGAAGAATCTGTACACGGGCGAGCCCTACGAACTTACGCGCGGGCACCTCGAGCAGATGGCCGGATACGCGGTGCCTGAGCCCACCCTGCCCGAGCGCTACTTCCTCATGGCGACCACCGGTGACGAAGTGCTCGACTACCGCACCGCGGTGGCCCGCTACCCCGGGGCGAAGCACCTGATCATCGAGGGTTCCGATCACGGGTTCGCGGATTTCGAGGACCACGTGGACGCCGTCATCGCCTTCGGGGACGGTAAATGATCTACCGAGCACTTCGCACCCGGGACAGGAACGCCCTGTCGCGACGGCTATAATCCGCGGCCCTTCCGGCACCGCCCTCTTCCGAGCGCGGGCGCGGAAATCTCGCGGAACCAGCATCGGTGAATCTTTTCTACGAAGAGGACGGCAGCTTCAAGGCCGGGACGATCCTCGCCGACAACACCACGTCCCTGCAGGTCGAGACGGCGCACGGCAAGCGGACCAAGGTCAAGGCGAATGCCGTGATGCTGCGCTTCACCACGCCCAACCTGCTCGCCTTCCTCGACCAGGCTCATCACGTCGCCGAGGACATCGACCCCAACTTCCTCTGGGAAGTGGCGCCGCAGGAGGAGTTCGAGTTCTCCGTCCTCGGCAAGGAGTACTTCGGCCACAACCCGACGCCGGAGGAATCCGCCGGTCTGCTCCTGCGCCTGCACGGCTCGCCGATGTACTTCTACAAGAAGGGCAAGGGCCGCTACCGCGCCGCCCCGAAGGAATCGCTCGACGCGGCGCTGGCCGGCGCCGAACGCAAGCGCCGCCTCGCCGAGCAGCAGGCCGAGTACGTCGCGCAGCTCAGCCGGTTCGAGCTGCCGGAGGCCTTCCGCGACAAGCTGGCCGAGCTGCTCTACGAGCCGGACAAGAACACGATCGAGTACAAGGCGCTCGAAACGGCCGCCGTGGCCACCGGCCTCACTCTGGTCCGCCTGCTCGACCGCTGCGGCGGTATCCCGTCGAGCCACGACTACCACCTGCACCGATTCCTCCGCGACCACTTTCCGCAGGGTGAGGGCTTTCCGCCGGTGCCGGAAGTCACCGTCCCCGATGACCTGCCGACGGCGGAGGTCGAGGCCTTCAGCATCGACGACATCACCACGACCGAGATCGACGACGCCCTGTCCGTTGTCGCGCTGCCGGGCGGGCGATGGCGCGTGGGCATCCACATCGCCGCACCGGCGCTCGGCATCGAGCCGGGTTCGCCCGTCGACGAGATCGCCGCCGAGCGCCTGTCGACGGTCTACATGCCCGGCAAGAAGATCACGATGCTGCCCGATGCGGCGATCGACCGGTTCACGCTGCTCGAAGGCGATAGCCGGCCCGCGGTATCGCTCTACGCGATTCTCGACGCCGATCTGACACCGGTCGGCTTCGAGACGCGCGTGGAACTCGTGCCGATCGCGGCGAATCTCCGGATCGATGCGCTCGACACCCTCTTCACCGATGCCGCGCTGGCAAGTGGCGCGCTCGATTTCCGGTTTGGACGCGAGCTCGAACTGCTGTACCGCTTCGCTCGGGTGCTGGAGATCCGCCGCGGCAAGGCCGACGGCCCGCCCGACCGGCAGGACTACAACTTCTATGTGGAGAACGATCGCGTCCGCATCGTCGAGCGCCGGCGCGGTTCGCCCATCGACAAGCTGGTGGCCGAGATGATGATCCTGGCCAATTCCGAGTGGGGCAAGCAGCTCGTCGAGTACGGTGTGGCCGGCCTGTACCGCGTGCAGGGCGGCGGGAAGGTCCGCATGTCACTCGTGCCTGGGCCGCACGAAGGGCTCGGCGTGGAGCAGTACGCGTGGTCCAGCTCGCCGCTGCGCCGCTATGTGGACCTCGTGAACCAGCGCCAGATCATCGCGGCGGCGCGCGGCGAGGCACCACCCTACGGCGACGACGACGATTCTCTCGCCGTCACGCTGCGGGATTTCGAGGTGGCCTACGACACGTATGCCGAAGTGCAGCGCGTGATGGAACGCTACTGGTGCCTGCGCTGGCTGATGCAGGAAGGCGTGACGCGCTCCCATGCCGTGGTGATCCGGGAGAGCCTCGTGCGCATCGAGCGCATCCCTCTGCTGGCGCGGGTGCCGTCGCTGCCGGAAAGCGAGCCCGGCACGCGCATCGAACTCGATATCTCCAACATCGATCTGCTCGGTCTGGACGCCGATTTCCGTTTCGTCCACAAGGTGGCGCCGGCAGCCGCTCCATGACATGCGCAGGGGTGTCGCATAGAATGCCGGCCATCGTCGATCGCGCCCCACCGAGCCATTGGCTTATTCGTCGCAGGCCACCCTTGCAGGCACGCTGATCCCCTCCGGGTTCACGCTGCCCGACCCTCGCCGCAGCTCGATGCTGCCGGTGATGCTCGCAATCTCCGTCGCCGTCCACGCGGTTCTGCTGTTCATCAAGTTCGTGCCCCCGGACACCCGGCTGCTCGAGAACCTGAACCCGCCGATGGAGATCGTCCTCGTCAACAGCAAGTCGGCCCGCAAACCCACGAAGGCCGACGCCCTCGCGCAGGCCAATCTCGACGGCGGCGGCAACACCGAAGCCGACCGCCGGGCCAAGTCGAACCTGCCGGTCATCAGCAACAGCACGCCCGACGAGGAGATCACGCTCGCCGCGCGCCGCGTGCAGCGTCTAGAGAACGAAGTACAGACGCTGATGACGCAGATGCGCTCCGACAACGTCGTCGTCGCCTCCCCCGAGTCGCCGCGCCCCGTCGATGCCCGGTCCGACCCGCGCACGGACCCCGACACCGATGCCCGCCGCATGCAGATCGCGCGGCTCGAGGCGCAGATCGCCAAGCAGTGGGAGCACTACCAGAAGCTTCCCAAGCGCAAGTTCATCGGCGCTCGCACGGAAGGCGTCGTCTACGCGCAGTACGTGGACGACTGGCGGCAGCAGATCGAGCGCGTCGGTACGCACAATTTCCCGGCGGAGGCCAAGCGCCTCGGTCAGTACGGTTCGCTCCTCATCACCGTTGCCATCCGCGCCGATGGTTCCGTCGAGAAGGTGGACATCGATCGGTCGTCGGGGTTTCCCGTGCTCGACCGCGCGGCTCGCCGCATCGTTCAACTCGCCGCGCCCTTCGCGCCGTTTCCGCCGTCCATCCGAAAGGACTACGACATTCTCAGCATCACGCGGAGCTGGGTGTTCACGAAGAGCGATGAGCTGCTCAGCGAATAGCGGGCGGGCATCCGTCGACGGGGCCACTCACCTCGGTGAGTCGGCACACCCGCGTAGCCCGGACGAGGGCGAACGCCCGACTCCGGGAACAACGCCGCGCCGCGCCTCACCGCACCCCGGATTCCGCATGCGCTCCATCCGGGCTACGAAAATCGCCGAGTCGGCACGGCCCCGTAGCCCGGACGAGCGGCGAATGCCGCGACTCCGGGGACATCATCGAGCCGCACCCCCATCGCCGGCTGAACCATGACCGATCGCTACGCCGTCGTCGGCAACCCCATCGCCCACAGCAAATCCCCGCTCATCCACGCGGCGTTCGCCCGGCAGACCGGTCAGGACCTCACCTACGACCGCATCCTCGCGCCGCTCGACGGCTTCCGAGCGACGATCGACGAATTCCGCGCGGCGGGCGGGCGCGGTCTCAATGTCACGCTGCCCTTCAAGCTCGAAGCCTTCGACTACGCGCCGGAACGGACCGAGCGCGCGCAAGCCGCGGGCGCCGTCAACACACTCGCGTTCGACGGTACCCGCTGTCTCGCCGACAACACCGACGGCGAAGGGCTCACGCGGGATCTCGAAAAGAACCTCGGCGCGGTGCTGGGCGATGCCCGCATCCTCCTGCTCGGCGCCGGCGGCGCGGCGCAGGGTGTGATCCTGCCGCTGCTCGCCCGGAAGCCGCAGGCACTCGTCATCGCGAACCGCACGGTGACCAAGGCCGAGCAGCTCGCGGCGCAGTTCGCCGCGCAGGGTCCGGTGCGAGGCTCCAGCTTTGTCGCACTCGCCGGCTCGATGTTCGACGTGGTCATCAACGCCACTTCGGCTTCCGTCGAAGGCGCCGCACCGGATCTCCCGCGCGGGCTCTACGCGCCGGGGAGCCTTGCGTACGAAATGATGTACGGCAAGGGTGAGACGGGCTTTCTCGCCCAGGCCCGCGCAGACGGCGCCGGCGCGCTCGCCGACGGCCTGGGCATGCTCGTCGAACAGGCGGCCGAGGCCTTCTTCGTCTGGCGCGGCGTGCGTCCGGACACCGCGCCGGTCCTCGCGAGGCTGCGGGCTGGCGAGACGCCGTGAGCCAGAATCGGCCCGGCCTGTTCCGGCAGGGCGTGCGGCTCGTCTGGCGCGCGCTGCTGGTGTTCACGGTGCTGGTGCTGGTCTACCAGCTCTGGATCTTCGCGCACGTCCTGTGGTGGACGCGCTTCAACCCGTCCACCTCCAGCTTCATGGAAGACCAGCTCGAGGTGCTGCAGGAGAAGAACCCGGACGCCGAGCTGAAGCATCGCTGGGTGCCATACGAGCGGATCTCCGTTCACCTGAAGCGAGCCATCGTGGCCGCGGAGGACTCCAAGTTCCTCGACCACGAAGGCTTCGACTGGGAAGCCCTGCAGAAGGCCTACGAGAAGAATCTCGCCAAGGGGCGCATCGTCGCGGGCGGCTCCACCATCAGCCAGCAGCTCGCGAAAAATCTGTTCCTGTCGTCGAAGAAGACGCCCTGGCGCAAGCTGCAGGAGGCCATCATCACGGTCATGCTCGAGGCGGTCATGGACAAGCGGCGCATCCTCGAGATCTATCTGAACGTGATCGAATGGGGCAACGGCGTGTTCGGTGCCGAGGCCGCGGCGCGGTACTACTACCGGTCCACCGCGGCGGCGCTGGGTCCGGCGCAGGCCGCGCGGCTGGCGGCGATGGTTCCCAACCCGCGGTTCTACGACAAGAACCGCAACCATCCGAACCTCAACCGCAAGACCGGGATCATCCTCGCACGGATGCCCCACGCGAGCGTGCCCTGATGCCGTGCGGATCACGCGGCCAGCGGAGGGCTGCCCCTATAATCGAGCCCCTTTGCTTTCGAGCCCCGCATGATCGTCCACCCGCAGTTTGACCCCATCGCCATCGCGATCGGCCCCGTGGCCGTGCGCTGGTACGGCCTCATGTACCTCGCGGGGTTCGTCGCCGGCCTGCTGCTGGGCCGCTATCGCGTCCGCACCCGGCCCGATCTCGGCTGGACGAACAAGGACATGGACGATCTGCTGTTCTACTGCGTGATCGGTGTGGTCCTGGGGGGACGGCTGGGCTACGTGCTGTTCTACAAGCTGGCCGACTACCTGCAGGATCCCATCCGCATCTTTCACGTGTGGGAAGGCGGCATGTCGTTCCACGGCGGGTTCCTGGGCGTCATCATCGCGATGGCGTTCTTCGCCTGGCGGCGCCAGAAGCACTGGTTTGCGGTCACCGACTTTCTGGCGCCGCTGGTGCCCGCGGGGCTCGGCTTCGGCCGGCTCGGCAACTACATCAATGCCGAACTGTGGGGACGCCCGACCGACGTGTCGTGGGCGGTGGTGTTCCCCAACGTGGACGAACTCGCGCGGCACCCGTCGCAGCTCTACGAGTGCGCGCTCGAAGGCGTCGTCCTGTTCCTGATCCTGTGGTTCTTCTCCGCCCGCCGCCGGCCGATGGCCGCGGTCTCCGGCGTGTTCCTCGTGGGCTACGGCACCCTGCGGTTCCTCGTGGAGTTCACCCGCGAGCCCGACGGCTTCCTCGGGTTCCTGGCGCTGGGCTTCACCATGGGCCAGTGGCTCTCCATCCCGATGGTGCTGGGCGGGATCGTCATGCTGATCTGGGCGTACCGCCGGCGCGGATCGATGTTTTCCGGCTGACGGCGCGAGTCCGCTCGCAGGCGACGCGCCCCTGAGTCGCCCGCGGGTCCCCGGACGTACCCGATTTCGCGAGGGACTTTCCCTCAAATCCTCGTGCGCAGGGCCGATATAGACCTCGAACCGGGCCCCGTCGGCCCGCCTCCGAGTCCGAGGTCCCGCCCTTGTCCGCCCGACTGCCCCTGGAGCAGGTCACCCTCTGCTGCATCGACTGCGTGAACGTGCCGCTCGCCCTGCAGGCGATGCGCCGGTCCCTGGACGCCTGCGCCTTCTCCCGCGCTCTGCTCTTCACCTCCCAGCCCGTGGCCGACCCGGGCGAGGGCATCGAGGTCGTGACCATCCCGCAGATCCGCAGCAAGCGGGAGTACTCGCACTACCTCGTGAAGCAGATGCCGGCGCACGTGAAGACCGATCACGCGCTGATCGTCCAGTGGGACGGCTTCGTCACCCGACCGGAGGCCTGGGACCCCGGCTTCCTCGAGACTGACTATATCGGCGCCCCCTGGCCGGCGGACCTGAGCCCCAGCCCCGTCGGCAACGGGGGCTTCTCCCTGCGCTCGAAGAAGCTCATGAACGCGCTGCTCGATCCGAGCTTCCCCGAAGACGCGATCGTCCACGAGGACCAGGCCATCTGCGTGCACTTCCGCCCGCGGCTGGAAAGCGAGTTCGGCATCCGCTTCGCCCCGGTGGAACTGGCCGGGCGCTTCGCCCACGAGACCGTCCATAGTGGCCGTCCGACCTTCGGCTTCCACGGCCCCCAGAACCTCTGGCTGTACTGGAACGAGCAGGACATCGATCTGTTCCTGCGCACGGTCTCGCGACCGGTCCTCAAGCAGCCGGAAGTGGTGTGGCTTGCCCGCCACCTGTACGGCGCCGAGCGGCTGACCGAAGCTGCCCGCGTCGCGGCGGCCTCCCTCGTGGAGCAGCCGGGCAACGCCGAGATCCTCGACATCCTCGCGAACGTCCGCGACCGGATGAAGCCGCACGACTACAAGGCCCGCTCCGAGCAGCGGTTCTTTCTCGGGCTGCTCAAGCGGCACCTGCCGGACTTCTTCCGCCACCGCCAGGTGCTGGAGATCACCCGGGCGGGCATGGGGGCAGCCACGCAGGAATGGTTCGAGCACTGCCGGGTTGCCGCGCCCAACGCCGGTGGCACCAGCGCAGGCGGCTCGGCCGACGGGCTGGAATCCTTCAGCGCGAGCGGCGAGAGCTTCGACACGGTGGTGAGCTGCGAGACCCTGGAGCACGTCCCGCACTGGCGCGACACCTTCGAAAACGCCATGCGCATGCTGAAGGCGAGCGGACTCATGTTCGTCAGTTGCGCGGGCTACGGCCGGCGCCAGCACGAATCGCAGCGCTACCCGTCACCCGCCGGCGGCGACCAGGCCTACTACCGCAACCTCGCGCCGGAGGACTTCGCCGGCATCGATTTCGATTCGCAGTTCCGGTTCTGGGCGTTCCTGGAAGACCGGACGGTGAACGATCTCTACTTCGTCGGCCTCGGCCACACGGCGCGGGATGAGCACGTCGCGACGCTGCGCCGGCTGGTGGCCGATTCGAGCTTCCTGCTGAAGCGCAAGAACGTCTTCGGGCTGTTCTGATGACCGAAGCGGCGCGCGACCCGCTGGCGGACGCCTTCGCCGCGTACCAGCGTGGCGACGCCGCCCACTGCGTCAGCACGCTCGAAGCCCATCGGGACGCCTGGACCAACCGGCCGGACGGCTGGCTCATCCGCGGCGCGGCCGCACGGGCGCTCGGCCGGCTGGCCGAAGCCGAGGCCGCCTATCTGCAGGCCATCGCGCTCCTGCCCGGCTACCCGGAGGCCTGGCAGAACCTCGGCAACCTGTACGCGACCTGCGGTCGGCACGACGCCGCCGTTACGGCCTACGGCAAGGCGCTGGACAGTCGCGAGGACCTCGTCGCCCGGGCGCAGCTCCTCACCTCCCAGGCCGGCAGTGCCTTCAGCGCCGGGCTGATCGACATCGCCATGCGGGCGATGGAGGAAGCCGCCGCAGCCGCACCGGATCTCGGAGCGGTCCACAACCAGCGCGGCAAGGTGTACTGGGAACTGGGCCATACGGATCGGGCGATCGATGCCTTCCGGCGGGCCACGGCCTGCGATCCCACCGAGACGCTCTACGCCACCAACTACCTCCTGGTGAGCCAGTTCTCCGAACGCATGGGGGAGGCTGACCTCGCCGCGCTGGCCGCCGCGGCTGCGGGACGGATCGTCCAGAGCGTCCCGGACACACTTCGCGCGACCTTCCGTCCGCCGGCCCGGCATCCCGACGAGCGGGTCCGGATCGCCTACCTGTCGTCGGACTTCCGCGCGAGCGCGCCCGGATTCTTCATCCAGAGCATTCTCGAAGGACACGACCGGACCCGGTTCGAGGTCTGGGCTCTGACGACATCGGCGGTGAAGGACGCGCTGACGGCAAAGATGCAGGGTTGCGTGGATCACTGGGTCGACGTCTCGGCGCTCGGTCCCGGTCCGCTCACGCAGTGGATCCGCGAGCAGCGCATCCATGTACTCGTCGACCTCAACGGCTACACCGGCGGCCATCGGCTCGCGGTGTTCGCGGCCAGGGCGGCCCCGGTCCAGGCAACGTGGCTGGGCTACGAAGGGTCCACGCAGCTGCCCGGCATGGACGTCTTCCTCGGCGACCCGTTCGTCTCACCCCCTGAGAATCATGGGAGTTACAGCGAGCGTGTACTCACCCTGCCTTTCGACTTCGCCTGCTACTCACCGCCCGATTTCGCCCCCGCGGTCGGGCCGAGTCCGGCATTGCGCAATGGCTACGTGACCTTCGGGTCCTTCAACAAGCTGGCCAAGCTCGGCCCTGCGACGCTGGCTTTGTGGGCGCGCATCATGACCTCGGCGCCGGATTCCCGGCTGCTCATCAAGTGGCGGCATGCCGAGCACCCGTTCGCGAGAAACCGGATTCTCGGTGCACTCGCGGACCACGGTATCGACGGGTCGCGCGTGGCGTTTCGGGACTCGTCGCCGCATGCGGCGATGCTCGGGGAGTACGGGGACGTCGACATTGCCCTCGACCCGATGCCGTTCTCGGGCGGCGCGACCACCTGCGATGCACTTTGGATGGGGGTTCCGGTGATCACCCGGGTGGGCCGGCGGTTTGCCTCGAATCACACCGTGAGTCACCTGCGGGCCGCCGGTCTCGCGGAACTGGTGGCCGAGGATGACGACCGGTACGTTGCCATTGCATCCGGGCTTGCCCGGGACGTTCCGGCTCTCGATCGTCTCCGTCAGTCCCTCCGGGAGCAGGTACGCCACTCCCCGCTGTGCCGGCCGCGTCTGTTCATGCGTCCGGTTGAACGCCATTTCGAACGTCTGCTCGACGAGGTCTCCCGCGCCTGAGGTTGATCATATGGCGGTGAATCTCACGGATCGTCAAGATTCGTCCCATCGAGATTCAACTAGCGGGGATTTCGATCCGCGCGATGCGGACGCAGTGGAGACCTGGAAGTCAACAAGCGGCGACATAGCCGTACATCGAGACGTACCCCGAAGCGCCGGCCGATGGGCCGGGACGGTTTCGGGGAGAGACGGGCGAGGGGCGGGGCAACGGAACGTTGCTCTGCTGCCTCGCCCTTATCGTTGGTGCGTCCGGCGGAAAGGTCGGGACACGCCGGAAGGGCGTGTCGGAATCAGCTACGGCCGCCGAGGACCCGGCGAGCGGTTTCGAGCAGACTGATCACGCGCGCCGGACGGGCCGCGCTGGGCTCCGGGGCGGGCGGTTCGGGGGTTTCCGACGAGGCTTCGTTGGAGGCTTCGAGCGCCGGCGGTTGGGACGACACCAGCGGCGGAAACTCGGGATTTCCCCTTACGAGACCCGAGCCTACCGGCTCCAGGTCGATCGCGGAAACCTCGGGCACAGCCGGCGCCGGATCCAGCGGCGACCCGGCGAGCGGCGTACCGCGCATCCGATCGATGGTGGCCGAGAGGTCGAACGGACGGTCCTGCGTGGAGGTGGCGTCCGGGGTGACGGGATAGTTGTCAGTGGTGAGGCGAAGTCCGCTCGCCTTGGCGGCTGCCAGGCGCTTCTCGAGGACCTCGAACGGGACCTGCGAGAAGGTCACCGGCTCCTCGGCCTTGGCTGGCGCTGCGGGTGCCACGGGCTGGGTGGCCTCACCTTCGGCGGCGGCGACCTCCAGGGTGTACGGCCCGATCTGGATCCGGTCGCCCGGGCGGATGGTCATGTCGCGCTGGAAACCTACGCCGTGTCCGTTGACGTACACCGGCAGAAAGGAGCCCTGATCGCGGATCTTGAAGACATTTCCGTGGAAGGACACCACCGCATGTACACGGGAGACTCGCCGGCTCTGGTCCGGGATCACCAGCGTGCTGTCGGAGCGGCGGCCGATGGTGCCGCCGGCCGCGTCGAAACTGACGGATTTGGATTCGACGGCTCGCTCGGCGACCGCGACGATTCGGATCGTGATGGTCATGGTCTCTCTCCGTAGGTTCCGGTCTGACGGCAACCACGGCGCATGGGAAAACGCCTGATCGCTCGCACGACCCGTGCCCGAACCAGCTTGTTATGGCGTCGAGTGTACCGCCGACGGGACCACGGAGCGAGCGTCCCGAAGCACCCGACTCCGGGAGCGTTTCCCGGTGCGGCGCCGCGGAACCGGGGCGATCCCGGCGTCGCCGATGCGAGCCTTCCCTACAGCCAGAGCATCATGCCCATCTCATGGGGGTGAGTCAGGAGCGCGTTGTGCGGGTACAGACAGACCCGGTACTCGAGCTTGCCGCACATCTCGGGCGTGAGCTCCAGCACGTAGCGATGCTCCCCTTCCGGGGTCCGGGTGCCGTCGAACTCGAAGCGGTGGCGTTCCTTGAACTGCTGGCTCTCGAGGGTGGTGGAGCGCCGCAGGATCATCTCCAGCACGACGTCGGCCGGCTGCAGGCCGTCCAGCTGCACGGCGACCTCGAACCGCACGGCATCTCCGAAGGCAATCCGCCTGGGGGCGGAATCCAGCCGGCGGATGCCGACCTTCGGCCAGGACGAGCGCACGTGTTCCTTCCAGCGGGCGATGGCCGTGGCGTTGGCGAAGCCGCTCTCGGAGTACTTTCGCCACTGCCGGGTGGCCGGGAGGTAGAACTTGCCGAGGTACTCGTTGACCATCCGCGCGGAGTTGAAGCGAGGCAGCAGCGTAGCGATGGAATGCTTGGCCATCCGCACCCACTCCTGCGAATAGCCCATCTCCGAGCGGGTGTAGTAGGCGGGGATCACGTGGTCCTGCATCAGCTCGTAGAGCGTGTTCGATTCCTCGACATTGCGCCGATGATCGTCGAGATGTTCGGCCACCGGCTTGATGGCCCAGCCGTTGCGCCCGTCGTAGCCCTCGCCCCACCAGCCGTCGCTCACGGAGAGGTTGATCACCCCGTTGATGCCGGCCTTCATGCCCGACGTGCCGCTCGCCTCGAGCGGGTACACCGGGTTGTTGAGCCACACGTCCACGCCCGAGACCAGGCGCCGGGCGAGGCGGAGATCGTAGTTCTCGACGAAGAGGATGCGGCCTTCGAACTCCGGCGTCCTCGCGATCTGGGAGAGGCGCCGGATGAGGTCCTGCCCGGGAACATCCGCCGGGTGGGCCTTGCCCGCGAAGATGAACAGCACCGGCCGGGAATCGTTGCAGATGATGGACCGCAGCCAGTCGAGGTTCTGCAGCAGCAGTGTCGCGCGTTTGTAGGTGGCGAAGCGCCGCGCGAAGCCGATGGTGAGGACGTTCGGGTTGTCGGGGTCTGTGAGCTTCAGCAGACGGTCGAGGTGCGCCTCCGACCCGTGATTGCGGAAGTGCTGCGTGGTCACCCGGTGACGCACGAGGTGCAGCATCTGCGCCTTGAGGGACTGACGGACACTCCAGAACAGATGATCGGGAATGGCCTCGACGTTGCGCCAGAACCCGGGGTCGGTCATGTGGTGGGTCCAGTCGAACCCGAGGTAGCGGTCGAAGAGATCCCCCCATTCCTGCGCGAGGAACGTCGGCACGTGCACGCCGTTCGTGACGTAGTCGATGGGGTTGTCCTCGGGGGCGATCTGCGGCCACATGCTCGACAGGATGCGCGACGAGACATCGCCGTGAATCTGGGACACGCCGTTGTGGAAGCGTGAGCCCCGCACCGCGAGGGCTGTCATGTTGAACTCGTGACCGCCCTCGGTGCGGCCCAGCGCGAGGAACTGCTCGCGGCTCAGCGAGAGTTCGTTCGAGAACTTGGCGAAGTACTCCGCGATCATGTCTTCCGCGAAGTGGTCGTGCCCGGCAGGCACCGGCGTGTGCGTCGTGAACACCGTATTGGCCGCGACGGCCTCCATCGCGGTGGGGAAGTCATGGCCGCTGACGACCATCTCCCGCATGCGCTCCAGGACGAGGAACGCCGCGTGGCCTTCGTTGATGTGCCACACCGTGGGCTGCAGCCCCAGCGCCGACAGCGCGCGCACGCCGCCTACGCCCAGCACCATCTCCTGCTCGAGGCGGTCGGTGCGGTCGCCGCCGTACAGGCGGTGCGTGATGTCCCGATCGGATGCGGCGTTGGCGGGGATGTCGGTGTCGAGCAGATAAAGCCACACGTGGCCGATGCGCGCTTTCCACACCTTGATCGCCACGGCGCGTCCGGGCATGTCGACGTGCACGATGAGTTCCGAGCCGTCTTCGCGGAGGACCTGCTCGACAGGCAGATCATCGAAGTCGGAATCGCCGTAGGCCGGATGCTGGTTGCCGTCGCTGTCGATGGTCTGCTGGAAGTACCCCTGCCGGTAGAGCAGGCCGATGCCCACGAACGGCAGGCGCATGTCGCTCGCGGCCTTGCAGTGGTCGCCCGCGAGAATGCCGAGACCGCCGGAGTAGATGGGCAGGGACTCGTGGAAGCCGAATTCCGCGCAGAAATACGCAACGAGATCGTTCTGCCGCAGCCACTCGGAGCCGTTCCGGCGCAGGGGTTCGTTGTGGTACGTGTCGTAGGAAGACAGCACACGGTTGAAGCCCTTGAGGAACACCGGATCGTCTGCCGCGGCGCGAAGCCGCTCTTCGTCGATGCGCTTCAGGAACGCCTTGGGGCTGTGACCGACGGCATTCCACAGCTGAGGATGCAGGCGGGCAAACACCGAGCGTGTCGGGCGATCCCAGCTGTACCAGAGATTGTTTGCGAGTTCCTCCAGGCGCTCGAGGCGCTTGGGGATCTTCGGATTGACTTCGAGCAGGAAGGTAGTGCCGCTTGTCATGACCGCATCATCCACTGGGAAACGCGGTCGATTGTATCGCTCGCGCGGTGTTGCGAAACCCCCGAATTGCGCGGCGATTCGCGCCCCGAAAAGGGGCGCGAAACTGGTGCACGCTGCTACAAGACGTAGCGTGCGAGATCTTCGGTGGCGGCGAGTTCGCCCAGTCGGCTGTCGACGTACTCGGGGTCGACGCGAACGGCACCGCCGCTGCGCTTGCCGGCCTCGAACGACACTTCCTCCAGCAGCTTCTCCATCACCGTGTACAGACGACGGGCGCCGATGTTCTCGGTCTTCTCGTTCACCTGCCACGCGACTTCGGCCAGGCGCCGGATGCCCTCGGGCGTGAACTCGAGCGTCACACCTTCCGTCGCGAGCAGCGCTTCGTACTGTCGCGTGAGGCAGGCATCGGTGGAAGTGAGAATGCGCTCGAAGTCGTCGACGGAGAGCGATTCCAGTTCCACGCGGATCGGGAAGCGGCCCTGCAGCTCCGGAATGAGATCCGACGGCTTGGAGAAATGGAACGCGCCGCTGCCGATGAACAGGATGTGGTCGGTCTTGATCATCCCGTACTTGGTGGACACGGTCGTGCCTTCCACCAGCGGCAGCAGATCGCGCTGCACGCCCTGACGCGAAACGTCGGCGCCCTGGTATTCGGAGCGGGAGGCGATCTTGTCGATCTCGTCGAGGAACACGATGCCGTTCGATTCCACGTTCGCGAGTGCGGCCAACTTGAGTTCCTCGTCGTTGACGAGCTTCGCGGCCTCCTCTTCCGTGAGCAGCTTCATCGCCTCGGCGATGCGCATCTTGCGCATCTTGCGACGGCCGCCGCCCAGGTTCTGAAACATGCCCTGGATCTGCGAGGTGAGGTCCTCCATGCCGGGCGGCGCAAGGATCTCCATCTGCGGGGACACCTGCGCCACGTCGATCTCGATCTCCTTGTCGTCTAGCGAACCCTCGCGCAGCTTCTTGCGGAATTTCTGGCGGGTGGCGCCGTCGCTCTCGTCGGCGGGTTCCGCGGCCGGCGCGCCAAAGCCGATGTCGCGCGCGCCGGGCAGCAGCGCGGCGAGGATGCGGTCTTCGGCGGCGTCCTTCGCGCGGTCCTGCACTTTCTTCATCGCGCTCTCGCGCGTCTGCTTCACGGCGGCTTCCACCAGGTCGCGGATGATGGTGTCCACGTCGCGACCGACGTACCCCACCTCGGTGAACTTGGTGGCCTCCACCTTGATGAACGGCGCGTCGGCAAGCCGCGCGAGCCGCCGCGCGATCTCGGTCTTGCCCACGCCAGTGGGCCCGATCATCAGGATGTTCTTGGGCGTGATCTCGTGGCGCAGGGGTTCGGCCACCTGCTGGCGGCGCCAGCGGTTGCGCAGCGCGACGGCCACGGCACGCTTCGCGGCGTCCTGGCCGACGATGTACTTGTCCAGCTCGTGGACGATTTCCTGCGGGGTCATAGCGTCTCGATGATGTGATTCTGGTTGGTGTAGATGCACAGGTCGCCGGCGATGCTGAGCGCCTTCTTCACGACGACCTCGGGCGGCAGCTCGGTGTTGTCGAGCAGGGCGCGCGCCGCGGCCTGGGCGTAGGCGCCGCCGCTGCCGATGGCGAGGAGACCGTCCTCGGGTTCGAGCACGTCCCCGTTGCCGGTGATGATGAGCGAGGCCTCCTCGTTGGCCACTGCCAGCATGGCTTCGAGCCGGCGCAGCATGCGGTCGGTGCGCCAGTCCTTCGCGAGTTCGACCGCGGAACGCACCAGATGTCCCTGGTGTTTTTCCAGCTTGGCCTCGAAGCGCTCGAACAGCGTGAAGGCATCGGCGGTGCCGCCGGCGAATCCGGCGAGGATGCGGTCGTGATAGAGGCGGCGGACCTTGCGGGCCCCGGCCTTGACGATGATGTTGCCCAGGGTGACCTGGCCGTCGCCGCCGAGGGCGACGCTGCGGCCCCGGCGCGCGGAGACGATGGTGGTGCCGTGGTACTGCTCAGTCATGGAGGGTTCCGGAAGTTGGAAGGTGCCCGACGCGGCCGGGGGCCGGGTCGGGAAGGCCGTGACCGGCCTGCCCGGGAAGCGGGATCGACAGCTTACGCGGACTGCGGCGCGGACGCCGCGGCGAGCGGGACTTCCTCAGGACTTCGCGTGGAGGATGGCGGCAGACTGGCCGAGATTCAAGACCTCGAGCAGCGCGGCCACGAGCTGGTTCGGGCGGATTAGCCGCACGACGCGGCCCTCGGATGCCGCCGCGCCGACTTCGCGGGCGAGCACGTGGGCGGCGGAGGTCGAGAGGCGCTCCAGTGAACCCAGATGCAGGTTCACGTAGTCGTTCGCCGCAGAAAACTCCGCCACCGCAACCAGTTGCGGGTCGCCGGCCTGCTCGATGATGCCTTCCAGCGCGAGCGATTCGCGGGACACGTATCGCGGCTGGCTGCGGCGCTCGTTGGAGTCCGCCCGCAGCGGCTGCGGCATGAGCAGCGGCTCCCAGCCCGGCGGCACACCGTGCGTGGCGAGCGCGAAATCGACGGCATCGCGCTCGAAGGCCTCGCGATCCTGCGTGAGACGACGCAGCAGGAGCAGGAGGTCCCACATGGCGAGTTGCGACGACTGTTCCCCGAGCAGGCGTTGCAGGCGGCGCGCGAGCGATTCCCCTCCGGTGATCACGATGCCGTTGCCGGCGGCGATGAGGTCGGTAAGGGCGCTGTGCAGGAATCGGCAGCCCACCGAGTCGAGGTTTTCTACCCGCGTAACGTCGAGATGGATGACCGTGTGGCGGGTTGCCGCTTCACGGATCGCCACCATGGCGGACATGGCCGAGCCGTTGAGTTCCCCGCCGAGGCTCACGCAGCCGGAGCCGCCGGCCCGCAGTTCTTCCGGGAAGGCGGCCTCGCGCTGCTTGCGCTCGCGTTCGATGGGCGGGTCCTCGGAGAAGCGCATCCGATACCGTGCCGCGAGCGTCTCGTACGCACGCCAGCGTCCCTGGAGCCGCTCGAGGTCCATGAGCACCAGCCAGTCGCGGCGTGTGCCGGAGTCCTTGGCGAGAGCCGCTTCGAGGACCGCACGGGCCCCGGCGGTGTCGCCTCCAGCATAGAGGAGAGCGGCCTCCCGGGTGGCCGCGGGCAGTCCGGCAGCCAGTTCGGAAACGTCGAGATGAGGGGAAGTCATGGTGATGCCGGCCCGGTGGAGCCGGGCGCCTTGGATTTCGGAGTGTAGATCGTTAGCGGCCGGAAGGCGGGTTTTCTGGAGGGGGAAGATGTCCCCGGCGTCGACGCGGTTGGGCCATCCCGTAGCCCGGACGAGCGGCGAGAGCCGCGACTCCGGGGCGCCACCGCATCAATCACCACCGATCCCGGAGTTCGCTTCGCTCGTCCGGGCTACGCGAATGCGCGGCGCGGGCGCATCACCCACTGCACCACGACGGCAAGCGCCGCCGCCGCGCCCATCGCGAGGACGAGCACCGGCCCGAAAGGCTGGTCGTACACGAGCGCGATCTCGAAGGCGGTCACGTACGTGACCACGCCCACCCCGGCCGCGATCGCCATGGACGAGCGCCAGTTGTTGCCGAGCCGATAGGCGATCATGGTCGGCACGAACACGAGCGCGAACGACGCCATCACGCCGATGGACGCGGTGGCGAGCGCGAGGCCGGTCGCTACGAGCAGATCGAACGCCAGATGAAACCGAGCGGCCGAGTGACCGTTCGCGCGAAAGAAATCCGGAAACACCCTCTCGAGAAGCAAGGGCCTGGACAGCCACCGCATCGCCACTGCCGCGACGACGAGGAACGCCACCATGCTCCACAGGTGCTCGCTGCCGGTGAAATACAGCTGGCCGTCGAACAGCGCGTGCCCGAGGTGATCGGCCGCGGGGGCATTCGCGAGCATGAGCACCGACGCGCCCCACCCCGCCACCATCAGCAGCGCATAGCCGTTGTTCCCGCTCCTCGCGAGCGTGGACTTGATTCCTGCGGCTGCGGCCGACACGAGCAAACCGCCCGCGAGCACCGGCGCACCCATGATGGCGGCGGCGAGCGACCCGGCCGCGGCGAGCTGCGCGAACGACAGCGCGGCAAGCCATTCCTCCCGCAGGCGCAGGTACATGCCGATGACGGGCAGCACGAGCGCGAACAGCAGACCGGTCACGAACGGCGTGAAGAACAACGGATCGGTGATGGCGCCCCAGTTCATCGTGCGGGGACCTCCACGATGCGGTCGGATACGGCTTCGACGAACCGGCGGTCGTGACTCACCAGCAGGATCGACCGGCCATGACGTGCGGTCGCCATCGCGGCTTCGAGATGGGCGATGCCTTCCTGGTCCACGTTGTTGGTCGGCTCGTCGAGCAGCACGAGATCCACGGGGGCCAGCAGACACGCCCACACCTGAAGCAACTGAAGCTGCCCGCCCGACAGCGCGGACAGCCGGCGTTTCAGCAGCGGCTGCAGCGACACCGGCAGCACGGCGGGATCTGCCCCGGTGAGCTTCAAGAGTTCACGCCCGGAAAGCGGAATACCGGATACGGGTAGCGGATTCTGGTGCTGATGCGAGATGCGCAGCGCCTCGCTGCGCTCCACTCGGCCCTGGAACACGCGGGCTGCGCCGCCGATGACATTGAGCGCGGTGGTCTTGCCCGCACCGTTCGGCCCCCAAAGCGCCACGACTTCATTGGCGCGCACGGTGAACGACAGCGGGCCCATCACCGGATGCTCATACCCAGCCACCACGTCGTGAAAAGTGATGCAGCCGGACGCTCGCACCTCCTGCAGTGTCGGACGCGACGCGTTGCCTGGGCTGCGGGCGGGCGGAGTCTGCACTGCCGGGCGGCTCATTTGCCTACTTGCCTGCCGCGGCGAGCATCCGGCGAATGGCGTCGTCGAACATGGAGAAGAGATCCTTGGCCTCCGCCGTGCCGCCCACCGTGGCGGGCAGGACGATCGAAGGCACGTTGATCTTGGAGGCGAGCCACTTGGCGGGTGCCTCGGCGTGGTACGACGAGCGGATCACCATGCGCGCGGGCGTCGCGGCCTGTTGCGCCACGAGATCGTTGAGGTGCGAGGACGTCGGCTCGATGCCCGGCTTGGGTTCGAGCGTGCCGACCTCGCGCATGCCGAGGAACGCGAACAGGTACGAGAAGTTGCGGTGGTACTGGATGACGGTCATGCCCTTGAGCGGCGCACCCATCTCGGCCCAGCGCGACGTGGCTTCGTTCCAGCGACGCGTGAAGTCCGCCAGGCGCGTGCGGTACTCGGCCTCACCCGCGGGGTCGATGCGGATCAGCCGGTTGCCGATCTCGTTGGCTGCCACGCGGATCTGTGCGGGACCGAACTGGATGTGCGGATTGCCCATCGGGTGCACATCGCCCATCGCGCGGTCGAGGACCTGCGGCACTTCGATGCGCGGCACGACCGGGGCGATCTCCAGGAACCCCGGCTTGCCGATCTGGATGCGATCGTTGCCGGACTGCGAACGCACGATCGGCATCCAGCCGGACTCGACTTCGGCGCCTGTGCACACGACCAGATCGGCCATGCGGGCGCGGGCGATGAGGCTGGGCCGCGCCTGAATGCGATGGATGTCCTGCTGGCCGGTGGTGGCCACGTAGACCGTTGCACGCTCGCCGGCGATCTCGCGGACGAGAGAGCCCCACTCGGGCGCGCAGGCAAACACGTTGATGGCCGCGTGCACCAGCCCTGCCGCGAGACTCGCACACACTGCAACCGCAAGCTTGAGCAGGAGTTTCATCCGGGGTGCCTCCGGGCGGCGCAGGCCGCGCTCAGAATCGATGGGCGCCATGGGTGCCGAGACTGTGAATGTATTGGAGGAAGAGCTGGTTGTCCTTCAGGACTTCGCCCGTGGCGAGGTCCTGCCGCGAGGCGTCGCGGTTGAACTGCAGCCGCACGCGGGAGAACTCGCTCGGGTTCCAGTCGATCATCAGGCTGGAGCGCTTCGGATCGAAGCCCGGCACCGCGAGGTTGGCAGCGTTCGCATCGAGTGTCACCGACCCCGACGAGAGCCGATCGACCCGCCCGCCGACCCGCCAGTACGGATGGAACTGATACACCGCCTGCGCGTACCAGCCCGACTGCTTCGCGATGAGCGGCGCCACGCTATTGATGCCCGCGGTGTCGAAGGCGAAGTCGCCGTCCAGCTTGCGCTGGAACCACTCCGCGGCGAACTTGAAATTCTCATAGCGCGGATTGCCCTCCGGCGCCCACTTGTAGACGAAGTCCACGCCGGAGATGCGTTGCCGCCCGCCAAAGAGATTGGAGACGCCGGAGATGTCGTCGTAGTCGAACATCGACACGCCCTGCGCACCGCTGCGCTGGCGCAGATGCGACACGCCCAGCTGGTAGCTGTGCGAGGTGCCGATGTCGTCGCCCAGCTTGGCGAAGAACGTCTGCGAGTCCTTGCCGTTGCGCTGCGGGCTTCGCTCGAACTCGCCGGCGCCGGCGAACTCGCGCCCGCGGCCGATCTCGGTGCCGATTTGCACGAGCACCGGCAATGGCGCGACATACCGCAGCTGCACGCCGTCGTCGCCGTAGTTGTTGCCGAGGAAGGCGCGCTGCACCAGCGAGGCATCCGCGAAGTCCCACGCGTGGGGATGCCGCGCGTTCTGGTAACCGATGCCGGAGAAGAACCGCCCGCCTTTCACCGTGACGCCATGACCGATTGCCAGGGTTTCGAAGAAGCTCTCTTCGACCTCGGCCGTGCCTTCGGGCGTGATGGCCACGAGCAGCGCTCCGCGGAACATCGGGTCGATGTTCGCGGATAGGAACAGCTCCGACTCGCCCAGGCTCGCGCCGCGGGCCGGTGAGACCTCGCCGCCCGACGGTGAGAAGCCCGTGATCTGCGTAGAGGGGTCGCGCCCGTAGCGGCCCCAGGTGCCATTCAGGATGAGCGAGATCGCCGGATTGAATGCGTTGCTCTGTGTCTGCGGGGGCGGCGCGGCAGGCGGTGGCGGCGGTGCGGTGGCCGCGACCGGCTCCGGAGCGGGCGCCGGGGGCGCCGCCTGAGCCTTTGCCGCGGAATCTTCCGCGGCCTTGAGCCTCTCCTCGAGGGCGCGGATGCGGGCCTCGTAGGCGTCCTTGAGCTGGCGGATCTCCTGCCGGATCTCGTTCAGCGAATCGCTGTCGGCCGCCGTGGCGAACGGGCTCGTCAGCGCGAGCGCGACGGCCGCGACGACGGGTGACTTCGTGAACATCTTCCCTCCTGTGGCGGCGACGAGCGCCGGCACCCCACCCCGTTTGGCCTGCGCGCCCGCCCCCGGAAGGGGCGCCCTTGGCGGCGCGAGAGCCCGTCTTCGCGGACCCTATGCAAGCAGCAGGGATGTGAAATGTTGTTGCGTGGGAAACGGAGTGTAACGCTTGCGGCGACGGGCGCAAGCACCCTGAAAGGGGCGCTTGTCCTTGAAAGCAATGGAGGTTTTTGCTTTTGCCACAACGCGCGGGACCGCGAACTCCGTCGCTCGGGTGCAGACGCCCGCGTAGCCCGGACGAGCGCCACGGGCGCGACTCCGGGGCCACCGCGATGCGATCCACCGCCCGACCCCGGAGTCGGCGCATCCGCGCCCACCCCCTAAAACTCCCCGTCCGCACTCCCCCCGGCGTGGTGCGAGATATCCCCCCACGACAGCAGATGCAACCGATGGCCGTCCCAGCTGACCCGATTGATGCTCGCGTTTTCCACGTCGAAGGTCCGCGCCTGTTCCAGCGGCATGTCGGTCGCGATGCGGTACAGGAGGTCCAACACGCCCCCATGGGTGACCACCAGCACCGTCTCGCCCATATGGGCGCGCCCGATGTCGGAGAACGCTGCGGCCACCCGCGCCCGGAACGCGAGCAGGCTCTCGCCCGTGTGCATGTCCACGAAGATGTCCCGCCCGCGATAGCGCGCGTACTCGTCGGGGAATCGCTTCTCGGCCTCGGCGTAGGTCAGCCCCTCGAAAATCCCCAGCTTGCGCTCCCGCAACCGCGCATCGGCGTGGATCGGCAGCTTGAGCGTCTCGGAGGCGGGGCGCGCGGTCTCCTGCGCGCGGCCGAGATCGCTGCAATGGATTGCCGCGATGGGTTCCGCCGCGAGCCGCTGCGCCACGGCGCGGGCCTGTGCGCGCCCGGCCGCGGTGAGCGAACTGTTCAGATGTCCCTGGACCCGCCCTTCGGCGTTCCAGTCGGTCTCGCCGTGACGCACGGCAATGATGAGAGTGTCCAACGCGGCTTCCTCAACCGATCTCGACGAGCAGACCCTTCAGGTACTCGCCCTCGGGGAACGACAGGCTCACCGGGTGATCGGTGGCTGCACTCATATGGTGGAGCACACGCGCATCCACCCCGGCATCGACCGCGGCGCCTGCCACGATCTTCTGGAACAGATCCCGCGAGACGCCGCCAGAACACGAGAAGGTGAACAGCAGCCCGCCCGGGCGCAGCAGCTTCATCGCCCAAAGGTTGATGTCCTTGTAGCCGCGCGCCGCGTTCTGCGCGAGCGCTGCCGTGGGAGCGAACTTGGGCGGGTCGAGCACGATGACGTCGAACCGGCGGCCCTGGTCCCGCATCTTGCGCAGCAGGGCGAACACATCGGCCTCGACGAAATCCACCCGGGCTTCGGGCAGCTCGTTGAGCGTGACGTGGCGCCGGGCGGCGGCGAGAGCATCCTTGGAGCTATCCACTGCCGTCACGTACGACGCCCCGCCGGCCAGCGCACTCATCGTGAAGCCGCCGGTGTAGCAGAAGCAGTCGAGCACCTCGCGGTTTTCGGACAGATCACGCAGGAGAGCACGGCTGTCCCGCTGATCGAGATAGAAGCCGGTCTTGTGGCCCTCGCGCACATCCACCTGGAAGCGCAGGTCGTTCTCCTCGATGGTGACGGGGCCCGACGGCGCCTCGCCGCGGACGACCTCGACGCGATGCGGCAGCCCTTCGAGCTCCAGCACATCGGCATCCGACCGTTCGTAGAGCTTCTCCAGGCCCGTGACGTGCGCCACGGCATCGGCAATCGCATCGCGCCAGCGCCAGGCACCGGCGGTGGTGAGCTGCAGCACGCCCTGGTCCGCAAACCGGTCGACCACCACACCCGGAAGCCCGTCGGCCTCGCCGTGCACCAGCCGCACCGCATGCGTGGGCTCACTGCCGAACACGCGGTCGCGGCGGGCCGCCGCCTTGCGGATGCGCTCGGCGAAGAACTCGGCGTCGATGCGCGTGCCCTCGTGGAAGTCCCACACCCGCGCGAGGATCTGCGAGTTGGGGCTGTAGGCGCCCCACCCCAGAAAGCCGCCCTGCGCGGAACGGATGGCCACCGTATCGCCGGAGACGAGAGTGTCTTCCACCAGATCGACCGCACCCGAAAAGACCCAAGGGTGGCGCCGCTGCAGGGACTTTTCGCGTTCGGGCTTGAGAACCAGCTGCGCCGAGCCGCCGAGGTTGCGCGCAGCCTTCGGCACCTTGGGCGGCTTGTGTTCCCGCGGCGGGCGCGCTTCGGCTACGGGCTCTTCGGTCTGGCCGAAGGGGCGGGTGTCCCGGGGTGCGGGCCGTTCCGCCGCGCGTCCTTCGGCGGGCCGCGCCGGGCGCGAGGGCCGGGCGGACGTCTGATAAGGGGACGACGGCTTGGCCGAAGGCGTCGCCCGGGACGGCGAGGCGGCCTGACCGGGCTTGCCGGATTGCGACGGCGCAGAGCCGCGCGCGGGGGAACGCCCCGGCTTGGAGGGAGGCTTGGAAGATGGCATGAGCAGGCAGGTGCGGAACACGCACGGGTGAAACGCGCCGCAGCGCGAAGCCCGGGAGGATACCCCATGGGGCGCGATGGGGCCGAGGCGACGGCCCTGCGGATTCGTCAGGCCGGCCCCACCGAGAGCGAATCCGCGGGAAGGACGTACTGCCAAGCCCAATGCCGGGAGGCACCGGGGTACTTGCGATCGAGCGCATGGGGCAGGTACACGCGCCCATGGCCGGCTTGGACGTCCCGCTGATGCAGCCCGCGCGCATAGGCCAGCTGTGCCTCGAGCGCGGGCACCAGCGAACGGGGCAGCACGGTGATGCGGTCCTTGGCGCCCTTACCGTCGCGCACGACGAGTTCCCCGCGGGCGAGTTCGAGATCCTTCACCCGCAGGCGCAAGGCTTCGAGGATGCGCATGCCCGACCCGTACAGGAGCTGAGCCACCAGCCCCGGCGTGCCCGACATGGCATCGAGCAGAAGGCGAACCTCCTCCCGGGTGAGCACCACCGGCAACTTGCGCGGCTGCTTGGCGGTGACCACGTCGTCCAGCCACGGCAGCTGCAGGCCAAGCACCTCCCCATACAGAAACAGCAAGGCGCTCTTGGCCTGGTTCTGGGTGGAGGGCGCCACATTGCCCGCCACGGCGAGGTGAGTGAGAAAGGCCTCCACGTCCTTCGGGCCCAGATCCGCCGGGTGCCGCATGCGATGGAAGCGGATGTACCGCTTTGCCCAATCAAGATAGGCTTTCTCGGTTCGGATACTGTAATGTTTCACCCGCAACCTGTTGCGAAGCTGGTCGAGCAGCCGAGGCTGCTGCGGCGCAACAGGATCGGGCTCGCGAGCGAGGAGGAGCATGGACGGTCACCCTCTGGAGGCAGTTTTGAAGAACTGTTTGAAAATACAGTACTTCACTCCGTTCTTACGCGTCAAGGGTCGTGGAACTCCGCGTCCGTTGAGAGCGACAGTACGTTAGCGCTTCCGGACCATGGACAAGTCGACTCGCTACATCGCCCTGATACTGAACACAATGATCGGAGTGTTCGCGGTCCTGACCGTTACGTGTGCTACCGCATTCTATGGCGCGCGCCTCGGCCACTCTCCCTACGAGCAAAATGCGGAAACCGAGCGCGCGCTTGCTGTCGAGTTAGAAGGCTATGAGGGTATCGATCTCAGGAATCGTTGCATCAGGTTAGCCAGGGGTTGGGATACTCACCAAAAGAACGCCTTCCTCATTTCTCATCAGGCCAGCAAGATGATGCTGAATTTTTCAAGCACTGCGGCCGCTGTCGCCGCTGCTACTACCGCAGCCTTGCTATATGTCTCATTCCAGCTGCGAAAGATGTCGCGTGCCTGCCAGCGCTAACCTGGCGCTCGTGCGGACTGGCTGCCTGCGGCGCCCAGCCTCACAGCTTGGTCGTTAGGCCACACAGTAAGGCAGATGCGCATCGCCCTCGAGTCCCCGAACCAGCCAGACGTCATCGCTCTCATCAACGAGCTCGATGCGTACCAGAAGCCGCTCTATCCCGCCGAGAGCCATCACGGCATCGACCTTGGCGCACTGAGCCAGCCGAACGTGCTCTTCGCGGTAGCGCGCTCCACGGACGGTCAAGCCATCGCCTGCGGCGCGATTGTCCTGGAGGTTGAGTACGGTGAAGTCAAGCGCATGTACACGCTCCCGAGCTTCCGCGGTCGCGGCATCGCGCGCCAAGTGCTCGGCCTCTTGGAGTCGGAGTCAAGAGCCCGAGGCTGTCGCGACTTCGTGCTCGAAACCGGCTACCTCCAGCCAGAAGCAATCGCGCTGTATGCGCGGTGTGGTTACGAGCGCCGGGGACCGTTTGGGTCGTACACCGAAGACCCGAACAGTGTGTTCATGGCCAAGAGAGGCCTAGCAGGTGCATCGAGGTGACAGCCTACGGCGCACTTCGTGCACCTTCGGCTGCTCCTCATGCGCAGCGTTGGGCGTCGGGATGTACAAGGTATCCGAGTAAGAGACAACGATGAATACACATATCGCTGTAAAGATGATGTGCGGTGCGGCCTCCATGTTTCTTGGTTGCGCACATGCTGCGCAAGATCAGTATCGAATCGACGTTCTAGCTGATCCGAGTTCAATGACGTCGTTCCAGTACGCGCGGGACATTAACAATGCCGGACAGATAGTGGGCATTGGGGTGTCGGTAGGGTCTACGCGTAGTCGTGGTTTTCTGTGGGTAGACGGCCGGATTACGGACATTGGCTCGCTTGACCCCACAGGTACCTACTCTGCGCGGCCCAGCGCAATTACTGAGCTGGGCGTCATCGTCGGGGACTCTCCCACTTCCGGCCCGAGCCTGTTTTCCACAGGAGTCGGATCGGCGGTGAAAAAAGACCGTGCGTTTGTGCTGGATCACTCATCAATCCGAGACCTCGGATTCGTCGCGGCGAACAAGCTCAGCGCAGCATACGACATCAACTCGCATGGTCATGCTGTCGGCCAAGCGGAATTGAGTGCTTCCACGCTTAGTCCTGTTCTTTGGGACGGGACCGGAGTTCGCGACCTGGGACTATTGAGCGATCAACCCGGCGCCGGAGGCATCGCCACAAGTATCAATGATGCCGGTCAGATCGTGGGTGCCGCTTCGGCAGCAACAAGCACGCATGCGTTCATATGGTCTAGCGGAGCTCTTGTCGATCTGCACGACCTAGCGGGATTACCTGGTGACGCCCTAAGTTGGGCTACTTCCATCAACGAGACAGGCAATGTGGTTGGATACTTTTCTCTTGGCGACCTTACGCGTGCCTTTCACTGGGACGGTAGTGCAGTGCATGTTTTGCCGGATCTTGCCGAAGAGACACGCAATCCCGCGACATATGCATCAGATATCAATGCTAGTGGGCTGATCGTAGGACACGCGGTGATTGACCAAGAGAATCACGCCGTGCTTTGGGATGGACGTCGGGTAGTGAACCTCAGCAATCTGCCCGAGGTTCGGAGAGCTGGTTGGGAATGGCTTGGTTCGGCAAGTGCGCTCAATGATCGAGGGCAAATTGTAGGGAGTGGGTTGTATGACGGTCAGATGCGAGGATTCCTACTTACTCCCGTACCAGAACCTAGAAGCGGGATCCTTGTGCTTCTCGGTTTAGGTATGGTCGGGGCGGCAACTACTTGGTCATCCCGGTTGTCCCGTTCAAGTGGCCAAAAGCAGCGCCGCGGGCGCACTTGCGGCACGACGTAGGGCAGTGTTGTCGCTTCCGAACTTCCGGGCGGAAATGGCAGCGACGCCCGACTCGCGCATGCACCGGACAGTCGAGAGCGGCGCATCGCTTGCTTTGTCCTGTCCGTGATGCGCCGGTTGGGCTGTGTGGCAACCGTGTCTTCTGGGAAATTCCACAAAAGCAAGTTCAGGCGAGGAGAAAATCATGATGAAGTACTTGCTTCGATTGTTCATAACATCTGTGGTTGGAGTTTCGATAGTTCTGGGCAGTGCTCAAGCTCAGCAGAAGGTTCAAGTTCCCCAGGCCGAAAGCGACGGGAAGTACACGTCAGAGCAGGTGCTTGAAGTAGGTGATGTCCCTGGACATCAAATTCGGATATATGCGATGGAATCAACGTTTCCAAAGAAGGACATGAACTTTATTGGCATACCTGTAGTGAAGTCGACCACGACCGGTACAAGCGATTACACAAACAAGAGCGGAAGCTTCGAGTACTACATTGTCTACACGATGCAAGACGGGGGCACAGTATTTGGACGCGGGGCTGGTGCTAGCATTTCGAATCCAGATGGAAGCCGTAGATATTCGTTTGTTGAGAACCTGACTGGCGGAACCGGTAAGTTCAAAGGGATAAAGGGGCAAATCAGAGGTGGTGGTGAACGGCTGGCTGGGGCGCCCGCCGTGTCAGAGTTTCAGTCAGGCGAATACTGGGTCGAGGAGTAAAGCGCGGGAGGAGCGGCGAATGAAGCGCGGCCTCTGGATGCAGCCCAACAATCGCATCGAGGGGACAGCCTACGGCAGGCGTTGCCTTCCTCCAGCTGTCCCTCATGCCAGTCGTTGGGGCTAGCGAAAGTGGATGGCGAGCCACCAGACTGGTCTGACGAGTTTCAGGAGCGACGTCGAGAGACCTGGCTGGCGGTGCGTTGGTGGCTCGCCGCCGAATGCATTGTCTTGCTGTGGTGGAGTGTCCTGAAGATCGCGGGACGACAACCGGACCCGTCTTCGATCTGGTGGTGGGCAACATTCGTTGTGTTCGGTGCGGGAATTGCGCGAGTGACCTATGTGGTCCACACGATCTACCGATGTCCGAGCTGTGGGGAGATGCCTATGGGCGGAAGTGGTTTCGCTGGCACCGAAGGAATTGGGTTTAGCGAAGGATTACTGTTGAACCCGAAGCTCTGTCGCAAGTGCGGGGTTCGTCTTGGTCGCTAGCAGCCCCAACCGGCGCTTACAGCCGACCGTCAACGGCGGGCTTCTCCCGCCGTCGCCGTCGTCTGAAGCTGGTCGTTGGGCCTCTTCGTCGCTCGCGTGACACATGACCTCCGATCTTCATCGTCCGAAATGAAACGCGACCGTCGAGCCGAAGGTGAAGGGATGCTTCGGGAAGCAGAGAAGAACCTTCGTGAGTCGCTGATGGAAATGCTTCCGGAAGTGGTCGCCTCTGGCGAACCCATTTTCTTCAACTCTCGCTTCAACCCGCACGGTCTCGCACCGCGCAAGCTCTCTCCTCTGGGAGAGGCTCTATTCGAGAGCGCATCGGCGTGTCTGGAACTGCGAGAGGCGCTTGGTCTACCAACGGCAGGTTCTGTCGGCGAGCTGTTCCTTGCCTCATGTCGCGAGGCGGCGAGCAACAATCCCCACCGGCTTGGCCCGCGAAGGTTGGCCGCCGTGCTCATGGAGCGTCTAGAAAATGGCCTGTAGCTGCACGGCCAAACGGGCGAGGCCCAACACCGCGGTCAAGGCCGCTCCCTTCGGTCGCTGGACGCTGCGCGAGAAGGCGCCGCGCAGCGCCCCTTATCTTCAACGTTGGGATTGGCCAGAGTGAAGCGATTCGCTGCCTGGACCGCGGTAGCGCTGAGTACTCTCCTACTAGCGCACGTGGCCGTAGTTGTGTTCGGAGGGCCGCGGCTCATTGGCTACTGGGCCTCCGGCCCTGTTCGCGGTAGCAGTAGTCTTGAGATTGCAGTGAGCCGCCTCAATGAGGTCCTCTTTCCTGGCTTCCTGGGAGCAGTCGGCATCATTTGGGGAATGCGGGAACTGCGTCGACCATACCCCCCGGGGGAGGACGAGTCGTGATGTGTTGGCTACCGGTCCACTTCGCACGGGGCGCCTCGCCCCCAACACAGCGCTCGTTCGGACCGGCCGCCTGCGACGTCCGGCCCCACACCTATTGCGTTCGGCATCATGCCTGAGGTGGAAAGTTCGGTTGCGAAGGGGGCGGTGATGAGCAGAGTGGTCGCAACAGCGATCGTGACCGTCATCGTGCTGCTAGTCTTCGCGCCGCTTATTGCTCTATTGGCAATGAAGCTCTTTTATCGGAGAGAGACCACGTTGTTTCTCTTTGGGGAGACTGGGTTCCCGATACTTGGCCCCGGCCTTGGTGCCGCAGCACTCCGCGTTTCAGCCATTGGTTATCTTGTTACCTCAAGAAAGCCTGATCGTGAGTCTGAACGGGACATGGTGATGTTCCTAATGTCCCTGCTCGGCCTTGTTGTGTTCTCCGCGTTCGCCGTGTCACGAGCTCTCAGTTAAGTGACGGACCAATTCCGCATCAACGCTTGCAGGCGGCTCTACGGGCATGTCCGCTATGGCGCCGAGCCCTGTGCTGCAGCGGCCCGTCCCACGGCAGCGTTCCCCGTCGCTGCGGGACGGTCGGGGGGGGGGGTCGGGTAGCGGTTGACTAGACTAAACGAAATGTTTAGCATGTGCCCATGATTCGGTCCTTCGCTGACGTTGAGACAGAGCGCTTCTACACAACTGGAAAGAGTCGCTATCTCCCGTCGGAGATCCGTTCCAGAGCCATAAAGCGCCTGATTCAGTTGAACGCTGCCTCCCAGATTGAAGATCTTCGAGTCCCGCCGTCCAACAGGTTGGAGGCACTGCGTGGGGATCGGAAAGGGCAGTGGAGCATCCGAGTCAATGAACAATGGAGGCTGTGCTTCAGGTTCGAGAGCGGGGACGCATTCGATGTCGAGATTGTGGACTACCACTAGGAGTAATGGAAATGATCAAGAGTGGCCTTCCAGCCGTCCATCCTGGCGAGTTCCTCCGTGAGATTTTGGAGCAACTTCGCATTTCCCAAGCCCAGTTTGCAAGGGCTATTGGTGTTTCGGCCATGCGCATCTCACACGTGATCAATGGAGCGCGACCAGTGACTGCGGAACTGGCGCTGTTGATTGGAAAGTCTCTAGGTCAATCGCCGCAATATTGGCTCAATCTTCAGGCGGACTACGATCTAAAGCTTGCGGAGAAGTCGATCCGTGCGCAACTGCGTGCAGTTGCGGAATGGGTGCGAGCAACGGGAGTCAGCCGAACTGTCGCTTCAACCGGACCTGCCACGGCGGCCTTCGGCCACCGCGGCGGGCCGGTTAAGCTTAGCGTTGAGGCTGTAGAAAAAATCCATACTTCGCTGAGCTTCGAATTTGAGCCAAAGACCGACCTCGCAGGAGGCGCTCTATCGAGCGCTACGGCCCACGAGAGGGGTGAACGTACCCCTGTGTTTCCGACTCCTTCGCGGTTGGCGACTTTATCTACACCCTCGTTAGGCGTCACCAATGAACATTACCGTCCGTGCCGCTTGCGAGGCTGCTGCATGGGCTTTTGCTGGCGTATTTCTGGCACTAGGCTTGTTCTTCTTCTCGATCAGTGGGTCTGTGGAAGATGTTGCTGTGATGACCGCAGCACACGGACTTGTTGGGGCTGTTACCGCATTTGTTGCGGTCGCGGCTTTGGTTAGCGGCCGTTTCCCGGGCAAGAGCCCGGTGGTGGGCGCCAGACGCGGAGCAGCCATAGGTGTTCTTGTCGTTGTGGTTGTCCCGACAGCGAATGCGTTCTTCTACGCCGGGTCGGGTGGCCTTCTCTACAGCATCTACGGGCAAGTGTTTTGGTCAGTCGTTGTTGCCGGCGGACCCTTTGCCGTTGGTGGGGCCGTCCTCGGCCGCTGGATGGACAGAAGGCTCTTCGGATCGCGTGGCGCTTAGCTCCGCGTTCAGGCCTTGCTTGCTCTCTGGCCGTCAGCAGTCTCCTCGTGTTCGGCCTTGTACGGCGCGCATAGGTCGAGCAGTGACGCCTACACTACAGTCAAGCGGACCGCCACAAGCTGCGCTTGTGGATCCCTCCGCGCTCCGGCGTCCGCTCACTTTCACGTTATGCGGCACCTCGTCGCGAACAGTTGACATATCATTTAGCGTATGTCAAAAACTGAATCATGTGGGAGATTGAAGAGCACCGTCGGGTCGATAAGCAGCTCTCTGGCGCAGTTCCCATTGTGGTTCTGAAGCGCTACGAAAAATGGAAAGACATTGTCCGTCTCTCGGGGCCAAAAGGGTTGCGTGTCATCAAGGGGTTTCATGACGAAGCCCTCTCCGGTGAATGGAAAGGTCACCGCTCGTCTCGGCTTGGGCTTCAGTGGCGGGTGATCTACCGTGTTGTCGCGAATGTCGTGAAGGTGCAAGTGATAAATGTCACAGCGCACGATTACAGGAGGCCGTGAGATGAAGGAGTTTCGTCCGGCTAAGAAGCGAGTGGAGGTTTCTGTCGGTGAATCAGTCCGCCTCGTGCGCGAACTGCAGGAGTTGAGCCAAAGCCAACTCTCAGAACTTACCGGTATTCCTCAGTCGACAATCTCCGCCATCGAGAATGGTCGGGTTAACTTGGGTGTTGAACGGGCGAAGGTTCTTGCGCTTGCCCTGAAGTGCCATCCTGCGGTCCTCGTGTTCCCCGGTTGGGAGACAGCGGAGGAACGTGCCGCATAACCGCGCCACCGATTGAGCCGTTCACCGGCGCTGTGCTTTCTGGTGCCCGGCCGCTCAAGGCGACGTTGGGCACCGCAACTCACGCTGCCCCGCCGGCACACACCGCAAACTGATCACTTACCCGCAATGGCTTCCTCGATCTCATCGTCCAAGCGAGACCCCAAGTCGAGAGCTACTCTCGGGGAAACGGAGACAGGGCGAACCAAGCTGCTGACTGGCGGCAATCCCCAGATTCCGAAGGGAGATGGTGATGGTCCAGTCCAAGACTACATCGCAGCAATGCCTGGCTGGAAGAGCCACGTCGGTCGGCGTCTCGACGAACTGATTTCCTCCCATCTTCCAAACGTACAGAAGGCCGTTCGCTGGAACTCACCCTTCTATGGCCTTGAAGGTAACGGCTGGCTTGTGTCGTTCCACGTCTTGAGCCGTCAAGTACAACTGAACTTCTTTTGCGGTTCTTCGCTGGATCCGGTACCCCCTGGCAAGGGCAAGGATCCTGACGCCCGCTGGCTCAACATTGCCGAAGGCGAGAACCTCAACGAGGAACAGATTACCTCTTGGCTAAGGCAATCGACAAAATTGAAGGGCTGGGCCTCCTTTTCCAGCTGAAGGTTTCACAGTCTGATCAAAGACGAGTCCCGAGAAAGGCGATGCCAACCATCCCGTCAACACGGGCGCCCGGACAGCGGCGCTTCGCTTGCTGCCCCGGCGCCGGTAACGGGCATCTCGTAAGCCATGTCGACCATTTCCGCACTCACGCCACTCCGACGCAACGTTGTCGTCGTATCCTGCGCTCGTTCGGACTGGCCACCTGCGGCGTCCCGTCGCGCATTCGTATAGAGGCGGCCGATGTCCACTGTGCCGCTGACACAAGGAATCGCGCTTGCCGCATATCTGGAGAAAGTCCTGGCTGGCGAGGCCGACTTGGAGAACCTGCTTGACTCGCCCGAATACGCCAACGTGGCGTTGGCGTCCTGTTTTCATGGCCTTCAACACTACTTGGCAGACGAAAGTCTTCGCCAATCGGATCTTGTCTACCGACAGATGCAGGAGCGCGAGATGCGCTTGCTCATTAGCTGTCTTCGGGAGGGGGCCAGCACCGAGAAGATCGGGCGCATCTCGTTCTTGCAGTCCGATGCATGACGATTGAAGTAGCAGGACATCTGGCCATGGCGGCACGGCCACGACTTGGACCAGACGCAGCTTGACTGCGGACCCGACTCTAGTGCGGTACGGGTTCGGCCCGTCCGCCAGCGGCTTCCGGCTGCGCTGCGCTGAATGCTGGCATCGAAGACGAGCACTGCCGCTGATGGTCTGAGCTGTGGCAATCTACGTTCCTTGCCAATGGTCTGGTAGTCGGATACATGTCTCGTCCAATTGAAGCCCTTGCAGATGAAGTTTTGAAGTTGGCTTCGGATGCCTGTGAGCAGCTACTCGATCGCGTCGTCGCGAGCCTAGATCACGATCGGAAACGTGACGAAGCGTGGGACGCGCTGGCCGCGCAACGGGACGCTGAGATCGAATCTGGAGCGAGTGCTGCGGTGCCAGGCGTAGTAGGCCAGGCGTAGTAGTCTTGGCACGCCTGAGAGCAGAGTTGGCGTGAGCTATTCCTTCCACAGTGGTGCCGAGCCAGCGCATAAACCGGGACGTCATCGGTGCGCTTCTCCCGCCCGTGCTGTTCGGGATTCGCATCGTTGCACGTCGCAGTGCCTCATCTCCTGTTCGTCGCCATCGCCAGCGGCCTCGGCGTAAGATTCACTATCGCCATCGCTGGAGCGCTCCCATGTCCGCCCTGCTAGATGAACTTTCGAAGAAGGCCAGATCCCTCACCCTTGAGGAGCGGGCCCAGCTCGCGCAAGAATTGCTCGAGTCTGTCGAGCGCGACGCAGACCCCGAAGTGCAAGCGGCCTGGGAGGCCGAGATCGCCAGCCGTATTGCCAAGTACGAGCGCGGTGAGGCCACGCTAATCCCGGCAGAAGAAGTCTTTGCCGCGGCGCGCCGTCTCACTCAGTGAAGCCGGTTCGCTTACTGGCGCGGCCGAGAATGACGTGCAACCCGCGCTTAGCCCTGCGCGTCCGCTGCGCACCGCGCCCGCCTCGATCGTCAGGTAACGTACCCGTCCATGCCCATCACCCCGTTTCACTTTGGCCCTGGCGCCGCAATGCACGCGATGGCGCCTCGGCACATCAGTTTCCTGAGCTTCTGCGCCGCGAACGTGATCATCGACCTGGAGTCGCTCTACAACCTGGTGTATCACCGCCACCCCGTGCACGCGTTCTTCCACACCTCCATCGGCGCGTCCCTGGTCATCGCTGCCGTACTTATTCTCTTCGTCGGGGCGCGCTGGTTCGCCGCCCGAGTCTGGCTGCCCAACCTCTTCGGCTGGCGCGAGTTGTCGGTTCGGCAGGTTGTCGCTGGCGCCGCGCTGGGAGCGTACTCACACGTTGTGCTCGACAGCGTGATGCACGGCGACATTGAACCCCTGGCACCCTTTGCCACCACCAACGAACTGCTCGGCGTCGTTTCCCTCGGAACGCTTCACCTCGCGTGCGCCGGGCTCGGTCTACTGGGGCTCGTCGGCATTGGCGCTCGGCGGCTTCTCTCTGGAGAGTCGAGTGCCGGCTAACCGTCCGCTGCACAACACTGGCTGCCGCGGGCTTCTGCCGCTTCCGTGCGTATTCCGGCGAGCGTGACCGGGGTGCCGGGACGGCGTTGCGCGGTTGCTGAACTACCAGGTCGCCGCGCACGCCCGCAGTGACGAGCTTCGGGGCTCGCCCGCGTCGCGAACCGCTAAACGCGCCTCAGTTCTCCAACGACGGCTGAAGAAACTGCGCCCCGAGGTGCCCCACCTTTACGTAGATCAGCGCTCCTTCCCTGCCAGTGAATGGCGTATGCCGACTCCAGCGCGGACTGCGCAACCAAGTGCCGGCCGGATACTCGCCTTGTTCGTCCCGGAACAGGCCTTCGAGCACCAGGATTTCTTCCCCGCCGGGATGGGTGTGGGTGTTGAAGAGGGTGTCCGGCGCCCAGCGCACCAGTGCCGTGTTGACGCCGTCGAACTCGTGCAATGGCAGCACGGCCAGCCCCGGCACCAGGCCCTGGTGCCATTCGGCCCGCGTGGTGTCCATGCGCACCGGCTCGTCGTCGCCCTCGGCAAACTGCCACAGCTTGACGAAGAGCGTGCATCCCTCGCGCGAGAACGGCGCGTGCGATGTGCCGGGCGGGTTGCGCACGTAGGAGCCCGCCGGGTAGTCGCCATGTTCATCGCTAAACGTGCCATCTAGCACCAGGAACTCTTCCCCGCCGCCGTGAACATGGCGCGCAAAGCGGGAGCCGGCGTCGTAGCGGACGATGCTGGTCGCTCGGGCCACCTCGTCGCCGATGCGGTCCAGCCGGTGGCGGTGCACGCCGAGTTCCGGCGACGGCTGCCAGCCGGCCGCATCGGCGGGCGGCACCACCACGCGCTGTTCGAAGTCGGCGTTCCAGTGAGTCAGGTTCAAGGTCGTGTCCCCGGTTGGAATCTGGCGGGCCGGCGTCATAGGTTCAACTCTACGCGGCCGGCTGTCGTCAATAGTCTGGTATCGCGCAGAACAATAGCACTTTGCCCTTGCGCGGCCGTAGTGCGCGCCGCCGGACGGCCTCTGGCTTTACCCTGGCATGGGCGGCTCCTCGGGGCGGTGGGCCACCCGCGCTTCAAGCTCCGCGATGCGCGCATCGGGCGCAGATGGTGAAGCGACCGAAGCACTGGGCGTGGGGTTCGCCCGCCGATGACGTCGTCCGAAGCTCATCGCCAGACCCAAGTGAGGCCGACGATAGCTTCCTACGAGACCATGGCTGCGTTCCCAGTGACAAAGAAAATGATCAGCCTCGTACCGTTGATCTGCCACCTATCCTTCTGCAGCAGCAGTCTGTCCTCGTATGCGGCGCGGATCTGGAACTCTTCTCCGCCAGGGTAGCCCGGTGTGAAGTGCTGGCCATGGAGATAGCTCGTGCACCGGGCGGTACCACCCGCCACATCGATCATGAAGTTCGAATAGATCTGTTGAGTCCGCATGCCTTCGGTACGGAAAGCGTACTTGAACATCCCTACCAATTCCGCGACAGGCATGCGTTTGGCAGGAGCACCGATTGCGGACAGATCAACGTCGATCTCCGGCGTGAACAGGCTCTCGAACAACTGCCAATCCTTCGTGTCTAGCGCCCACGCAAACTGGTAACGCACCGTCCTGATCGCAACCTTGTGTTGAAGTACTTCGATCTGTTGCTCGGTGTTCACTGGTAAGTTCTCCTTCGGATCGGAGGAAGCAGCCGCGGTCGGGCTGGCGACGAGTTGAGGGAGTACACCCGGGGCTAGTAGGAGAGCGGGAGCCTGAACAACGAAATGGCGTCTTGATATCTGCATCGTGGTTGCCTCGTACCTGACCGAATGTGTACGCTTGCGAAGAAGTTAGCCCGCCCTGCGTGGAACGCCAACCCTACAATTTGGTAAGTCACATGCGAAAGACCACTTCCGTGAACTACCGCAACGAAACCGAGCTCATCGCCAACTGTCCCTTGGCTGCAGCGATGAAGCTGATCGGCGGTCGATGGAAGCTCATGCTTCTTTGGTACGTGCATCACGATATCGATCGCTTCTCCGAACTCAAGCGCGTAGTCCCGCATATCGCGGAGAAAGTCCTATATCAGCAGCTTCGAGAAATGGAACGCGATCTGTTGTTGTTGCGCTTGGTGCAAGGCAAGGCGGTAAGGTACAGGCTCACAGATCTCGGCGAATCCCTGGTTCCGGTGCTTTCCGCTCTAGCAGAGTGGGCCGAGCAGAACAGCGTAAGCCCACGCCTATCGGCCTTGATGACACAGGCGGCTGTTGCCAGTAGCCAGTCAAGCACTACGCAACTGCACAGGAGCATCGATGCTGACTGAACTCCGCGGAGCCCTCGCCGAGATACCTTGCCGAGAAAGTAGCCCTCCTCCCGCGGTCGACTACAAGCTCTACTTCGAGGGCAATGAGGAAGAGGAGTGCATTGCCCCGAACCAATGGGGAGAGGGCAGACCATCAATCGCAGTGATGTACGCGCGGTTCCAGGAGATCGCCTCGAGGACCGAAGTCGAGCGCATTCTTGTCGGTCTTCACGCCGACTGGAATGACGAAAGCTACTCGGACGCGTACCCGCCCGCTGAGAACGTCCATATCTTCACATCCGCCTCGAAGGCCGATGTGGAGCGTTGGGTCGAGGGTCTGCACTGCGACGGGGTCGTCAAGGGCTGGCCCAATGGCAAACCCCAGAATGTGCCCGAGCCGTCCAAAGGCCATGCTGTTTTCTCCGTCTGCTGGGACTGAAGACCCCATGGTGTCTCAACAAGTGCGTCCAACCGCTTCGACGAAGTGCGGCGCAGCAGCGCAGCGCCTTGTGGCGAGACGCCCAGTTCAATCTTCTGCCATGCGGCAACGGCGTGTCGCCGTCGGAATTTGAACCAGAGATGATTTACCCGGCTGTCCTTGACCCTGGTCTTGTTGGAACCTACGACGCCGTTGCGAAGGCGGGCGGCGGCTACGTGTGGGACGAGGTACTCGAGTATCGAGTGTGGTGCCACCCCGAGCGTGGGGCGGCGGACGAGGCCGACGGCAACGACTACTACTACGTGTTCGTCACATATGAAGAGGCCTTGGAGTTCTCCCGATCAAACGAAGGTACGGAGGAGCCTCTCGCCCTGGTGCTTCAGCGTGAGTACATTGACGAACCAAGTCCTGGGGAATACTTGCATGTCCGGGAGGAGAGAATCGCTGAATGGCCGGTGTCGTTTCTGAGTCGTCCCCGCCGAACCGAGAGAACGATTCCGGACTTCATGGATCCGAACGCGCCGCCCAATCGCCTGGCCATCCTGAGAGGCCAAGAGTGACAGCTTGCGGGTTGGGCACGCGGTGACGCAGGGGAGAGCAGGGGAATAGAAAGGGAGTCTGCGCGCGGCAAGCGGGGTCAGGTCTTTCTACCCACCACACTCTGGAGTAGCATCCCCCCATAGCCCGTTCCCTCCGAGTCGAACTCGCCGGCGGTCTGTACCACGTCACCTCCCGCGGTGACATCTTCTTCAACGACGACGAGCGGTTCGCATGGCTGAATGTCCTGCGTGGGATGTGCACGCGGTTCAACTGGGCGTGTCACGCGTGGTGTCGGATGCACAGCCACTGCCACGCGATCATCGAGACCGCAGAAGGTAGCCATGGGGAAGAAGAGAGGACAATTCAACCATGTTTCTGCGCAGCCGCGTGATGACATCGACCGTCGCCTGTTACTCTTGCTCCGACACCCGTCTCGGAAAGAGCAGGTCTTGTTTCTCCGCGCTGTCTTCATCGCCGGGGCCGCCCCGTGGCTGACATACTTATTGGAGAGATGATCCCCAAGCCAGCGCTCGTTCGAACCGGCCGCCTGCGGCGTTCAGCCGAACAGCGCTGAAGGTTCTGTGTCAAGAAAGAAGGCCGTCAGCGATGCTCAAAAGTCTCTTCAAGCTGCTACCCGGCAAGGCACGCTCCGAGAAGGAGGACAGCGGCGCCGTCTTTCAGCTGGTACCACCGGCGCAGATTGAAGCAACGGGAGTTGAGGCGCTCGACTTCACCGCATCACTCAAAGTCGTGAACGGCTTGCCGACACCGGAGTGGAGCACGATCGGATCTTGGGTCGCATCGATCCCTGATCCTGCAGAACAAGCAGAGGCCTGGGCGAAGGCTGAGCTCGCTTGGCTGGCCCACCTGCAAGTGGCTCTCGGCGAGCAGTACCACCTTGCCCAACACGAGTACGCGCTCCTCCTGTCTCCGCTTGAGCCCAGAGTCGCGACGGCAACGGTTCAGTTCATGACCAGGACGTTGTCGCGCATCGGCAAGGTTCTTGATGGCGTGGCCAAAGCGCCGGAGTGGGGAAAGGATATCTTGCTGGTGTTCGAGAACGAGGACACCTACTACCGATACGCCTCCCGCTACTACCCTGAAGACGGAGAGTTCGCTTTCAGCGGCGGTATGCACATCAACTTCGGCTGCAGTCACTTCGCCACCTTCCAAGCGGAGCTGCAAGCAATCGAGCCGGTCATTACGCACGAGATGACCCACGGCTGCCTGGCGCATCTCACGATACCGGCTTGGCTCAACGAGGGCATCGCCGTGAACACGGAGCGGCGCCTATGCCCGCCCGTATCGCAGCAGTACACGGCGCAGGAGCTTCATTGGATGCACCAGCAGTTCTGGAACGAAGAAACGATTCAGGAGTTCTGGAGCGGGAAGTCGTTCCTCCGCCCCGACGAAGGCAACTTGCTCTCGTACGACCTTGCACGCATCCTGGTGGAACAGTTCTCACACGATTGGGAGAGCTTCAAGCCCTTTGTGCAGCAGGCGCAACTCGCTGATGCCGGCCACGAAGCCGCTACAACTCTTCTCGGCGTGGACCTCGGGAGCACCGTGGCTGTGCTGTTCGACCTCGAGGCTACTTCGTCGTGGTCACCTGACCCAACGCGCTGGGAATCCATTCCTGAACGTGGGGCGTTCCGCGGTGGCGCTTCTCCGGCCGCAAGCTAAGCGTCACATATACTGCTGAATCCGTCGATTGAGCGGAGTGCCAGCAACATGGCGCCTGGCCCGAACGGCGCTCGATGCTTTTCGCGAGCCGAACGGGTCAGGAACCACGCTGTCGTCGCCCGGTTGAGTCTGCGTCAGCCACAATCTTCCACAGCCTGTCAGGCTACGACTGTTCATGGAACTCGAATACGCTGCTATCACTTGCTTGAGATGTGGATATCTCCGCGAGAGCGCGGACCCGGCACCCGAATACGCTTGCCCGAAGTGCGGGGCTGTCTACGCCAAACTCGAAGCGGCCCGCATTGCAGACCTGGAGGCTCGAGAAGACGAAGCCAGGGCGACTGCAAACGCGGCAATCCGCGCGGAGAGTGAAAGCCGATTTGACGCCGATCAGCGCAAACGCGAGGTGCGAGAGGCGCCCGCCCGAGCTGCGGCGCATGCCATCTATCTACTGTATGCGTTGCCATTCGCGTTCACCCAGTTCGGGGGGTTGCTGCTCGCCTACAAGATGCGCCGGCTCGGGGACGACTCTTGGCTGAACAACCACTTCACCTGGCAGATAAGGACGTTCTGGTACCTGTTGGCGCCGTCGCTTGTTGGAGTTGTTGCGTTGCTCACCGGAGGCGCCGCGACCACGGCGTTTGTGGCGACCAGACAAGACAGATTTCTGGAGGCAGCGTTGGGGTCTCTCTACGTCCTGGCCGGCGTGGCTGTGACTATCCTGCTGGTGTATGTCTTTCGAGTGGGCAAGGGCTGGTATAGCCTTTGGCGCCAGACCGCCCCCTGGTGATGGCGCCGCGCGCTGCGGGCTGTCCCTTTGCCCGAGCAATCCTCCACTGGCAATTCGCTTGGCCCGGAAGGCGGTTCGACTCATCGGCACGCGGGGTCACATCGCACGCGGGGTCAGGTCTTTCCACTCATCACACTCTGGAGTAGCATCCTCCCATGGCCCGTCCCCTTCGCATCGAACTCGCCGGTGGTCTTTACCACGTCACCTCCCGCGGTGACCGCCGCGAGGACATCTTCTTCTCCGACGACGACCGGCTCGCGTGGCTGGATGTCCTGGGCGGGGTCTGCAAGCGATTCAACTGGGCGGTCCATGCTTGGTGCCAGATGGACAACCACTACCACGCGGTCATCGAGACACCCGAGGGAAACCTGTCGCAGGGGATGCGACAGTTGAACGGGGTCTACACGCAGTACGTGAACCGCAGCTACGACCGTGTGGGGCACGTGTTTCAGGGCCGATTCAAAGCGATCCTGGTGGAGCGGGATGCCTACCTGCTGGAGCTTGCCCGCTACGTGGTGCTGAACCCAGTGCGTGCGAAGGTGGTGAGGCGCCCGGAGCAATGGGCGTGGAGCTCTCACCGGGCAATGATCGGAGAGGCCGACAGGCCGCCCTGGCTGCACACGGACTGGGTGTTGGGGCAGTTCGGCTCCCGCCGGAGCCGAGCGGTGGAGAAGTACGTCGACTTCGTCCGCGCGGGGGTGGGGCTGCCGAGCATCTGGGACAACCTTCGCAATCAGATCTTCCTGGGAGGTGACGCCTTCATCGAGCGGCTGCACAAGCGGGCGCCGAAGAATGTGGACCTCGGCGAGATCCCGCGTATCCAGCGCCGGCCGGTGGCCAAGCCGCTGTCGGTTTACGAGGCTGCAGCGAAAGGAGATCGGGATGCCGCGATCGCCGCGGCGTTTAGATCAGGCGACTACACGATGAAGCAGCTGGCGGAGCACTTCGGGGTGCATTACTCAACGGTGAGTCGGGCGGTGAAGAAGGGGGAAGAGGAGGAATAGACGGCATGGATGTGCTCTTGCAAGACGCGACCCCCTTCTGCGCGCCGCGCACCGGGTGTCTGACATGAGGCCGCGCGTCGCCTTCGCGATCGTCCTCGCTGTCGGAGCGGTGCTTCACGTCGGACTGCTCGGCGGGACGACGGCGTCGTCCCGGTCGATGGGCGTGTACTTCGGCTGGCTCGCCCTTGCCGTAGTGGCGGCCGCGATCTACGTCGGTCGATCGCTCCGGGACGACCGCGAAGCACGTCGCAACCTTCGGCCCGGACGCCGGCCGCCCGCCCGCAGTCGCGTTGAGGGTCTGGGCCTGCTGATCATCCCCGCTGCTGCGGGCATGTTCATTCATCTCATGACGGTGTTCACCAACACGTCCACGAGGAACTTCCGCCGCGGAATGTGGCTTTGCGTCTTCATCCTCGGGGCCTGCGCGTACATCGCACTACGCAAGAAGTACTCGGACGAAGAACCGCCCATCCAAGACGGCTCACCCGCGGCCCGCGCCTTCGTAGCGGTTCAATACGCTTTCGGCGGTGTGCTTCTTCTTATCGGAAGCGGCATGCTTTACCGTGTGATGTCGTTCTCCGGCGGCAACGACAGCCTGAACCACGCTGCCAGCTTGTTCATGCTAGCCGGCGCAATTGCGCTGATCACGATCGGCGCACTGGTCATCGCGTTGCGCCTTCGCAAGTCTGGGTGATATGGAGCCGCCGGGAGTGCCCGCCCGCGTTCTCCGGCCGATCCGCGTCAGGACGCAAACGTACGCCTCCGCGCGCTCACTGCGCCGGGTTACGTGCATCGAGGCGGACGTCACTCGGGCGAGTCTCGAGGCGTTGTGCGAACTTCGTGGTGAAGAACATCACGACGCTGGTGCAGGAGATCGCTTCTGATGTCCATGAGATACCCATGACGACATTCCGCGAGGCGCTCCCCACCGATCTACAGGATATCCTGCGAGTCCATCGCGCGGCGTTTCAGCGAGCCGAAGAAGCGGAGCTGGTAGCGGAACTCCTGCAGGATCCGTCGGCGCAGCCGATGCTCTCCCTCTGTGCAGTGGACGCCGATCGAGTGGTCGGCCATGTTCTGTTCTCCACGGTGCGGCTTCAGGGGGACTCCCCATCCGCTGCGTGCGCCCTCATGGCACCGCTCGCGGTCCAGCCCTCGCATCAGCGTGCAGGCGTGGGGCGCGGTCTCATCGAGCACGGCTGCCGTTTGCTATTCGATCACGGCACCGAGCTGGTCTTCGTGCTCGGTGACCCTGCCTACTACGGTCGCTGCGGGTTCGTACCGGCGATCCCGTTGGGCCTGCAGGCGCCCTATGCCATCGAGCCCGAGGAGGCCTGGCGGGTGCGAGCACCTTCCGCAGAGCGCTTCGGCATCCTCCGCGGCACCGTGGAGTCGCCACGGGCGCTGGCGGCCGAGCACTACTGGCGTGAATGACACGCCCCCCCGCGTGCGCAAGAAGCTGCGCACCGGAGGGTTTCGCGAACTCGGCTTCGTGACGGGCGCGCGGCGTTCGCGTGCGCTGCTCGTGATCGCCGCCGATGAACTGTAGACGCGGAGTTCATCGTGCAGCTCAGTGGGCCCTCTCGAGGACGCGTGGTACGGTCCAGCCGGGTCTAGCGAGCCGGGGTAGCATTTCGGGCCCCGGCAGTGCACACGCGCCGGCATCCGCGGCGAGTCTACGCAAAGGAGGCATCATGAAAGGCAATCCGGTCAGCTGGTTCGAGATCTACGTGTCCTGTGGGGTCAGGTCTTTCCATCCATCACACTCTGGCGTAGCATCCCCCCATGGCCCGTCCCCTCCGAATCGAACTCGCCGGTGGTCTCTACCATGTCACGTCCCGCGGTGACCGCCGGGAGGACATCTTCTTCAACGACGACGACCGTCTCGCGTGGCTGGATGTCCTGGGTGGGGTGTGCAAGCGGTTCAACTGGGCGTGTCACGCGTGGTGCCAGATGGACAACCACTACCACGCGATCA